>PVMK01119724.1_pt1 | contig 23865 bp, 29 predicted proteins | sample 1853481 | NCBI WGS metagenome assembly PVMK01 (sample SAMN08533507, study PRJNA380276) | Marine sediment metagenome, whole genome shotgun sequencing project. | reverse complement strand
TGCCTTGTAATATATATCAGTTCTTGATTTAAATTTTAGTCTTGCCTCCTCTTTGAAAAAAGTGTTTACAACTGATTCCAGTTGTTTAGCAACGTTATTCTCCTTATGATATTGAGTGCGGTCGAAGATTGAACTAAATATCTCATTTGTTAGGATATGTTGGACAATCATTTCATCAATGTCTTCAATTTTAATTTCTTTATTTATTGAAACTCTACATACAAGAAGAAATGACTTTCTTTCCTTTTTTAGTGATTCATCCGATTTTGTTTGTTCTGATAGAAAAGTCCTCAGATGATTCAAAATATCTTTCAGGTCTTTCTTAAAATGTACAACAGCTTGATAATAGTCAGCTATTTCTTTTGGTTGATAGCTTACGAATTTCAACAAGACCTCGTCAAGAGCTCTTGAATCGCTCATTGGTTTTCTATGTTCATTCCCATCTTGAAAAAGGATGATTGTTTCAGTGTCTTCAAAAATGATATTAAAATTAGGGTATCCCAGTTTGAATTTCTTTGAAATTTCTTCATCTAAATCATCCTTTGTGTCTTTACTCTCACAATAACCAATTACGTCATTGATTGAGTTAAATATAGTCCCGTCAGGTTTCTTTTGGGATTTAAGAACCCTTTTCTCTGGTACTAATCGATAACCCTTATCCCCTGCATACTTGCCGAGAAGCTTTAGGAATGCTATTCGCAATGATTCTTCATTTTCAGTTTTTCCAAATCTTTTCAATTCCTCTATTTCTCTGTAATATTCCTCTATTTCTAATTTTTTCATATCAGGATTAAATATTTTGATAGCGATTAGTAAAGTCTTCTCTACATTGAATTAACTTCTAATTAAACATATAGGAATTAATTCAACATATCAACCGCAGTTCTTAAATCGGCGGGCTAACAAATCAAATAGTAACTTGGTCTAATATTTTTACTGCATCAGTTCTTTAATAGGCTACCTGCTGTTTGTCTAATACCTTTGTCAATATCATTCTAAAGCGGAGATTGCTTCTTCAAGAGAATCATTTCTCACTTGAAGGTAAATTAAGGTGGTAGAGTAATCCCGATGACCTGCCAATTGTTGAATGACTGCCAGTGATATTCTATGCCTTACCAAATTGCTGATGAAGCTATGGCGTAAACTGTGCAGATGTATTTCCTGATTTATGTGCTCACTCTTTCTTACCAATTCTTTGAATATACCGGATAACCTTCTGCGGTTATAATGATTTTGAAAGACAAACTCATTTAATCTTGGTAAATCCTTGATAACTTGTAGAACTTGTGAATGAATAGGAATATCTCTTTGAAGTTTTGATTTAGTAGTATGATATTTACTGTTTTTAATACAGATTTTGTTATTTGCTAAATCAACATCCTCCCATCTAATGTTTAATAATTCACTAACTCTTCCACCTGTATAGAATGCGACGATAAATGCAGATTTTGCTAATCCATTGTTTTCAAGTTTTATCAACTCTTTAAATTCTTCTTCTGTAATAAATGAAGGGTGATTTTTAGGAATCTTTTTCTTTTTAATTTTTTGTGCCGGGTTTACTTTTAGAAGTTCCCAGTCGATAGCTTTATTAAAAGCTGATTTCAGACATACAATGAAATTATTTGTAGATGTGTTTTTACCCTCCGCTCTCCTTCTATTTACCATTTTCTCAATATCATTGTGAGTGATTTGAGATAATAATTTCTCTTTGACTTCAATACCTAATTCCCGGAATGCATAGTAAAATTGTTCAACATAGCTTTTGGAAAGGTTTATGTTAGCATACTCCATAAACCTCTTAACAAATTCAGGATAAGGTATTTTTGGAAGGTTAGAATGATGGACTGGCTTAGATTCTATTTCCCGAAGGACTTCCATTGCCTCCCCTTTTTTCCGCTTTTTAGTGCTGACCGTCTTCAACTTCCCCGAAGCATCACGAAAATATACGTGATAGAACTTGTTTCTTTTGACAAGATACATATCAACCTCCTGATTGCAATCGTTTTGCCAACAAAGTGGTCGAATGAGTGTATTATAAAGTATGTTTTTTGATTAAAATGAAAGGAATAATTAGGTTAGCACAACCCTGAACCTAGCGTGTCTACCAATTTCACCATCCGGGCAGAATCAATTATAAACTAAGAACTTTTAACTCAAAACTATAAATATAAATTTAATATCATTTTAATTTAGAGTAAAACGTTTGACATAAAGTGAAATCCAAAAAATAGAAACCGCCAAACGTGAAATGGAATAAGTTATTTGTCACAGCAAATCATCAATCAACTATAATAAATCATCAATTAAAAGATTACCAATCCGTACCGCCTTGTTTGTTTTCGTTAATAATTTCGCTCTCACCAGTATGTATATTACACTCCAACGGAATGTATTTAACATTAACAATATCTACATAAAGAGAATCGCAGTACTGGGTAGCAATACGAGTATCTCCCTGCTCCATAGTTGTTTTACAAAAAGTAGCTTCCTCTATACCGGCGGCTAACTCAAAATAAGTGACAGGAATGTCAAATTCCTTATAAGCGCCTTCCATAAACATTGCCCAAATCGGTAAAGCAGCTTTGCCTCCCTGTCCGTACCAGTCAGTGAACTTTACCCTGTGATCATCAAACCCAACCCAAACGCCTGCAACCAATTCCGGCGTGTATCCAACAAACCATGCATCGGAATAATCCTGTGTTGTACCTGTTTTACCGGCAGCCGGATACTGGAAATATCTTCTAACACCAACACCTGTGCCCGAAGAGACAGCACCTTCCATCAGGTTAACCATAATAGAAGCAGTTTCAGGTGAGATTGCCTGTACATATTCCGGTTTAAATTCCTCAATAATTATTCCATTATTATCTTCTATTTTTAGTATGGAAATTTGCTCAATATGTACGCCGCCATTAGGAAAAGTTCCGTAAGCAGAAGTGATTTCAAGCGGAGTTACTTCTGAAGTTCCAAGAGCAATAGCGGGATACGGATCGAGATGTGAATAAATTCCCATTCGCTGAGCGATCTTTACTACCTGCCTCGGTGGTGCAATATCGCTTATAGTCATTCTGCCGGTCATAACATTTACAGAGTGAGCTAAACCCCAGCGCATAGTTTCATATCCGCTGTAAGAATCGCCGGAATTACTTGGCGACCATCCATTAAAATCAAACTTTTGATTTAGTAATGTGTATGCAAGGAAGTAACCATTCTCCATCGCCGTAGTATAAACAAACGGTTTGAATGAAGATCCCGGCTGACGTCTCATTCCTGTTACATGATTTAATCCTCTGCCAAACTGCTGATTTACACCACCGACAAGTGCTTTTATGTAACCGGTTTTAGGATCGATAACTACAAAACCAACTTCAATTCTTGTTGCTAATGTTTTAACTGAATCGACAAAAGAATCATCTTCTTTAAGTTTATTATAAATATTTGCTTTCTCTTCTTTAGTAATTTTAGATTTGTACTCTTTAGAACTTTTTATTGCAGTATCAATTAGTTCTGTTAATAAAGGTTTGTTCTTTCCCCAACTCCATTTTTCATCGAAGAGTTTCTGATATTCCGCAATATGATTTGCTGAAACTTCATTCGCAATCCTCTGCATTCCAAGATCGAGTGAAGTATAAATACTCATTCCATCCCTGTAGAGATCGAAACCATATTTGTCAGAAAGTGACCTCATCTGAATTCTAACATATTCGAGAAAATACGGTGCTTCGGAGTGTAAAAAATTTCTCTGCCTGGAAGCTAAAACAATCGGCTGTTGTTTTAATTCTTCATATTCGTCCTCACTCAATATTCCTGTAACAACCATATTATGCATAACCAGATTTCGTCTGGCAACTGCACGATCATAATTTCTTAACGGATCATAATCACGCGGCGACTTTAGCAGCGCTATTAATAAAGCTCCTTCCGGAAGTGTTAACGCAGTTGCAGATTTATCAAAGTATGCACGACTTGCAGCTTCAACTCCAAAGGAGCTTCTGCCGAAATAGGATACATTCAGGTATAATTCGATAATCTCGTTTTTGGTAAATCTTTTTTCAATTTGAACAGCAGATATCCACTCTCTTATCTTTCGAACCCCTGTATCAATTTTATCCTCTCTTTTTGGTTTTTTAATTTCGTAAAGATTTTTAGCAAGCTGCTGTGTTATTGTGCTTGCATCTTCTCTAAAAGAAAAACGCATTACATTTTTTACCATTGCCTGGAAAAACCGAATAAGATCAACTCCCCAATGTTCATAAAATTTTCTGTCTTCGGTAGAAATCAACGCTTGTATTAAGGACGGAGGAAGACTGTCAATATTTGATTCAATTCTGTTTTCGATAAAAAACTTCCCGATTAATTGTCCATCAGCAGAAAATACTTTTGTTGCAAGCTGTGGTCTCGGGTTTTCCAATTCTTCTATAGATGGGAGTCCGCTGAATATATATATACTACCAGTGATAATCAAAGCTGCAATAACACCAATTACAATCAGCCAATTAATTCTTTTTGTTATTCTTTTACGTTTCGATTTTTTATTTCTATGCTTTGAATCAAAAAAATATTTTTTCATTTCTTTATCATTTAACTTTTTTTTCGCCATATCACTTCCAGTCTTTTACCTCAAATCCGTATGAATCAAATTTACCGTAGCAAGGATTGTCTATCCAAGATCCAAGGTTTATATAAACACCGTTATTGTATTTTGTAAACACCTTTTCGTGGGAGTGACCGAAAATAACATAATCAAAACCCTCATCAATTTTTATCTTAGCAACGTTCAACATTCCGTCAATCTCTCCGTAATCTTTTTTCTTTGTGTATTCCCTGCTTGTTTTACTGGTTTTACTCGCAATAGCAATTCCAATATCAGGATGTAATAATGAATACATTTTCTGTATGAATTTGTTCCGCAAAACCACTTTTAATATTTTGTAACCAATATCATTTTTAACCAGTCCGTCCCCGTGTGCTACGTAAAATTTTTTTCCATTTAATAAAACATCAAGCGAACCTTCATACATTATAGCACCGAATTCTTTGGAGAAAAAGTCACGATGTAAAAAATCGTGGTTACCAATAAAGTAATGAATTTTTATCCCTTTCTCGGCAACATCTTGTAATGCTGTTAGTGTTCTGAAGAAACCTTTTTGGTAAACCCTCTTATACTCAAACCAATAATCGAATAGATCGCCAATAAGAAAAAGTTCATCACAATTATCTTCAGCAAATTTTAAAAATTTAACCAGCAATCGTTCCTTTTTATCTTCAATTTCTTTTGTTTGAAGACCAAGGTGCTGGTCGGAAATAAAAAGATATCGTTTATTCACAAATAAAATAATAGTTTAACAATAATGTATAAAATTACAGATTACATTTCTGAAAAAAAATATATTTAATTTTCTATCAATTCATTTGCTGTCATCAAAAGCCAATCGTTTGGATCCAAAATTATTTCCACCGGTTTTTTATTGCTTCGAACAGACAGTTCTACATTTGTTGAATCTATATTAAATCGAAAAGTTTCTAATTCCCCATTATCGTATTTAAAAGAAATTCCAAGATGGAATAAATATTCTTCATATCCGTCTTGTATTTGTTCAAGCTTTATTATTGTCTCAAATTCATTTGCAATTCTTTTACTATTCCATTTGTAATTCAATTCTATTTTGCCTGTTCCGTTTAACCATTGATTAAAAAACTTGGTTAAATTTACTCCGGAAATTGATTCACAAACATTTTTAAAATCTTCTGTAGAAGCATTCGAATATTTGAATTTTTCATAATACTCCCTTAAGATGTTAAAGAAGATGCTATCTCCTAATTCCCAGCGGAGCATATGCAAAACCCACGCACCTTTATCGTAAACTGTTCCGGTAAATAGAAATGATCCTGGATTTCCCAATGCAACTGAAAAGCTACCTTGGCTCTTATCCAGCATAGTTGATCTTAAAGCGGACTTCCCTGATCGAAATTCGAAATATAAAGCTTCAGAATAAGTTGAGAAACCTTCATTTAACCATATATCATTCCAGGATTTAGGACCAACAGCATTACCCCACCAGTGATGAGCTAATTCGTGAATATAAATATCTAAAAAGAAGTTTTTTCCTCCTATTATATTAGATGCTACACCTGTGATAGTTTGATGCTCCATTGCTCCCAATTGCCATAAAAATTCTGCCACACCGTATTTCTCCTTAATAAAAGGATATTCGCCAAAAGTTTCTGCAAAGAAACGTAATATTTCAGGATGCTCCGCAAAATCTGTTTTGGCATCTTCCACATCATTTTCTAAAACATAGTAATCAATCGCCATTGTATCTTGTTTATCAAGAGATATATACTCATCGCTAAAATGCTGATAGCTTGATGAGTAAACTGCAATCAAGTAAGTTGAGATCGGATAGTTTGTTTTCCAATGGTAAGTGTGTCTCTCACCTTCATCCTCAATGCCAATTAGTATACCGTTTGAAACCGATACCTGTGAAGAATCATTTTTTATTCTAATATCCAAAAGTGCTTTATCTGAAGGAAAATCATTACACGGAAACCAGGAAGATGCATAAGCAGGTTCGCTTAGGTTATATACTAAAGATGTTCCGTTTATCTTGCCAAAAACAAATCCCTCTAACCCTGCTTTTTTTGGCGTACCGGAATAAGTTACTTTTAATTCAAATGTATCTAAGGGAACGGATTCATCTGAATTTATTGTTAATAGTTTGTCTTCAATAAAATATTCGCTTTCAATTCCATTCAGCTTTACTTCGCTTATTTTAAAATTATCATAAAAATTGAGTTCGAGTTTTTTCAGCCCTTCCTCTTTTACAACTCCTTTAATCACGGCTGACGCATAAAATTCTTTTTCCTCCGGAAAGAGATCAAAGAATAAATCGTAGTGAAGAACATCAATCTTTTGCTGGTTTTCAGTTATATAATCTTCCGAATTAAAAATTTTATAGTGGTTTTTAAGATGATGCAAGTAGAAGTCCTCCTTCCATCCAAATTGAACTTCTACACTATTATTATTAACAAATAATGCGGCAACAGTTAACGGAAGAATAAAAATGATAGCATAATACAACAAATTTTTGATTTTCATATTAAAATCTTTCGAACGAAATTTCTCATAATAAAATTGAATATTAACTAAATATTAAGTTTTATAAAAAACAAGTTAATTAATTGCCAAACAAATCATAATTACTTATTTTCGGGATAATAATAATAAGGTTTATGTATGCCCTTCCCCGGATCTTCAATTTTAAGAGAAACAGTAGTGATGGTACTGGCTGGCGGTCAGGGAGAGCGACTCTATCCGCTTACCAAAGTGAGAAGCAAACCATCGGTTCCGTTTGGTGGTAAATACAGGATAATTGATTTTTCTTTATCCAATTGTCTCAATTCGGGTTTAAGAAGGGTTTATGTACTAACCCAATATAAATCCGATTCGTTAAATCAGCACTTGTTTGAAGCGTGGAGTATTTTTAATCCTGAATTAAATGAGTTCATTTATTCGGTTCCACCTCAAAGAAAAATGAACAACGATTGGTACCTCGGAACTGCAAATGCAATTTATCAGAACAAAAATTTATTTTCCAACGATAACAAAGCTCGATGGGTATTAATACTTGGCGGTGATCATATCTACAAAATGGATTACTTGCGTTTATTACAATACCATCTTGTAAAGATGGCTGACCTCTCAATTGCTTGTATAGAAGTACCTCAATCAGAAGCGGACAGATTTGGTATAGTTGAAGTTGACACGGAATACAGGGTTAAATCTTTCATTGAAAAACCGGAAAACCCATCTGAAATTCCCGATAAACCTGGTCACTCATTTGTGAACATGGGAATATATGTATTCAATGCAAATGTGCTGCGCGATGTGATTACTGAAATGGAAGAAAAGAATTTAAAACCAAACGATTTTGGAAAAGATGTTATTCCATATATGGTGAAGAACAACCGACCCGTTTATGCTTATAAGTTTGAGGACGAAAATAAAAAAGAGAGACATACTGGCGCGATATAGGAACGTTAGATAGTTATTTTTCGCAAGTATGGATTTGATCAGCATCTCGCCAGAATTTAATCTTTATGATTCGGACTGGCCAATTCGTACTCATCAGTACCAATTCCCTCCCGCAAAAACTCTTTCTCACGAAGGCGAAAGGGTTGGGAAGAAGTATAAATTCACTTATTTGTGATGGTTCTATAATTTCAGGTGGACTTGTAGAGAGGTCAATCCTGGGTCCAAATGTTAAAATTAATAGTTTTGCGTATGTAACCGATTCAATAATTATGTATAACTGTAACATAGGAAGGCATGCAAGAATACGCAGAGCTATCATTGATAAGAATGTAACAATACCGGAAGGATATGAAATTGGGTTTGATCCTGAAAGCGATAAAAAGAAATTTTACCGTTACCGAATCCGGCATTGTTGTAATTGGAAAAAACGCTATTCTTCCCTAATAATTTATTTCAATTGGGCTTCTTCATTTTAATCTTGTGTTTTATTTCTAAAGATTATAATGTACAGACACATCTGAATATATTTTTTTAATTCATTAACGCATCGTGAACACTGATTTAAATAATAAGTTAAAAACCCTCCCAACTCGTCCCGGTGTTTATCAATTTAAAAATGATAAAGACAAAGTAATTTATGTGGGGAAAGCCAGGAATTTAAGAAGCCGTGTTCGAAGTTACTTTCACGGAAGTGCAACAAATGCTAAAACAATTGCATTAGTAAAAAAAATAAAAGATGTTGAACTTGTAGTAACCGATTCAGAGATTGAAGCTTTGGTGCTGGAAAACAATCTTATTAAAGAACTAAAACCACGCTACAATATTGATCTTAAAGATGATAAGTCATTTCCCTTTATAAAAGTAACCAACGAACCTTACCCGCAAGTTTATTCAACGCGCCAGGTTATTAAGGATGGTTCGAAATATTTTGGACCATATACAAGTGTGAAAAGTATGAAATCCGCTCTTCGTATGATAAACCAGATTTTTAAGATTAGAAGCTGCAAGTACGATATTAACGAGGTAACTATCGCAAAGAAAAAATATAAACTTTGCCTTGATTATCACATAAATAAATGTGACGGACCTTGTGAAGGATTAATCTCTGAACGTGAATACAATGAGATGGTTCTGGAGGTTATAAAACTTCTTAGAGGTAAAACCGATGATTTGATAAAAGAACTTGAGACAAAAATGCAAAAGGCTTCTTCCGGACTTGATTTTGAAAAAGCGGGGAGATAAGGGATAAACTTGAACAGTTAAAAACAATTTCATCAAAACAAAAAATAGTAAGTAACGATTTTATTGATAGAGATGTAATTTCAGTAGCGTATGAAGGCAATGATTCCGCCTGCTCTATTTTTAACATACGCAGCGGAAAACTTGTAGGCAAAAAACAATTACGACTTAGCTTAAAAGGCGGCGAAGAGTTGCCGGAGATTTACAATTCTATAGTGAAATTTTATTACGGCGAACATACTGAAATCCCAAAAGAAATTTTATTTGAAACCGAACCGATTGATTCCGACCTGCTAAAACAATGGCTGAATTTACGAGCCGAGAAAAAAGTGACATTTGCCATCCCGCAGCGGGTGAGCTGCGTTCACTCGTTAAACATGTGTAAAGCAGAATGCAATACTTCAGCTAAAAGAGATTCAAATTCAAAAGATGAAAAAAGAAGGGTACAGGTTCCTTTTGCTGTTGCTGCACTTCAAGGATATTTAAGATTATATAAACTCCCCAATAAAATTGAGTGTTTCGATATTTCCAATTTACAGGGAACAGATTCAGTTGCCAGCCTGGTGGTATTTGTTGACGGCAAACCAAAAAAAAGTCTGTACAGAAAATTTATTATTCAGGATGTTGAAGGGCCCGATGACTTCGCAAGTATGCAGGAGGTGATCAGAAGAAGATACACCCGCATATTAAAGAATAAACAACCTTTACCCGATCTAATAATGGTAGATGGTGGGAAGGGTCAGCTTTCGAGTGCAGTGGCAATTTTAAATGATCTCGGATTAAAACAAATTCCCATAATCGGACTTGCAAAGCGCCTTGAGGAAGTGTTTTTTCAACGGAAATCCGAGGCAGAATCAATCGCAAAAACATCATCGGGATTAAAATTATTGCAGCAAATTCGTGATGAAGCACACCGTTTTGCAATTGCTTTTCATCGTAAACGAAGAGATAAAAGAACTTTTACTTCCGAGCTAACAACCATCAAAGGCATTGGTCCTTCCACGGCACAGATGTTGCTTAAACAGTTAGGAAGTGTGTCAACAATCAAAAAAGAATCGTTAGAAAAAATTGCTGCTGTTGTTGGTAAAAAGAAAGCAGAAATAATTTTCAAATATTTTAAAAGAGAATAGAATCGATGAGGGCTTCTATTGCCATATTATGCTTAACATATTTACTTCTCAATGGAAGTACTGATCAAGAATTTTCAAAGAATAATCAACTAGCAAACCAAACAATCAATCCGTTATTACTAATCGACTTCAAAAACATTCGTGATACAATTTACACTTTGAAAGATCACATTATCGAGATCAATCTTACAACGCACGAAGGTATTGTAAGATTCAGAAACGGTGAAACAAAGGTATTCCCTCTTTCCGGCGGAACTAAAAATATTTCCGAAGGCATCGAAACAAGAGAGGGATTATTCACACTTCATTGGAAAACCAAAAAACAATACTCAGCACAGTTCGATAGTACCTTAATGCTTCACTGGATGAGCTTTAACAGCGGAATTGGAATGCATGCACTAAGTACAAATGGTTACTACAGGCATTTGGGAAAGAAGAATGTATCACACGGTTGTGTAAGAGTTTCCCGCGAAGATGCAAAAGAAATATTTAATATTTTAGAAATAGGAACACCCGTATTTGTACATAATGGTGAGGGCACAGTAACTGTTGCTTTTGGTGATACTGCGGAAAATTATAATTATTATTATTTTAATGAATTGAGAAAGCTGCTGCCGAAAGATACAGTGCTATTTACAATGGAAGATATTTCATCGATAATAAAGAAAAAATAATTATTGATGAAAATAATGTGAATGCTTCAGGGCTCCCAATTGGGAATGTTGAAAATATTCCAACCAATCAAATTGTTTTTTCAACTATGGTAAAATTAAATAATGAAATAGCTGAGGAAGATAATTTAGATATTAATTTGTCAGGCAATTTAGAAAAGAATGTAAATTTGTCATTCCATCCTATCCTTGATTCTCTTTATGTACAAATATAAATTTAAGTTTATTCTCTAATATCGGGTAAAACATTCTCTCATTGTTTTGAACTCCGCCTCTCCGCTACAATTAAAACCATATTATTCTAATAATATAATTTTGGCGATATGTATTCTCATTTATATATTGATTTACTATATTTATTAAATTTGGAGAAACTATGAAAATTATAATATTCTTATCATTTCTTCCGATATTAATTTTCGCTCAGACAAAATCACTTAATCTTGGCGGTTACACTATTGAACTTGGTATGAATGAGGAATTTGTATATGAACTACTCGGACCAAAATTTAGATTAGACGTAGATGATAATGATAATTTATTTATATCTGATAATTCGTTGGACATTACTATTGGAATTATTTATTTTGAAAACGCGAGAGTAAATAAAATTGTGAAGAGTTGGGGTACCACGCAAAAAAATAATGTTAGTGCTGTATTTAAAACTTTGTGGAATATTTTCAGACAATTCGGCGAGGAGTCTAAACTATTGAAAGTAATGCCTATAGAAACTTACACACCTACCGGTGAAGAATATAGTTTACAGTTTTATATTAATGAAAACAGGTTCGTTGATATAAAAATTTTTCACGTCATTTATATTTATGAAGTGCTCACAGAACCGGGGATATAACTGTAGAGAAGAATCAGATTTAACTAAAATTTAAATTGCAATGAGAACAGATTTGCATTACCTAAATCTAATGAGAAAGGCATGTAAGTATAATCAAATCTTAAACTGCCCCACATTAACCCAATACCTCCTGTAAAACTTTTTGCTTCGTAACCAGTTTGATAACCAACACGCAAAGCAAATATCTGATCATAAACTATATCGCCGCCTAAGTTAAAATGAATATTATCTGTGTCAAGATATTTCTGAAATTCGGCAACAGCAATAAATTCAAGCTTCGCAGATCCAACACCAAAATTATATGCTGACCCTAATCTAAAATCTGTTGGAAGTTGAGTTTCTTCGTTACGCAGCGCATTCATTGAGCCGATGTTTTTGATTACTGTGGATAATGATAATCCTTTAAAAGGAGTTTCATAATTCAAACCAAAATCAAAACCCAATCCGTTTGCTTCATCATTTAACAACCCTTCGTACAAATATTTAATTGTTGTGCCGAACGAAAGTTTATCCCACACATTGAATCCTGTGGATAAACTGCCGAAAAAATAATTTGCATCAAATTTTGAATCAGGTTCACCGGGGCGGGTTCTTATTTCAATATCGCTGATGCTCGTGTAGTTCAATCCGATCGCCCAGGGCAAACCGAACATGTTCCATTTAATTCCAAACAATTCGCTGTTAACATCTTGTATCCAGCTGCTGTGCATAATTAAAACTTCATTTTTTTCTACCAAAGCTAATCTTGAAGGATTATAATAAAGAGCGGAAAGATCGTTGGATGCAGAAGCGCCTGCATCACCCATTCCAATGTTACGTGCACCGAATCCAAATTTCAAAAATGATAATCCCGTGTTACCGGCAGATTGTGCAAAAATATAAGATGAAGCAAGAATAAATATTAAAAGAAATTTTTTCATTCTATCATTTAAAAATTAAATGTTAACCCAATTATATGTCTGTCATTACTTGAATATTGCTCTAGTACAAAAGCATAATCAACACCTACCTTAAAATTACCAAAGGATTTATAAAAAGAGAACCCAAGAGCGGGTCTTACGGGCCAATCCGTGTTACTAAGATTAAATTGATCTATACCGCCTCTTAAATAAAGACCTTCGTAAATATTGTACTCAACTCCGGCACGCAAGATGTTTGTTTCAGCACTGCTGTTTTCATATTCAAGTGAAGCAAGTAAGCCAATTTCTTTGTTAAGATAACTTACACCAAGCTTTCTGAGGTTAGGAAATTTATCTTCAGTAATCACACCCCTGTCATAAACTGGCGAAGTATCCCATTTGTATTTACTGTTGATATCAATAACAGCGAGAGCAACCGTAAACTGATCATTAACTTTATACACCGCACCTATATCAACACCAAAACTTGTTGTGTTAATTTCTTCAAATAGTTTGTAGTAATAAAATTTTGCCGTTATGCCGATGGATAATTTTTCGGAGAATCGATTTGCAAATGCGAGGTAAAATTGATTTTCAGATGTTGAAAGTTCGCCGGTAGGCAAGCCATTGTTGTCTCTTCCATCAATATTACTAACGCCTGCGTTTATTATACCTATACTTACTCCAGCACTATTTCTCGGTTTTCGATTTTCAATTAGAGAATCTTTTTTAGAATAAAAATCGAAACGGCGTGTGTAACTTAAAAAATTAAGATTACGATCAATCGATAGAAAAGAATACCCTGTCAGAACAGAATTATTCTCCTGAAAAACAGTAACCGCGGGATTGTAGTATGATACAAGTTCACCTGTAATAACTGCCGACATTGCATTTCCCATTCCCATTCCGCGTGCACCAAAACCCATCCTGCTGAATGCACCAGCTCGTGCAGCTATTTCAGTGAACTGCGGTTGTGCAATTATAATTGAACTTGTAAATAATATTATAGCAATGATTGTTCTTTTCAAAATTACCTCTACTGCATCACAATAATTTTTCCAAAAAGAGGAGTGTCAGAATCAACATCAATCCTGTACAAATAAACCCCATTGGGTACAATGTTTCCGGTATCATCCTTCCCATCCCAAAAATCTGGAGCACCTTCAAGGTCTTTATTTCTTAGAGCATTTTGAATGATGGTTCTTACATAATTCATACCAAAATCGTAAATCCTTATTGTAACTGGTGCATCTTTGCCTCCGGTGCTGTACTTAATTTTTAATTGTTCCAGCCTTGGTGAAAATGGATTTGGATAGGCATAAGTTTCATCAGGTGCTTTTAACGGCTGTGATGCAAAATAAATTTTCCACGTGCCGTTCCATAAACTTGTATTATTTATTAATCGAACTAATCCATCATCCGATCCCAACCAAACGGTATTTCCTTCTGATTCCGCACTGAAATAAACAGAAGTATTTAAAGATACATTTGATTTTTCATCAACAATAGAGTTTGGAAGTATCCAGCTATTACCCTGGTTTGTCGATCTGAAAGCACCGTTATCAGTAGCTGCAATTACATCAAAGTTTTTAAACCCAAAGTTGTGGGTTCTTTCGTCACGCAAAAAAGTTTTCCATGTAGCGCCGCCATCATCGGAAGAACTCACTCCATAATATTCACTGGGTTCTTCAGCTTTCCATGTGGCTGCCCATACAGTATTTGTAAAATTATTGTATCCAAGTGCAGTTATAAAATTACCGCTTATCGGTTGGTTTTGGTTTTGATGATTGAATTTAACCCAGCTAATTCCGTTATCAGTAGATTTATTTATTCCGTCAGCCGTACCAACATAAAGAGTAGTATCATCAGTAGAAATAACAGAGAAAACCCGGTGATTTAAATTTCCGATTGCACAAAAGCTACCTGGAACCGGTGAGAGACAAAAATCTAAAGTATCATCGGGACTAATAGAATCAAGGGCATCCGGTGGAAGAACAACTCTCTGCCAGTTTTCTCCTTTATCGGTACTTTTTCTTAGCCCGCCTGCAAACGAAGTAATCCATACTGTACCTGGTGTGAATGCAATATCGAATGTCAAATTTTGTTCTGTAACTGTAACAGGTAGAGCCAGAAGGATGTTGATGCCATATTCAACAGTTGTAGAATCAGGATGATCTATAGGCTGAGGGACTGCGGTCCAAGATAATCCATTATCAGTGGTATATTTTAATCCGGTGCCAGCAGGAACATCTCCTGCAATTCCCTCAACTGTTCGTGCTGTTGCAGCCCAGAATATACCGTTGTCATATCCGATTGCTGAAACATTATCATTTCCAAATGGTGAAGTTCCAAAAAAGTTTGTCCAACTCTCTCCCCTGTCAAAAGAAACGCTAACACCTCTGCTTGTCCCGAGCCATACAGTATCGCCGATTGCAATTACATCAAGTATGCTGTTGCTTAAAGGATTGCTGGAATTAATTTTAGATAATGATTTTCCATCTTGAATAAGGTTATAGCCGCCGGGAACAACTTGAGCTAAAACAAAATTCGTGAATAAAATTGATATTAATAAAGTTTTTAAAATTCCGTTCTTCAAATTACTTCCAGAAAATGAATTATAATATTGCTTGATTTACCACCTCTATCTTTTGCTTGAAATTCCCAACGGAAAGTTCCTCGAGTAACCCCAACTGGAGGAAGAATAACAATCAATGAATAAGTTCCATCACCAGGGACTAAATCTCCATTTGAACCATCATCAAACATTTTAATGGGGTTTTGGGATGATGGTTGACCATTTGGTAGAAATGAATTGAAAAACATTGTTTCTATATCATTTAATCCATTCTCATCTTGTACATCAATCGAGATAAAAATAAATGTTGTGTCACTACCGATAGTTACTGTATCCGGCGCAACGAGATTTGAAATAACCGGAGCGATATTATCCTGCCCGTTATTATATTTAAAACTCGCCAAAGCAACCTGTTGCAATGTTTCATCAGCATTCTTCACATAATATTTTATGTTATAGATTCCGTTTGGATAAAATTGACTTAGAGGAAAATCATTCTTGAAGCGATTATCGTTGTTATCAAATAGCTGAAAGGTCGAAGAATTTAATTTCGATTCATCCGAAGCAATATATATCGCAAAACACTTCATTAACTTCACTTGAACTAGTAAAAAGAATTCTTATTGTTATTAAAGAGTCATTTGGATTGTATGTAACAATATCGATTGGCCCGACCAAAATAACCTGGTAATTATTTGGGGTTGTTTCGATAAGGTTATCAAATGTCTTTTCACATCCGATAATTAATATTGGGAGTAACAATAGAACTATTTTTCGCATAAACAAATATTATTTTTCGTCAATCGTTTTAAAAGGTAAAAATTAATATACTGGAAATATATCAAGGCAAAGTTAACATAATTGGTGCAGGAGAAAAAGAAATAACAAAAGATAAATAACGATAGATATCCTAATAACATTCTTCCTTTGCTTAATGGAACGGGATCAGGGAACCGGTGGATGTTTTAATCTTATTACAAAATAAAGTATCAACGACCAAAAAAGCCATCCACCCCAGCCGATACCTAATCCTAATTCTAAAGTACCATCAACAATTCCAATTATTCCCTAAAATAAATAAAATTAAAAATGCAATTACGGAAACTTTGTAAGAATTCTCATCACCAAACATTGTGTAAGCAATATGTCCTCCGTCAAGCTGCCCAACAGGAATCATATTCATAGAAGTGATGAGCAATCCAAACCATCCCGCACAAATAAATGGGATAATGATAAATCTCTGTCATCGGCGGAAAAAATTTTGAATGATCGGTGAAGATTGCTCTAAGTGAAGAAAATAGTATTGAATCACCAAAGACTAATGATAAACCATTTTTTCCAAACTCCGGCTCAAAATATTCGGGATGGATTGATAAAATATAATCAACGCCTGGGTACGTTCGTAAAACCATAAATTAAAATCACAAGGCAAACTGCAAAACCTGATAATGGTCCGGCAATGCCAATATCGAACATAGCTTTGCGGGAATAAATTCTTTGCCGTGTTCTTATAACAGCACCCATAGTTCCAAAATTTATCAAATAAGAAATTGGAGGGAATGGAATATAATATGGCAAAGTTGCACTTACACGATGGTATCTTGCGGCAAAGTAATGCCCGAATTCGTGAAATGAAATTATAACCATAATTGAAATTGAATAAGGCAACCCTTCAGCAAGGTTTCAATTTCGTACGGTCCCAGCCGTCCTGTTGTCCATTCCACACCGGCAATTGTTGTGGTAATAAATGTTACAATAAATAAACCAATGTGAAGAAGATAGTTATCTTTCTTTTTTTCTTTTGATTTTGGTTTGAACGATGATTTGAAAAAATCGATAAAAGATTCGGGCATAAATTATAAATCCAGATTAAAACCAATGTTTAAATAATTTTCTGTTAAATCGAATAATTCCCCATGAATGCTTTTGCCGGAAATATAAGATATTAAAATACTGAACCCTCTTGAAAGAGGCGAACCAAACTTCACACCTAATTTTGCAATGTTATTTCCGAAGTATGTATCATTAATTCCGTTTAATTTAAAATCGTATGCAACAAATGGAGTGATTGATCCATTACTAAATGGTAAAATGTAGTAATCAAATCCGACCTGGTATATTCCTTTATTAATGATTTCCGGAATGATGTGAAAAATATAGGTGAGTCCTAAATAAACCCTAAATCCCGAGACACGATAGTATGGAAAAAATTCGATAAATTCTTTACTAAACGTAAACGGGTTCGCGTCCGTTAACCCATTTGCTGCTATGAACATCGTACCTTCCATCAACAAGATGAGCGCTTAGATGACTGAACCGAATACGCAATCCGTATTCTCTGACACCATCGTGTTTATTAAACCTGTATTTATTCCAAAATAGAAATCGATATTTTCAACGGGGAATTTGAAGTTATCGTTGCTTCTTAACCTTGTAAAAGTAAAAAGATCTGCACCGAAAGAAATTGTTTCTTCACCAGATTTCAATTGCAAAATATCTCTGGATGTTCCGATATCCAACCTTAACCAGTCTTCACCAAGTGCAAACATAAACCCGTTTCGCGGCTCAAGAAGATTTGAAGTGAATGGCTGAATGTTCAATTCTGCAGGGAACCACTCTTTAATAGATTGCGAATAAAGATTAACTGAGAAAACAAGCATTACAGCTATCGTCAGTTTCTTTATCATTAATTTATTACCGACTTAGAATTTTTCTTCTGTAATTTCTGTTTTATCAATTTGTTATATCCATATTTGAATTTTGATGTTAAACTTGCAAATGCATAAATGTTTGTCGGGAAAGCAAACGATGGTTCGAAATAACAATTAACTGTACAGCCCTGGCAAAAATCAAATCGTCCCTCCATCTTTCTGATAGTATTTATACTTTTCAGAATTTCTTATTTCTTCGATTGATTTGTCAATCGGTATTTTTTCATTTTCAAAGTGATAACATGGAAGAATTATTTCGTTGTATGGTGATATGACCACTACCCTTGATACTGCCTTGCAAGAAGGGTTGTTTATATCGTTCCCTCCATCACGGCGTAATTTCATAAAACCTTTATTTAAATAGATGTGCATCTTGCCATTGCAATATTCATCAACATAATCCACAGCTTTTTCATTCAATCCCGGGATTTCCAAAATAAGAGAACACCGGATTAACCAACAGGACCAAATCATATTTTTGTGCAATTGCGTGCATCTGTGGTAATTTTTTGTATGTGTCGTTTGTTACGGTAAAAAGAATATCAGGATACTCACCTAAAGATTTTGCGATTTCAATACTTTTAAAAACTGAATTGTAACAATCAACTTTTCTAATTCTGTTATGTTCTTCTTCATCGGGCGAATCTAAAGAGAAATGAAGAAGATCTATTTTACCGGCTAATTTTTCTGCAAACTTTGGATAAAGAAGCGCGTTTGTTGTAATGCTCGTCTTCATCTTTAGCCCTTTGGCAAACTCAGCCATCAAATGGATTTCCTTATGAAGCAGCGGCTCACCTCCTGTTAGATCAATAAACTTTACTCCCTGCTTTGCTAATTGTTTTACGTTTGCTTTAAAATCTGTTATAGATGCATAAGGAGTATCTTTAAATTGGTCGTGGTCACCGAAATGACAAAACTCACAGTATGCATTGCAGCGATATGTTACATAATAATTACAAAGGAGAAGCATTAATATTCTCTGCCCTTCCACACAACTTTACGGCTTGCTAAAACTATAAAAGGAAGTGCCAGCACATAAAGAATGTAATAAATTTGATATGCGAAAAAATATTTTAGATTTTTTGTAATACCCATTTTTTGGTGGATTGGATAAAGCACAAAAAGATCAATTGCTATTTTAAAGAAAACTAGATATAACCAGATAGGTGAATAAAATAATGGTGTGAGAACGATAGCCAGGTTTGCAACATATCCCCAAAACATTATAAAAAACCCGCGAACGGGAACGCCTAATCCACCAACTGCCCAGCGTTTTTTCTGGCGGTAAAGATTTTTAAAATCAGGACATGGAATGGAAGTTACTAACGCATCTTTCTCTAATGGGAAAAGTATTTTATATTTTTTTAATTTATAGATAGCCCTTAACAAAGTGAAATCTTCGGTAACACTGAATGGCAGCGCTTCATATCCTCCTATTTCACAGTAAGCTTTTTTACGAAATGACATGTTATTTCCAATACAGCTAATAGGTATTCCGAGATTAATTGTACCGCCGCCAACAAGAAGCAGATAGATGAAATCGATTGCCTGCATTCCACTGAATGAGTTATTAGCCAACTGCGTTGTGTAACTGTCAACCATCCCAACATCATTCTGATAAAAGGATGCGATTGATTTTACCCATAAAGGTTTTACAACACAATCAGCATCGGTTGTTAATATAATTTGCCCGTTTGCTTCTCTTATAGCTGTGGCTAAAGCATTAACTTTACCAACCATTTTACCTTTCGGCTCATCAGGAATTATTTTACGAAAGTTCTCTCTTTCAGAAATGAATTCATCAATTATCTCTCCCGTTTTATCTGTCGATCTATCATCAACGATGAGTACCTCTAATTTGCCCTCAGGGTATTCAAGCTTGCCAAGAGAATTAAGACAACGTTTAATATTACTTTCTTCATTTCTTGCAGCTACAATAACCGTTGCTGTTGGAAGTTCATCATGGCTTAAGCGAGGAAACTTCTTCTTCGCACCGATTATAAAAATTACCGATTGAATAAAATAACAGCTTAGAATTATCAGGAATATTATTTCAGGCATTCGTCCGGTGCTCCGAATTCAAATCCATTTTTTGCTGCTGAATCTGCAATGTATTTAATTGAATCAACTATAAAATCACTTGATTTGTTATTGTCATGCAAAACAATAATCGAATTGTTCCGTAAAAAATTATCGATACTAAATTTAACTCTTTTAATATCATTTTTATAATCGTAGGTAATTAAATTCCACATCACACACTTCATACCTGTTTCATTCATTAACTTTTTTGTTTTGAAATTAATCTTTCCAAAAGGCGGTCGAAAATATTTAATCTCATAATCGAAATTATTTTTCATAAACTTGTAAACACTGTTTATTTCTTCCAATGATTCTTTAGAGCTTAAACTTGTTAAAGTTTTGTGATGATAAGTGTGATTACCAATTGTGTGTCCTTCATTCAAAATTTTATTCACCAAATCTTTGTAACGATCTAAATTTTCCCCAACACAAAAATGGAGTGCCTTTATTTTTAATTCGTTAAGAGTGTTTAATATTTTTTCAGTTGTTCCGGGATTCGGTCCGTCATCAAACGTAAGAAGGATTTTATTGTTTGTTGTTTGCCAATAGAAATGGTTGAATATTTTTTTAATTATTAATGGTGGATTGTATAAATATTTCATAAAGGTTGAACAATTTTGATATTATATATATTTGATTCAGTAGTTCAATTTATAAATTGTTACGTGGAAAAATTTCTGGTTGATCTAATAAATTCTTGTATTTATTTGTTCTTCCAATGTATAGACTAATACCTCACAAGCGATAGCTTCCGTATGATCTATAAATTTATAATTTGCTGCCATAATATCTCTATAATGAATTTCAATTTAACTATCATTATTTAAAATAAATACTAAAAACTACGAGTAAAATGTTAAATAAATTCATGTTTTCATATATTCCTCATTCAATTTAAATAAACATTTATGAAACGAGCACGCTTGCAGGTAAACAAACATGGAAATGAGTATAAGCGAGTTCCATCTGACAAAAATGTAAAATTCTGCCGAAGGCGGACAAGTATAAGCAGATGAAACATTTAACAGAACGTCAACAAGGATTGATTGCAGTATTTGCAGCAGCAATTTTATGGAGCAGCGGAGGTTTGTTTGTAAAACTTATTACTCTCACACCGATGCAGATTTCATTTTTCAGATGTTCAATTGCAGCACTAACATTCGCAGTTATTTTTAGAAAGAAAATACTTCAGTATAATTGGCTCACAGTATTAAATTCATTTTTCTACGCTGGGGTTTTAATCTTCTATGTTATTGCAATGAAGGAAACAACTGCCGCCAATGCTATATTTCTGCAATCGACAGCACCAATTTACGTACTTATTTTCGAACCGATAATTAATAAAACCGGGTATGAAAAATCTAACATCATTACGATAGGCATTTGTTTTTCTGGAATGATTCTTTTCTTCCTAGGTGATTTAACTCCCAGGACAATTGGAAGGTAACATTTATGGTTGATGGCGGGAATCTTATTTGCCGCTTTCTTTTTAGGGATGAAAAAGAATGACATGAAATATCAGGAGAGTTCAATCTTCCTGGGCAATATTATTGTTGCTCTCATCAGTCTGCCGTTTATTTTTGCAATAGATGAATTAGCTTTTTCTGATCTTTGGATGGTAAGCTTTCTGGGAGTGTTTCAGATAGCAATTGCTTATGCATTTTTCTCTTTCGGATTAAAAAGAGTTATTGCGGTTGAAGCATCAATAATTTCTATGGTTGAACCCATGCTTACACCATTTTGGGTTTTTGTCGGATACGGAGAAGTGCCTGCCACTACTGCAATAATGGGTGGATTAATTATAATCGTTGTAATTTCCGTTCGTACTATTCAAATGGGAAAAGCATTGTTCGGAAGAAGGTTTACTTAGCTAAAGTTAAATTACAATTGTGAAGTATTAAAAGTTTTATGGCGCTATGCGAAATATATGCCATTCATTGTTTTCTTTTTTGTAACAAATTCTGTCGTGCAAACGGTTTTCTCTTCCCTGCCAAAATTCAAAATAATTTGGAATTAGTCTGTAACCACCCCAATAATCAGGTAAAGGAATTTCTTCATTACTAAATTTTTCTTTTAATTCAGCATATTTATTTTCCAAAAATTCACGATTTGGTATAACAGAACTTTGCGCAGAAACCCACGCACCAATTTGGCTTTCATAAGGGCGGGAAGAAAAATATTCCTTCGATGTTTCTCTGCTTATTTTTTCGATACTGCCTTCAATTCTTATTTGCCTGTGTAGTTCATCCCAAAAGAAGGTTAATGCTGCTTTGGGATTCTCTTTCAAGTCCTTCCCCTTCCGACTTCCATAATTTGTGTAAAAGATAAACCCGCTGTCATCAAATTCCTTCAACAAAACAATTCTTGCAGATGGATTGCCATTAGCATCTGCTGTGGAAAGCATCATAGAGGTTGGTTCGTTTAATTTAGAATTGAGAACACATTCGTACCATTTAGTAAACTGAATGAATGGATTTTTATCAACCGTTGTTTCATTCAATTCATTATTTCTATTGCTCTTGTTGCCAATATTCGCGTTTGTAGAACTCATAAGTATTATCTATTAAAATATTTTAACCGTGTTATTAAAAATAACAATTTGTTATAGCGAATATAAATAAAACTCTGAACAGCTTAGGAATAAATATGGGATAAAAATTGGCAGGGATAAAAAGATAATCTATACTTAATAATTTTAGATTAATTACCATCATCAATGATTTTGTTTTGTAAATGCTGGAATTAATGTAACTAATTTTATTTAAACACTTTTTTTCGGTTTGAATTTAACTTCGTTAATTTTTTCTCCATCATCATACGTTATAATAGAAAATAAACTACCCTCCCAATTGTATAGATACCATGTTCCTGTTTTCTTACCATTTAAGAATGTGCCTTTTTCTTTTATACTACCGTCGGAATAATACCATACCCATTTGCCGTGTGGATAATCATTTTTAAAATTACCTATGGATTCCAACTGTTCGTTCGGATAATAATATTTCCACTCTCCTATGTTTCTATTATCTTCAATACTACCATGTACTGAAATAATTCCCTCAATTGATGACAAACTGAATTCACCGTTTTTCATTCCGTTTACAACATCATACTCTACAACCTTGTTTTGAAGTGTGTCAAGAATTCTTCCTGTGTAAGGATCATCCTGCCCAACTTTATAGATAAGACCATCCTCTTTTATCTCTATATTTTGATTTGTATAATATTGGTTACATGCAATCGCAAAAAACAGCGAAGAAATAATAAGTAGTTTTAGAAATAGTTTACGCACAGCAATATTAATATAGCACTTCATTCAATAACTCCGGATTAGCCCTCATATGAGGAGTTAGTGTAAAGTAAAATTTTATTTACATAGCAAGCACTATGTAATTAAGATAATAAGGGTATAGAAATAGTTATTAAGCCCTCGATACTCAGAACACAAATATAAAATTATTTAAGCAAAAGTAAAGTAAAAAGTGGATTTCTGAGTATTATCTAACTTCCAATTTCCATACCACCGTAGAAAGTTCGTTTTTACGCATTATTTATATAAGATCTAATAAAAGTGTTTTAATATGAAAATATCTTAAAGAACATGATTTCATAAATGATACAGTTTGGTGCATCAGATTGTATCAGCGAGTGTTTCAAAAACTATTTTTTG
>PVMK01175535.1_pt1 | contig 23867 bp, 21 predicted proteins | sample 1853481 | NCBI WGS metagenome assembly PVMK01 (sample SAMN08533507, study PRJNA380276) | Marine sediment metagenome, whole genome shotgun sequencing project. | reverse complement strand
TGTGCCAGGTCATCCATCGGGATGTGCTGAGTTGCCGTTGGGGTCTTAAGGAAACCAGCGGGTGATTGCCCGGGGAATCCCTGATAAAAATTCCTTATTTGATCAGGATCCTTTTTGGCCACCCAACCCCCATCCAGCCAAAGGATATCGATCTTGCCGTAATCCGTCATCAGTTCCATGATCTGCTTATGTGTGAACTGGACGAAATTTTCCCACTTCTCAGGATACTGTTCAGGATCATAATTAACATTTCGGTCCAGCGGCGGGAAATAAGGATCCCAGTAATACGGGCTGTGCCAGTCCGGCTTTGAGAAATAGGCTCCTGCCCACATCCCCTGGTCCCTGAAAGCATCAAAGATTTCCTTCGCAATATTGGCCTTATCATGCGTTCGGAAAGGGCTTTTTGCACCCGTTACCTTGTAGTCGGTCTCTTTGCTATCAAACATGCAGAAACCATCATGGTGCTTGGTGGTAAATACCACATATTTCATTCCGGCATCATTTGCCGCTCCTGCCCATTTTTCCGGATCAAAATCCACCGGATTAAAGGTGCTAATCAGATTCTCATATTCTTTCTTGTACTCGAAATAGTTACCGGGGTTGGAACCAGATCTTCGTGCACACCATCCATAATCTTCAGGGCACAGTGACCAGGATTCAACAATGCCCCACTGGCTGTATGCTCCCCAGTGCATCAGTAGTCCAAACTTCAGGTCCTGCCAATCCTCCAGTTTTTCCTGCACCAACTTATCCTCCACTGGAACATATGCCTGATTGTGATCGTGGACTGCCTGTCCACGCATATTCAAGTTCATGAACAGCATGCAGCAGAAAAATACCAGCAGAAATTCAAATGTATGTCTTTTCATCATTCCTCCAGGATCTTAATTTTAACGGTTAGTTATTTTAATCTAATAGTCTATACGGTATAGGGCTCGCGCATTTCTCGTATGAACCATTTATTTGCTTCCGGATCACCAACTACCTCACCTTTCTTTGGATCCCATTTAATTTTTCTCCCGGTCCGGATGGCTATATTGCTCATATGACTCACACAGTCTGAAAGTATAGCTTCATCTAAGGGACATGCTTCTGGAATATCTCCTTTCACCACATCAACAAAAAGCTGTGCCATAGAATGATTGGGACTATTAACATTTCCGTTTTCGTCACGTAACTCTTTGAATTTTTTCTCTAGTTCAGGATATTGGACTCGGCCTTCCCCCGGGCCAGTGAAATCCATCCCTTGGAACCAAAAAATGTAGTTCCATTTCCTTCTTTAAACTTCAGGTAGTCCAGCATATCACCACTGAATGCTTTGTCTGCATCAATAAAATGAAGCTTCACACCCGATTCATATTCGATTTCGACATCCCATGCCCTGATGTTATTGTACATTCCACCTGGTTCCCAGAATCCTCCAGTTCCTTCGCAGGTATAGGGACCAGTCAGTTTATCCTTTGCTCCCCAAACCATTACATCCAGGGGGTGAGCTCCCCATCCGCCAAGGAATCCAATGCTGTAATCCCATTGAAACCAGGAACTGTTATTGGTCACCCGGTCCGGACAATATGAATTAAGTGGTGCCGGTCCGGTCCATTTGTCATAATCAAAATCGTTGGGAACAGGTACTTCCTGGCATACCGGGGATTCAACATCATTGTACCCCGGCGCCCATACTTCAATTCTTTCAATTTCACCAATTAATCCCTCCTTGATCATTCCAATTCCCAACTGCAAATGACTCTGGGCACGTTGCTGGGTACCATAATGAAACTTCACATTGTTGGCTACCAATTCCTTTTCCAGGATCTTATAATTCGGGTAGCTCAGCCCCAGGGGTTTGGCCAGATAAATGTGCTTTCCCGCGCGTGCCGCTTTAATGGCTGCCGGTACGTGCCAGTGATCAGGTGTTGTAATATGAACCGCATCAATATCATCACGTTGAAGCAATTCTTCAAAATCAAGGTAAGTTTTACATGGTGGAGCTGCCACCCCCCTTTTTCTATACTCATCTGTGATATATAAGGCAGCTTCCTCTCTCCGTTGTAAATAGGGATCACAGGTAGCCACCTGATATGCTGTATCGAGCGGTGTAAACCAGCCTTTTAACTCTCCAGTCCCCTGACTGCCGACCCCAATATGGCCGATTAATATTCGATCGTTTGCACCTTTGGCTGAGCAGGAAAGAATGGTTGGAGCCACGAGGGTACCGGCGACTCCAATTGAAGAATTTCTTATAAATTTTCTCCGTGACAGCATATTCTTCGTTAGGTTCATGATAGATTAGTTTTCTTGTTTATATTTCTTAAATGTATGTTCCAGCTTTTTTTGATTCGTCACACCTGAAATATGATCGATGCGATACTTCAATTCAATCTGTTCACCTTTTTTAAGTTCCAGCGGCTTGTAATACAAATGTGCAGGACTAAAATAATAAAACGGCATATCCTCTGTGCTGATCGTATACCAGGCCGCTCCTTCCCTTTGAGAATCCGGAGACACCATTATCTGTGATCCAGCCTGCTTGCCATCCAGCCCGGTGAATCCCATATATAGCCAATCCCCAGGTTTCCCGGATACATTTTCCGTTTCGCCCCAGCTGGAAATAAATTGCGGATTCATAAAGTCCTGGTTAAAACGAATGGACAATCCGGCATATCCACCCCTTGACTGACCACCCGGCTCCCCCGTAATGGGCGTTCGGTTTATATCCACCAATTCTGCCAGAGCTTTGTACTTCAGTATATATTCCATGGAAACATCTCCCTTATCCTGAGGAGCAGAAACTTTAATTATCCGGTTCTCCGCCAGAACATTTTCTCCATCTATGGGATGGTACACTATTTCCAATTTAATTTCAGCGGAAAAGTCAGGATTCTGTGTGAATTCAATATCCGTTATCTCCGTTACCCCTTCAGACTGAAAGGTTCCGTTTTGATATTCCCAGTAATTGACACCATTTATAAATTTCCAAGTAAACCACTGCCCCAGATGCCACGGATGATCGTCAGGACTAATACATGTTAGATTGTTCCTCCCAACAACTACAGGGTGAAAAAATGGTTTTCCGTGCAGCTCATTAAAATTATACTTCCAGATTATATGTTTCCCTTTTTGCAATGCAAATGAAGTATCGGTTTCGACCCAGCTAAACTCTTTATCCGAATCGTCCAATATTTGAAGTTCCTGCGGGATTGGCTGGGTCACACTTCCAGTTGCCGCCCATTCTGTACCCCTGAGCATCAGTGTTCGAAAACCTCTGTTTCGCATGGTTCGGGCATCGTGGCCCAAAATGGTATGAAAAATCCTGCCCTTTCCATAGTCCGATACCATAATTGCAGCCTGTTCTTCCGTCCCCCTGGCTGAAAGATCATTGTTTGTGGCTGTACCCAGAATTTTAAAGTTGGTATTTTCTTCTGCATTCACCCATAGTTCATTCTGGATAAAGAAGTCCGCCAGACCTAAGGTGATGGCATGTTCATCGTTTTGAATGTTTACCCGGGTTGCAGAGACATTTCCATGCCCGGTAGTATCCATCACCCAAGCCGCTGTTGTGAATTTTTTAAATTCCGGCCAGGTATAGAATGCTGATGATGAAGCATGAAAGGTAACAAAACCACCCCCGTTTTTTATAAAATCAGATAGTGCCTCTTCAGCTCCCTGCGGCCAACGTAAATCATTTTCCGGCCAGGAGTTCCAATTGCTCACGATCACATCAAAGAGCTCAAAATCAGATGACGCTAGTGTGTCTGGCAAATCGGTAACTTCAAAACTAAACATATCTGTTTCAGAAAAAATTCCTTCAAGCGCTTTAGTCGTTTGCTTCCAGTCATGATTGTTACTGCCACTGAAAATAAGTATTCTAATGGATCCGGCTTCTTGCGAATACAATTGAGGATTGATAAAAAAGGTACAGGCGAAAAAGTAAATCAGATATCTTTTCATATGGTTATATCAGTTTTGAAAGGTATTCATACCCTATCTCTTTAGCCTTTTCCACTCCCCAGGCAAAGGGTTTGTCATGGTGACGAACAAATTCCATGTTGACACCTAATTTAATCTGACTTTTTTTCAAGCTTGTATAGTCTGTTGGAGCATTCACATATTAAGAATCGGCCCGATTATATGCAAGTTAATGTGTAGATAGACATGAGTCAAATATTCATCATTCCTGTGAGGGTTAAAATTGTCAGGAGGGTAATGTTTTATACTTTTAGAATACCAAAAACTCCTGTCATGAAGAAAGTCATTTTATGTTTGTCCCTGCTGGCTCTTTCCAACTCTGTCATGAAGGGGCAGGAATCTGAGCATTACTTTTTCAAGGATTCACATATCCTGAAACCTTTTCTGTCTGAGATCAGGAGTACCGTTAATAAGTTTGAGCTTGCCAAGTTGAATAAGCTTGATGAAAACTACTATTTAAGCGACTATGCCAACAGGCCCTTTTTTGAGGTGCATCTTGGAACCGAACTCCCGGTATATTACCTGCTAAACAAGCAGAAAGATTTCAAATTCAGTATTAGCGGGTATATTGGAAATATATTATTGATAGATATGTTTGAAGAGACTACAGCTCCTGTAATTAATACAGATTATTTCTTCGGGTTGAAAGCTGCGGCAGTAAAATACATCGATAATCCTTACATCCGGAACATTGGGCTTAAGCTGGTTCCTATATTTCATGAAAGCACCCATATTGGGGACGAATTTTCAATCCATGGCTATAATGATCTTCCCGGGTTCAGGAGGGTAAATGTTTCCTATGAAGCTTGGGAAATTGCTGCTGTAATAAATGATCCGGATACCATTAAATCGAATCTCTTTTCAGCAAAGGTGGGTTTCCACGGGCTCTGGAATACTGCCAAAGGATACTATACGACTGACAGCCTTGAAGCAAAAAATGTAATGGCACCACCGTCTGAAAAAAACTACGAATATTATTTACAGTTGAATTTGCAGCGCACAAAGGGATTTCTTAGCTCTGAGAGGTGGATGAATATAGTATCTGTGGAGGCAAATAACAGGCTCAATTTCAGCTATGATGGGGCTGTGAAGGAAACGAGAAGCTGGAACATCAATCTCTATGTGGGGTGGAAATATATTTCTGAAAAATCAGGTCATAATGTGGGATTCTTTTTCAGGTATTACGCCGGGATAATGCCTTACGGGCAATTCAGGAATACGGGAGGATACCGGTATGCTGGCCTGAGTGTGGTTTATCACTAATACGACTACTCATCCCTTGTTATACTAGTCGCTTTCGGGCCATAATAATGATATTTTCCAGGCTTTTAAATCACCTTTGTTCTCAATTGCCTGAAAAGCAACTATATCGCCTTCCTTGAACTTCTTATTGCGGGACTTTCCCCGATGAATTGGAAAGGCATCTGAAGGGAAAGGCCATGTTTTCCAATCTTTGACATCCGCTCGAACGAAATAATACTTTCTCCTGCCTTCTTGTAGATAGTCAACCGTACCTGTGGCATCGCGTTTTATCATCCTGAAATTCGTCTGCTTTCAATTTAGGAAAAATTATGCCCACTAATCAGCTTTTCATATTTTTGAATAAAGCTAGTCTCCCAAACCGAGGCCAGGAGGATCTGGTTTATGAAATCATTGATATTAGCTATTGAAAATTCCAGGTAACTTTACTGTTCTCCGGTCCATTACCGCTTAATCCCTTGACTTTACGGTAGCATTCTCCTGGATGCATCCGCTTACCAGGTATTTGTTTCCTTCCTGAAGGTCCTGAAAGAAAATGTCTTCACTGCTGGGATACTGGGCAGCACAAATGGCCAGCTTCTGAGTGGATTCTTCGGCAAGGGCAGGATTCACCCTTGCCGCAAGCTGGTACATATCAGCTGCTGTCCGTAAGCTGTTTGCGGGAGGCGATGAAGGCATCTCCAAGGGCAATGTAAGCCTTGCCGTAATCATTTCTGTTGAAAATGGCTTCCCTGGCAAAATCGATGGCCCCGCAGTGATCTCCCATGGCCAGGCTAACGACGCTGAGCTCGTAAAACCATTCTGCCCTGGTTTCATTTGCCAGGCTTTCATCCTGTACAGCCATCTGGAGGTAAAAGGCGGCCCTTTTTAGATAGTTCCTGCCAATAAAAAGCATGGCCAGCTGATGGGCCGATTCCGGACCGGGATCTATTTCGTAAAGTTTTTCAGAAGCAAGGATATAGAGATCCGACTTTTTGCATCCTGCAAATGTATATGCGCTAATCACCTTTTCGAGCAGGTCCGGGTCATCGATGTTTTGCATAATCTGCGGTCCGAAATAGAGATCCAGTCCTTCACAAGAGAGAATGCCTTCTTTCTGTATCATTTCATCGATGGAGGCCCTGGTTCTTTTCTTGCGGGAACTACTTCCCTCCTGCTGTTCCAGAAGCCCGGTGACCAGGAAGTAATCTTCCAAGGCCTGACTATTGTCGATCATAGCTGCATGGTGCATTATGAGGCAGGCTGATATGTAATTGAGCATGACCGGCACTCTGGATTTGGTTCCCTGGATTTCCAGGCTCCTTTTGAGCATGCCATAGGCTGCCTGTACCTGTTGCTTATCAGAACTCCGGTACCTGAGCAAATCGCTTCCCTTGCGGCCAAGGATATTCCCCTCTCCTCCGAAAGTGGCCATGCGTTGGTCGTATATAAGCATCAAGGTATCAATCTTGTCATTCCTGGCCTGATCTTCGGGTGTTTCCGCGAGAAAGTGACGGTACATGGTGACTCCGTCCACGTAAAGTTTCTCGCTAACGTCAGGGTACTCATTGAATATGGTCCACCAGGATTCCAGGGCCAGATCATACAGGTCATTTTTAAAATATTCCTTGTAAGTAGAGATCAGTTTCCCGCTATTGTCGCTGTCTGGAGGATTGAACTCTTCGGCTGTTATGATTGCTTGGGAAAACCCCGGGTGCTGAAGGACTATTATAAGTGCTGACAGGATCAGGATTCTGGGGATATGAACTGCTTTCATTTGTAAACTATTTTAATTACAACAAAAAAAGGGCCGAAAATGTTTATCCCATGAAATTTAACGATAGGCTCCTGATCAGGATAACCACTTATGCAGATTCTCAGCTACAAATTGATCATCATTTAAATCCGGGTAGGATTCATACACCCGGTCTATTTCATTCCTTTGGCCTGGCGACAACACAGTACCTTCATCAAGGATCCATACCCCTTCTAATAGCCCCTGGCGCCGCAGTACTTCGTGAAGGCCTACTATACAACCTTCATAATTATTGGCGGCATCAAAAAATGCGGCATTGCTGTCAGTAATCTGTATTCCAAGGCTCAGTTGCTGCTGAATATCTCCACGAAGATCTCCGCATTGGATATCCTTGAGCAATTTAACTGCCGATCGGGCCCAGACGGACCAATGGCCTAAGAGTCCTCCAACGATTCGTTTTTTAATTACTTTAGAGCCAACATTGAATTTAAATTCTGTAAGGAGATCGACCAGAATATTGTCATCATTTCCAGTATACAGTGCAATATCTTCGGCTCGACCCGACTCAATTACACCACGTACAACATCAATAGTCTGATAACGATTAAATGGGGCCATCTTAATGGCAATGACATTTTCAATTTGTGCAAATTCCCTCCAGAAATCAACATCCAGCACTCTCCCGCCTACTGCAGGTTGTAGGTAAAATCCTATCACTGGAATGATATCAGCGACAGCCCTGCAATGCTCCAGGATCGTTTGATTGGAAGCTTCAGGGAAAGCGGCAAGGCTTAGCAGGCACGCATGGTAGCCATGAGATAAGGCAAGACTGGCCTCCTGGGTAGACTGAGCGGTATGCCCGATCACTCCGGCGATCCTGATGACAGGTCTATCTTCCCTGTCAGCAAAACAATCAAACTCCTCCCTTGCAATACGCAATACTGGTTCATACAAGTTTATTTCTGGATTCCGGATTTCAAACTGAGTCGTGTGTACTGCAACCGCTAGTCCGCCAACTCCCGCATCAAGGTAGTATCTGATTAGCGCCCGCTGCCTTCGGTCATCCAGCTTACGGTTTTGGTTTAATGCAAGAGGCATTGCGGGAATTACAACTCCCTGATGCAATATTTTTAATATCTCAGCGGACAATTCTTTATGGTTCATGGGGATCTTCGTTAGCATTTATGATTAGTATTTCCCATCTCTTACTTCATAATGAGTTGGTTTACCCAGGATTTCCCTCCCTTCCTTTAGCCAGTCTGCTATCCAATTGATAATCTGTCGGGTGCTGACTTTCGGACGGCCAAAAAACTGAAATGCTTGCTTAGCATTGTTGAGCAGGGCAGTTATTGCTTCTGTATTTATGAATTCAGGTTCTACTTTAAAGATTTTTCCAAACTCCAGGGCAACTTCTTGAACAGATAATATTTGCTCCCCTGTAATATTCAAAATACAGGCCGGACTGTCACACTTTTCCAAAGATCGAAGTACCATATCATTCATATCGCCCTGCCAGATCACATTGAAATATCCCATAGACAGATCGATGGCTTCCTGGTTTTTAACTTTCATTGCAATATCTACCAGGACTCCATAACGTAATTCCACCGAATAATTCAGGCGAATTATGCATACCCTGGTTTGGTATTGTTTACTCCCATATTCAAACATTCTTTCTCGTCCCAGGCAGGATTGTGCATACTCACCAACCGGTATGGGCAGATCGGTTTCAAGTGATCCTCCCGATTCAACAGAGACCAGGGGATACACGCATCCTGTGGAAAAAGCAACAATGTTTGACTCTTTAAAGTAATCAGCTATCAGAGCCGGCAGGTAGGCATTCACTGCCCAGGTCAGGGATATATTCTCTTCGGAGCCAAATTTCATCCCTGCCAGGAAGAATACATTTTTAACTTTCGGCAGACTTTTAAGAAAGTTTGTGTTCAGCAAATCCCCATGTATGGTCTCAATGCCCATATCCTCGATATGCTTCCTTTCCTGGTCAGACTTAAAAAGTGACACACCATAAATACGTTTTTCAACACCGGCCGTGTTACATGCCCGCCTTGCCATAAGCGCCAGAGTAGGTCCAATTTTTCCACCAACTCCCAGAAACATTATATCCCCTGGAGTTCTCGAAAACATCTCAATTGTCTCTGTGGATGGTATAGATAATAACTCTTCCAGCGCTGCTTCGTTGATTATTCTTTCAGGATGCTCCATCATTTTTCACTTTTACTGTTTATAATAATGCTTTTATAAATTGATTAATTCCCTGTCATCCCGGTTCTTCACCGGAAAACGGGTCATCCGACTATGGTTCCGAGATAGGCTGCCAGATTTTGATACATAAAATAGACCATCAGGCAGACCACAATAAAGCCTGTAACAGCGATAATATTCTGCAGCAAATTGTTCCGGTATCTTCCCATCACTTTTTTATTATTGAGTATCAGAAGCAATCCAACTGCAATGAGCGGGACAGCCAGAATTGAAGAAGCCTGGGCCATAATCAGTGCGTATATAGCGTTGCCCCTGAAAAATAGTGCCACAATCATTCCGATCAGCAAAATGGCGATTATAAAAATCTTTGTGCTCCTGTCATTCATTGAACGCCCCATACCAAGGCCATCTGCCAGCAGGCCCCCACCTATCACAGAATTGACCATCATGGACGAGAATGCTGCTGCACAGAGGCCTATGCTAAAAATGACCTTAGCTGAACTCCCAAAAAGCGCTTCCATCTGCAGGGCCATGTCAGCCGCAGAATTGACCATAATCCCTTCGGGGAATAAGGCTGTGGCTGAAGTAATAAGTATCGTTGCAGATATTAAGGCAAGAATCCCAATCCCGATATAGGTATCCCTAAGGCTGCTTTTCAGATTTTTCACATGCCAGCCCTTATCCTGTGCCAGATATGACTGGTATAAAGCAGCGGCCAGTGAAAAAGAGGTGGCCATCATCGCTGCCATTACACCTAAACTATCTCTTGAAAATTTCGTCGGTACGACCCCTCTGGCCACTGAACTAATTTCGGGCTTTGTAAGAATAAGATTGATAAAGAATGCTAAGATCATGATCATCACCAGCAACTTCATCATGTTCTCAAGTACTTTATACAGGTTTTTTGCCCAGAAAATAAGAACGATCCCCAGAGGTGTGAAAATGAGAGGCCAGACTCTTTCGTCAATGCCCGTAATTCCTTCCATACCAATCCCGATTCCTAAAGTATTGCCGAACTGGAAACTGGATGTGGAAAGAAATGCTGAAATGCCGATGGCTATGGCAAACCATCTGCCATAATGTAAGGCTATGGTTTGCAGGATTGAATCACTGCTCACAACACCAAATCTTGCTCCCATGGAGGTATAGGTAATCATGAAAACAGCTGCCAAAACAATGACCCAGAGAAAAGCATATCCATATTCTGAGCCCACCCTTGAGGCCACAGTAATGCTGCCAGGGCCCAATACTACCGAAGCAATTATTAAGCCAGGGCCAAATGTTTTGAGAATTTTCCGGATTTGATTCAGCATAATGTGACTTATATGTTTTTTACATAATTCCAGCTGTAAATATCCGTATAACAAATAACCTCCTAAACGTAGCAATAATAAGTTTAAGTAAATCTAAAATAGATTCCTATACACCTTTCGTAAATTTCAGAAATGATTTATAAATATTTGTCTTTCGCAGGGTATTGTAGGTATATTTATACTTTATGCATTCTAATTGAAAATCATGACTAAGATTCAACAAAACACACTTCTGGTCCTAAGGCTTCTGATTGGCTGGCATATCCTGTATGAAGGAATTATTAAACTCATTAATCCCGAATGGTCATCCCTGGGATTTTTAAGCCAGTCGCAGTGGATACTTACCGGTTTTGCCAATTGGGTAATCAGCCATGAAGGCGTATTGAAAGTAGTTGATATACTCAATACATGGGGTTTGATCGCCATTGGTACAGGACTAATCCTGGGTCTTTTTGCAAGGGTCGCTGCTTACGCTGGTGCAGTGCTTATATTTATATACTATCTGAACAATCCACCCTTTATCGGAATTGAAAACTCGGGAGCGCTTGAAGGGAATTACCTGATTGTAAATAAAAACCTGATCGAAGTGGCTGCCTTGGTTCTGCTCGGTGTATTCCCCTCATCCACAGTACTGGGACTAGACGCCTTAATCAAGAAATTTAAACTGCATTCATAAAATAATATAATGGCTTCAGAAAAGAAAACTATTGGAAGAAGGAGTGTGCTCAAGGCACTGGCCGGAGTTCCCGCTTTGGGCTTGCTGGGATTTGAAATCCTGAGAAAAACCAAATATGATAAAAGCCATGACCTACGTCATGAGATCCTGCATGAGCTGGGCCTGACTGATATTAAGTCCCTGGTCAAACCCGTTTCAGGAGGATCCAGCGGGGACCTTCTCCGCATTGGAATAGTAGGTTTTGGGAGTAGAGGAAACCAGCTTGCACATGCCCTGGGATTTATGGATGCAGATTCCTTTAAAAGTGCTGAAGGAAACCTGGAAGCTCAGATCCAGTTTGGCAACCTGAATGTTGCCTTGACCGGTATTTGTGATGCATTCGACATGCACGCAGACAAGGGACTTGCCACCGCCCAGCATGATATCCATTCAAGGGGTGAGCTTGCCAAGAAACACCAGATAAAAAGATACAGGCATTACCACGATATGCTGGCCGATAAAAACATTGATGCTGTAATGATTTCCACACCCGATCATCACCACGCACAGATGACGATCGATGCCATTAAAGCAGGTAAGCATGTCTATTGCGAAAAAAGCCTGATCAGGAGGGAGGAAGAGATCTATAAGGTGTATGATGTCGTTAAGAACAATAACCTGGTATTTCAACTGGGTCACCAGATTCCCCAGAATGCCCTGTTCCAACAAGCCAGGGAAATTGTCAAACGTGGTATACTCGGTAAAATCTCCCATATTGAAACAACCACCAACCGCAACACCTCAGTTGGTGCCTGGATACGTCATCTGGACAGTGATGGAAATCCTAAACCCGGCGATATTAAGAGCATTGACTGGAAACAGTGGCTAGGTGAGCTTCCATCAGCTCCTTTCAGTATTGAGCGGTTTTATGGATGGGCCAGATATTTTGATTACGATACCGGTTTATTCGGACAGCTTTTCTCTCATGAATATGACGCGGTCAACCAATTATTAAATATAGGGATTCCAAGTTCTGTTGTAGTTTCGGGAGGACAATATTTTTATAAGGATTTCGGTGATATCCCCGATGTTTTAAATGCTGTCTTTGAATATCCGGATCAAGAACTAGCTCTCTCCTACAGCGCCAACCTGGCTTCATCAAAATCACGTCCGCGCACCATATATGGCCAGGATGCCTCAATGATCTTTGGCGGAACCCTGACACTTACCCCCGATGGTAGCTCGAAACGATTTGCAGATCTGATCGACCGGGGTGTGGTTGACCCTTCTTCCCCCATGCTCTCTGTCCGATCGGGAGATGGATCTTCGGGAGCGGTAGATGCAGTTACATCGGCAACGGCGAAATACTATGCTTCCCGAGGCCTAACCACAACAAACATTAACGGTCAGGAATGGGATGTGACCCATCTGCATATAAAAGAGTGGATCGATTGCATCAGAAATGGTGGCGAAACATCTGCCAATATTGAAAAAGCATACGTTGAAGGAGTAACTATTGCAATGGCAGATATAGCTTACCGTGAAAACTGCCGTACAGAATGGGACCCGGAAAATAAGCGGATCATCCGATGTTGAGTAAACATCTGTACCTCAACAAGTGATCTGTGATGTTCAATAAGTCAGGTTCCTTCTAAATTGTCCTGGCATTATGCTTTACAGATTCAATACTGACAGGATCACCACCAGCCCTCTTACTTTCCTCAGCAGCCTGCATAAATGCAAATATTTCCAGTGTATCATTGGGAGATACAGGTTCAATCCCCGTTGTAAAGAACTCTGTAATTTTCACTAATAAGGGATCATAACCCTCATACTTATCCAAAAACATATTACTCTTTTCCCCAAATACCAAAGCGCCGTAGCCTCCTTTTCCTTTACGCATCCCACGGTAAGTACCAATACGATCATCATTCCAAACCCCAACAACCATATCTGTGTCTTCCGTATATACTCTTCTCACACTTTTGCACCCAGTTCCCATCAAGGTAAATAAGATCTCGACTCCATGCACCCCATACCAGAAAAGATCAGGATGATGCTCTTCAATATGCGCCGGGCTAAAAGCCTCCACTCCAAATACTTTACCGATGCTGCCTCTGGCTATCTCATCAGCACCATTAATATACCTTAAGGATGAGGAAGAAAACATGGGAACCTGATATTGTTTTGCAGCCTCAACAATGGCATAGGCGTCCGATAACGATGCTGCAAAGGGCTTATCAATAAACAAGCTTTTCCCAGCCTTTAAAACCGGCAATGCCTGTTCAAGATGCTTGTTCCCATCGATACAGGTAATAATTACTACATCGACCCTGTCGAGCAATTCTGGTATGGAGTGAACGATCTCAGCACCAAATCCTTTTACTTCTTCTGTGAACTCTGGTATCCTGTTTTTCCAATCCTCAATTAGATCTGTTCCATCTGGAAGCGCAGCAACTACCTTATATCCTCCAAATCTTTCACCTGCCATAGGATCGTTCAGGGACCGGGTAAAGGCTACACAATGACCCGTATCCAGGCCGATTAAACCGATACGCTTTCCCTTTTCCACATCTGAACTTTTAGGAATTGCAGATACGCTACCAGCTAATCCTAAACCCAAACCGACAATGCCAGTAAGCTTAATAAAACTCCGACGATCATTGTTCATTATATCTCTTTTAAAACATTATTGTTCCCTTCTATAAATACTCATATGGGAATTTCCAGGGAGATCGATATTCCGGGATGGCCATTTTTGCAGCTACTTCATCTCCAACAATTTCTTCTTTTTCCGGATCAAACTTTATGGATCTTCCAAGCTTCATTGACAACACACTTAATTCAATCGGGGCATCAACCTTGATATGATAGCCTGGATTGCTCGAGGGTTGTTTCCTTGATTTGATACACTCCACCCATTCCAGTTCATGACCGGGTGAAGATTCAATAGTTTGAGGAGGTGTTTCCATATCCTTCATACGATCTCCTTCTGGCAATATCTGATGAGTGCTATAGTCAGTTAGCAAAGTACCATTTACACCATGAAAATAAATGCCCAACCTTCTTTTGCTCTCCTGACTTCTTAAGAAATCAAAACCATAGCTGTTTGTTAATGACATCATCCAGGTCATGGTCAGATTCGGATATTTAAATATCACCTCATGATTATCATAGCCATCACTATCATCATTAATAATATACCTTCCACCAGATGCGCTGATCTCAGTGGGATATCCCAACTCCAAAGCCCAAATAGGCAGGTCAGTAATGTGAGGGGCCATTCCAGGTGTCCAGCCACCACTATAATTCAGCCAGAAACAGTGGTAGAATGCATCTTTTACAAGATTTGGATTAAATGGCTGCATTTCTGCAGGCCCAACCCACATATCCCAATCCAAACCTTTAGGTATTTTCTGGGTATTATATCCAAGACCAATACCATTAGGCGCCTCATTCATTGTGAAGAACGTTCTAACTGTACCAATATCACCTAGATTACCTGAACGAACCAGCTCAACCATCCGACGATAATGATCACTTGCATGAATCTGGGTTCCTACCTGACAGATTATATCATGCTTTTTCACCGCATTTCGAACTGCTAAACTTTCCCCCAGGTGCATGGTCATGGGCTTTTGAAGGTAGATATCCAATCCAGCCGCAGCTGCCTCAACGGCCTGAATAGCATGCCAATGTGCCGGAGTTGCAATTATGACTGCATCAAGCCCCTTATGCTGAAGTAACTCCCTGTAATCTGTATAGCCTGTACATGTATTCTTGTGTAAATCCACAACCGGATCAAGTCTATCCCTCCACACATCACATGCAGCTGTAACAACTACATCAGGATGGTTTGCACATGCGCTGAGATTTGCCTTTCCAAGTCCGCCGCATCCGATTATACCAAGATTGATCTTGTCACTTGGCGGGGTAATACCTAAGCCACCAAATACAGACGAGTTTACAATGATTGGTGAACCCAATGCAACAACTGAAGCCGTTTTTACAAATTGCCTTCTAGATTTTGAGGCCCTATTTTTACTGCTTTCCATTATTAAGATGTGTTTACGGTTTATACTGTGGATATCCTATTAAAAGTTGTGTATAGGCGTGAAAGTTGAATGGTAAGCATCCCAGTTTTTCTCAGAAGTAGCTCTATCAGGTTTACCTCCTGAATGAATGATCAGCCTGTAGCGCAATACCAGTGGTTTTCCCTTTTGAAGGGAATATCTTGTTCCAGGTGAAGGAAAAGTGGGCTGTACCCAGGCCAGATTTGGATATTCTACCCATTGACCCGGATAATCAGGATTAGCCTGATATTGCAGAACCATCAAGCCTGAAGCTGATGTATTCCCTTTAAAGATCCCGTTAAAATCAGACCATGCCCTTAATGGATTGGATCCCGCATTATCAGTAAAATAGGAAATCTCCTGATCCGCCGGAGTCTGCATCCTCAAATTTAACCCCCCATAACTATCTGTGCCGCGGGTGGCAATGGTAATCAGGTTCTCCAAAGCCACAAGTTGAATGGTCAGGTCGATAATGCGTGTGGTCTCTGTTGCACGATAAACTTTGATTACCACATTCTCGCGCACAATGGGAAGGCTATCTTTCCACATCCATAAATTCTCTGCATCAATCTGAGCATATACAGGTCCATTTGTTAGTTCCAGATGACCCGTTGGTCTGGCAAAAATCCGCTGCAGGGCATAAATATCGCTTCTCTCATTTCCATATTCCACTTCTGGCCATGCCCAGAAAATTGCACGATGATGAGGATGTCCTCCTTCAGGCCAATCCCTTGTCAACATTTCTCCTTCCAATCCATACAGGGGGTGAATGTAATCGCTTCGTGGCACTGCATAAATACTGCTTGTTACAAATGTGTCTGTTTCTGTTCTCAGGTGATGCTCCAGGATTTCGTCTTCACCATAAACTACATCTTTCTCAAATACGGTCTTATAATTATACTGCAACACCTTTTCTCCTCCCTCCTCAATCATTACCTGACCACTGTTCTGATCCAGACTTGCTTTTATCACGGGCTCGAAAGGAGATTCCTTCTCCACAAGTTTAAGCTCAATTAGACCTGGTTCTCCTTCCGGCATAATAATGACCAGATTTGATTCTGTTTTCGCTCCTGAACCCTCCAATTGGACAGGAATGAAACGATTATTACTATGATACCCTGGATCGATAATTCCCAGTCGTCCTTCTTGAGCAGCTGATGCCAGTTCACTACTCAGCTCTTTTTTAAAGATAACCGGGGCTCTGGTCTCACCTAGAATCCCATTCACATCATCAACAACCAGTACCTGCTCATTTGATGAGCACCCCAGAAAACCCAGCATGATACTGCATATTATAAGTATGGCTGAAAGATCCTTTATATTCATTTTCATTTAATTTATGACAATGACTTTCGGCCGATTTGACCTGGCGCTTATGATATTAACAATGAGATATATAAGTTATATAAATATAAAAAAATCCTCCAGATTAAGGTCGGCAAACCAATAAAACCTGAAGGATTATGATAAATAAGCGTATTGCCATTTACGTATTATTCATTGCCAGTCTTTGTTGATTTCCCCGTCGGATTAAATACTTTAAGTTTTCCGATGACAAACTTAATCAAGCCCAAGCTCATGCAGTTAATATTGTAATTGTATTCAAATCTATTTTTCTTTCCTTTCCTCTCAATTCAATACTGCCTAAAGAAACCAGTTCATATGATCCTGGATCTGGAATAATATCGAAAGTCTCTTTTGAGATCAATAGATTTACCCCATATTGATTGCATTGTTCCTGGATTCGGGCGGTAGTATTCAATACATCCCCAGAATAAATGATATCCTTTTTTATAATCCCGACCTCCCCCGCCATCACATCGCCATGATGGATACCAGCCTTTAACTCCGGAATCAGGCCATATTTCCGTTTGTATGTGGGTCCCAGGTTAGTTAGCTCTCTCTGGATCTCAAAAAAGCAGTGTACAAAGTTGGCATTACGAATTCCTTTTTTCATTGGCCAGGAAACGATAATCTCGTCTCCTACATACTGGTAAATTTCACCCTCATTGTTTAGGATGGTACCGGTGATATCATTGAATAAATCCCTCAATAAATTGAAATATTTTTTGTTGCCTATTTTTTCAGCGATCAAAGTAGATGAGCGCATGTCCAGAAACATGAAAATCCTTTTTTCCTTTCTGGGGTTGTGATATTTGCCCATGACGAATTTCAGGAGGATACCTGGGCCGAATTTATCGTTGATCTGTAATAAGAAGAGGGTAAAAAGGACAATTGCACCCCACATGATGAAATAAGTGACTGTGATAGGATTAATTACCAGATTGAGACCATACTTTACCCCTTCAGTAGAAAAGGCCCTATCTCCCAAATCTTTAGATACACTGACAGAAGTAACTATGACAGTCACGAGTACAAAGAAAAACACATATGCTACAACTGTTATAAGCATACCAAACATGAACGACTTTCTTCGAAATAACTTGCGGTTGACTACTGTCCCGATAACCCCAGTTAATACCCCCGTGACCAATCCGGCAAATGCGTTCATTATTAAATGCAATTGTGGATCAAAAATCTCAGATGGCCCAGAACTGAAAGGGGAATTAATCATAGCTATATTATAATATGCTATGTAAAGATTAAACAGAATGAAGACGGCGGTGATTACCACTATATTGCCGAGATTCATTCTTATTATTGGGGAGAGTTTCATTCAATGGTGACTACCTAGTGCTTAGTTTTCCCTGAAATTAATTAACCTTTCGCAGATTTCTTTAGTCTCTTTTCTGCTTTTTTTTCTTTTGGAGTTTTAGCAGCTTCTTTTTTAATGTTTTTCTTTGCGTCTTGACCTTTTCCCATGATATTATCTATTAAATGTTATTAATTCTAAAAATCATTATTTCAATTATATCTGGTTGTTTTTACTCCAGCTAGATGTAGGTGTAAAGACAAGCTTATTATTTTTTTGCAGGATTTATCTTTCTTAAAATTAAACAATTATCTGGGAACCTGGTGTCGTTCTCTTGAAAAGCATTCAACTCAGAAGACTTATTATAAGCGTATATCAATCATATTCAATTGGAACACTATTCAGGTCGTAATCAAAACCGTCAAGACTATCTGTTTAATAAGAAAACCGTATTGCGATTTGAAGTAGGAAACAAATAGGATGACAAAAGAGGCATGAGACTCTTCAAATTGCCAAGTCATAATACACTCAATGATATATGAAGTACCAGAACTGTTGGGGTAATACATGATTGGGTGAGGGTTCGGGTCTAATACATCTAGCATGATTTCGATCCAAAGCACTTAAGGATACCTAAGTACCACTTGAAGTTAGATAGCATGTAAGGCCGGAGAGACCTATAAGGGCGGTTTTGTATTTTCAGGGTGTCCTATTGGGTGGCTAACTATGAATGCTGTTGTAGCTTTTCCAGATCTACTATCTATTTTATTTTGACATCGCGTCATTAAATTCCTTTACCAATGATTTCATTGTTTCTTTAACGGAAACTATTTTAGTAGCCCGGTATGCATTCGATCCGGCAAAAGCATAACCATTATAAAAATTGCCTTTCCGTCCGTTTATCAGTGCAGCAACAATACAATACGGGGTGGTTTTGATATCGCAGGTACTCAAACATTGAAAAGGACATTTTACCGGACGTTTCTCCCCCCGTCCTATCTTTTCGATAAAATCATTTCTGATAGCCCGTCCTGGCATTCCAACCGGACTGTTAATGATTTCCATATCTTCCTCTGTGGAATCAATATAGGTCTGCTTGAATTTCAATGAAGCATCACACTCATCGGTGGTTACAAAGCGTGTTCCCATCTGCACTCCTGATGCTCCCAGATCCATAATCTTTTTAATGTCTTCGCCGGTATATATTCCGCCTGCGGCAATTACCGGGATTTTAGTCTGGTATGTCTCTTCAAAACATCTCACCTGGTCTAATACATCAGGCAATAGTTTTTCCAGTGCAAAATCAGGATTGTCAAGCTGGTTTCTTTTAAATCCCAGATGTCCCCCGGCTTTTGGCCCTTCAACAACAATAGCATCAGGGAGATAATCATATTGGTCTTTCCACTTTGAACATAATATTTTTGCCGCCCTCCCAGAGGATACTATCGGAACAAGCTTTGTTTTTGATTCTTTGGTCAGATGTTGAGGCATGCTTAAAGGAAGCCCGGCACCCGCAATAATGATATCGATACCGGCAGAAATAGAAGCTTTTACCAGATCGTCAAAATTTGTAAGTGCAACCATGATATTTACACCAAGTACACCTCTGGTTTTTGCTCTTGCCTTTTGTATTTGGCTCTTTAATGCCCTTATGTTGGCTTCCTTAAAATTTTTCGCGTAATCAGGCTCAAACATACCAAGTCCGGCTAAGGCAATAACTCCAACTCCGCCTTCGTTTGCAACTGCTGCTGCTAATCCAGACATTGAAACGCCAATACCCATTCCCCCCTGTATGATTGGTAATTCAACCGTAAGATTCCCTATGTGCAATTCATTCATTTCTTATACTTTTTATGCAAATTTAAACTATTATTAGAAAATTGTTGATTTATTATCAAATCAGACACGTATTTGGTTACCTATTGGATTAGTAATCTCATAAAATACGTAAAAAAAGGCCAATAGAGAGGCGAGTTCGATTCCCCGCAAAGTCGTTTGTTTTTTCTTCGTTTTTACTCGAAATCGCACCTATTGGTATGGCCTGACAAATTGGGAAATGAGATAGAGTACTGATGTTTCAGGCAGTGAGACAACCATTACGGCAACCGCCAATGGAGGGGGATGTAAAGCTTCCTGCGAGATTTCAGTAAAAGCAGTTGGTATATTCGATGCCCGGAGAGATCAAATTGGCATTTACCCAAATCCAGTATATGACTTGCGTTCAATTCAAACAGGTATAACAGAAAGTCATCAGGTTGAATTATCCTCCCTCAACGGGAAGATAATCAAGCTATGATAGTATCATATGACCATAGGAAGCCCCTGGTTCACGCTGGGGGCTTTTCATTAAGCCGCTAAACCTCAACAAAATACTGACTGATACGTCCTATTGGTAATTAACTATACTAACCTTAAAATCCAACAATCATGAAAAAGTATTTATTTACATTAATTGCATTTAGTTTTTTGATAGGAGCATCCTGTCAGCAGAAAATTGACAACGAGAAAGAAATGAAAGCCCTGATTGATAAGGAGCTTAAGGCGTGGAATAATGGTAACCTATCTATGATAGACGAGACTTTCTCCGGTGAGGGTGTAATGCACATAGTTGATTCCGAAGACCTTGTCGGGATTCAAGCAAAAAAGGATTACATCGTTTCTACCCGGACAAGTTTTCCAGACTTCAATGTTATTTTTGATGAGACAATTATTAAAGGGGACAACATTGTTATAAGATGGACAGCTACAGGGACAATACAGGTCCCTATGGTGAGTTACCGCCTACAGGGAAAAAAATCAAGTTTTCCGGAGCATTAATTAGTCATGTGGTTGATGGGAAGATAAGCGAGCAATGGCAGCATTACAACCAGGCAGCAAATTTGACTCAACTTGGTTTTACAATTACTCCACCCGTGGAATAAAGCGAACAATATTTTCAGAAAGCATTGAGCCTCCGGTGGAAAAAAACAATCCTCCTGACCACTTTGCGCCGTTTCTGTTTGACCATGCCAAACCATAGACAATCAAAAGTATACTTAAAACCTCTCTTACTGGCGACAGATGGTCAATGTCTCCGGTTTTCCACAGTTAAAAGAATGAATGAAATTCTAGATCTTTCTTCTTTTGGGATGCTCAAATGAAAAGTCCCCGGTTTCTATCATTTTCAAAGTTTGTTCTATTGTAGGGCGGTCGCCCCAGAATGTACCTTTATAGGAGAACCTAACTATGCCCTCTTTATCGATAATTATTGTTGTTGGCCGGTTAATATATTCAGAATGAACAGAGAAGGCAAGAGGGTCTGCTCCATACCTGGCTGCAACTGCTCCGGCACGATCAAGTAGATGAGGCCAGAATATTTTGCTGGTATATGCCTCATGAAATGATTTTTTTGAGAACCAGTAGTCCGGTTCGAGTTCTTTTCCAACCATTACCCTTCCGCGATATCTGTCGTGCGTTTCCATTGTAAATACTTGCACTCCAGCTTTGGCGAATTCTTCTTTCATACCCATCAGGTCATGAAATTCACCATGACAAACAGGACACCAATCGGCAAATACCCATATTAAAACGACCCAGTTTTTATTTCGAAAACTGCTTAGCTGCCACTCTTTACCATCTGTATCTTCCAGTGCAAACTCATAAGCTGCCGAACCTTCTTTTACCGTTTCGAAAGTCGATTCATTGAGAGATAAAAATGCAGACAACTGTTTTTCTGTGGTCCCCATACGTTTTTCAATCTGATAAATCGCAAGTTCGCACTGGTGCTATACATCCCTTGAAGGATCTTCCTTGAGTTTTTTTCTAAGCAGATCAAGAGAATGTGTTGATTCAATCTGGCCAAGCGCTATTACAGCCTGAGAACGCACCATTGAATTTTCATCTGTACTCACAACCTGTTCCAAAGCGCCTATCGCATCTTTTGCTTTCAGTATCCCAAGAGCCATTGCACATACCTGCTTAACATGGATTGACTGGTCGGTTAATCCTTTAGAGATGTTATTTACATCATTGACTCCGGCCTGTACCAGATCTCTGACTGCTAATAAACGAACCTTCCAGTCATCATTGTCTAAATCGGCTATTCCGGCTTCCTGAAGATTGCGATCCATTGTCATGGAGTTTTCAGCATTCAGAGGATTAAATTTATGTGAACGGACTCGCTCAAATACATTATCCACCGTGATTGTTTTATGAGTTGTCTTTTTTATATTTCTCTCGCATCCAGTGAATGAAACAATTGTTACAAGAATGAAAAGAGGAAAACATTTTTTCATCGAATTAATTTTTAAGTTCTTTTAAAACGGCAATCAGAAATTAATAAAAGTTTCCTTATTCTATACGCTTGCTTAGTAACAGACTAAAATAGTGGAACTACCCCATTAATTAGGGCGTTCAGTTAAGCTAGGCTGCGTTTTTAAATATATGATTATTTCTCTCAAACACTTCTATTTTTTGGTACCCTATTGCTGAGTGCCTCCGGCGACGGTTATACAAGTTTTTAATCCACTCAAATATTGAAAGCTGAACTTGCTCTTGGTTAATGAAGTTTTGGTTGTATATCCATTCTATCTTGACTGTTCTAAAGAAGCTCTCAGAACTATAAACCTCAAGTGAATAATCCAGAGTGATAGAACCATCTATTCGGGCCAGCTGTGAACCAGCTTCCCCAATTAAGTCATTTCAGAAGAAATCATTTATATTCAATTACATTGATGTGCCCATGCTTTCCTGAGGATGTGCTCAATTGGAATTGGAGAAAGTGGTTCCCTGAGTCTGGTTTCCAGCATAGCAATGGATTAGGCTTCAAAATTCTCCCAGCAGTATTGAATAAGTTCGTCAGTAAATAGTTGGATTGCATTGTTTTTATCTTTCTGGAGGGAGTATTTAAATATCTGTAATAATTGAGACAAGTTTTCATCTGGAAACTTTTGGCATACGGTGTCAATAAAACTAAAAGCATCTTCATACCTCTCGCACGCCGTCAAAAAATAACCGACATAAAATGCAGCTACTACACTATCTGGCTCCATTTCATACCACTTATTCATACTTTTCAAGGCATTTTCAAAATCCCCTACATTAGCAGAATGCCAAACCGCAGATCCATTAGTTGCTGGTGTGAGTGGATCAATTTCCAAGACTTTCTTCAACAAGGAGGCTGTAATTTTACTTCTTCCAAGATGAAAGCACAGGATATAAAAGTACCAAAATAATGTTTCAGGATCAGACGGATTGAATTGAAAGGAATGTTTGAGGTCCTTGTATGCATTTTTAGAATTTTCAGTTTTCAACTTTAGAAGTCCTGAAAGTCGATAACCATGTGCAAAGTCTGGATTAAACTTGAATATATTCTTTATGCAATCCTGTAATATTTCATTGTCTCCCAAAAGAGTTATCCCATTTTTTAGAGTTTGTTCTGCCCTAATCAAACTCTCTTCCGTATATTTCCATAGTTCTTGTTTGGCCTTTAGTTAGAATTCAAGTACCTGGAAATTGCTAGCCCTATGTTCAGATATTATATCGTTTTCTTTTGAACTGATTCTTATCTTCAAGGTATCGGCTATGGATCTTGCAACTTTTTCCTGAATACCAAATACATCATCTAAGGTTCCGCCGTATTTTTCTGCCCAAATTTGCGAGTCATTAAATGCGTCAATTAACTGAGCTGTGATGCGCCGATTATTTTTTGCCTTTCTAACACTTCCTTCCAGTACATCACTTGTATTAACATCCTTTGCAATTCATGAATATGTGAAAGATCGGTGATGATTTCTTCTGTTAAGCCATCGCTGAAGTATTCCTGGTCCGGATCAGGGCTAATATTCTCAAATGGCAATACAACAATTGAGTTTTCCAGTTGACCTGGTTTATACGATTTGGAATCAGGTTCTTTCGCTCCTAAATCTTCTTTTATTATATCCTGCTTTTTGCGGTTAATGAACCAGGGTTGAATTACCACTATCGGCAGTCCCACAGCTGACAGGATATA
>PVMK01119898.1_pt1 | contig 23873 bp, 23 predicted proteins | sample 1853481 | NCBI WGS metagenome assembly PVMK01 (sample SAMN08533507, study PRJNA380276) | Marine sediment metagenome, whole genome shotgun sequencing project. | reverse complement strand
TACGCTCTTCCGATCTTACCCACGTTGGTTTGCCATGAAGAGGACAGCAAGCGCTTTTTCGTTACGAACCAGGGTGTCGTGTTAATTACCCAGGCGATGCTTGACGCTGATCTCTGATTTTGCGGTTGAGCTAGTCCAAGGCCACTTCCGGCATTTTCTTCTTGCCGGATTGCGCTACGCGAACGTTAAAGGCGAGACTTACCCGATCTTCATTACCGCTGTTGGGTTCTACGCCATGCTCAAGCCAGGCCGGGAATACGAATATTCGCCCTGGTTCAGGTCGCATGCGAACCTCGGTCGCCATAAATTGCGTCGCCTGCGTGACCGGCGGCTTCAGCATGAGACTCATCATCCGGGGGTCCCTGAAAAAGATGCCCCCACAATTGGGGAACACTTTGGCGTAGTAACAGCCGCTCAGATGACAGTTCGGGTGAACATGAATCTCGTTGTACGCACCGGGTGGATTGATGTTGATCCACGCTTCAAAGTGGTATTCGAGGTCATGCCTGAAATTCTGTGATTCGCCTATATTTCTGGCGACCTGCAGGATGTGTCTATTGAATTCCCCGAATTCCGGCATGAGCTGGATTACGTTCGGGCTTTGCCATCCCGCTACGTTAGTGTTTTGCACACCCTTCGGCTCGCGTTCTCTCATCTCCCTGGCCAGCCTGAGCAATTCCTGATCCAGTTTCTCGTGGTCGTCGAGGATCGCTGTCCAGATCAGGGTGGGGAACAGATTTTTGGCGAGAATTTCCATAGGATTCTTTCGTGACGGTCAATCGCGCGTCGAAACGACTATCGATTATCTCGCTCGGCTCGTCCCAAGTCCACGCGTATTTGAATCTGAGCAGGAGATTGGTGACATATCGTGCTGACCGCCAGTCGTCTCTCGCAAGCTGGTTCAGGAGCCTGTTCTTGTTTTGCCTGGTAGCACGCTGTCTGAAGTCATGCTGATTCCAAACGGGCCGCGTGGAATATAGGCCTGAATCCTGCGGCCGTCCCGTAGCACCTCTACGGAAACCATATCGTCTGCGTCCTGATTCCGGGTCACTCGTCGGACCTCGTCTGGCGTATAGATGTGCCGCCCATCGATTCGAACAAGCACGTCACCGTTCTGCAGCCCCGCAGTTTCGGCTTGTGATCCCGACAGCACTCGCTGGATCCTGACCTGGTTGGGGCGACCCAATGCATACAGGTAGCGGGCAAAGGTCTCGTCATCCATCTGACTGCGGAGATTCGACAGGTTGCCCGGCAATGTCGCCAGTTTCTGACCATAGCGCTCACCACCCAGCCAGCCCTCCCTTTGGGCACGGTCCCGCAGATAAAGTTGTGCCATGATCGACTCGTCATAAAGGCGCCGGTAGTAGGCAGCCTGCTCTTCGTCGAACCCAGCCGAAAGGAATGAAGTCTCGGAGATTTCCCCTCGAGCACCGCCAGCGCGGGAATTCGCCGTCTGTTGCCGGGAGTCTCCGCTGGTTGCAGCCGGCACCGAATCAGACCAGTGTTCTTCCAGGATCGCGAGCCTGGTCTTTAGCTGTGCGACTTCTTCTTCGAGGCGAAGCCGCTCCTCGACCTCCCTGTCCAGTATGCCCGCCAGAGATGCGATGGCTTGCGCCGAATCTGTCGCCGGGCTGGCGGTCGATTTTGGCGACATATCGACTCCGGAACCGGCAGCGTCATTGGATGGCAGCTGCGTAATTGCGGCAGCAGCCACGACGCTCGCGATCAGGGCGCCTGCTATGGGTTTCCAGCCAATCGGGTTCATCGGGCTTCCATGTTCATGGTTGGGGAACGCCTGATCTATTCGTGAACTCGTATCTTGTGCCCAGCTTCTGCGTTGCAAATCCACGCAACAGCCAGCTATTACGTGTGATTCGCACCTTGCACCCAAAGGGCATTACAAATCTGAATATTCCGGATCACAATCTGCTTCGCTCAGAGTAAATCAGACGTTCCCTAGATAGGGACAGGAACAAATGCCGGAGGTTCACGATTGCTGCGACAGCAAAAGAAGCCTGGCGTCGATCGGCGCCTTGTCGGCGCGGACGGGCAACTCGTGCAATATTCGGGCTAAAGATCGGATTCTCTGCCTTTGACGGGTGGCTCTTCCTCGAATGCGCGATCCATCCAGCCGGCAAAACCACACTCGACTCGCAGCCAGCATTCCTTCTGCCGGTAGTTCTTCTTCATACTGCCGATGGGCAGGAACGTTACCCTGAGTTTCCCGAAACGCGCCAATTCGTTGTGCAGGTTCCAGAAATCAGCCACAATCACCACTTCGGTCGCTGAATTCGTTCGCGCAAGTCCTGTGACGCGTGCGTCGCTGAGTTCGCAGTTACCGGTCTCTAAATCACAGGGTCGCCACTTGTCCATCGATCGACCGTAATCGTGTTCGTCCATAAACGCCTCAACCTTCGCGATCTTGCTCCCGGGCGGCAATATGACGCCGATTCGAACGTACTGGCCCTCGTCGACGACAGTCGATGGCACCTCGGAGGTATAGATCCGGACGAAAAAAATCGGACCACTTCTTACCTGGCCGGCAACGGCCGAAGTCGCCGTTGCCAGCAGAACGGCAGCCAGTGCACACATCAAAAGGACCATTCGGATCATTTGGCTTTCACATTACATTTTCTCAGGTGGTGAGCACGACCTTGCCAATATTTCGTCGGGCTTCCATCCACGACTGGGCCTCGCCAGCCGATTCCAGTGGAAATGTGCGATCGACGTGAGGGCGGGCCCAGCCGGCCTCGACCCCTTCCAGAATCCTGCCAAGCCACCGGTTCAGTCTTGTTCTGGATTCATACATACGGTGGATATTGCAGCCGAACACACCCCTGTTGCCGGTGACAAGCCTCGGGGAGGCATAGGATGGCGCCCTGGCAAATCCCTTGAGCAGGCGCAGCTTGCCTGTCAGTCCTTCAGCCGCCGCATCCGAAATACCGAACATCCCGAGCCGGCCGGTCGGGCCCAGCAGACGCATACTCCGCTTCCAGCTATCCGGGCCAAGTGGATCGATGACCAGATCAACACCGGCTCCCTGCGTCAGATCAGATATTTCATCGGACCACGATTTCCTGCGATAGTCGATGGCGTGATCTAGGCCGCGCTCATTCAGAAATGCATGTTTGCCCGGGCTGGCCGTACCGAGCGTTCTTGCACCTGCGTGTTGTGCAATATCAAGTGCCGCAAGACCCACTCCGCCACCGACATTGTGGATGAGAACCGTCTGATCGGATCTCAATGATCCCATCACTATCAGCAGCACCCATGCGGTGACGTAATTCAGCGGCAGCGCGGCAGCTGATGTGAAATCGAGATTTGGAGGGATCGGCAGTACGCGATTTGCATCGATCACATGTGCATCCGCGTAGCCGTCGTAGTTGGTCAGAGTGAGAACCTCGCGACCGACCCAGATCGGGTTTACGCCTTCTCCGACTTCGTCAACGATGCCCGCTACCTCGTAGCCAGGCACACAGGGGGTCTTGCGCGCACCGGGGTAGACGCCCTGGCGCATAAGAATGTCGGCGAAATTGACACCGGCTGCCTTGACGGCGATGCGCAGCTCGCCTTTTTTCGGCACCGGGTCGGTCGCGTTCTCCAGACGGAGCACCTGCGGTCCTCCACGACGTGTCAGGACGACTTTTCTCATGTCTTTCTCGTCTGTCCCCTACAGTTGTGTTCCGCTGCCGCTATGGCAACGATAATCCCCGCCCTTACGGTTGAAAACAAGGTTGCTATTCGCGATATTTTTTCGCCAGTGCTGCCAGACGGCGATCGAGTTCAGCCCTCGCAAGCCAGCGCCCGCCGCGCATGACACCCACCGGCTTTCGAAGCACCGAGACATTCACCAATGGATTGGCGTCGACCAGAATCAGATCGGCGTCCATACCCGGCGCAACGGTACCGAATTTGTCGGCAGCGCCAAAAAATATGGCCGTCGAGGCGGTGCCCGAACGCAATGCTTCGTATGGCGTCATCCCGGCATCAATCATCGCCTGTAATTCATGATGAATAGAAAAACCCGGCACATTGAAGATCTGCGGGGCATCCGAACCCAATAGGATTTCGGCGCCGTGATCTCTCAGGGACTTGATGATGGCACGGCGGATCTCGATAAATCGCATGCCGTCGGCCGGGGCGTAGTCGGGGTCGTCAATGGCGTTTCGCTTTGCCCGTATCCAGGACTCAAGCATGTCCCGTGGCACGTAATTCATCTCCGGTCTTGCCGCCATGTCATCCGGATCGTCGGGAAGCGCCAGGTTATCCATCAGCGTCTGGGTCGGGACGCTGCCCACATTGGCATCACGGGTCGCTTTTGCGACTGCGGGAATACGGCTGGTATCCACTTTGTCGATCAGCGCTGCGCCAAAGAATCCCGCGGAAACGGATTTGTCGGAACCAGGCGGCAGCAGCGCCTGCATATAGCCATCCAAATGGTCGATGGTCGCCTGCCCGGCGTCTAGCGCCCGGGCAAGCCCTACATCCTTCGAAACGTGACCGGCAAAAGGTATGCCGATGCGATTTGCCGCCTCTGCGATTGCCTCGAACTCCGCGAGGCTTAGCCCGGGATGCAGTTTGAGGAAGTCATAACCGGCTTCCGCTTGTTGCTCGACCATTCGGCGCGCCGTGTCGGGGCCGTCAACGCTGCGGCCGTTCAGGGAGGGGCCCGAAGTGTAGATGCGCGGACCGAGAGTCTGGCCATTGGCGGTCTGCTCACGCAGCTCGAGATGAAATGGCTCCCCGAGCATGCCGCGTGCCGTGGTGACACCATTGGCGACAAACAGGAAAAGCACATCGTCGACCCAGGCCCTGCCGCGCCCGAGGTTGGGAATATGGGCATGCATCTCCGTGAGTCCGGGCAGCAGGTAGCGGCCGGCGCCGGCGATTTTCAGGGCATTGGTCGGGATCTCGGTGCTTGCTACCGGACCGATAGTGATGATCCGGCCGTCGTCGATCAGGACCGTCTGGTCGGCAAGGATGCGCTCGCTGTCCATGGGAACCACGCTGACGCCGACGAAAGCAATGGGCTCGCCTGATGCCACCATCGACCAAATGCATAGCAAAGCGGTGACCACGAAAGTGCCGCTTACTCTGAGATTATTCACTTACGTCCTCTGGCTCCAATCCGGTCCGGTCCGGGTTTCCGACAATTACGAATCATTTTTGTTTCGAACGACTTCTTCTGACTCGATGACTTCGACTTCCTTCGTGGAGGCCTCCGTCCACTCAACAATGGCTGGGTGACCGGTGACCTCCGCTACCCAGTCTGAAGCGGGGCGGGGAAGATTCACGCCATAAGTGCGGAAACGCAGGGCGACCGGCGCATACATCGCATCAGCGATACTGAATTCACCACACAGCCACGACCCCTGATGACCGAATCGGGTGCGGCCTTCAGTCCAGATGGAGAGGACGCGTTCGATATCATGTCTGGCACCGGCCCCGACCGAAACGGTGCGACCTGTTGCCCTGCAATTGAGTGGCAACTCCCTGCGCAGATCGTCAAAGCCAGCGTGGATCTCGCATGCGATCGAACGAGCGAATGCTTGCGCGTCGCGGGACTCGGGCCAGCCAGAAATACCTGCCAGGCTCTCCGCCGCGTATTCACAAATCGCCAGGGAGTCCCACACTGTCTGTCCGTCGTGGAGCAGGACCGGCACTTTCCCCGTCGGTGAGTAATTCGCAATATGTTCAGCGAAACCGGGTGTATCGAGCGGCAGACGAAGGGTTTCGAAATCTATGCCGTGATACTTGAGGAAGAACCAGGCTCTCAACGACCAGGAAGAATAATTGCGGTTTCCGATAACCAGCGTCGGTCGGCCGACCGACAACGTCCCGGCCACAAGCCGTTAGTCCCTGAACGACGAATCGAGCCGATCGAGTTTCCTCAGCATCGCCGGCCAGGCAAGCGCGCCGCCCTGACCGAGCGTTACCTGGGTGGCCTGACCAGCGATGGCATCGACGATAGGCTGGGGTACGGACACCAGTTCCCCACCGCTCGCCTGTGCGAGCACCTGGATCTCGCAGGCGCGCTGCAGGATGTACATGGCGAGAAACGCCTCGCCTACAGAGCCACCGACGGTCAGAGTGCCGTGATTGCGGAGGATCATGAAGTTGTGTGTGCCGAGATCCTGCACCAGTCGTGGCTTCTCTTCGTCATTGAGGGCCACACCTTCGTAGTCGTGATAGCCGACATCGGCGACCGCAAACAAGGATGTCTGCGAGAGCGGCAGCAAGCCGTCCTTTTGAATGGATACGGCGATGCCTTCGTTGGTGTGCAGATGCATAACACACTGAGCGTTCTCACGTGCTTCATGCACGGCGCTATGGATGACGAAGCCGGCGGGATTAACTTCAAAAGGCGTATCGATGATCTTGTGCCCGGCCAGATCGACCTTGACCAGGCTGGATGCCGTGATTTCCTCGAAGAGCATGCCGAATGGATTGACGAGAAAGTGGTGATCGCTGTCCGGCACCCGGGCCGAAATATGCGTGAATATCAGGTCGTCCCATCCATAATGGGCGACCAGCCGGTAGGCCGCCGCGAGATCGACACGCAGTTGCCACTCTGACCCGGATACCGAATCACGAACGTTGTTGATAACCGCTGGATCTGCACTCATACCAAAACCCCGCTCTGCAAGATGAATTGGGACCCGGGACTTTCTGATCTGTCCTGAGCTTCCCCAGGTTAGTCCGAACTCTCCAACCGTCTCTGGAAGGCCTCGAAGTTATACGATCTGCCAAGGAAATCGGCGACGAATTCGGACGCCGGCTTCGAGCCGCCGATGGCCAGGACTTTGTTGCGATAGTCCATCGTCGTCTCCTGGTTGCGCAGACCTTCTTCTTCGAAGCGGCTGAACATATCCATGGCGATGACCAGCGACCACATGTAGGTGTAGTAAAAGGCCGAGTAACTGTTGAGATGGCCGAAGCTGGTGTACATGTGAGTGCCGTCCATGTATGGGTAGAGCGTCATTTTCTCGTTCAACTCGCGGTACATGGGCAGCAACTCGAAGCTGGCCGGGTCACGATTGTAGAAGTCCAGCGAGAGGGCAGAATTGAACATCTGGCCGTGGATAAACATTCCCTGGCCGAACCCGCGAGCCTTGTCCATTTTCTCGACCAGCTCGGCCGGGATCGCTTCACCGGCGTCATTTGTCGCGAAATTACGCAGTGTGTCCGGGTCGTACATCCACTCCTGCAGCATCATCGATGGGGCCTCGATGAAATCCCACTCCGGCGTCGTGTTGTCCACCCATCGCTGGTGACCCATCATCATCCAGTGGATCAGGTGGCCGAATTCGTGCAGGAAGGTCTGCACCTGTGTGTTCTCCATATAGCCCTTCTCGCCACCGCCGCCGGGAAAGTTGCACACCAGCACGGCTTCAGGCACGTGCTTGCCCTTTTCCCCGGCCCTCAGTTGCATCATGGCGGCATGACCAAACTTTCCATCGCGAGGATGCATATCCAGATAGAAGCGTCCCAGCAGTTCGTCGCCGTCCAGCACTTCGTATGCACCGACATCCTCGTGCCAGGTCTCCGCCTCCACAGGCTGGATCGTCAGGCCGAACAGGTAACTGACGAGATCGAAGATCCCGTCACGCATCTTGGTGTATTCGAAATACGGCCGTAGCTCGGCGCTGTCCATTTCGAACTTTTCCTTGCGGACCAGGTTGGCGAGATAGGAGCCTTGCCACAGGTTGACCTCGGTCGCATCCGGATCGATCTGCTGACGGCGCGCCAGTAGTTCAGCGTAGTCCTGCCGGGCTCGCGGCTCGGATGCGGCAGATCCGTTTGCAATAAAATCCGCGGCATTCTCCGCCGACCCGATCATCTTGTCGGCAGTCGCGCGTTCGGCCCAGTTCTCATAGTCGGTCAACCTTGCCAGTTCGAATCGCTGCTCGAGCAATCTCTCCAGCACGGCTTCATTTTGTGGATAGGCGCGATTGAGGAATTCGAAGGTGATGGCCTTTCGAATCTCGTCGCTGTGCACGTATTTCCGTAGCGGCAGATAGTCCGGATAGTTGGTCGTAATGCGTATCATCCCGTCTTCGCCGGGCGGTCGGGCGGCGATCCAGTCATGCGGCATGCCGGCCAGCGCTTCGGGGGAGTCGATCTCGATGCTGCGGACGTCCGTGGCGATATTCTTGTCGAATTCCTGTCCCGTTCTGGTGATTTCTTCGTTGAGCGTCTTAATGATCGCGCGTGTTTCTTCGTCCTTGTTCACCCCGTTTATCCGGAATGCACGCAACTGCTTACTGACGAAATACCTTGTTGCGTCGTCTTCGCCGGATACGTCGACCGCGAGGAAACCGTCGAACAGCTCCCGCGAGAGGTTGATCGCTGTCCTCATGGCGGAAAACTGCTGCTCGCATTCAGCCGCGGCATCCCTGAGTTCCGCATCGGGGTGCACGTTACGCATCAGCCCGGCTTCGTATTCACCGTCGAAAACCTGGCGCGACAATTCGTTATAAGGCTCCAGGACACTGGCAACCGTTGCCTCGCCTTCCCGGGCCGAGAGGCTGTCGAATAGCTCCTGCGCTGTGCTGAGTCTTGATTCGCACAAGGCCGTGAAGTCGGCGGCGGTTTCGCTGACGGACACCTCGACACCTACGGATGCGTCTTCTTCGGTCGCGCTATCGGCGATTGCGGGCTGTTGTGTTGAAACCGGCTGATCATCGTCCCTTGAGCAGGCGGTCAGGAACAACGCGGCCACAATGAGTAGAAATGCTTTTGTACGGGTCATGCTTAACTTCTCCAGTGCAAATTCGATCAATATGCGGATTAGTCTGCGGAGTTTAGCCTTTTTTCGAATGCGTCGAAGTTATAGGGCCGACCGAGGAAGTCACTGACGAACTCAGCTGCGGGTTTGGCACCGCCCACATCGAGGACCTTGCGTCTGTAATCGCGCGAGATCGCGCTGTTTCTCAAGCCCTCATCCTGAAATCGCGTAAACAGATCCGAGGCGATCGCCAGCGACCACATGTAGGTGTAGTAGTAAGCCGAATAGTTGTTCAGATGCCCGAAGCCGTTGTACATGTGCGTGCCATCTTCATATTTGAAGATCGAATAACGATCTTCCAGCTCCCTGAACAACGACCCCAGCTCGAAAGTTGCGGGATCCCTGTTGTAGAAATTGAGAGAAACGGCGGCCAGGAACATCTGCCGGTGCACAAACAGGCCTTTGCCAAAATTCCGCGCGGCGCGCATCTTGTCTACCAGCTCCGTCGGAATAGGCTGCCCTTCGTCATTGACCGCAAATCGTTGCAGCGTTTCGGGGTCATAGATCCACTCTTCGAGCATCATCGATGGTGCCTCCATGAAATCCCGCTCCGGCTGGCTGATACCCAGCCATGGCTGGTGGTAGCGGAACAGGTAGTGCATCAGGTGGCCGAACTCGTGCAGAAACGTTTCTACCTGGTCTTTCTCCATCGTCCCCGATTCGCCTGCGCCGCCAGGGAAGTTGCACACCAGCGCCGACTCGGGAACCAATCGGTCTTCCAGGCCGGCCTTGTAGTAAAAGTGAGCGGCATGTTTGTACTTGTTATCGCGCGGATGCATGTCCAGGTAAAAGCGACCGATGACTTCGCCATCATCGAGCAGTTCCCAGGCCTCAACGTCCTCGTGCCATGTCTCGGCGGACTCCCTGCGACGAAATTCCACGCCGTACATATCAGATGTCAGCTCCAGGATGCCGTTGCGGACCCGCTCATAGTTGAAATACGGTCTCAGCTCGTCGCTGCTCAGGCCGTACTTCTCCTTCCTGATCTTGTCGGCAAGCCAGCTGCTTTGCCACAGCTCCACGCTTTCCGCATCCGGTTCCATCTGCCGAAGACGCTCAAGCAATTGCGCGTAATCCGCCAGCGCTCTGGCCTGCGAACCGATCGAGCCTGCCTCTACAAACTCTGCAGCCGCAGTCGCATTGCCGATCATCTTGTTAGCGGTCGATTGATCGGCCCAGTTATCGAACCCCTGTAGCCGGGCAATTTCCCAGCGCTTCTCAATCAGATTATTCAGTGCGACTTCATTCATCGGGTAGCCGCGATTCTGGAATTCGAAGCTCAGCGCCCGACGCAGATCGTCCCGCGCCGCATAGCGCATGAAAGGGATGTAATCGGGGTAGTCCGTCGTTATCCGGATCTTGCCATCCTCTCCCGGTGGGTGGGCCGCAATCCAGTCTTCGGGCATGCCGGCAAGATCCTCGCTCGAATCGACCGTGATGCTGCGCACGTCTTCAGCGATGTTTCGATCAAATACCTGGCCAAGCGCCGTGATTTCTTCATCCAGCGCCAGAATCCGCTTGCGCTTTGCCTCGTCCTTATCAACGCCCTTGAGCCGGAAATCTCTGAGCTTTCGTTGCACGAATGCAATTGTCTTTTCATCGGAGTTTGATATATCCACGGCCGAGATGGCTTCGAACACCGGTCTCGATAGTTCCAGCTTCGTTTCGACAGCGGTGAACTTCTGCTCGCACTCGGCGGCGGCATCGCGGACGCCCACATCCGGATGCACGTTGAACATCAGGCTGGATCGCTGGCTTCCGTTGAAAATAACCACCAGCAGATCGTTATACGGATCAAGAACGGTTTCTGATGTGGCGGGCCCGTCGAATGCCTCCAGGGCGTCCAGCAACTCGCCGGCCCGCATGAGGTCCAGATCGCACTGTGCGGCAAAGCGCACGGCCTCTGTGTCAGCAGTAGTGGGTGGCGGACCACTCACTGCCACCTGGGACGGGTCTCCGTTGTCACTGGAACAGGCAGCGAGGGAGAAAACGATCAGAAGGGGAAGAAAACGTAGTGGAAGCATCGACATCCTTCTTGGTGAACCTCTGATCTGTTCTTGACAGGCAGATCAGGGGTTCTCTTGCGGTAAAAGACGTGGAACAGTAGATGGCGGCTCCGATTCCTGCAAGCAGGGTGCGACAGTCAGAAGAGACTACAGGCCGGATCGTGTGTTTTTGGATCCGCGCACCAGGTAGTGTGGGTCGTATCCCGCGCTGTGTATATACTCTGTTCGAAACCGATGGGAACGAAGGAATCGGAGATGGACTTGCTCGCCAGTGCAAATCGCAGTTTGCTCTACAGTCTTGGAGCGATTCTCCTCGCTTTCACGATATCTGCCTGTGTTTCGCAGCGCAAAGACGAGCGTCTGCACAGCACGCTATGGGTACAGACGAGCGCCGAATACGTGGTTTCAACGATCCAGGTCTATTCGATGGCGAGCGATCATCTCGAGCCTGCCGTCCACGACGAAGACTGGTCGGCACTGGCTCAATCTGAAACCCGGGGCCGCCCGACGGCAATCATCGTCGACGTCGATGAGACGATCCTCGACAACACCGGTCATGCTGCGCGAGCGATCATCGCCCGCGAGTCATTCAATGTGGACACATGGCATGCGTGGGTACGGGAGGCAGCCGCACCGGCCGTGCCGGGTGCGATCGACTACCTGCGCAAGGCGAGGGAAATGGGTATAACGATTTTTTATGTTACCAACCGTTTTCGAACTCTTGAGGGCCCGACCAGGCGAAACCTGGAGGCGCTTGGATGCCCGTTGCGTACCGATATCGATGTCATGCTGATGCGTGAGGAAAGGCCTGGATGGGGGCGGGACAAGACGTCCCGCAGAGACTGGGTCGCGAAAGACTTTCGGGTGCTGCAGGTTGTCGGTGACGATCTGGGGGATTTCGTGAGAGTTCCGGAAGGCGTCGATGATGAGGATCGTGTCGAAATCGCAGTTAACCACGAAAATCAATGGGGCCGGAAGTGGTTTCTCCTGCCAAATCCCGTCTATGGCGGCTGGGAGGAAGCACTTCAGCACGGAGAACATTCTCAATACGTGAAACCGCTCGATCGCAAACTCAAACAGCTCGAGACCCGCTAGGGAATTCAAGCATAGTGACGCTCTTGGAAACTAAACGATTCCGGCGTGGTCGGCACCTCCAGGTATGATTACAAACACGCGGATCTCTCACTCGACCAGCCGGGCTTTTCTTGCGCTGGTGGGGGTCGGTTTGCTGCTGTGGGTGCTTGCCGAAGGACGCCCCCCGAGAGCGACGCGGATATGGGCCGTGGCCTACGACCTGGGGCACATCCCGTTGTTCGGAGTGACCGCCATTCTGCTCCTGATCGCATCGCGAAACCTGTTTGGGAGTCGCAACTGGCGGTCAGCCAGCCACTACCTCCTTGTAATTGTCATCACGGCGTTGATCAGTCTTGCCAGTGAGTGGCTCCAAAGGTACGTGCCCACCAGGGATGCCCAGGTTTCCGATGCGCTCAACAATCTCCTCGGGGCCGTTTGCTTCCTGGCGATCTTTGCCGCCTGGCGACGCGATCTCGGGATCACATCGACCGAAAAAGGTCGCCGATTGGTGGTTGCAGGCTCAGTGCTGGCGCTTATGGCTGCCCTGTCGCCTTTGCTGGTTCTCGCCTGGCACTATGGCATGCGTGCGGCGGCATTTCCGGTCATAGCCGACTTCGACAGCCCGTGGCAGCAACCCTTTCTGAGTTCGCCGCGGGCAGACATGGACAGCGTTCCGGCGCCACAAGGCTGGACTGAGAAGGCGGGCCAACTGGTTTCGGTAATGCGATTTCGACCGGCCCCGTGGCCCGGCGTCATTATCTCGGAGCCGTATCCTGACTGGCGGGGGTACCAGACGCTCAGGTTTGATGTCTACTCAGAGCTCGATCGCCCGGTGCCGCTCGTTCTTCACATCAGCGATCTGCATCACAATGACGAACATAGAGACAGATTCAATCGCATCTTTACGGTGAATCCCGGTCTCAACGAGTACACCGTCCCCACAAAAGCCGTCAGGAACGCGCCCGCCGGGCGCGAAATGCAATTGTCCGAAATCACCCGAATGGTCGTGTTTACACGACCGCCGCAGGAGCCGTTCGAGGTCTATCTCAGTAACATCTGGCTTGAGTAGCCGGGTTCTCTGTCAGGCCTCGACGAGAAATGTCTCGCAGACTTCTCTTGACGAGTCCTGCTCCGGAATTTTTACACAGGCGGTGAGAACGCGATCCCTCATTTGTCGCAGGCTGTCGTCATACTCACCGTCTTCATTCCACTCCGTGAGACGCGTATCCAGGCGTTGCAGAATACGACTGGTGCGGTTGTAAATTCCGTTGCCCGGTGTGTTGAGTTCGTCCAGTACACGTAGCGTCTCGCTCTCGATCCGTACACGGTCCTCCGGCGTCATCTCAAGCAGGCCGATCACATAGTTGTAGCCCCATTGGAAACGCGTCGCCGGACCCTCGGATTCTTCATAGGCTCGTTGCAGCCAGGCCAGCGCTTCATCGGTACGTCCCGCTTTTTCCGCCAGTTCGGCGAGATCCAGCATGAAGTAATAAGGTTGTTTCGATTTCTCCAGCTCGGCGGTCAGCAATTCGGTGGCCTCCTGGTCAAGCCCCGCTTCCGACAACACGTACCAGGCCGTATTGATCACCGCCTGCCGCTGGTATGTCGTTATTGCCTCCCCGTCGGCCCATGCTACCTGTTGCCGCGCCTCGTTCTGTAGCGCCGCTGGCACCTCGGCGTCCTCATCATCCATCTTGACGAAGCCGACGCGAGTCAGCGTCGTTGCCAGGCGATGTGCGATCGAGACGTCCTCGTTCGCAGCCATTGCATCCAATCTGACGTTCCACGCAACAAGCAACTCCTCTCGTTCACTGCCGTCCGCGTCGGTCAGGCCATCGACAATGGTGTCTGCGTAGTAGAGAACCATGAAGAGATTGGCTCGCGAAAGATCTTCGCTGGCGAGAATCAGTCGCACCCGCTCGATCGCCGCCGCCTTCTGGTCAGGGCTCATCGGTGCCGGGTTTTCTTCATCGTTTGCCGCCGCAATCGACGACATCACGTAGCTAACATACAGGCGGGCGGATACGGTCTCCAGGCTGGTGGCGCAACTTTCGGCCATGGCTTTGTAGGTCTCGACCGCGTCCCGGTCCGCCATCACTCGTTCGTTGTCCTGGCTCCACGAGTAATATGCCAGCAAGCGACAGTCGTCATCATCGACAGGTTCACCCGCCATCACGGCATGCAGCGTTTGGGAAACCGGTCTGATGTCGCTAAGGGTGAGATCGAGGACGTCTGCATAAAGGCCGATATCCAGACCGCCTGGGATGCGTGTAATCTCCGTGCCATTGCTGTCGAAAACGATCATTGTCGGATAACCGACGACACCAAACCGGTCCCCCAGTTTCTGGGCTTGTTCCGTATCGCCATCAAGATAAACAGACACGAATAGTTTCGACTTTTCTATGAACTCGGGCTTGCTGAAAATCGTCGCTTTGATCTGGTGGCAGGGAGGACACCATACCGCCCCCCAGTAGAGGAAGATCGGCTTGTCCTCGTCCCTGGCAAGGGCGAACGCAGATTCGATGTCGCCGTCATGCCAGGCGATCTCATGGCCTGCGACCTCATCGACTGCTTCGTCCTGGTGGACAACGACCACATCGATCTGCGCTACTGCGTCACTGTCTGCCACGGTTACACTCGTCGTTTCATCTCCGGACTCACAGCCGGTGATAGCCAAAGTCAATATCATGGCGGCTGTCACCAGCCTGAGTGGGGTTGTTTCTTCCATCGGGTACCTTCCTGTTATTTTGAACGTCGAGCCCGCATATGCCGTGAAATCAACCGACAAACTGGCAGCCGGACACTTTATATATTCTACAAAGCTTGAATCGCTCTTATATGTCTTTGATATTCAATGATAGTAAATAATGACCTGGCGGAACTCATGCAATATGCGGGCTTATGGTCTCTCCGGACCCTGAACGATGCGGGAGTTTAAACTCAGACCGCCAGGCGAGTCACGAGTTCTTGCCGGCAACCTGGCCCGGGATTGCCGCGCAGCGGTGCTATCGTTACCGTGGAGAACATTCGATGCCCGTATTTGATTGAAGAGGCCCACGCCTGAAATGCGAAAAAAGAGCAGCGACGAAGCGGTTGTCGTGATCAGGGCGGGGACCATGAGGCGCAAGGGGCCGGGTACGCGTCTCGCCGTTCTCTATTTCGCGGCCATTCTGCTGGTAGCCGCGTTTCTCCTGTTTTCCGATCGACCGCAAAACGATCAGTGGATGGGGGCTGTATACGATTTACGCCACGTCCTGCTATTGGGTTTTGGCGGGCTCTTTTTTCTTGAACTGACGCCACTACTGGGTCGCCGATGGATACGCAAGCGGTCTTTGTACTACGCGGTGGCAGGTGCAATCATCGTGCTCGCCGCCATTCGCATCGAGTTCTCACATCTTCCCTGGGAATGGCCGCGCCTCATCAGGAACGCAGTCGGGGGCATTGGGTTCGTGTTGTTGAGTGCGGCATTCGACAGACCCTTGCGGCGCGAGCACGATCGGCTCAGAGGCACTCCCCGACGAATCATTGGTATTGGTGCAATCCTTATCATCGTGGTCGTTCTGAGGCCATTGATACCCGTCGGTCTTGACTATGCAGCGCGTAGCGGAGAATTCCCGGTCGTCGTGGACCTGCGTGAAGACTGGCAACAGAGGTTCATCGAGTTATCCGACGCGATGCTGTTTGTTGGCCAGGCGCCGCCAGGCTGGCAAGAGCGTGGCAACAGAAACACGACCATGATCAGCTTCGAGCCAGCTGGCGGGGCAGGGTTCATGGTCTCGGAGATTTACCAGGACTGGCGGGGCTTCGCTGGGATTCGTTTTCAGATTTTCTCGGATCTGCAGACGCCCCTGGAACTGGTTGTCCACTTTGATGATCAGCGAGGTGAGGCGCTGCCCCAGGATCGCTACGTGCAGCAAATAGCAGTGCGGCCCGGCCTGAACGATTATCTGATTCCGGTCTCGGCGCTTCGGGGTGAAGGGGGGGAAGCATTGACGCGCAGGAAGATCCGTCATGTGGGCGTGCACTCACCCGGTCATTCAGAGCGATTCAGGCTGTTTTTTAGCAGCTTCCGGCTGGTGGAAGATGCCGCGATAGAAAAAGAGGCGAGTGATGACCAGGGACGGAGTCCAACGAGAGATGGCGAGGAAAACGATGATGACTGACAAGGGGGGCATCGATAACGGTGCGACATGACCGCAACGCAATGACAGGCTGGTTCTGGCGGCTGTTCGCTATTTGTTTCACCGCGTCGCTATTGAGCGCCTGTGGGCAGAGTGGCGTCCCTGGTAACCCGAACGATGTCCATCCGCTGCTGCCGGGGATGACAGCCCCGGCGTTCGAGGCGATCGACTCAAACGGCCGGACCTATGTCTTCGATCCCGGCAAGGCGGATAAGCCGCTGGTTGTAAATTTTTATCGTGGCGGATGGTGCCCCTATTGTTCAAAGCAGCTGATGGCCTATCGTGATGTTGAAAAGAGACTTATTGAGATGGGATACGAGGTGCTGTTTGTCAGTCCCGATCTCCCCGAGACTTCCGCGGCCCACCTGGGAGATGGCGATTTCGAATTCACTCTGCTGTCGGACAGCGACATGGCCATTACCAGATCGTTTGGCCTCGCCTTTCGCCTGGACGACGAGACTTTCAATCGCTATGTCGATGAGCACGGCTTCGATCTCGAGGGTGACTCGGGTCAGACCCACCACTACCTGCCGGTTCCGGCAACGTACCTGATCGGGACGGATGGCGTCATAAAATTCATGTACGCCAATCCGAACTACAAAGTCCGGCTTGATCCGGAGTTACTGGAAGCGGCAGCCCGAACGGCTCTGGAATGAGCGGCTCATTCGGCTGCCGGCGACCGGGTCGTGTATCCGAAGATAACAGCCGAACCTGCTAGAGAGTAACGTCGGTCGTGGTCCCCGTTTCAACCGTCACGTCGGCTCGCGATGCAAAATCGAAGTTGCTATCCGCGTTGTCCGGGTAGTCGTCGCGCATCGAGTCGTCTTTTGAAGACGAACAGGTGAAGGCTACGGTGTAATTTCCTGGTGAAACAAAGCCGATGACGAATTTCCAGGCGTCGTCGTTGACATCGTACGTCACCATCGCGGTCGTCAACACGTCAGCGCGTCCATCATCGACCAGCGCATCCATGTCGTCTTCCAGCGTGTCGGCACCGTCGGGTTTCTCAAACAGGTAGACGCGGTTGCCGCCTTCGCAATTGGCAGAATTATTTTCATCGATTCTGGTGGAATCGACAATACCCATTATGGTGCCAACCTCGGCGCGGTTCGTGATGCGCAGTGCGGGACGGATAAGGTAGTTTTGATCCTGACCAGACGGCGCATGTACGGCGTTTGCGAGATTCCAGTCAATGACAAAGTCGACATCTCCACCAACCGGAACGACAAACCCACTGACCAGCTTCAGACCGGTCTGCGAGCCGCTCGGCACATAGAGAGGGAATACATCGCTATCGCTGATCTCCACCCATGAGTCCATGACGTCCTTTTCCGCATGGACAAGCAACCAGACTCAGTTGTACTCGCCGGCAGGAACCAGCTCGTCCACGATCAGATCGGCGCTGTTTGTTCCCTGGAGTTGCAACAGGTCGATGGTCTTCTCGTTTCCAGCGCCAAAATCGATGTCGAACGCGGGTCCGCTCTTGGGCTTCAGCCTGAGACCCCAGAATTGGATGTTGACTTGGGTAACATTGGTATCCAGTGGCGTATCGGTGACCGCGATCGACAGGCTACCGGTCTGCGGCCCGCTGTCACCACCACCGCCGCCACAAGCTGTCAGGGACAGCGTGCCGATCAATGCGATCGCTGCCATCCAGAGAGTTAACATCTTCATTTGAAGCACTCTCGCTCTTTGGAGGGTCGGCATCCGGCCAACCGGCCCCTTGGTTTTCTCGCCGTGTCATCACGATGATCGGCCCCGTCGCGACAGGATAAATCCGTGTTGCGGCGCCATTTGTGAGCTCTGTCACAATTTTTGGGCAATCAGAAATCGCGCAGTGATTGGCGCAGCCGTGTTGATTTCTGCAAGTTGAGTGTCAGCTGTCGCGGTGCCCCGCTTGACTGGAATGAGGCGCAGTGGCACGAATATGCGCCAGTTTGTTTCGCCTGGAGTCCCGAATTTCGCTGCAGTCTGGTATGTTCTGCCTGCGGCAATGGATTGGCCGCGATTTTTTGCAGACACACTGGCGGGCGAGAGGGAGTCGAGCCGACCCATGAGCAACCCGATAGACAATTCGTACTGGGTGATTCCGGACCTCTTGCTGGCCGGTGAGCACCCGGGTGATCCTGGTGACGAATCGACCAGACACAGCCTCCGCAGGTTGCTGGTCAGCGGCGTCAGCCAGTTTATCGATCTCACCACCAGGGGTGAGTTGCCGTCCTATGAGGCCTTACTCCACGAAGAGGCGGAAACCCTGGGTGTGGAGGTTGTCTATAGCAATCACCCGGTACGCCGACAAGGGATACCGCGCAGTCCGGTGCAGACGGCGGCAATTATCCGCGAAGTTGATGAAGCCATGTCCAAAGGCGTGACAACGTATCTTCATGGCGCCGCCGGAGTGGGTCGCGTAGGGCTGGTTGTGGGGTGCTTCCTTGTTGAGACAGGTCTGTCAGGACATAGGGCGATCAACAAGCTGCAGATTCTATACAGCGCCATGGAAAAGTCCGCCTGGGAGCCGGATATACCTGCGACCCAACAGCAAGCCGATTATGTACGCGAGTGGCAGGCGGGCCAGCACGCCGACAACCCAGGCAACTGAGGCCCGCGGTGAGCGATGCGGACACAGCCGTACACGGCGTTTCTATAGATCGTGTCATGGCTGCACTGCCGTCCCGCGTGGCAACGATCGTTGGCAGACTGTTCCGCCAGCCCCTGGTGTCACCGCTGGAGCTCAGAAGGATGGTCAGCGACTACCTTGTGAGTATCGAGGTGCTGGCAAGAGAACCGGACTACCTGGATATGCAGCGCGCCAATCATATCGCCACCACATGCCATCGTCTGATCGATACTCTCGACTTGCCGGTGGAGCAGGATCATGAGCGGCTGGTGCAAGTGGCAGTGCGTTACTTTGGGAACCTTTGATTGGCTTTGATGATGATTGTCTTGTCGCGATTGCCGTCGCAATAGAGTTGGGTGTGCTGATCGACGCCTGACGGCGCGGCGGCGTTATTCTTGCCAGTTGCGTATGTAGGCCGTCTGTTCGTACGTCTGTGGCGTCCTGGGGTATCGGTCTGACTTGGCCATCGATGGCCACATCCTGGCGAGGCGGTCCAGTGCATCCTGACCACTCAGACCCCGTCGTACCAGGTAGCAACCGACGGTCGTACCGGTTCTGCCGATACCACCCCAGCAATGCAGGTAGACGATCCCTCCTTTTTCTGTCACTTCGTCGATATGATCGAGAATCGCGTTCATGATCGCCGGCTTATCGGGGACATCCATATCCGCAACCGGGATTCGTCGGTAGCTTGTCTCCATCATTCGATCCTGCGCCAGCCCGGCCAGCACATGGTCATAGGGCTGAAGTTCATCAGGGAATGTGAGATCGAGGAAGTCGCTTACACCGCAATCCAGATAACTGGCGAGGCGTATGCCGGCATCCCGGTCATTCCAGGCGCCAGGGTATTCGCCTGCCAGAAACCGACCTGGCTCGACCCAATAGGTGTTGTCGTGTGGACGTTGCATCGCGGATCATTGTGCAACAGATATCATCGGGACCGTGATCGAAGCGGCGGAACGCAAAAAGCCTGGTGTGGTCCGATGAGGCAACAGGGGAGATAACGATATGCGTACATCTTTTTTTCTTACTGCATCCGTCATGCTGTGTCTGGCAGGCGTGGCGGCGGCGAACGGCATTAGCAGCGAGGGACCGGCTGAGGAAGCGCCTGCCGAGCTGCAACAATTTGGCCGGTTTGTCGGTACCTGGAAGTGCACCAGTTTTAGTCGCGACCGGGAACGTGTCTGGCAACCGAACCCATGGGAGAACACCTGGTCGTGGTACTGGGTGCTCGACGGTCATGCGATTCAGGATGTATGGGAGGCACCGCCGGATTCACCGCGGGGCTGGAATGCGGGTACCAATCTTCGTGTATTCGATCCCGCGACAAAACGCTGGAAAATGGCGTGGACGACGACACTTACCAACAGCTTCAATTTCTTTGAGGCTGAATCCGTGGATGACGAGATGGTGATGCAAGGTGACATTCCGGCATATGGTCAACGTCCCGGACATCACGCTAGAATCACCTTCTACGGTATTACGAAGACCTCGTTCGACTGGAAATACGAAGCGGCGCTGGGTGGGCAGGAAGACGCCTACGCTGAGCAGGCGCGCATGCAATGCCGACGAGCGGATGGCGGATGAAGATATTTCTGAATCTTGTTGTACTCCTTGTTATTTCTGGACAGGTTCCGGCCGCCGATGTGATGAACGAGCAGGTCGTGAGCGACAAACTGATCCTCGTGATCGGCGCTACCGGACAACAAGGCGGGGCTACCGCACGAGAATTGCTTGTTCGTGGCTATCGGGTCAGAGGTTTGACGCGCAATCCCGAAAAGCCGCGTGCCCGGGCATTGTCGGAGCTCGGGGTGGAGATGGTCAGGGGCGATCTGGATGACAAAGCGTCGCTGGCAGCCGCCGTTGAGGGTGCGGACGGGGTTTTCGCCATCACCGACTACTGGGAGCACGGTTACCAGGGAGAAATGAGACACGGCCGCAATATCGTTGACGCCGTGAAGACCGCCGGTACAGGACACCTTGTCTATAGCTCGGTAGCAAGCGCCAACCGCGACACGGGAATCCCGCATTTTGATTCGAAACAGGAAATAGAGATCTATATCAGGGACAGCGGGGTTGACTACACGATTATCCGGCCAGTGTCTTTTATGCAGAACTGGTCGGGAGCACGATCAATGGTCGAGGCAGAAGGCTTGAGGACACCACAACGGCCGGAATCATTAACGTACCTTGTTTCGACTCGTGACATCGGACGTTTTGCGGCTCAAGCCTTCGACAATCCGGGCAAGTGGCTGGGTGTCGAATTGGATATCGCCGGTGATAAATACACCATGGCTGAACTGGCTGTGGTTTTCTCAGATGTTCTCAGGCAACCCGTGGGCTATACCCGCATGAGCTGGGACGATTACGAAAAGGCAAACGGTGAGGAGATGACTGTGATGGTGCGATGGTTCGATGAGGTTGGTTATGACGTCGATATCGACAAATTGCGCCGTGAGAACCCCTGGATGGTGCGGTTCGACGACTACCTGGGCGAGTCCTGGTAGCCTGCGACTTTTTTTGCCGATCGTCGATTATCGTGATGTGGCCAGCCGGGCAAGAACTTCCTGCCTGAGCTGTTCCTTCTCGAAGGTGAGCCGATAGGCCAGGTAGTACTTCATCACGTTGCGGACATAAACGACGGTCTCCGATCCGATCGTTTCCGCAACAGTGAGTTCAACGTTGTCGAACCACTGATTGGGATCCAGCCCGCGCGATTCGGTTTGTTGTCTAAGCTTTCGAATCCGCGTACCACCGGCGTTATAGCTTGCCAGGGCAAGTAGCCATTGATTCATCGAGTCTATGTCGTCATCGCCAATATAGTTGTCAACCAGGTGTCGCATGTACTTCGCCCCGGCACGAATGTTCTCGTCGATTTTCTTGTAGTCCGTGACCCCCATGCTTCGCGCTGTTGCGGGCAGAATCTGCATGATGCCAACCGCTCCCGCGGAGCTACGCTTGCTATTGTCGAGTCGCGATTCCTGGTAGCCCTGTGCTGCGAGCATCAACCAGTCAAAACCGAATTGTTCGCCATAGCGGCGAAAGCGCGGCTCTTCCGAAGTGAGCGACTTCAGCCGATCGCCCGCCAGGGCGTTTGTGACCCTGGCCGGGTCGCCCAGATAACGATTCAGGATGATATTGCCGATTCTTGTGCCGGGACGGTTGGCGGTCACGAAATCATTTATTGCTTCGGCGAGTAACGGACTGTCCTTGCGGAAGGCCCACGCGATCCGGCCATTTTCGCGAATCGTCAGGTCCTCGCGAACGGTCAGATCAGGAAAGTTCTGCTCCCAGAACCTGGCGACATAGTCGTCGGCTACGGTGATACTGATCATGCCAACGGAGGCCATTTCAAGAAGGTCCTCATCCTCGAATATTTCGTGAGCGGGTATTATGTCGATCGGTGCCAAACCGTCTTTCACGAAGTGAGCGCTCAGCGCTGTCAGGCTCTGGTAGTAGGAGCTCGAAATTCTGACGACCACCTCACGGCCGGCAAGATCGCCCAGAAACACGATCGGTTTTGCGATCGGGCTCGTCACCAGGACCTCCCGGACATCCGCTGTCCAGGGTTCGGAAAAAGCAACCTGTCTCAGGCGATCAGGCGTAATGGTCAAACCCGACGTGGCGATATCGGCCCGCCCCTGTGTCACTGCATCGAGCAATCGATCACGTGTCAGGGGGATGGCTATAACCTGGATGTGTTGCGTTCCCGAAAGCCCCAGCCGACTGTTGAGGTCTTTTTCAAACACACTGAGAAATTCAGAGGTGAGGCCGTACTCTTTGCCGTTGCGAATGTAGTAAAAGAAACCGCTGCGCGTGACGGCTGCCCTGACAATTCGCCGCTCTGCCATCCCATCGAGATCCCCTTTCCACGGGGTAGTGATTCGGGCCAGCTCTGCGGGTACCGACAATGATTCGACATCCTCGGGTCGGTGGAGCAGGGGAGATGAGCCGCCATCGGAAAAGTCCGGTGATGCAGGCTGGTCGCGTCCGCACGCGACAATGGCAAGGGTGCACAGGAGCAGTGCAATGCGTCGTGTGATAGCTCAGCCTCGCTGGTCAGCCCGCGTCTTGCCAGGTTCGACCCAGTGTAGCGCAGCTATCCAGGGAAATGCCCGTGGCTACATCCCCGGAGTTCGCCCTTCGAAGATCAGGATTGACACCTGCCCGTCTTCATCGACTGATGTCAGCGCAAGCTGGCCGGTGAGAAAACTGAATCTGCGTACACCGGCAAGTGCCTTGAGATAGCGCTGCTCCAGCGCCATCAGATCCTGCGGGCAAGCCATCATCGTTCCTGCCAGCGGGCCGAATCCCATGACACTGCCACCGTCTTTCGTGTTTACGTGTCCCATGTAGCGGTTGCAACCACTGTGCCCGCTGACACGACCGTCATCGAGAATCAGTGTGATTTCGGGTTCATTCGGCGCGTCGTCTCCGGATCCGAACTGCCTGAGTAGCCACTCGACGCCTTCCAGGTCTGAAACCGAAACCCCTCCCGTTACCTGCTCCGCCAACTCGACCAGTCCGCCGCCATCCAGCTTCCAGACGCGCGTCGCCTTCTCGGTCGGGCAGCACGCAGCATCGTCCTGACCAGCCTGGACGACATCGATGGAAATCACTCCGTTGTCGATGTGTGAATCACGAATCTGCACCCGATCACCCAACGGCGCGGTGCCGATATTGACCACACCACCGCCCTGAAGGCCCATGACGGCAATATAGGTGAAAGTACCCGATCCTCCCGAGCTTTCCGCGAGAAGTACGACCGCTTCTTCCTTCCCGTCACCCGTCAGGTCGGCGTGCAGCAGAAAGTTACCGACGAGTTGCACACGGGGTCGCGAGGCGCCACCCGCTACGAAGGTGTCGCCGAGGTACTCTCCACCGGTCAGCGTCACGGGATCGTCATAGATACCGCTGTATGTGGCTCCGGCAAGTTGTTCCTTAGTCAACGCAGCCACCTGGCTTGTTGGTGTAACGTGCTCCTGGCAGGCCATCAGGCCAAACACGCTTGTCACGGCCACAAAGGTGACATGCAGTCTGCGGCGCTTGTTGTGATTCATGCTCTTGTCTCTCCTCAGAGTAGCTGGGCGGGATAGATAACATGAACAGGCCGGCCATCGTCCAGAAAAACCCAGAGTTCCCTAAGGAACCTCTGATCTATTCGTGAACTCGACTCTTGCGCTGAGCCCGCATATCGCACCACGATG
>PVMK01119339.1_pt1 | contig 23873 bp, 16 predicted proteins | sample 1853481 | NCBI WGS metagenome assembly PVMK01 (sample SAMN08533507, study PRJNA380276) | Marine sediment metagenome, whole genome shotgun sequencing project. | reverse complement strand
TGAACTCGGGGTTTTCGGGGAAGATGATGGGGAGCTCTTGGTAGGCGCTCCATCCCATGACCCCGTACTGGCCCGACAGCGTCCACTTCTCATTCTGCCAGGATAGACCGACGTTCCAGAAATCCGGAAAGGCGAAGGAAGCTGTGATGGGCAGGTTTTCGTCGAAAGGGAGAAAGGTTCCGAGAACCGCGTCGAACTCCGGGTAGCCCGTGGGCATCTGACTGAACTTCCCGGTGCCCTCGCCGGTGATGGTGAACTCCGACCGGTAGGAGGCGCCGAAGGTGAAACCGGCGCCGATCTTCCACAGTAGGCCGGCGTTCCACGCCCAGGCCGAGTTGATGCCATCGCTCTTGAGGCGGACCTCCGCCACATCGGTGAGGCGCTGGTTGAAGGGGTTGATGAGGCCGACGTTGCGGGTGAGCTCGATGGTGGCCGTCATGTAATCAACGCCGATGCCGAAGGCGACGTTGTCACTTAACTGGTAGGCCATGCTGACGCCGAGGTCGAAGACCATGAGGTCGGCCTTCTTCGAAATGTAGCGGCCGAGGAAATCGTCTTCCCACTCGGTGCCGAGCCCGAACGGGTTCATCAACGAAAAGCTCACCTCGAGGCGGTCATTGACCGGAATTCCGAGGTAGAGATGCACCGGGAAAAAGATCTGTTCGACCTGTTCGGCGGTGTAGCCGTCTCCGGGATACGGCGACTCGCCATAGAAGGTCTGTTCGGGTGCGATCAAGGTCGTGCCGAACATCAGCTTGATGCCGTCGTCGGTTTGGAAGGCCATGCCGGCCGGGTTCCAGAACAGCGCCGACGGATCGTCCGCCACGGCCGTCATGGCGCCGGCCATGGCGCCGGCGCGACCGCCGACCTCGAAGAGGGCGAAGCCCGAACCCCAACCGAGGCTTGGCGCCACCACGACCATCGCCGCTACCAGAAGAACGCGTCCGCGATTCTTCGCGATCATCCGAACCTCCTTCCGCTACTCACAGTGTCGTTGTCGTGCTGAATCGACCCCTCATGCTACGGCGGCAATAACGGGTCGTCAACACTCCCGATCGAATCCGTGTAACTCGACGCGAGCCAACCGAAAAGGACTGGGCGGAGGTGATGATGAAAAGCAGGTTGGGCCATGCGGCGTCGACGGCGGCTTTCGTTTTGTTGGCAGCGGCGCCGGCTGCCTCTCAGGTGGTTTTCACGGATATCACCGAGCAGGCCGGTGTCGCGTTGACCGAAGTTTTGATCGAGTCAGTGGCGTGGGGTGACTATGACAACGACGGTGACGAAGATCTCTATCTGACCGGCAACGGGACCAACCGTCTCTTTCGCAACGACGGCGGCGGGAATTTCACCGACGTCACCGACACCACCGGCGTCGGCCACTCGCGCTTCGGTGTTGGCACCGCATTCGGCGATCTCGACAACGACGGCGATCTCGATCTCTACGTAGTGAACTTCAACGACGGGCCCGATGCTCTGTACCGGAACGACGGGCCGGTGGGTCCGGGCGGCGCCTATCGTTTCACCGATATAACGACAACGGCAGGAACGACTCTCGAGCGCTCGAGCCGGGGCATGGCCTTTGTGGATTTTGATCGCGACGGGCTGCTCGACATCTTCGTCCTCGCCATCGGGCCTAACATCCTTTACCACAACGAGGGCGGTCTGCGCTTCCAAAACGTCGCCGGCGCCCTCGGTGTGGACCAGAGCGACCAGGGCGTTGGGGTGGTAGCCCTTGATATCGACGACAACGGCTGGCCCGACCTCTTCACCGGAAATCGCAGCGGCGACCCGAGCAACCTCTACCTGAATGAAGGCGGAGCGTTCAGAGACGTCGCTATGTCTGCGGGTATCACACAGCGTGGGCTTGGCATGGGCGTGGCCGCGTTCGACATCGACAACGACCTCGACTTCGATCTCTACTGGACCTCGTGGCCGGAGGTGGCCAACGCTCTCTACGAAAACCGGGGCCGACTCGTGTTCGACAACGTTGCATTAGCTTCGGGGACAGACGACCCGCGGGGCTGGGGCATTAGCGTCAACGCCGGCGACGTGGATCTCGACGGCTGGCAGGACTTCTTCGTCACCAACGGCTTCGATGGTTCCTCGTCGCCGAACGTGCTCTTTCTGAATGACCGTAACGGCTCCTTCTCCGACATCACCGCGACCATCGGCAGCGGCGATTTTGACGGGCGCGGCGTAGCGTTTGCGGATTTTGACAACGACGGCGACCTCGATCTGGTTGTGACCGCTGACGCGGGCCAGGCGACCAGGTTGTGGCGCAACGACAGCCCCACCGGGAACCACTGGCTCGGTCTGCGGCTCAGAGGTACCGAATCCAACGCCAGCGCGATCGGCGCTCGGGTGGTCGTGAAAACAGCGGATGGGGCGATGGTTCAGGAAGTGAGTGGCGGGGCCGGCAGGGGTTCGCAGAACAGCCTCCCGCTGGAGTTCGGGCTCGGGTCGGCAACATTGGTTGAGGAGCTGGTCGTGCGCTGGCCGAGCGGCACCGTTCAGACCCTCCGGAACGTGGCTGTGGATCAGTACCTCGAGCTGACCGAGCCAAGGGCGACCAACCGTAGAAGCGGTGGACGGTGGGTCCCCCAAAGTAATCAGTGATCAGTTATCGAGTGATCGGTGGACGGCCCATCGACTCGATCACTGATCACTGATCACTGATTACTTGCGCGTGCGGGCGGGCGGATTCACCGCAGATCTGGCTCCTGCTCCGGCTTGTTGTCGACGATAGCCTCGACCTGCCCGAGTAGCTCCGGCGTGAGGCGTTCGTATACCTCTATCGCCTTCATGTTCTCCCGCACCTGCTCAGGCCGCGAGGCGCCGGTGATGACCGTGCTGACGTTGGGATTTGCGAGGCACCATGCGAGGGCGAGCTGCGCCATGGTGCAGTCGAGCTCCTTAGCGATGGGCGCCAGCTGTCGCAGCTTGATGATGGTCTCCTCGACCTTTTCTCCCGCGACACGCGAGCGAAGCCACTCGTAGCCCTCGATGGTGGTGCGGGTGTCCGGGGGGATGCCGTCGTTGTACTTGCCGGTGAGCAGACCGCTCGCCAGCGGACTCCAGATGGTGGTGCCGAGACCGATTCGCTCATAGAGCGGAGCATACTCGCGCTCTACCCGGTCGCGGTGGAAGAGGTTGTACTGCGGCTGTTCCATCTGGGGAGGGATGAGGTGTTCGCGCCGCGCCACGTGGTAGGCCTCGAGGATGCGCTCCGCCGGCCATTCGCTGGTGCCCCAGTACAGAGCCTTCCCCTGGCCGATGATGTGGTTCATGGCGCGGACAGTCTCCTCGACCGGCGTGTGGAAATCCGGGCGGTGGCAGAAGATCAGGTCCACGTAATCGAGTTGGAGCCGTGCGAGCGCGGCATCGGTACCCTCGATCACATGTTTCCGTGACAGCCCGCGGGCGTTGGGGCCCTCGCCGCCCCAGAAGATCTTGGTTGAGACCACGAAATCGGAGCGTCGCCAGCCCGAATTCGACAGCACTGCCCCCATGATCTGTTCGGCGACGCCGTCGGCGTAGACCTCCGCGTTATCGAAGAAGTTGACCCCTGCCTCCCATGCGGCGTTCATGCATTCGGCAGCCTTGACCTCATTCATCTGCGGGCCGAAGGTGACCCAGGCTCCAAAGCTGAGAGCCGACACCTTGAGGCCGGAGTTGCCGAGAAAGCGGTATTCCATGTTCGAGCTCCTTTCAGGATCGTCGATCATAGCAACCCGCGTGCTCGTCTCCATTTCGGTGCCCGCGCTCCGGCAAGGAGCTACCTGATTCCACGCGGCCCGTTTTTCAGAGCGCTTCCCGAGAGGATGCCAGGCACGCCGCCATGACGTTGAGGACAACGTCATGCCGGGATGCCAGGCACCTCCGGTGAACGCGGGCGGTTTCCAGAAGCGCTTCCGAAAATCCGAAATCCGAAATCCGAAATCCGAAATTCCTCGGGGATTGAACGTTCTACCGATGCACCTTCATCGCCGGGGCGAGATAGAGGTTTGCCCCGATCCTCCCGATCAGCAGTGCCGCTGCTGCGGCTACCGCGCCGATGGCGTCGAGATAGGAGATCGAGATCCACATCACGACCACGACGCCGACGACCTCGATGATGGTCGCCCAGGTGATGCCGTTGGTGGTGTTCCGCACCACCATGATCGCGCGCTGGAAGCACAGTAACGCGGTGAGGCCGGGGATCAGCGCGAGAATGCGGATGGGTGTAAGGGCGAATGAGGCGAGTTCCGGCGACAGGCCGGAGATGACCCGGAACCACACCCCCGCGAGCGGCGTCCATGCGATCAGAGAGAGGCTGACGGTAACCCCCAGACTCAACCAAATACCAAAGGTGCGCAGCGGCGCGTATCCCTCGTGGTCGTCACCGATGAGGACGATCACCACTTCCTGGTAGGCGAGGCCGAGGCTGCGGAAGATAAAGACCAGGGATCCGATTACGGGCAGTACTGCAAGCGACTCCAGCGACGAGCGTGAGTTGCCGACAAAAAAGGTCACCACAGGGTGGATGCCGAGGCTCAACAGAGTGGTGAGGGCGAGGGGATAGTAGAAGCGCGAAAGGGCGACCCAGCTCGATGCCGCCCCGGCCGCCGCGCCCGGGGTTTCCATGAGGTTGCGGAGGGTTCCACCTACCATCAGACGGCTCGCCACCGCCTCGCAGCTCACCCCCATGGTGAGCGCTGCCGCACCCACCCAGGCGCCCTCGATGCCGCCGTGCCGGGCGAGCAGGAACGCGGTGCCGCACATCACGGTCAGGCGCACCACGGTGCCGTAGGCAACGCGGCGGGTGAGGCCGTGGCGGATAAGCACCCCCTGGTAGAGCCTGCGGATGCCGATAGCGGCGGGCCAGGGGAGGAGGATCAGGAGTGCGATGTGAGTGCGGGAGGCGACCTCGGTTGGTAAGCCGATGAGTCCAAGGGCGATGGCGTTGAAGACCGGAGGCAGGAGGGCGATGCCCATCGCCAGGGTGACGGCGGCGTTGAGGATGTGGGTGAATGTGCGCAACCGCAGGTAGGAAAGCCGGTTGCGTGCCAGTGCGGTGGCGGCCGACATGAGCATGATGACCGGCGCCTCCACCACCAATGCGAGCGAGAAGGCGACGCCGTAGGCGGCGAGGTTGTAGGTGGGTTCGGCGAGGCGTGCGATGACCGCGGCCAGGAACGGTCCTTCCGCCGCCATCATCAGCCAGGTCGCCGCCAACGGCAGCCAGAAGCGGAAGATGCGGACCTGGGTGAGGGGTGCATCGCTCATCGGTGGCGGAGGATAACACTAGGATTTCGAATTTCGGATTTCGGATTTCGAATTTCCATCCCAACCACGCATGGACCTTTTGGGGCGGTCGGTGAGCCCTAACTACCTCAAGTCGTGGGCGGGTGGACAATTGAGAATTGAAAATTCAAAATTGAGAATTGAAAAAGGGGGCCTTTCGGCCCCCTGGATTGATGTTGAAGATACTCGGTCAGTCGCTGATGTCTTCCTCGGTTGTTGATGGCGTGTACTCGCCGGGTGCCAACGAGTTCTCGATCGCACGCTTGGTGCTCGATTCCTCGTGGTCGGTGTCCCACCACAAACCGCCGGGCCCGAAGAAGATCTTGAGATCCTCGGCCAGGTCGACGTCGAACGGGGCGTTCCAGACGGAGATGTCCGGGTCGAGGCCGAGGCCGAAGGAGTTCACCTTCATCGAGTGACAACTCACGGCGCAGGCGTTCGGCATGCCGCCGGCATCCTGATACATCAGGGTCTTCTCAGGTGCGACGGGCTCGAAGGTGTGGCCGTGGATGTCGTAGTTGATCGCCGATTTGGCAGTCTTCGGCATGTGGCACTTGGAGCAGCGCGATAGACCCATCGAACGCTCGGGGCCGTAGGGGTGGTTGCTGTGAGCCGAGACGATATCCCCGATCTCCAACTCGTTCTCCTCGTACTCGGCGACCATCTCCAGGGTGATCTCCTCGAAGTCGCCGTGGGTCGCGTGGCAGGCCAGGCAGAGGGTGTTGTTGTCGTTCTCGGTCGGGATTGTCAGCCCGTCGTCGACGATCCGGGTGACCACCATGTGCTTGCCGCCCCTGTGCGGGCTGTGGCACTCGACGCACTTGACCTCGTGGAACATGAAGGTCGGCTTCGGCGAGTTGTAGAGGTCCTCGTACTGCTGGTGGTGCTGCTTGGACGTCTTGCCGTCCGGCCACCAGCCGGCGTGCTCGGAGTAGAAGTCGCTGACCGGCATCTCGGTGCGACCCGGGATCCAGTTCTCGCCGACGTCGTCGCGGTAGGGGTAGCCGTAGGTGCCGTTGGGAACCGAGGCGGTGCGCACGTGGCACTGCTGGCAGAGCTCGTTCGACTCGAAGGTGTCGAGCTCGCTCGGAGCCAGAATCTCATCCGGGTCGCCGCCGCCCAGGATGTGGGCCGAGCCGGGACCGTGGCAGGCCTCGCAGCCGATGTTGATGATGTCGGGGATGCCGTCGCGGTCGTAGTCCGGGTACTGCTCCTTGTAGTCCGGCGGTACCAGCGAGGCCGGGAACGGACGGTAGATCCACTCACCGTTGCCGTCCTGGGACATCGACTCACGGAAGCCGGTGGTGTGACAGCCAATGCAGCGCTTGGAGTAGCTGCGGCCGATCGCCGCGACCTCTTCCACTGGTGGTCTTGAACCAAAGTTCGGCTGAAGGGTATCGGGATCCCACCAGTGCTCGGGGTGGTAGGCAACCCACTCGTAGGTCTTCTCGTTGAACTGCAGCGGGGAGACGTACTGGTCCGTCGCCCATCCCGACGGCGTACCGGTCACCGGGATCGTGGTCAAGTAGCGCTGCTTCCAGTCGCCGGTACCGCCCTGGGTGATCTCTATTCTCACCGTCAGCTGGCCGATCTGCATAAAGTACCGATCATCACCGGCTCGGTAGGAGAGGATCGGCGCGTTCGGCTTGTACTTGTCGAAAACCGAATCAATCGTATTGAAATCGAGGCCCTGCATGAAGTCGTCGACCCCGTTTTGGTCGTAGTCGGCCACCACGCCCTTACCGGCGATCAGCGTGTTCTTGCCCATCGGGACCCGCAGCGCCTTGCGGTGCTTCACCTCATGGGTGATCGCCGACCACGAATGGCAGGCGATGCAATACTCGTCACCGACGACTACGAGGCCATCTTCCAGCTCCTTGGTTGTGTAGGTGCTGGTCAGGGTGACCATCATGTCGGCCGGCAGATTGGCCGCCACCCGCGCATTCGCACCGGTCCGGTGGCTGGCGCGGAGCTCCGGTCCTCCGGCGTCCGCCGCCAACGGGACCATGACCAGCCCCAGGACAATGAACAAACTCGCTGCGGTCTTCATCGCGTCCTCCTTCCCAGAAAGAATTCTGGATGTTATGCACCGATTCATAGATCACTCTTCCATGAGCCGCGGATCACGGTTCGAACCGTGAACGGCGGCGTGGCAGTTTGTACAGTTTTGGTAACGCACCCGGCTCACATCGTGGAACGACGGCACGTCGGTGTGGCACTCGAGACACAGCAACGCCACCCGGTGGCGCGTTAGCAGCTTGGGATTCGGGGAGCCGTGCGGCACGTGGCAATTGATGCACCCGTTCACCTGCTGCGGCGGGTGGGGGTAGACGAATGGTCCGGTCTTCTCGGAGTGACAGTCGAGGCAGACACCGCCGCTGCCGATCATGGCCAGGCGGCCCTGGCGATTGTCTCCGTGCACCGAGTGGCAGTTGGTGCACTCGAATGGCCGGGTGCCGTCACGGTGTGCGTACGGCATCTGGAACGAGCCGGACTCGGAGAGGTGGCACTCGGCACAGAGCGTGTGGGGCGCCGAGGTCAGCATGTGGTCGGTCTTGAGCTCGGTGTGGCCGGTGCCGTGGCAGTCGAGGCATTCGACGCCGTTGCGAATATGGGCCGGTGTCGAGATATCGGTCATGCCTTCCTGCCCAGGATGGCAGCTGAGACACGCTCCGGGCTCTGGATTGCGCTTGATGTTCTCCGTCGTGGGGTCGTCAATGTGCTCGGTGGCGGGGCCATGGCAGGTGACGCATGAGCGGTCGAGGATCGCGGTGTCGATCTTAGCCATGGCGCGCCCGTGGGACCCGGTGGCGAAGACCGGAGCCACATCGTCGTGGCACATGGCGCAGGTTTCCATGGTCACAGGCTCCTGCGCCGTTGACACCGTCGCCAGGGCGAGGACCGCCGCAACAGCGAGAATCCTGAGGCGCGTCATTCGAATCTCCAGTTCACGGCGAGGCCGTAGCGCAGAACATCGAAGTCGTCGAGATCGGTCTGGACCTCGTCATAGGACCAGTACTGGACCAGCGCGGAGTACTCGAGTCCGCTGGCACCGTAGAGTGTGAAGCGGAGACGGCCGTTCCACGCGTCCACCGGCCAGCTGTCACCGTCGTCGGTGAGATAGGTCGCCGATCCCGATACGCCGAAGATGCCCCAACGGGTGTGACCGAAAAGGGTTGCGGTGGAAAGGTCGAGCTCGTAGATCGAGCGGCCGAGGTCGCCGCTGGGAAGTACCAGACCAGTGTCGGTCTTGAAGGTGTACTGCTCGAGATCGAGCCCCACCGATGACGAGCCGTCGGTCGAGGTCCACGAGCATGCGATGCCGTACGGTGTTGATTTGGTGTCGAGCCCAGCAACTTCGGGGGGATTGTCGGACTTCACGTGGCGGCCGTGGAGGTCGAGGCGCCAGCCACCTCCGAGCCGGGTCCGGAGCTTGAGAGTCGCCCGATCGACCGTTTCCGGTTCGATGCGGAAGATGTACTCGTCGAAGTCGCCGCGATCGAGCTCGAGCGTGAGGTCGACCGCCTTGGATGGATTCCAGGAGGCTCCGAGCAGGTAACCCGTGCTCTCTCTTTCGGTGTCGAATTGATTCTCGGCTTCGGAGAACTGCCAGTCGACCTCGCGGCTGCCCACGCTGCCGCCGCCCCACAGGGCCCAGTTGTTGCCCCGGTACTCGAGGGTCAACCGTGTGCTGCTGTCGGTGAAGTCGAATGTTCCGGTGTCGTCAAACGAGGTGCGGAAGGTGATGTCCGCGCCGATCGGGCTGGTAATTCGTGACAGGCGGTCGATGGCGATCGACGAGTTCGACGAGCCGTCGCGGAAATCCCCCGCCAGACGGAGCGTCCACCGTGAGGCGAGCTTGAATCCCAGCGAGAGCGCGCCCGAGAAGGTGTCCTGCTCGGCCGAGCCGAGAGCCCTGTCCACCATCTGCCAGGTGCCGATGTCGCCGCCGCCGATGAGGAAGGTCTGGCTCTCAAGGCCGCTCACGTCGAGCTCCGCGGAACGCCACAGAAGCGAGGCGACGCCCTCGAAATTCTTGCTGCTGTAGCTCGCGATGACCCGGGTGGTGGGCACGCTGTCCATCTCGTCGACGACATTGGACGAGATGTCCCCAAGTTCGTCGGGGTCGCCGCCGATTGCGGGATCACCAGTGGCAAATGGGCGATTCTTGCGGGTGTAGGTGGCCATCGACTGCTCGAACTCGAGCCGTACCGGCAGGGTGCGGGTGACCAACCGCAGCGTCCATTCGTTCATGGTCTCGTCGAGGTCGATCCCGATCGGATAGAGCTCGTTGAGACCGTAGAGCGGGCGTTTCACCGTGCCCTCTCGATCAACCGCACGGTAGGTGAGAGAAATCTGCAGAGGCCGCCAGGCATCGACCACAAACTCACCCCGGTAGCGAGTGATATCCCAGTCGTCGGCCCGTTCGGCGAGGTCCGAGCCGGCGAGATTGAAAAACGAGGAACGGCGGTCGTAGTCGAAGTAAAAGCTGAAGCCGGCGCGGAACTCGAGGCCGAGCTTGGCCGCCTCGGCCGGGTTGGCGTCACCGAAGCCCCAGGCGTCGATCGAGAACTCGGAGATTGCCCCTTCACCGCGATAGAGCAGATTGAGGTCTTCGAGGAAAAAGCCCTCCTGGAGATCGATCTGGCTGCGGAAGCTGTCCTCGTTACCGTCCGCATCCTGCCAAATATAGGCGGCGCCTATGTTTCCGCTCCATTCCTGGGCCGCGAGCGGTGAGGCCACGGTGACAGAAAGGGCTACCAAGAATAGGATTGTTGTTGCTCGCGTCATGCAGATCCCCTTCGCCGGGTGATGGGGCTGGGAGTCGGGCGCTGCGGCGAGACGACGAGTTCGACAAATGAGTGTCTCAACAATTGCACCACTGATACAAAATGAACATGTCTCGTTTCGATGTCAACTCAAATAAGAAAATCCACACATGGTGATTTAGGCATGTAGAGTGTCGTGGCTGAGTTTCCTTCCGGAAGTGATGTGTTTGCTATGAGATCGTGGCGAGTTACTATCTCATGTGGATTTTGTTGTTGAGACTCCAAATCGTTACCTTGCTCATGTGCTGATTCGCTTCTTGCGCCACGGGCCGACTCGGGAGACACTTCGGGTCATGATGACAAAATCGAAGCTCCTAGTCGTTCTGGTGGTGGTCGCAATTGCAGGCGTCGCCGCCGCGTCTCTGTTTCTGCGCGGTCATCTCCGTTGTGCCGGGTTTGGCGGCCCCGGCGTCACGGCTGAAGAGTTGCCGCCTCCGGTTGTCGGCGGCGACCTTCGCGTCGTGACGTGGAACGTGCGCAACTTTCCCCTCGACGAGCGCCCGCAGACCGACGATCTGGGGTACTCACGCCGCACCAACATCTGCGATTTCGAGAAGGCCCTCGGCGGTCTCGATGCCGACCTCTACGGGCTGCAGGAGATCAACGACATTCGTCGCTTTCAGCCGATCCTCAAGCGCGCCTGCGGAAAGCGGATGATACAGGTCAGGTTTTCCCCTGGGGGTGGGCGCTTCGGCCAGCACCTCGCCATCGCGTGGGACGACGCCGTCCTCGAGCTGATCGGGGAGCCGATGGAAATCTCCGGGCTCGTACTCGAGCCTGGGATGCGTCCCGCCTTTGCCGGCTACCTCCGAAGCCGCCGCGTCGAAGGTTTCGACTTCACCCTGGTTGTGGTCCACCTCGAGTCGGGACCCGACAATTTCGGGGAACGCCGGCGCCAGAACCGGGCGCTGGCCTCGTGGATCGAGCGATGGACCGACGAGATCGGCGATCCAGACGTGATCGTGCTTGGTGACTTCAACACCACCGGTTCGCCCCGCGGCGGGCTGGCGGGCGAGCTGCAATCCGTTGACGCAATCCTCGGGCGTGTCGGACTCGAACGGCTTTTTAACGCGCTCGGCTGCACCTCGTACTGGGAGGGTGGGGGTGGGCGTGACGGCGTCCAGCAGCCGTCGCTGCTCGACCATGTGTTCCTGAGGGGGTTCGGGGCGGACGCGGTCGCTGTACCGCTCCAGGCCTGGCTGCACTGTGCGCGCCGGGAGTGCTCCGAGCTCGTTTCCCGCCCGGGGGAGGAGGATGGGACGTTTTGGGATGTCTCCGATCACTGCCCGCTCACTTTCGAGCTTCGTGATTAATCCTCCGGCGCCACGTGCACGTTGGTAGGTGGTTGAGGGTAAAGTGTTAAGGGTTAAGAGTTAAGGTTGAAGCTTAGGTGGAGATGGGTTGAACGTCTTAACTCTTAACTCTTTGCTCTTAACCTGCATCCGGGCAGGGAGACGGGTATCCGGCGTGCCTGTATGATGTCTGCGGATTCTGAGATGACTGCCGATACCTACCATTTCCGTTATGACGTGCCGCGCGAGTTCCATGTCTCGCGGCGGGCGCGCGAGGTTTATGGCCTCGACGAGACCCTGTTTGCGGTCTCCGGTAACGTGGTCTTTGCCGATTTCCACGCCGCACGGGTCTTTGCACACAGCATGAACGAGCGCCGCGATCTTCTCCAATTTCCGGAGCGGGCAGTGAGTGCAAGCCAGATCCACGCCCTCGGGCTCATCGATGAGGTGCTCCATTTGCTGATAGCGAGGCACCGTCGGGAGCGGGCGCCGGAGCTTTGGTCCGACGCCCTGTCGCGTCTCGAAGCTGAGCTCGGTGGGGAGGCGGTGGACCGGATGCTGGGAACCTTCGTCGACGAGTTTCCACCGGTCTCCGTGTTCCGAGGAGAGCTCACAACCGCAACATATCTCGCCGACACCACCGACGGCGTGGACCACCGCGAGGTTGCGCTGGAAGAGCTGGTCCTGCTGTGGCTCGCCAACCGTAACCCGGCCTTCGCCGAGTTTCGCGAGCTCTTCGACGATGAAGTTTTGCGGCGGGATACTCGCTACCTGCCCGCGATGGAAGAAGTTGAAGCGATCCTCGGTGCGGCGCCGGCGTCCGGTCAGGGGGGACAGAGCCTACTCGACCTGCTGTACGCACCGATGCGGGCCGCTCCCCACTCGCTCGAGGGCCAGCTCGAGTTCATCCGAACGACCTGGGCCGATCTCCTCGGCCCCGACCTCTACCGTGTCCTCGGTGGACTCGACTTCCTGGCAGAGGAGCAAAGGGTGTTCTTTCCTGCCGGGCCGGGGCCGGTCGAACCTCCGGACTATGGCGTCCTCGGGGAAACCGGCGAGAACTACTCCGCGGATCGGGAGTGGATGCCGCGCCTTGTGTTGCTGGCCAAGAACGCCCACGTGTGGCTGGCCCAATTGAGCGTGAAGTACGGCCGTGAGCTGACCACTTTGGACGGCATTCCCGACGAGGAGCTGGAGATTCTAGCCGGATGGGGGATGACCGGGCTGTGGCTGATCGGGGTTTGGGAACGCAGCCGGGCGTCCGAACGGATCAAGAGGATGATGGGTGACGAGGATGCGGTGGCCTCCGCCTACTCGCTCGAGGACTATCGGATTGCGGATGCTCTCGGCGGCGAGGCCGCCTATGAGGATCTCAGGGCACGGGCCTGGAAACTCGGTATCCGCCTCTCGACCGACATGGTGCCGAACCACATGGGCATCGACTCACGCTGGATGATCGAACACCCCGATTGGTTCCTTTCGCTGGACCACTCGCCCTATCCCGCCTACACCTTCGAAGGTCCCGACCTGTCGAATGACGAGCGGGTCGGCATCTTCATCGAGGATCACTACTGGCAGAAGAGTGACGCCGCGGTTGTCTTCAAGCGGGTCGATCGCGCCACTGGGGATGAGCGCTTCGTCTACCACGGCAATGACGGCACCTCGATGCCATGGAATGACACCGCCCAGCTCGACTACCTCAACCCCGAGGTTCGCGAAGCGGTGATTCAGACAATTCTCGCGGTCGCCCGCAGGTCACCGGTGATTCGTTTCGACGCCGCGATGACGCTCGCCCGGCAGCACTACCACCGGTTGTGGTTTCCGGAGCCAGGCGCCGCCGGCGCCGTGCCATCGCGGGCCGGGTTCGGGATGTCGCGGGCCGATTTTGATGCGGCGATGCCGCGCGAGTTCTGGCGCGAGGTGGTGGACCGGGTGGCCGCAGAAGCCCCCGACACTCTGCTGCTGGCGGAGGCATTCTGGCTGCTCGAGGGTTACTTCGTCCGCACCCTCGGCATGCACCGGGTCTACAATTCGGCCTTCATGAACATGCTTCGTGACGAGCGCAATGCCGAATACCGGCAGCTGATCCGTTCGACCCTCGAGTTCGATCCACAGATTCTGAAACGCTATGTGAACTTCATGTCCAACCCGGACGAGCGCACCGCCGTCGATCAGTTTGGCGCGGACGACAAGTACTTCGGCGTCGCGACGCTGATGGCCACCATGCCCGGGTTGCCGATGTTCGGCCACGGTCAGGTTGAGGGGCTGGCGGAAAAGTATGGGATGGAGTTTCGGCGACCTCGCTGGGATGAGAGGCCGAACGAAGGGCTGATGTGGCGCCACGATCTCCAGCTCTTTCCGCTCTTGCGGCGGCGCCGGATCTTTGCCGAGGTGGACAATTTCCTGCTCTACGATTTCGTTGTTGGGGACGGATCGGTCGACGAGAACGTCTTCGCCTACTCCAACGAGGTCGACGGCGAGCGCAGCCTGGTTGTCTACAACAACCGTTTCGGGGACGTCCGGGGCCGCATCCAGCACTCGACCGCGGTGGCCGAACGCGATGGCGACGGCGATCGGCGGCTTGTCCACCGGTCGCTCGGCGACGGACTTCAGCTCCCGGACGACGACTCCTCGTGGGTGATCTATCGCGATGAGGTATCCGGTCTCGAGTACGTGCGATCCTGCCGCGAGCTGAGATCCGAGGGGCTCGACCTCGAGCTCGAAGCGTACCGGCTCCACTGTTTTCTCGATTTTCGCAACGTGAAGCAGGATGAAGAACACCCGTACGACCGCCTCGCCGCACGTCTCTGCGGACGGGGGGTGCCGAGCATCAAGGAAGCGCTCGGACAGTTGGTGCTGTCGCCGGTTCTCGAACCCCTGCTGCGTATTCTCGCCGAGCCGATCTTGCATGGTCTGGCGTCGCCAGACGGCGGCGGTGAAGCGGGCGCCGAGCTGCGAAAGGTGGCGAGCACAGAGGTCGCGGCCTATCTCGCGGCGGTTGCCGAGCGTGCCGGGTCCGAGGCGCCGCATGCGGAGATCGAAAGCTCGATTCTCACCGACCTCGAAGCCGCGCTCGCCCTACCGCAGCTTGTGGCGAGCTGGAACACGGGTGATGCAGAGATGGAAGCGGCGGCGGCCCGGCTCCTGGGCGAGAGCCTCGAGAGGCCGGAGGGATGGCTCGTCCTGTTGTCATGGATTCTGGTGCGGCGTCTGGGCGAGCTCTCGGAGCGAGACGATGTGCGCGAGCTGTCCCGGAGCCGGATGGAGGAGTGGCATGTGGGGTCGGCTCTCACCGACCTGGCGCAATCTCTCGGTGGGGCGCGGGAGGAAGCGCGGCGTGCGGTCGCGGCAATCGATTTGATGATCGGTGGAGGTGGCAGGAAGTCCGGAGTGGGCCAGGCCGCGGCCGTTCTGGTCGACAGTCTGGTCGAGATCTTCGCGAGCCCCCGCGGGCAACGATTCCTTGGCGTTCATCGGTACGGTGATACGCTGTGGTTCGACCGTGAGGCCTTCACTGAGCTCGTGGGCTGGATGATGACGGCGGCCACGGTAGCGGCGATTGCCGACGGTGCGGAAGATGTCCACTCACGAATCGTCGAGATCCAACGAGCCGTCGACTTGGTGGATTCAGCCGGCGAGGATTCAGGGTATCGGCTGAGTGAGTTCCTCGAGTCGGTCAAGTTGGTGGGGGACGGACGAGCGACCGAGGAATGATCGACCTCCGCCCTCTGCTCCGCCCCGTCCCGCTGTTTCTGGTATTCCTCTTCGTAGCCGTTGCGATCGTCGATCTCGTGCACTCGCTGCGGGAGGCCCCCGAGCAGCCACCGGCTCTCCTGCGTCATGGAATCGTGCGATTTGAAGAGTTGAACCCGGTTATCGACTTTCGCCCGCAACCTCCTGATCCCGAGGTGGTGTACAAACCTGAGCCGAAGCTGATCGGTCGCAAGTGGTCCCAACCCGAGCGGCGGGGAGTGTGGGCGACGAACGACGGCGCCACTCTCAAGCTCGACGTCGCGGTCGGAGGGCACCGGGTGATGATCCTCGACTGCCTACCCGCCGGCGGCAGGCGCCCGATTAGGAGCCTTCTGGTGAAGGTCAATGGTCGGCGGTGCGGTACGGTGAACCTAGCGAAGGGGTGGGGGCGCTACCGTGTCGTTCTGCCCAACAATGCGATTCGACCGGGGAGCAACCGGTTCGTTTTCGAGTTCCCGGACGCGGACCGGGCGCGAACGCGCCGGCGGTATCTTCTCGTACGACGCCTGGGGTTCTTTCTCGACGAGAGTGTCGGCGACGGTGCTGTTCTCCGAAGACATCCGGTGTCGGTCGATTTGGCGGAAGGGGCGGTCAGCTTTTCTGCGTCGGGGATCCTGGAGGTGCCGTTTACCGTCGATGCCCGGATTGACGCCCTGAAGCTGAGATACCGATTCAACAAGGCAGGTGGCCGCGCCGAGGTAGTGGTGGGCCGCCCGCAGGGTTCAGGGGTGGGGCGTGATGCCGATTTTCATCACTCGGTGTCCGCTGACCGAAAGTTGGGTGGGCGCATACGGATTCCGCTCCACGGTCGTCGGGGCGGTTTCGTGTTTAGAATCCGTGTCGATCTGAACCTTCAGCCTGCGCGGCTCAATCTCACCTCGCTGGGGTTGGTCAAGGAGAACCGTTCGGCTGGACCTAGTCGGCAGGGCCCTCGCCTGAAGTGAGCTCGCCGGTCTCGTCATCGGGCGGGGTGATATCGCGTGGGGGAGGACGATCCTCCTCGCGCCGGGTGGTGAAGGTGGCTGCAATGAAGGTGAGGACCAGGAGCAGCATTTCGTCGACAAACGGAATTGGGTCGGGGGTCACGAGATCAACCAGGAACAGACCTCCGAGGATCAGGAAGAGATAGGGATACCGCAGTCTCGGCAGATATCGTTGAACGAGGGCAGTCAGGGGGTTCATTTTCAACCTGCGTCGGTGGGGTCGCGGTTCACGCATTCCTTGGGCTGGTAGCTGGAGTAGGCGGCGGGTTTGCCATAGAGCCCGCTGATCTTGATCACCAGTACTCTGTCCGCCGGCGCCGCCTCGAGCCACCGCATGACCTTGTCGTGGAGTCGGTGCATCTCATAATCCCCGAACTCGATCCGCTGCTGGGTGAGAAAATCCTCAAGCAGCTTCTTGGCCTCTGGGGTCAGCTCGATGACACCTCTGAACTTCTGGAGGAGTGGACGCAGCTCGGTATTTTCGAGGATAAGCCGTGCATTCGGATCGACCTCGGCCACCGGACCGAGATCATCTCCGGTCAGCGGTTCCGGCTCACGAGCGGCCTCAGGACGCGGAGCTTCGGCGATGGGAGGGACCTCATCCGTGGGGGGCGACGCCAATTCTCCAGCCGCAAATATCGACTCCTTTTGGGAGGGTGTCTCGAGGGCTGCGGGTCCGAGCAACAGTTGCAGCGCTTCGCTGGTGACCGCGAGCGACGCCTGCATTGAGTGCACGATGTCATCGCTCTCTGGAGGTAACTCGGCATCGCCGTGCAAAGCGAACCACTGACGTAGCTGGTCCATGAAGTCCGCGAACTTCGATAGCCGGTCGGCGGATAACTTGGCCGCAGGTTCCAGCTCCGGTGGTTGTTGGACGGAGGATGGGAGCTCGATTCGCCCGTTCGTCAGGTCGGCGATTCCCTCCGCGAGAGACGCGGTGGTTTTGCTGGCGTACGCCGCAACCATCTCACCGCCTGTGCCGAGTAACCACCCGCGGCGCTCACCGATGAACCCGGACATTCGCTCCAGGTTTCGCGAGGCCATTTCGAGCTCATGGGATGTGATCTCTTCCGGCATCCGCCCTTTCCCGCCAGATAGTACGGGCGCATTGTAACCCGGATTGATCTGTGGTGGAATTCCGTTTTCGTTTTTCCTTTCGTTGAAAGAATCCCCGCGGCCACAATTTGCAACCGTGGCGGCGGGGGTTTTGTGCGATGATGCGAGAGGACGGCAACAGATGCATCTGACGATCACACCACCCGATGACATGCACCTCCATCTCCGCGACGGTCGCGCGATGGCGGATGTGGTGGCGCACACGGCGAGGTATTTCGCGCGTGCGGTCATCATGCCGAATTTGCAGCCGCCGATTACCACTGCCGCCGCGGCCCGCGCCTACCGGCAACGCATCATCGACGCATCGCCCGAGGGCTCCAATTTCGAACCTTTGATGACTCTCTACCTGACCGATCTGACCTCGTCTGACGAGATTGTCAAGGCCGCGGCTGACGACACGATCGTAGGAGTCAAGCTCTACCCCGCGGGAGCCACCACCAACTCGGATGCCGGGGTCACCGATCTCGATCTGGTGATTCCGACCCTCGAGACCATGTCTGAGCACGGCCTGCCCCTCCTGGTCCATGGCGAGGTCACCGACCCGGGCGTCGATATTTTCGATCGCGAGAGGGTTTTCATCGATCGGGTGCTTGCGCCGCTCGTCGAGCGGGTGCCGGGTCTGAGAGTGGTCTTCGAACACATCACGACCGCTGATGCGGTTGCCTGGGTGCTCCAGGCTTCGCCACTGGTTGCGGCCACCATCACGCCGCACCACCTGCTGTTGGACCGGAATGCGATCTTCAGCGGTGGGCTCGACCCCCACCACTACTGTTTGCCGGTCCTCAAAAGGGACATCCACCGGGAGGCGCTGCTGTGGGCCGCGACGAGCGGCAACCCGCGCTTCTTTCTCGGTACCGACAGCGCTCCCCATCCGCGGCACGCGAAGGAATGCGCGCACGGGTGTGCAGGAATCTTTTCGGCCCATGCCGCTCTCGAGCTCTACGCGGAGGCGTTTGAAGACGCGGACGCTCTCCATCTGCTCGAGGGCTTCGCGTCGCACCACGGCGCCGATTTCTACGGACGACCGCGGAATGGCGGTGCGGTTACCCTGGTTCGTGAGGAGTGGACGGCTCCGGAGACCTACGCCTTCGGTGACGCCGAGGTGGTGCCCCTCCGCGCGGGCGGCACCATCCGCTGGCGGGTGGCCGAGGAGGAAGACGTTGGAACGTTAGAACGTTAAACGTTTTAACGTTGGAGTTCCAACTGACAGCGGCTGCCGGGAATGAGGCAGGCCTGAGCGCGTTCCATACGACGCACGATTGACGGAGGAAATGAAGAATGGCAGGTACAAAGAAACACCGCGGAACGATCGGCATCCTTACCGGAGGCGGCGATGTGCCCGGTCTCAACCCGGCCATCCGTGCGGTGACGGTTCGGGCCCTGCGCGAGGGCTTCAAGGTGCTCGGGATTCGTCAGGGATGGGCCGGACTGATCGAGATCGACCGCGACCGCAAGAATGGATCGGACTACGTGATCGACCTTACGGAGGAGGTGGTCAACAAGGTCGGACGCACCGGCGGGACCTTCCTCCACAGCTCGCGGACCCGTCCTTCGCACGTGCCGCAGACCGCGATTCCCGATCACCTCCGGGACCGCTATAACGACGACGTCAATGACCTCTCCGAGGAGGTGTTGGCCAATATCGAGTACCTCGGCATCGATACTCTGGTGCCTATCGGCGGCGACGATACCCTCTCCTACGGCGTCCACCTTCACAAGCAAGGGGTGCGGGTGATTGCCCTCCCAAAGACAATGGACAACGACGTTCCCGGCACCGACTACTGCATCGGTTTCTCGACCTGCGTCACTCGTACCATCGCCATGACCCATGCGCTGCGCACATCGGCCGGCAGCCACGAGCGCTTCCTGGTGATCGAGGTTTTCGGGCGCTACGCGGGTTTCACCGCTCTGCTGCCGACGATGGCCGGTGCTGCCAACCGCTGCGTTATCCCGGAGTACCCGTTCGACATCGAGCACCTGTGCGAGCGGCTATCGAGAGATCGGGATAAGGCCCGCTCCAATTACAGCGTCGTCCTGGTGTCCGAAGGTGCAACCTTCACCGGCGAGAGCGAGATGGTGTACGAGGACCACGAGAAGGACATGTTCGGCCACAAGAAGCTGGGTGGTGTCGGTGACCGGGTGGCCAGGGCGCTGCGAGAGGTTTCTCCGAAGTTCAACAACGGTCGCAGGGTCAACGTCATCAATCAGCGCCTCGGCTACCTCGTTCGCTCCGGAGACCCGGATGCCCTCGACTCGGTGGTGCCGATGGCCTTCGGCAACCTTGCCATGGATCTCATCCTGGATGGGGTGTCCGGTCGGTTGATCAACATCCGAAACGGCCGCTACGACAACGTGCCCATCGATGTGGTGACGAGCCGCAAGAAGGTGGTGGACGTCGGCAAGTTTTACAACACCGAGCGCCTCAGACCAAAGTACACCGGTTCGAAGGGGCGCCGGTGTTTATCATGACGAGCGATTATTGATTTCGGATTTCGGATTTTCCATCGCCCACCAGCGTCGGAATCACGGGGCGGGTGGGAAATCCACAATCCGATATTCGCGGTTTTCTACCTTTCGATGAATTCGATGGTATAGCCGTCTGGGTCCTTGGCGAAGGCGATGACGGTAGTGCCGTGCTTCATCGGGCCGGGCTCGCGGGTCACCTGGCCACCGTACTTGCGTACCCGCTCGCAGGCGCCGACGATATCGGGGGCGCCGATGGCAATGTGCCCGAAACCGTTGCCGGGGTCGTAGCTCGAGGTGTCCCAGTTGTGGGTCAGCTCGATGACCGCCGATGATTTCTCGTCACCATAGCCGACGAAGGCGAGGGTGAACCTCCCCTCGGGATAGTCGTTCTTGCGCAGCAGATTCATTCCAAGCGCTTCGGTATAGAATGCGATTGATTTTTCCAGATTGCCGACGCGAATCATGGTGTGGAGCAGCCTCATGAACGCCTCCCTTTTGGTTTCGGAATTCCCACCCTACCACCCCTGATATCGGAATGGAGGGTGAGCGAAAAATCCGAAATCCGAAATCCGAAATCCGAAATCTGACGCGGTGTTGCTTGTCCTCCCACTCGCGTCCGTGTAGGGTTCGCGTGTGATCGAGCTCGGCAAGAAACAGCCTCTGACCGCGACCTGCGCTCGTGGACTCGAGAAGGTGCTCGCCGACGAGCTGCACGACCTCGGGGTGGATGCCGTGGCGCCGGACCGCGGCGCCGTGATGTTCGCGGGCGATCTGCGGACCGTGTACGACGTCAACCTCAGGCTGCGCACCGCGATGCGGGTGCTGGCGCCGCTGGTTATCGGTGCCGTGACCACCCGCGACGACCTCTACGATTTGGCGGCGTCAGTGGCCTGGGAGGAGATCGTCGCCGATCGGCAGACCTTTGCCGTTGAAGTGGTCGGCAAGCACCGCAGCTTCCACAGGACGACCTTTGCCGGCCAGGTCGTGAAGGACGCGTTGGTTGATCGCCTGCGGAAGATCCGCGGCCGGCGGCCGAACGTGGATCGCGAGAAACCTGACGTGCGACTCCACCTGCGCCTGGTGGACACGGGGCCGTTGACCCTCAGCCTCGATTCCACAGGTGAGCCCTTGTCGCATCGTGGCTACCGCCCGCGCGGCGGACCTGCGCCGCTTGCCGAGACCCTGGCCGCGGGCATCTTGTTGATGGCGGGTTACGACGGATCCGAACCCCTGCTCGATCCCATGTGCGGCACCGGCACCTTCGCGGCCGAGGCGGCGCTGATCGCGACCCAAACTCCGCCCGGTCTCCACCGCGCCTTTGCCTTCGAGCGGTGGGGAGTTCACGACCAGCTGACCTTTGAGGAGGTCCAGCACGAGGCCAGCCACGGCCACCGTGACGCCCCGCAGCCGATCATCGCCCGCGACCGCGCCGAGCGGGCGCTCCGCGCCACCGGACGCAACCTGAAGGCCGCACGGATGGAGCGCTGGGTGGAACTCGAGCAGCGGGACGCGCTGGATCTCCTACTCCCTTGGGGCACCGGCGGCGTGATCGTGGCCAACCCGCCGTATGGCAAAAGGCAGGGCGAGGTGGAGAAGCTCTTCGGCCTCTACCGCCGTTTCGGCGACAGCCTGAAAAAGCAAGCGACCGGTGCCACCGCGTGGATCCTCGCCGGTGAGCCGCGCCTGGCCAAGAACATAGGCCTCAAACCGGCGCGCCGCATCCCCCTCTTCAACGGCCCGATCGAGTGCCGGCTCTTGAAATTCGAAATGTACGAGGGCACCAAGAAACACAAAGCCGGCTAGCCACAGATACTCGATTCTCGATTCTCGATACTCGATCCGCCCACCTGCCCAAATCTGCCCGCAGATGACGCAGATAACGCAGATCTACACAAAGAAAAACATCTGCGTCAATCTGCGTGATCTGCGGGAAAGTTTTTCGGGCTTTTCGGCCGGCAAAGGTCTCGATTCGCGGAATGACATACCTTGTGCTGGCATCGAGCATCGAGCATCGAGCATCGAGCATCGAGCGCCGTTGCGTTTCGAAAGATAGTCAGAGCAGCTCGAGCGGGTGCGCGATCATCTCGGTGCCGCGGTGGAAGTTATCCACGATGAGCATTTCGTTGGGGCCGTGGATGCGTCCCTCGGGGACGTCGACACCGAGCAGGAGGCAGGTTGCACCGAGCTTCGAGTTAATGGATGCCACGATCGGTATGGAGGCGCCATCTCGGATGTAGTGAACCTGACCCTCGAATGCCCGCCCCATCGCCTCGAATGCAGAGCGGACGTGTGGGTCGTCGGTTGGGGCCAGGAACGGGCGGCCGCCGTGGCCTGGGCTGACCGAAACCCGAACCTCCGGAGGGGAGATCTTGCGGACGTGTTTCTCCAGCAACTCGAGCACACGTTCGGGTTCCTGGTCTGGGACCAGTCGCATGCTGACCTTGGCCGTTGCGTGGGCCGGGACGATTGTCTTCGAGCCCTCGCCGCCGAAGCCTCCGGTGAGCCCGTTGATCTCGAGGGAGGGGCGGGCCCAGATTCGCTCGAGGGTCGAGTAGCCCACTTCACCGTACGGCGCCTCCGCACCGAGATCCCGGCAGAACACCTGCTCGTCCAGCGGGAGCGACGCAAAGCCTTCGCGTTCGCTCGGTGACAGCTCGAGAACGTCGTCATAGAAGCCGTCGATGGTGATTCGGCCGTCTCGGTCCTTGAGATCGTTGAGGATCCTGGCCAGGAACTCAACCGGGTTGGCAATCGCTCCTCCGTAGTTGCCGGAGTGGAGGTCTGTCGCAGGTCCCTCGACTCGGATCTCGGCTGCGGCGATTCCACGTAGGCCGTAGCAGACCGACGGACAATCGCTGGCAAAGAATGGTGAGTCGCTGATGATGGCTACGTCGGCGGCCAATAGATCGCGGTGGCTGTCGAGCAGCTGCTCCAGACCCTCGCTTCCCTCCTCCTCCTCGCCTTCAATGGCAAAGACAACGTTGACCGGCAACGTGCCCTTGATCTTGAGGTAGGTCTCGACGGCGTTGATGTGCATCATCACCTGACCCTTGTCATCAGCCGTGCCTCGGCCGAAAACTTTCCCGTCGCGAACCTCGGGTTCGAAGGGAGGGCTCGCCCACTCGTCGAGCGGATCGGCGGGCATGACGTCGTAGTGGCCATAGAAGAGGACCGTCGGCAGATCATCCGAGATGTGTTTCCGGGCCCATACGACGGGGTTGTGCTTGCCGACGACGAGCTGGCGCACCTCGTCCATTCTGGAGCGCTCGAGGCGCCGCTCGAGCCAGTCCGCTGCCTCGGTGATGGCGTCGGGATGGGGGAGGCCGGGGCTGATGCTCGGGATTCGGACGAGCTCCATCATTTCAGAGAGGGCCTGGTCGCGGTTTGCGCGCAGCGTGTCGATGACCTGCTTCATGGATTCCTCCGGATCGGGCTAGCGACGAGGGAGAGTATAGGACAGCGGCTTGAGGCGGTCGAAGGCGGAGCAGAACATCACTCGGCTACCCTGCGTACTGTGGGTAGTTCTTCAACCGGTTAAGTTCGCAAGTTCCTCCTCGAGCTGATCGACGAGGTGGCCCATCTCCGCGACGAGGGCTTCAGTGGGCTCGGTTGTGGCGAGGTCGACCCCCGCTTTTTTGAGCAGGGTCACGGGGTGGTCGTTGCCGCCGGCGCTTAGCAGCTCGAGGTAGGCGTCGATAGTGGCGGTGCGCTCCCCGTTCTCGCCCTCGGTCATCCGTCGGTGGAGCAGGCTGGCTGCAGCCTTCGAGGTGGCGTACTGGAAAACGTAGTAGGGCGAGCCGAAGAAGTGGGGAATCCGCGCCCAGGTATTGCTGTACCACGGCTGGTCGTCGAGGGAATCGCCGAAGAAACTCTCGAGGACTCCGAGATAGAGCTCTTGCAGAACCTCGGCGGTGATGGGGCGGTCCTCCTCGACAGCCCGGTGAGCCTCGAGCTCGAACTCGGCGAACATTGCCTGCCGGTAGAAGCCGGCGGAGATGTCATCGATGGCGTGCTGGAGCAACATCACCCGGCGCGCAGGGTCCGCCTCTTCGGCGAGCAGGCGGTCGAGGAAGAGGGACTCGTTGGTCATCGACGCCACCTCGGCGACGAAGATCGAGTACGAGGATGTGGCAAACGGCTGGGTCTCGTGC
>PVMK01134657.1_pt1 | contig 23875 bp, 20 predicted proteins | sample 1853481 | NCBI WGS metagenome assembly PVMK01 (sample SAMN08533507, study PRJNA380276) | Marine sediment metagenome, whole genome shotgun sequencing project. | reverse complement strand
TAGTTGTCGCCGTTGCGACGCCGATAGCGGCGATCAGCCTGTATGCAGGCACTTTGTTTCCTGGCTACGCACCCTTGCTGATGGCCACGGTGATTGCTGGCGGCGCATTTGCGGCACTCTATCCAATCGGCACCATTATTCGCGGCGATACAAGCAACCCGGCGCGCTGGTACGGCATCAAGATCGCGGTGGAAGCATTCGCGGGTGCAATATTGTTGCTGGTCCTGCCGGGCACCGCCATTGCTCGCTGGGGATTCGATGGCGCAGTGTTTGGCATGGTTATTTTCATCATCTTCCTGAGCCCGTTATTATTCTGGATTCCGAAAGCGGGCAGTAAAGGACAGGATGACGCTGCTGACATCTCTGCAGTACGCGCGCCGCAAAGTGTCTTCATTTGGGGCACTGTTCTCGCAACACTGATTTTCTTTAGCGCGGCTTCTGCGATGTGGGCATTCGTTGAACGCATCGGCGCTCAGGGCGGATACGATCCGGAGATTGTTGGAGCATTGCTATCCATCACGCTCATATTCGCGTTACTGGGGTCCGTTCTCGCTGCCGTTTTGGGCGGACGATTTGGCAACACCAGGCCCTATATAGTGGGCGGTGTCATATTCCTGGTGTCGCTTTATGTGCTCAATAGTGTAGACGTATTTACACAATACGCGATTGGCGCCTGCCTGCTGACGTTTGCAATCGGCTTCATGCTGCCGAATGCGATAACGGAGATCGCTGAGCTAGACCTTGACGGTCGCTACGTCGTCCTGAGCGTCCCCGCTATCGGCATTGGCGCGATGACCGGCCCTGGTATCGCCGGAGTATTGTCTCAATCTGGTGAATTCCGGCCGTTGCTGATATTTGGCGCCGTCACATTGATGATTTCAATGATGTTGCTGGCCGTTGCCGGCACAAAAGCACGGCGTTCTGCGATTGCATCGGCCAGCCCGTAGAAGCATCAATGGTGGTGAAGACGCTGACGCCTGCAGACCAGGGAGACGCCTCTAGTCTGCATCAAGTAACTCCGGAAATTTTTCGTTGGGACCGCAAGATTGCCAACACGTCACAATTTGATAGTGAGCTCAAAAAAGCACACGATGACCTTGTGGATATTCGTTCCGACTATATGCTGCCGCGAAGCTGCAACGACTGATCGATTCATCAATTACTTTGCCAAAATTAATATTGGCGCGCGGCGTCAAACTAGAACGTTGCGATGACAGAAATACTCGGTCCAAAGTACTCCAGGTCAAATTCGCCATTCAGGTCTGTGTCTCCACCTTTTACATTGGCATTAAAATATCTTAATCCTGCGCTAAAGCCGAAATGTTCCCACGGTTGCCATGCTAAATCCGCCGAAATCTCGATCAGGCTGCCGTCGATATTATCAAGTTCAATTGCAAAACCGAGGCCCTGAATGTCGGCCGCTAGTGGCGGGGTGAACGCGTACGCCCAGGATGCGCCAAAGTGGGGCAGCGGCGCCGTAACACTCTCCGATTCCAGCGGTGGCGTTTGGCCTGTTGGGCAGCCGGGCGGCATTTCACCAAGGGTGACATCACAAACAGCACCCATTAGTTGTATGCCGGCAGACAATTCGGCAACGTGCAGGCCGCCCTTTATCTGCAGGTCCATGCGCTCGCTGCGAGCAATCGAAAAACCGTAAGTCAAGCGGCCGACGTTGATATCGAACGCGGTATTGACCGAGCCGCTCTCGATGATCAGATCGCCAACCTCAATCGGATCTGGAATGAGATCAATGAACCCGTCTCGATTGAGCTGGAAATACTCAATTTCAAGCACGTTTCGTCGCGAAATGTGCCAGCTCACGCCGCCCCAGGGCACGAATTTTCCGTCCTCGACGGCCAGCGTCTCCTCAACGTCGACGGGCGGCGGATTGACGGTTGTGCCGTTAATAGTGATTTTGGTACTCATCGACGGGTAGAAACCACCAAAGTGGATCCTCCATGGGTCGTTAAAACGGTCGTATTCGCCGCTTTGCTCCGCCTGGCCAAATGCATTTACTGCAAATAGCAACATCGTCATCGTGCAAAAAAACTTTACAGTCGCCATTTTCAGTCCCCTTTCATATCTGCGATTGAGTTGAATTTTCAGCCATTACGCCAAGCCAGTAAATGATGTTTCTGACCTATTACGTTGCATTTTAGGATAGTGATCCGGGGCTCCCAATAGGTATTAGCCACAAACGGGGCGTCGAAACACTCCACAAAACCGATTGTCTGCTTGTGAATCCGCGTGAACGGTCTACGCCTACGTCCAGGAAGGTGGCGTCCTTGTTCAGGAACGCTCCGTCGCTGAACGCGGTGCCGACAGTATTTTTCATTCCCTGGGTCAGGATATTCAGGCTTTGCGCAAAAGATAGTTTGCTGAGAAACAAAATACGTAACTTGAGATCGTAGCGGTTGCTGAGATCGTCATCATTGTGCCTAGTTTCCTATCAGGGCATTCCCCGCGACAACAGTCGCGTTCCTGCTATTTCACTGCGCAATATAGAAGCTACTTTCTTCGGGTGCATAGGGCGACTGATCAGAAAGCCCTGCGCCAGGTCGCAATTGCAGCTGCGCAAGAATTCCAGCTGGGTAATTGTCTCAACGCCTTCGGCTGCGACCTCAATATCAAGACCACGGGCCATGGCAATTGCGGCACGTACGATACGCTGGTGACTGCCGTTGACCTCCACGTCCTGAATTAAAGACTGATCGAGAATAAAGCTGTCAATCACGCCGGTATCAAGGGAGCTGAAAGACACATCGTTGGTACCGAAGTGGTCCAGTGACAATCGCACGCCAAGTGCACGCAATCCGTGCAGGGTTTCAAGTTCTGCTGATCGTTGGCGAACGATGTCACCATTATTGATTTCAAATTCGATGCAACCCGCATCAAGTGCCGTATCGTTCAGCGCTTTTGCCACGGCATCAACAAGTCTTCCTTGTTTTAGCTGTTGCTGCGAAAGGTTCATCGAAACCGCGAGGTCCGGAAGTTCGAATTGGTGCTGCCACGAGGCGAGCTGTCTGCACGCAGTGTTGATTATCCATTCGCCGGCGGAGTGAATCAGGCCGCTGGTTTCCAAAATCGCGAGGAATCTGGCCGGTGGCAGCAAGCCAAAGCGCGGGTGCTGCCAGCGTAAAAGTGCCTCAAGACCTATCAGCCGACCGGAGCTCACATCGATACGCGGCTGGTAGTGCAGTACAAACTCGTTGCGCACCAGGGCATGCCGTAATCCAACCTCGAGCTCTTCGCGCTGTTCGAGTTTTGTATTCAGCGAATTCGAGTAATACTGGAAACGGCCGCCACCGCGGCTTTTTGCCTGGTACATCGCAAGATCAGCCGATTTGATTAATTTCTCGGCCGTTTTGCCTGAGTCAGGATAAATCGCGATTCCAATACTCGGTGTTGCATACACCTCGCTGCCACAGACGTCATATTTCTCTGAAAGAACAAGCACCAGTTTTTGTGCGGCTGCTGCTGCATTGCGCGGCTCGCCGAAATCCTCAAGGTAGACGACAAACTCATCGCCACCCCAGCGACCGGACAAATCACCGACCCGCAGATTTTTATTCAAACGATCGGCAACCTGACGCAGTAACTCGTCGCCAATATCGTGACCGAGCGTGTCATTGACCGACTTAAAACGATCGAGGTCGATAAACAGGACAGCTAATGGCCGGTCGCCGCGCTGGCAGCGGCCAAGCGCTTTCTCAAGCTGTTCGGTAAACAAGCGGCGGTTGGGTAGTAACGTAAGGTCATCGTATTGCGAGCGCTTTTCGAGTTCGATAGTGCGCCGCACGGCGTCGGTCGTATCGCGAAACGTGATCACTCCGCCGACCAGTGAGCGGTTACCGTCATAGAGGCCCTGGCCATTAATGCTCAAAACAGTATCGGCCTGGTTGGCAAGTCGATAGACGGCGAGTTGATTGGCGAACTTCTGGCCGCGACAAGCCTTCACCAGCGGCAATTGATCGTGTTCAACCGTGCTCTCGCCATCTGCAGCAATGCAGCAAAAAGCCCTGGCCCAGTCGGCATCTGTCTGTTGCCGTGGCGACAGATCCAGAATCGAGCGCGCGGCTGGATTGATGTCGAGCACGTGCCCGTGGCGATCGACGACAATCACGCGTCATTGATACTCTTCAATATCGACAAGACCGTGCTGTCGGTCTCGGAAAGCCGCATCATGAGCCGGTGTCGCTGGATGGCGTGATCAATCACCATCTCCAGTTCATGCTCGGTGATCGTATCGGCACAAACGTTTCCTTGCGCCCCGGCGCGAACTGCGGCTATGCCACGATGCTCCTGGGCATTACTGGTAACAGCAATGAGCGGATAGCCAGACAAGCTGTTTATCAGAGCTGCCAGCGATTGCCCGGAATGCGCGATCCCGGGTCCCGACCTCGAACATAATCAGATCGATCTTGTCCGGCGCATCAGCGGGTATCGACAAATCGTTGGATTGAGTGAGTTGTCCGCAAGAGGCGGAGCTCTTGATGTTGGCGCAGAAATCGGCGGCAAGTTCACTGCAGCCGAGGTACAGAATCGAGCGCCCTGCCATTAGTTAAATGCTGCCTGAGCTGGCGGGCCAGCCGCAAATTGCTGCTCGCTGGTCAATAGCGGGGAAGTGTCTGTGTATGCCATAGTTATTCTTATTAATACTGCAGTATTGGAGCATGACGCATAATAGCAGAATCGCGACAAAACTCAGCCAGAAATCAAGCGTTTGCCGCCCTTTGGGGCCTCCGGAAGCCACCTTTTTTCGAGCCTGAATTTAAACCATTGAGAGCCATGAGTCATCAAACTATCAAAGCAAGGGGAGATTTGGCCATTGGATGCGCTTTTGACGGCAAATATCGCGGAAACAGACCGTGAGGCGATGCCGGTGACAGTCGATATTGCTGATGACGAGCACCACTGGGTCCGCAAGGCCCAGGCTCAGGATGCAGCTGCCTTTGAGGCGCTGTACCGGCTGCACGTCGACAAGGTGTACGGGCTTTGCCTGCGTATGACCGGCAATGCCAGTGAGGCGGAGGACTGTGTCCAGGATGCATTTATCCAGGCTTGGACCAAACTGGACAAGTTTCGCGGCGAGAGTGCTTTTGGTACCTGGATGCACCGGGTTGCGGTCAACACAGTCCTTGGCCGGATGCGCAAATCGCGGCGCGAGCAGGACCGGATCCGGGCGGTGGCCGAGGTGTCATCGGTGCCGGATTCGATAGGAGACAACGGTGGTCTGCAGGACCTGGAGCTGGCGATTAATGAATTACCCAGTGGAGCAAGACATGTATTTGTACTGCACGGGGTTTACGGATACAGCCACGGTGAAACGAGCGGCATGCTCGGCATCGCGGAAGGTACCAGCAAAGCACAATTTCACCGCGCGCGCAGATTGCTCGCGCAACAACTGAAGACGGAAAGCGCATGAACGATACAGACGACAACAACTTCGACGACTTAATGATCGCTGCGGCAGACCTCGCTACCGAGGTAAAGCCGGGGCGTGATTTGTGGCCGGGCATCGAGCAGGCGATTACCAAACCGGTGCGACCAGCTCGCACGATGTGGAACACCGTATGGGCCCAGGCAGCAGCAGTATTGCTCCTGGTTGGTGGGTCTTCCGGCTTGACGTATCTTGCACTGACAGACAACGGTGACGTGGTAACACCTGTCGCAGGTGGACCAACTCTGGTTTTTGAATCTGCGTCCGGCAGTTTTGGCAGCCAGTACAACCTGGGCCCTGGTTACCTGGATGCGCAAAGAGATTTGGCCGGCAGACTCGACGATGAGTTAGCCCACCTGACGCCCGAAGTACGAGAGGCGGTAGAAACTAATATCGCAGCGATTCGCACGGCGATTGCCGAAATTAATGTTGCGCTGGCGGAGGATCCGGACAACGTGCTGCTGCAGGAATTACTGCTGAGTACGTATCGCGAGGAGTTGACGGTGATGAAACAGGTGAACGGTATTGGCCTGTCTGCGATGCGCAGAGGCGACATATAGAAACTGACAGTTTTGGTTGCAGGCAGATTAACGGCGATGCATCTGCAGGCACAGGGAAAGGAAACAAGAGAGATAAATGATGAAAACATTAACATTTACATTATTAAGCCTGCTGAGCGCCGCTGCGTTCTCCGCCGAGGACATCAATGAAACGATGGATGCAGCAGCAGATGGCACGGTATCGATTTCCAATGTGGCGGGATCGGTCGAGGTACTGGGCTGGTCGCGCAAGCAGGTAGAGGTTACCGGCGAGATCGGTAGTGACGTTGATGAACTGATTTTCGAGAGGGATGGCAACGACATTCTCATCAAGGTCAAAGTGCCCCGCCATCACGGACGCCGCATTTCCTCCGATTTGATAGTTAAGGTACCTGAAGCCAGTTCGTTGGAGATCAATACGGTCAGCGCTGATATCGAAATAGATAATGTCGAAGGTGAGCAGGACCTGGAATCGGTCAGCGGAGATATCGAAACCGAAGCGCACGCAAAGGATATTGACATCAGCTCAGTCAGCGGAGACGTGGTTGTTCAGGGAGACAGGAAGCCGATGCGCACCAGGCTTAATTCGGTTAGTGGCGACATCGAAGCGGAGGACCTGTCCGGCGAGATCGAGGCCGAGACCGTTAGCGGTGATGTGGAAATCGTGAATGGTTCGTTCAGTCGCGCATTGGCACACTCTGTCAACGGTGAAATCCTGTTTCACGCGGAGCTATTGAATGATGGCCGACTGGATATTGAAACAATCAATGGTGAGGTCGACGTCGAATTTCATGGTGATGTTTCGGCACGCTTTGATATAGAAACCTTCAACGGCGAGATTCGCAATTGTTTCGGTCCTGAGGCAGAGCGCACAAGTCGTTACGCTCCCGGACGAGAACTCCTGTTCCGTGAAGGCGACGGTAGTGGGCGGGTTACGATCCAGACACTGAACGGAGATATTCGGCTCTGCAACGACTAGCCATAGCTATGGGGATGGAGCACGTGCTCCGTCCCCATAGGGACGGCACGACTAATCGGGCGGTCGGGCAGGTGGCAGAATCGGCATCATAGTGGGGTGGGGCATTCGCGGCGTCTTCGCTCCCGTACATCTCTCTAAACTGCTACATAAGCACATTAGTTGAGACAGCCGCTCCCACGATACTGTGCGGTCCCACAGGTTATTTCAAACTGGCACTAACCTGTAGGAGCGGCTTTAGCCGCGAATTGGAACGAGACCCACGCAACAGAATCCCCTACGGGTGATCGCGGTTCAGACACCCACCCAAAGCATCGCGTCAGAGAGTAAACTTCAATGATGCGATTTTTTTCAGAGCTTCGGCGTCGCCGTGTCATCCGTGTAGCAGGCCTGTATGCGGTTGGCGCATGGATTGCCACAGAGGTTTCCGCCACTGTGTTGCCGCTGCTGCAGGTGCCGGAGAAGTTTGTCACCGGCATCGTCATCACTTTGATCGCCATGTTTCCCGTCGCAATGATTTTGGCCTGGATTTACGACGTCGGACCCAGTGGAATAAAACGAACCAAAGAAGTTGATGCTGCAGAAGACGCCGAAGGCCGGCCCGGCATGTTTTTCCATATCTTGCTGCTCGTACTCGCGATGCTCGTCTTTGGTTATGCGCTGTTCTATTTTGGCCAGACGCGTGCGTTGCAATCGATTCCCCGCAATTCAATCGCGGTCCTGCCTTTCGAGAATCTTTCCAGCGATGCCAGCAAAGATTACTTTAGTGATGGCGTCTCCGAGGAAATTCTGAACCTCCTCGCCAGGGTTGAAGGTCTGAACGTTGCTGCGCGAACGTCGTCTTTCGCGCTTCGCGACAGCAATGACGATATCAAAGACTATTGGCGATAAACTCGGTGTTGAGACCGTGCTCGAGGGCAGCGTTCGCTGGTCGGGCGACAACGACCGGGTGCGTATTACAGCACAGCTTATAGATGCATCGAGTGGCTTTCATTTGTGGTCGGAAAATTTTGACCGTGATCTAAAGGATATATTCGCGGTGCAGTCGGAAATTGCCAAAGCAATCGTCGACAAGTTACGTATCAAGCTTGGCACGGATGAATTGAACTGGGTTGCACCGACGGCGGATTCGGCAGCATACGATGCATACCTGCGCGGTCGTCAACTTCTGAACCAGCGGCGTGTTAAGGCGGTTCGCGAGAGCATCGACTACTTTCAGCGCGCTGTGTCACGCGACCCGGCGTTCGCACCGGCATGGGCGGCGATGGCAGTTGCCTATCTGAGCTTGCCGAGTTATTCAAATGAGCCGGTTGAAGAACTGCATGCAATGGCAGAGGATGCGGCGCAAAGAGCGCTCGTTCTTTCCCCGGAGCTTGGCGAAGCGCATGCAGTGCGAGCTTGGCTTGCGCAATTCAAGGGTGAGTGGTCACGGGCGGAGTTTGGTTATTTCGCCGCAACATCCATGGATCCGAACGATGTGACGACTCGCGTCTGGTACTCCGGATTTCTCATCGCGACCGGCAAACTTGCCCAGGGCCAGGTGCAGGCCGAGCTCGCATTGGAACTGGACAACGACAATCCGTTGACGCAGGCGGCGGCGGCGACAGCTGCGATGGCTCTCGGCGAAAATGAGTCTTGCGTGGCAAAAGCAGCCGCAGCTCGTGAACTCGGGTTTTCCAATATTGTGAGCGCCCTTGAGGGAATTTGCCTGGCGCGACTCGGTCGATTTGACGCAGCCAGTGAAGCGCTGAATCTGGCGCACGGTCCGGTAGTAGAGAGTAATGCCATATCGTCGCTGGCCGCGGCGTTACCCGGAGCAGAAAGCCTGGCGGCGGCGGCAAAAACGGCCATGATGGACGAGAGCGAGTGGAGAATTGGTCCATGGGCGATCTGGCTGGCTGCAACTGCCGGCGATGCAGACAAAGCGTTTGCCTTCCTGCAACAGTGGTTCGACAAAACCGGCTATTTCCCCCTGCAGCTCCTTTGGACGCCGGAAGCCGGGATATTGCGCCGCGATCCAAGGTTTCTCGAACTCATGCAGGAGTATGGTGTCTCACAGCTTTGGCGCAAAGAGCTTCCTGATCTCTGCAAAGCTGGCAGCGACAACCCTTTCAGCTGCAGTTAGCCCGGGTGTTTCAAGGGTATCGGCCCGTATCGGGGCCGATTTCCAATGCATGTCACACTACTTTCAGCCTCTCTTTGTTATCATTTCGGCTGGACATAATGTCGTTGGGCGCGACACTGTCCTGGCTCACACTTCGCGAAAGGTAATTAAAAATGGCTCGTCTGGTAAAAATCCTCCTGTTACTGGTGGCGGGGGTGGTCGGCTTAGGTATTGTTGCCTCGGTTGCCCTGTTTTTATTCTTTGATCCGAACGACTTTCGGCAGGAGATTGCTGATGGCGTCAAAGAAGCCACTGGCAGGGACCTTGTTATTGAGGGTGACCTGTCGCTCAGTATTTTTCCCTGGCTCGCTATCGAAGTCGGCCGGACCGAGCTCGGCAATGCCGACGGATTCAGCGACAAACCCTTCCTGAGTTTTGAATCGGCGCGACTGAGTGTGCGAATGCTGCCGCTGATATTGCAGCGGGAAACAACCGTTGGCACAGCAGCACTCGACGGGCTCGTCGTTAATCTCGAAGTCGCCGCAAGTGGTCGCACCAACTGGGATGATTTTTCCGAAATCGAATCATCTGCCGAAGGCAGCCAGGTGGAGACGTATGGCGAACCTACTGAGGTCGACATTGCGAGTATTCGTGTTTCTGACGCGAACGTATTTTATGTTGATGCACAAACCGGTAGCACCTACTCAGTGACCAATCTGTCATTCGGTACCGGTGAATTAGCCAACGACGAACCTGTTGATGTCGACGCGGAATTCGATTTTTCCGTGGCACCGGGTGAGATCGGCGGGCACCTCGCCATTCGTAGCACGATCACGATGTCAGAGGGTGCTACACAGATTTCTGTTGACGGACTGAACGTTTCAGGAACGCTTCGCGGCATTACCGAAGAGTCGACCGACTTCAATTTCGATTCGCGTGCTCTGCAAATCAATACGACAGAGCAGAGTGTGAATCTGGGTGAAATGGATATTTCAGTTCTTGGTATGTCGATGTCAGCAGATATCGAACCTTTTTCCTATGCCGGGACCATACAGCCGACAGCAGAGTTGCGGGTCGCAGAATTCTCACTAAAGGAACTGATGCGTGCTCTGGGTATCGACCCACCGGTAACGGCCGACCCGAACGCACTAAGTCGCGTGTCATTCAATGCCAGGGCGGTGATTGGCGAGAATGATATATCTCTCGACGAGATGATGCTGGAACTGGATGACTCAACAATGGTTGGCAGCATGTCATTACCGATGAGCGAAAGCGGTACGCTGCGTTTCGATCTCAATGTCGATGCAATCAATCTGGACGGCTACATGGCGCCCACGGAAGATGGCATCGCTGTAGCAGACGCCGAAGACGGTGGCGATATTGAAATTCCGGTCGACATGATTCGAACGCTTAATGCCAGTGGCAGTTTCAAAATCGACCGCGCCTTGTTGTCCGGTATGGAGTTCACCAATGTGCAGCTGGGTTTGAACAGCGCAAACGGAAGGTTGCGTCTGTTTCCACTTTCTGCGGAGCTCTATGATGGCACCTACAATGGCGACGTCCAGATCGACGCGTCCAACGATATCCCGTCGATATCCGTGAACGAAAAACTTTCTGGCGTGAATCTCGCATCACTTGCAAAATCGATGTTCGACCAGGACAACATCAGTGGAGTGATAAACGGCAGCTTTGTGCTGAGTGGCAGGGGCCGGAATCTCGCAGATATCCGCCAGGACCTGGACGGCAACATGGCGTTTGAACTGGTCGATGGTGCCTGGGAGGGCACCGACGTCTGGCATGAGCTGCGGGCTGCACGAGCAATGTTTCGGCAGGAGCCGGCACCCGAGCCACGCTTGCCAGCGCGCACAGAATTTACGACTGTTCGGGCCAGCGGCACGGTAACGGACGGCATTTTTGAGAATAACGATTTCCTGGCCGAGCTACCGTTCATGCAACTCACCGGTAGCGGCATGGTTGATCTCCCAGCGGCACAAATTAATTACTCGGTGCAGGTGCGAGTACTTGAACGACCGGAATTCGTCTCAACTGTTAGCGCTGAGGAGCTGGCGGACTTCACGAAAGCTTCCATACCGCTGAAGATAACCGGCCCTTTGAGCGCGCCGAGTATCCAGCCGGACATTGAGGCTCTCCTGCGCCAACAGGTCGACCAGGCTATCAAGGACAAGAAGGAAGAGATCACAAATCGCCTGTTTGAGCGACTTCTAAAAGGCGACGGCGACCCGGCGGATGAAGACGCCACGGATGAGGAAGAGAGTCTTGAAGATCAGTTGAAAAAGAAGCTGCTGAAAGATCTTATCGGACGTTAGTATTTTGCACAGGAATCTAAAAAATTGGCTTCGCAGCATACTCGGTGTGCTGCTGCTGTCGATGTCCGCGTTGGCATCGTCTGCGGAATTTCGCGACATCATGGTAGACCGTGAGGATGGCCTGTACAGCATGCGCTCGGTGGTCTATTTCAATGTTGAACCGAAGTATCTGTACCGCGTTTTGACAGATTTCGACCTTTTCAAGAAATTTACCAGCGCTATTGTCGAATCGAACAATGTGGAAGCCGACGCAAATGGCAGACCACAATTCTTTGCGCGCATGGAGGGTTGTGTGCTGGTGTGGTGCAGGTCGTTCGTCCGCAATGGCTACCTGGTGCTGAATCCGATTGCAGAAATTATCGCCATATCTGACCCTGAAAGAAGTGATTTTGAAATCAGTCGGGAGCGCTGGCAGCTCATCCCTGAAGGCGATGGCACGGTGATGATCTACGAATTTAAGATGGTGCCGGCATTCTGGGTGCCACCACTGGTTGGTCCGTTTTATATAAAACGCGCCCTGCGTTCGGGCGGTGTTGACGCCGTTGATCGAATTGAGGCGCTCGCTATCAGCAAGAAAAATCAACAGGTGGCGCTGGGCAAAGTGGCGCACGAATGAGTTCAGAAACACTTGCGGGGAAAATTCTTCGCTGGTTCGACCGAAATGGTCGTAAAGACCTGCCCTGGCAAGAAAATCCTACTCCGTACCGTGTCTGGATCTCCGAGATCATGCTGCAACAAACGCAGGTGACCACGGTAATTCCTTACTACGCTCGTTTCATGAATTCGTTTCCGGACCCTGCTGTATTGGCGAACGCAAAACCGGATGACGTTCTGCATCACTGGTCAGGTCTGGGTTACTACGCCAGGGCAAGAAACCTGCACAAAGCAGCAATTACTATTCGGGATGATTTCGGCGGCGAATTTCCACAATGTTTCGACGATGTAGTCGCCCTGCCTGGTATCGGCCGGTCGACGGCCGGAGCAATTCTCGCTTTGTCTCACGGGCAGCGTCACCCGATTCTCGACGGTAACGTCAAACGCGTGCTGGCCAGATTTCATGCCGTCCCCGGATGGCCGGGCCAGACGTCGGTCGCACGTGCGCTCTGGAATCATGCTGCGGAACATACGCCGCAACAAAATGTTGCGGCTTACACGCAGGCGATCATGGATCTTGGCGCAACTGTTTGCACGCGCAGCAAGCCGGACTGCAACCAGTGTCCGTTAAGTAACGATTGTGCCGCCCACAAACTGGGTTGTGAAACTGACTATCCGGGCCGGCGCAAGGCAAAGCCCAAGCCGTTGAAAAAGACGCGAATGATATTGTTGTATTCCAGTGATGCCATATATCTGGAGCGACGCCCGCCATCTGGTATCTGGGGCGGGCTTTGGAGTCTGCCCGAACTTGCGGCGGAAACGGCCGCGGATACCTGGTGTCAGGAAAAGCTGAACACGAAACCAGCGAGCCTGACGCAATGGCAAACAGTGCGACATAGCTTTACTCACTTTGATCTGGACATCGTGCCAATTGCAGTGCGTATAGATAAGGTATCGCGTACAGTTGCAGACACAGAAGATAAGATCTGGTACGAATTCCATGCACCGCAGGTCGTGGGAATGGCTGCACCGGTAACTGGCCTGATAGAGAAACTTAAAGCGGAAGTGTTGTAAGTAATGTCCCGAATCGTCAATTGCATCATGCTAAAAAAAGAAGCCGAGGGCCTCGACTATGCGCCATACCCTGGCGAGTTGGGCCAGAGAATTTACGACAACGTTTCGAAGGAAGCCTGGCAGCGATGGCTCGGCCACCAGACGATGTTAATCAACGAATACCGCCTGACCCCGATGGAACCCGAGGCCCGTCAGTTTCTGGCCGCGGAGATGGATAAATTCTTTTTCAGCGGCGGCGCCGAAAAACCGAAAGAGTACGTTCCGGAGTAGTTTGTTTCACAATCATTCGCGGCGTCTTCACATTCGTACATATCTGAACGCTACAAATGGGCACATTAGTTTAGACAGCCGCTCCTACGGAACTGCGCAATGCTGTAGGAGCGGCTGTCTTAACAATTTTACTTAGTGGCAATGCACAGAAGAGCACGAGAGCAAAGACGCCGCGAATAGCCCAACCACAGGCAAAACCCCACAGCAAGATCTACTGCAACGGCAACTCAGTCGTCTTCCTCACCGTTCGAATCGCAACACTCGAATTCACCCGCGCGACCCCCGGCAGTCGCGTCAACGACTCGTTATGTAGCCGCTCAAAATCCGCCATGTCAGAAATGACGACCCGCAGAAGATAATCAAACTCACCTGTCATCAGGTAGCACTCCATCACCTCGGGGATACTCTGCACCGCAGACTCAAAAGCGGCGAGTTCACTCTGCTCCTCACGGCGCAGTGCGATGTGGACAAATACGGTGCCCGACAAACCCGCCTTTTTCTGTTCGAGAAGCGCCGCGTAGCGCTCAATCAGCCCGGATTCCTCGAGCGCGCGGACGCGGCGCAAGCAGGCGGATTCGGAAAGATTTACGAGGCCGGCGAGCTGCACGTTGCTGATTCGCCCATCCCGCTGCAGCGCGGTCAATATGGATTTGTCGAACTTATCTAGTGCCACGGCATATTCTGCGAATAAATGATAAAGAGACGACAGAATATGCCATAAAGAATCGAAAATAGCACTGAAATAGCAAGCAGATTGCGTGAAGGGCAGGGTATTCTGCGGAATAGTTTCAAGGCATACCTTTAATGAGGAAAAACAAGATGAAAATCGGTGTACCTAAGGAAATAAAGATTCTGGAATATCGTGTCGGTATGGTGCCGGCGGGTGTTCGCGAGCTCGTGCACGATGGCCATGAGGTCATCGTAGAGACCAATGCCGGCGCTGGTATTGGCATGACAGACGCTGATTACGAGGCCGCAGGCGCGAAAGTTGTCAGCACGGCTAAAGAAGTATTTGCTGAGGCGGAATTGATCGTCAAAGTCAAAGAGCCGCAACTCGAAGAGTGCAGCATGCTGCGCCCGGAACAGGTGCTGTTCACCTATCTTCATCTTGCGGCAGATCCGGCCCAGGCCGAAGCGCTGGTGAAGTCGGGAGCGACAGCAATCGCGTATGAAACCGTCACCGCTAAAGACGGTTCACTGCCTTTGTTAACGCCGATGAGCGAAGTTGCCGGACGTCTGTCGATCCAGGCTGGTGCCTATGCACTACAAAAGGCCAATGGTGGCAGCGGTGTTCTCCTCGGCGGGGTGCCAGGCGTTGCACCAGGAAAAGTGCTGGTCGTGGGTGGTGGTGTTGCCGGTACCAATGCAGCGGAAATGGCTGTAGGCCTCGGCGCACAGGTAACGATCCTGGATCGATCGGTGCCACGACTGCGCGAAATCAATGACATTTACGGTGGCCGTGTACGAACCGAATATTCGACCAAACATGCGATGGACACCCTGATAACGGATGCCGATCTTGTGGTTGGCGCAGTTCTGATTGCCGGTGCAGCAGCACCCAAGCTGGTATCAGCCGAGCACGTCCGACAGATGAAAGCTGGCTCGGTTCTAGTCGATATTTCAATCGACCAGGGCGGCTGCTTCGAAACCAGTCGACCGACAACGCACGCGGAACCGACCTACGTTGTTGACGATGTGGTGCACTACTGCGTAACCAACATGCCGGGCGCAGTGCCACGAACATCGACCTTTGCACTGACCAATGTAACCCTGCCGTTCGTCAAGGACCTGACCAATTTAGGCTGGCGCGAAGCGCTGCGTCGGGACAACCACCTGGCGCAAGGGCTTAATGTCCACGCGGGCCACGTAAACTACGAAGCAGTAGCACATGACCTCGGATACGACTATTTGTCTGCGGACGATGCCTTAAAAGCAGCCTGATCCAGTTCCCCCCTGATCAGTCTGCGACTCAAGCCGGGCAAAAGCCCGGCTTTTTTCTTGACTGGATTCAGCAACATCGGTCTAATACGCGCCTCGTCATTGAGGGCAAATGGTGGCCAGGTAGCGGGGCCGCGAGATAAAAAGGCGCGCTCTCTCTAGTCGATGCGAAAAAGTTGAGGCCATGTGGTGGCCAGGTAGCTCAGTTGGTAGAGCAGCGGACTGAAAATCCGCGTGTCGGTGGTTCGATTCCGCCCCTGGCCACCACATGGCTTTAGTCGTTTTGGAGGCTAACGCTTAGCGGTAGGGTAGAGCAGCGGACTGAAAAGACTGACCTTGGCCAATTGGAGTTTCGAAAAATAAAAGACATTCAATAAGTTGGAGTTGTCACACGACATGCACCGCAATCCTTGCGTGAGTTTTGCGTGAATTGAACAGACAAGCTTTCTTCGCGGAACCCTGATTGTAACGGCCTTGCTAGGCTTCTTCGTCTATCTTGATCGTGTTCGTGCAATATTGATTACGAGGAAACGTACCTGATGGATATTAATAATCAGCTACACGTTTGACTAACGCTTGCCGACCCGATCAGTCGACAATCCGGGTGATAAGATTTGTTGATACCTTGTCTGCCATCGTTTCGAAGTTCCAGTCATAGTCCGACGATAGTAGTGGGCCGATATCAGCGATAAAATTCGGGTCATCTCGTTTGGTCGCCAAATTTGCTTCAAACTGCGCTCGTGTGACGTGGTGGCCGCCGCGGTCCATGTATGCGGTGAAGATTTCAATTATCGCATCTGAGTCGGCATTAGGGTTGTCCAGCGCAACTGCCAGATCAAAAAGGTCTCGCCCTTTGCTGCGCTGATATAAGGCGCGCAGCTTTGTACCGAGAAGCTCATTTAATTCATACGTCTTGATCTGGCAGGATCCATCAAACCAGCGAGAAGAAATGTTGTACGGAGTGTCTACGAAGCCGTTTACTGAAAAATGCTCGCGCGTATTGATCTCCACTTTGAGCCGGAGCGGTACACCCGGGGTTCCCTCAGAATTGAACCTGTAGGTGAACGTGACCCTTCCTTGGGATTGCTTATAGCGCGGGTCTCCTAACCATGGATTCAATACTTCCCGAAGTGCCTCCATGATCGGACCGGCAGGCTCTGGCTCCACCTGAACCAGGTCGATATCTTCGGAGTAACGAGCTGGCGGTTTTACGTGCAGTTTGTATAGCGCCGTGCCGCCTCGAAAAGCCAGCGCTTTACGCAGCACAGGATGCGAAAAGATATCTACCAGCGCTTTACTTATAACAAGATCCTGCTCTACTTGCGCGTCATCGATCCAGGGCGCTTCGGCCCTCCACTCTGTGACATAGTCACGCGGGATCACGATTCTGGTTCCAATTCTGTATTGACCATGATTTTCCAGTTACGGTCCCGGCGCGAATTTGTTGATGGGTTTTCAGGAGCTAGCAGAGTGTATTCGCTCACGTTGTCACGCACATAAGTTAGCAACGGCTCCGCGACGTTGCTTGCCTCCACCAGACTAAGCACGTAACCCAGTCTTTGAGCCCAGCGCAGTGGCGCGGACGCCGCGGCGTCAGGCAGGAGTGCAGGATTTATGGACTCGGCGAGATCAGTTAGGATTGTGGCAACGTTATCAAGTCCGCCAGCGTGTCGTGGATATCCAATAAGGTCAATCGCGGTCGATTCAGGTGTTGACACGCGAATCTCGCCACGAGGTGTATTGAACGTCCGGGTTGGCACCTCCATGATGCGTTTGCGGGCCACAAAAACCACCCGCACTTTGCCACACTCGATGGGTCTGCGGTTCTTTTCAAGAAGGACCTGGAATTGTTGTGGTCTGTGGTGAGCTGCGCCATAAAATTGCGCCGCGGATAGCAATCCAGCGTAATAAATCAGCTGTTTTTGCTGCATGAGTGACGGGATAAACTGGTCCGCCGGCAGGCATCCCAGGGATCGGTAGTCGGGCGGAATGATGACGTAAAATCCGCGAGCTGGCGATGCTATGAGCGACTGCTTGGCAAGGCGGTTGAGGGCCAGCTTGGTGGCGTCAGCCGAGACGCCCAGCGCCGCGCGGGCCTCGCACGAGGTAAAATGGTGGCGACCGCTGGATGCAAGCTGGTCGATATAGTCTCTAACGTTAAGTTGACGAGATCGTGATTCCACTCGCATAAAGTATCACTTATAGATACTTTATGCGAGTAGTAACGGATTTTGGCCGAAGCGTGTCGACGACAAAACCTGCATTATTCGCTATCTCAGCCGTCATCCAACTTGGGTACCGGTAGCCTAACTCTCATTATGAGCTCCAAACAGAAAACTGAAGAGGACCTGATCCGACTCGCAGCCGAGAACACACGCTTGCGGCGAGAGAACGAATCGTTGCGGCAAAGACTTGGTTCCCGGAGCCAGCAAAAGACCGAGCACTCCGGCAACCGAAGCGGTGCTACGCCCATAACCCAGACTTCCAGTACCGATGAAAAAATCACGCTGTTTCGCAAGCTCTTTCGTGGCCGTGAAGACGTCTATCCGATTCGCTGGGAAAATCGCAAGGGCAAGACGGGTTACTCGCCCGCTTGCGGCAACGAATGGCACAAAATTTTGTGCGGAAAGCCAAAGGTGAAATGCGGCCTGTGTAAGAACAGTCAGTTCCTGCCAGTTACTGATCAGGTAATACACGACCATCTGGCTGGTAAGCAAACGATTGGCGTTTATCCGGTATTGGAGGACGGCTTCTGCTGGTTCCTGGCCGTCGATTTCGACAAGTGCAATTGGCGCTCTGACGTTAGCGCCTTCCTTGATAGCTGCTGCCAGTTCAATATACCTGCCTACGTAGAACGTTCCCGGTCGGGCGAGGGTGGCCACGTCTGGATCTTTTTTCGTGACGCGATTCCAGCATGGTTGGCCCGAAAGTTAGGCACGATTATTTTGACCTACACAATGGAACGCAGACCACAAGTCGGCCTTGATTCCTATGATCGGTTTTTCCCAAGCCAGGATACGCTTCCAAAAGGCGGGTTTGGGAACCTGATTGCATTGCCACTGCAAAAGTTTCCCAGAGGGCAGGGGAACAGCCTGTTTCTCGATCAGGAACTGCAGCCGATCGCTGATCAATGGTCGTACTTGGCGGCCATTCAGCGTGCCAGTCGAGAGCGGGTCGAGAACGTTATTGAAGCCGCCGGCCCGGACAATGACGCGCTGGGCGTGCAGCGGGTATCGACTTTGGATGAGGCACTGGAAGATCCATGGACGTTACCGTTATCCAGGAACCATGCAGACAAGCCGCTCGATGGCGAGATGCCAAAGCGTGTTCGCGTCGTACTGTCCAGTCAACTGTTCATCGAAAAGCAGGGGCTTCCGCCTGCGCTTCAAAATGAACTCATTCGATTGGCGGCTTTCCAGAACCCGGAATTCTACCGAGCTCAGGCGATGCGTATGTCAACATATGGCAAACCAAGATTGATCGCTTGTGCGGATGATTATCCCCGTTACATTGGGCTGCCTCGCGGATGTTTCACCGCAGCAATATCATTGCTGGAAGCACAGAATATTGATGTCACCATCGAAGACGAGCGCTATGTGGGGACTCCACTTGAGGTCGAGTTTCAGGGACGACTGCGTTTGACCCAACCGGAAGCGGTAGACGCGCTGTTGCAACACGATACAGGGCTCCTCTGCGCGCCAACAGCGTTCGGGAAAACAGTAGTTGCAGCGATGATCATCGCCCGGCGCAAGGTTAATACTCTGGTCCTCGTACACCGCCGGCTTCTGATGGATCAGTGGCGTGAGCGGCTTGCGGTATTCCTCAATCTCCCAGTCACATCTATTGGGCAGATCGGCGGCGGACGACGTCAACAAACCGGAGAGATCGATGTTGCGGTAATTCAGAGCCTAAATCGCAAAGGTGAGGTAAGTGAGCTGGTGCGTGACTACGGTCAGGTAATTGTGGATGAGGCTCATCATTTGTCCGCATTCAGCTTTGAAGCTGTTCTTAAACAGGCAAGGGCAAAGTACATACTTGGGCTGACTGCAACGCCGGTACGAAAAGACGGGCATCATCCAATCATCCTGATGCAGTGTGGTCCAATTCGTTACCGTGTAACCATGCGTCAACAGCGTGAAGCAACTAATGTTATTCACAGCCTGATCCCCAGAGTGACGGCTTTCTCTGTCGCAAACGAAGAACCTGAGATCAGTATTCAGGCGCTCTATGGTGCTCTTGCAAGTTGCAGTACTCGAAACGAGCAGATATTCGATGATGTCCTGCACGTGCTCGAAGCGGGGAGGTCGCCGCTGATTTTAACCGAGCGAGTTGGGCACCTTGAATTGCTGGCCGAGAGATTGGAGCGCTTTGCCCGGAACGTGGTTGTGTTGCGTGGAGGCCGCGGCAAGAAAAAGAATAGGGAAGCCTTGGAGAAGCTCGCGGCCATACCCGACAATGAGGAGCGCGTGCTGATCGCCACCGGCCGATATATTGGTGAGGGTTTTGACGACGCCAGACTGGATACGCTATTTCTGACGATGCCGATATCGTGGAAGGGCACGCTACAGCAGTACGTTGGACGGCTTCACAGGCAACATGGGGGGAAGCAGGAGGTCAGAGTTTACGACTACGTAGATCAAAAAGTTCCGGTACTGCGTAGGATGTATGAGCGTCGCCTGAGGGGCTACAAGGCTATGGGATATGCAGTCGCGTCTGACGAACACAGCATTTGAAGACCAGGCCGAAGGGCAAAATATCGTGCGTGAGTTTTGCGTGAACTAGCTGTGCACAGTCATGCATTGTACTGCAAATCAGGCAACGGACACCCCGGTAACTCTTTGAAATATAAAGCCCTGGACGATCCTACAAGCGACTGAAAATCCGCGTGTCGGTGGTTCAACCGAGGCGCGCAGCGCCGACAGACGCACGCAGTGCGCCCGCAGGATGAGCGAAGCGAATCCATTGACTGCGGGCTGCTTGCAGCCCTTGCTCTCGCTTCGCTCGGGTAGTTCCGCATCGCTAGCCGGCTTTGCCGGCTGGTCCGCCCCTGGCCACCATCTTCAAGTGTTTTTACGTCCGATAAGATCCAGGCTATTGCATAACTGCTTGAGCCTGCTTTACTTATCAGTTATGTATTGTTTTTACTCTGACCCCATTTATTAGGTTCCACCACGAGGCAGATCAATGCTGCCCCTGTTAGCAGCGCGGGCCGAAAACGTTCGTGAACAGGATGAATATCTGGCCTGGGAGTTTTTCGACTGGCGTGCAGTAAGAACGGCAGCCTGGAAAGCTACCTGGATCAGGGAGCCCTTCGGCAGCGGTGATTGGCAGCTGTTCGATATGGCAGCAGACCCTGGCGAATCCAATGACCTGGCAGCGCAACACCCCGAGGTGATACAGAACCTTGCAGATCAGTGGGATGTATATGCGGACGAAGTCGGGATTGTGCCGCGTGAGGTGAGCGATTGGCCGGATCAATAACTGCTTTCTTAGTCGGACTCATCGCGACCACTAAGGAACTCTTGGTAATAAGGATAAAAAGGACTCGAACCGAATTTCGGATAGACAGTTCAACCCCAGTTTTTCAATTTTCTTATTCTGAGCTAGCAGACGATTGAGAATGATCGATTAGTTTTCCGGATCGAACCACTCCTCGTAGCCGATGTCTTCCATATCCACGGTGCCCGGCGGGATCCATATAACCACACGAAGCCCATCAGTATAGTAGGGGTCGCCCGTCAGGTTTTGCCTGGGCTGATTGATTGGTGCCAAACTCACGCCGCGTACGTATGCAAAATCCTCCAGCACCTGGTTGAAGGCCAAATTTTCGAGCAGAAATTCCCTTGTCTCGTCAACGTCGGGATCGATCTTGTGTGTCGTGATCGTCTTCCAGGTAAAGCGTACGCCAATGTCGCGACTGATTTGTCCGATCCAGACGGGTTTTCCCTGGAAGGTAATTGGCGACAACCAAAGCCGGAAGTGATTTCTCTCGTGAATGTTGTCGCGAATCCGCTGCATCGCGATGTCCTGCCGACGATCAAACATATACAGACTGCTGATCGGCGAATAACGGTACTGTCCTCCCGTTATGAATGATATCGCCGTTTTGAACCCGGACGCGGCGGTCACAACCTCGGTCTCGTCCCAACCCGCGCGTATGAATGCGTAAAACAGGTCCTCGGTTTCGCCAATGATTACTAGGTTAAGCGGATCACCCTGATTCTTCCCGCCTTTGTCGGTCGTGCAGCACGGCAGTTGTTCAAGAGTCTCAATCAGTGGCGCCGGCTCTTCAAAGTCCGCGATCTGGTCCTCGTCGTAGAGTGACTCAAAGTCGACTGCGTAATGATCAATTGCGAGGCCCGGGACCTGAATGAAAAATGTGAAATACCATGCGTCGTTTTCTCCGAATATGTCGACATTGAAGGATTTTGTACCTTCATCGAGGTTCGTAAACATGAATCCGGAACGCGTGTCGCCAGGCGCGACTTGCAGGTTCACGCCGTTCTGGAAGAGATACTGTTCAGCCTTCGCTCTGGCACTCCTGTTGCGATTCAGTGACGCGACCTCAATTGGCGACTGATAGTCGTTGTCGAGTCCGACGGGCATGAAAGCCACCATCTCGTGCGTCGAGTTCTCGATCTCCAGCCACACAGGCTGAATGCGTTTCTTATAGAGCGATACACCAAACAGGTCGCGGGACTCGGTGGCGCTTGGTACCGCTGCAGTAACCCTAATGCCGGCTTCGACCTGTGTCTGCGCGCGATCCCGAAATGGGACCGACTCGATGGGTTTGGGATCGAAGCCCTGTTGCACAGCCGGTCGAGATTGTGGTCCAGATGAACAATAACGCAACGTACCGACACGCAAGCGAAAGGCCGCCAGTCGTTTTCACTGTCGCCATCCCGGCGGGTCTTCCCAGTCTAGGAGAGTTGCATCGAGAATCGAATAAGGCTCGGCTGACGACCACAGGACGACACGATAGCCGTCAGAGAAGTATGCGGGGCGCAGCAAATTGGTCCAGAACGACTCGACCGGGACGACTTCTCTTCCCGACAGCCACGCGTACTTTTCGAGAGCCTGCGCGTACAAGTGATTTTGCAGCGTGAAGTTACGCGCGTTGTCCACATCGGGGTCGAGTCGCGTTAGTGCAAGTGTGGACCTGAAAAAGTGTCTGACCTGGCATACCCAGACCCGCTCCTCCCCTGCCATAAATGGTGCCAACCACGCTCGCAGTTCGTAAAAACTGTCGTCTAAGGTCTTGTGGTAGCGAAAGATAGCATCCTGCTGACGGCCGAACAGGTGCTGTTGTTTCAAACCAGCTGCTTCGGCTGCAGATGTCTCGGTCCAGTTGCCGCGTAACATCGCATACATTAATTCCTCTCCATTACCAATGAGTACGACGTTAATCGGATCACCCGATTCGGCCCCATTCTCGTCCGTGCTGCAGCAGGGCAGGCCCGTTTATCGCCTGCCGAAGATCGTCTCCGTAGTGCGCGGCCATCTGATCGGCCGGGTAGATCGAGTCGAAATCGACGGTGGCGTAGTCCGGGACAAAACCCGGCACGCGCAACAAAAACGTGAAACTGTAGGATTCGTCCGGGCCGAACAAATCAACATTGAATCCTTTTGCACCTTGGTCCGCGTGCGTCAGCACGAAACCGGAGCGTGTCTCGCCTGGGTCTATGTAACGAGGCATCGCGAGTTCATCGAAGTGGCGATTCATTTCCGCCCGGCCTTTTGTGGAGAAACCACGGCGATGCGTATAGGCCACCTCGAGGGGCGAGAAATAGAATCGGTCCGTGCTGACCGGAGCATATCGAATTTGCTCAGGACCGTTGTTCTGGACCTCGAGCCAGACCGGCTGAACGCCCTTGTCATAAAGTTGGACGCCGAAGATTGCAGCGGTTTCATCTCGCCCCGGCACGGCGGCAGCCACCTGAACGGTTTCTTCGGTCTGTGACTGGGACCGAGCGCGCAGGTCCGCCGACCCTATTGCTTCGTAAACGTAGGCGCGGCCTCCGCAGCTCGCCAACAGTAACGTGCAGACGATGGCAACGGAGGATCGGGAGCAACCGCGTATTTTAGTCCTTTCGGACTGCGTCATACGTCGTCCAATAGTCCGTTGCGACCTCCAGTTTACGAACGTAGTTGAATGTGCACTCATTATGATCGAAGACCGAGCCCTTCCAATGACGCTATCGATAGGGCATCGCCGATGCTATTCCTATGGCTTGTCGCGGCAACGTCACAGATTCCTTCCTGCAGACAAACACTACTGTCCAGCCAGCCCACCGTGGTTCTTGCGGGATCTGGAGGCAATGAAAGCATGGCGCGATCAAAGCTGCTATACGTAAACTTACGGGTGCCCGTTTTGGTGCCCAAACCAGGGCCACGTACCGTCACGCAAGAGCACCTACCGGGTGGCAAATCCGGCGCATTACGTGCTCTTGGGTCATCTTGGGTCCTGCTGGATCGCGAATCTGTTCACTGAAAATCCGCGTGTCGGTGGTTCGATTCCGCCCCTGGCCACCACCTTGTGCACTGTTCGGGTCGGCGTTGCTCCCGAGATTTCCAGCCTCTCAGCGGAAGTGGACGCCGTATTAAACGCCGTTC
>PVMK01125835.1_pt1 | contig 23883 bp, 25 predicted proteins | sample 1853481 | NCBI WGS metagenome assembly PVMK01 (sample SAMN08533507, study PRJNA380276) | Marine sediment metagenome, whole genome shotgun sequencing project. | reverse complement strand
TTCAACTCACCGCGACGCTCGGCCTCAAGGATGATATGCCTTGCGATGCGATCCTTTATGCTGCCGCCGGGGTTCATGAACTCGGCTTTGGCGTAGATGTCGCACGCCGTTGCCTCGCTGGCCGCCCGCATGCGAATCAATGGAGTGTTGCCGATCGAATCGAGGATGCCGGACGTTACCAGGCAGGTCGGAATTTCTCGCGGGCACTCGACGAGGTTACTCTTGGGGCAGGCATGCATGGCAAATATTCCTTGGGGACACGCGTGCATTTTCGTGGGTTTGAGTATGCAGCCCAATACGTATTTGCCGTGGAAACTTAGGGGTTTAGCCAATCGGTGCTAGTCTTCCCGCTCTGCAATACAACAACAATAAGAGTCGATGTCGACCGAAACCATTATTTTCATTGGCGTTGCCGTCTACATGATAATCATGCTGGGCGTTGGCGCCTATGCATCGAAGAAAACGCATACCGTAGACGAATTCATGGTCGCCGGGCGCGGGCTCCCTTTGTGGATCTGTTCGATGACCGTCATCGCTACCTGGTTTGGTGGTGCGATAATGCTCGGCGGCGCAGGCGCGGCATACGACGACGGTATGTTTGGTGTTATCGAAGACCCGTGGGGGGGTGCGCTCGCGCTGCTGCTAATCGGCCTGTTCTTTGCCCGAATTTTCCGCCGACTTCGTATGATAACTGTCGTCGATTTCATGGAGCAGCGCTTCGGCAAAGTCGCATCGTTCGGTATCGTAATTACCACTTTATTTTCCAACATCGTGTGGGTCGGCGCAACGCTGGTTGCCTTTGGTGTGGTGTTTGAGGCGCTTACCAATATTCCGATGGAAGCCGGCATCGTCGGCGGCGCGATCGTTATTTTTGTGTACACCGCGGTTGGCGGAATGTGGGCGGTAGCACTAACCGACTTCGTGCAAATGTTGATCATAATGATCGGTCTGGTTGTCTTATTCGTTGTGGTCTGGATCGACGTCGGTGGCTGGAGTGCCATATCGCCGCATTTGCCCGAAGGGACGTTTCGAATGTTGCCGCTCGAAAATACCAGTGAACAATGGCTCAATTATTTGCGTGCGTGGACCATAATCGGCGTCGTGGATATTTCTGCACAAACACTGTTCCAACGAGTCTCGTCGGCGAGAGATGAGCAAGTCGCACAAAACGCATTCTACATTGGCAGTGTTGGCTACCTGTTTTTCGGCATGATCCCGGTGTTTCTCGGCATCATCGGTAGTGTGACGATGCCAGAGCTCAGCGCGTCCGAAAGCATCATTCCGGCAATGGCGATTGAGCACCTGCACCCAGTGGCCATCGCAATATTCGTAGGCGCCATGTTGGCTGCAATTATGAGTTCAGCGGACAGTGCACTGTTGGCCGCATGTAGTGTTCTTGCGAAGAATGTCCTGCCGCTGGTAAAGCGCAACCCGTCCGAAAGGCTGTCACTGTTGGTCGCGCGTTGGGCGATTCCAGTGTGCGGTTTCGTCGCGATTGTTGTCGCGATGAAAATTCAGATCGTATTCGACCTGATGATCAACGCGAACATCCTTGGCCTCGCGGCCCTCATCGTACCGTTCATTCTGGGTGTCTGGTGGAAAAAGGCGAACCGCACGGGCGCGCTGGCCGCTATGGCAGCAGGTATCGTCGCCTGGCTAACGACGCTTTTTGCGGCGCCGGATTTACCAGCCGATTTCATTGGACTTGCGGCGTGTTTGGTCACAATGCTGGTCGTGACTCCGCTCACGCAAAAGTTCGATCCGCCAAGGGCATTGTTTGATAGTGATGGCAATGAGCTGGAGCTGACCGATCGTCTCGGTACGTTGCCACTGTTCAGAAAAGCTAAGTCGTAGCCTAGGGCAGCGCTGATCAATTCAGTGAATCTTTGTGCTGAACTTCTGGCCTAAGGCCTGCCCGGCAATCAAGACGCGCTTTTGCAGGCATAACGGGTTACGTCTAGAAAGCGCAACGCCGAGTGCCGGGCAGGCCGTAGGCCCCAAAGGGCGTCGCCAGAAGCACACATCTGCGGTGTTGTGCTTCTTGCCAAGGACTGGGCCATTGGCGGCGAAACACGCCTTGCATCTGTGCGCTTCTGGCGGCGCAGAGGTACACTGAATTGATCAGCGCTGCCCTAGCGCTTGCCCTTGAGCTTTTGCGCCGCGCGGTATCTGGCGCGCGCTTCAGCCAACTCGGACTGGGCACGTGCAACGTCGGTTTCTTCCGACGCGCCTTTTAAGGCCTCTTCTGCTTCCTGCTGTGCGGCAAGAGCCGCGACTTCGTCGAGCTGATCGCCGCGCAACGCGGTATCGGCAAGCACCGTTACCAGGTGCGGTTGAACTTCGAGCAAGCCACCCGTGATGTAGAAGCTTTCTTCTTTGCCTTCTTCATCCTGCACGCGAACTTCGCCCGGTAACAACGGTGTCAGCATCGGCGCGTGACGCGGTGCGATTCCAACTTCGCCCATCTTCGCCGGGGCAAAAACCATTGAGGCTGTGCCCGAGTAGATCTCGCCTTCGGCAGATACGATGTCGACTTTAATGGTGGCCATGGTCTGTTCCTATTGGAAGTTCTTGGCGTTATCGACAGCTTCGTCGATCGTGCCAACCATGTAGAACGCTTGCTCGGGTAGGTGATCGTAGTCGCCGTTGACGATACCGTTAAAGCCACGGATCGTCTCAGCCAATGATACGTATTTTCCTGGCGAGTTCGTGAAGACCTCGGCCACAAAGAACGGTTGCGACAAGAATTTCTGAATCTTGCGCGCACGGAGAACGACTTGCTTGTCTTCTTCTGAAAGCTCGTCCATACCGAGAATCGCGATGATGTCCTGCAATTCTTTGTAACGCTGCAATACGGCCTGCACGCCACGCGCACAGTCATAGTGCTCCTGACCAATCACGAGTGGATCGAGAATTCGCGAGCTTGAATCGAGAGGATCCACAGCCGGGTAGATACCCAGCTCCGCGATATTACGTGACAGTACGAGTGTCGCGTCCAGGTGAGCAAAGGTCGTTGCCGGTGACGGGTCGGTCAAGTCATCCGCAGGCACGTAAACCGCCTGGAATGATGTGATGGAACCGGTCTTCGTCGAAGCAATTCGCTCCTGCAGAATACCCATTTCCTCTGCCAGTGTCGGCTGGTAGCCCACCGCTGACGGCATGCGACCCAGCAGTGCTGATACTTCCGTTCCGGCCAGCGTGTAACGGTAGATGTTGTCGATAAACATGAGAACGTCGCGACCTTCGTCGCGGAATGCTTCTGCCATCGTCAAGCCGGTCAGTGCTACGCGCAGACGGTTACCAGGAGGCTCGTTCATCTGGCCGTAAACCAGAGATACCTTATCGATTACACCGGAGTCGGTCATCTCGTGGAAGAAGTCATTACCTTCACGTGTTCGCTCACCCACGCCTGCGAATACAGAGTAGCCGCCGTGCTCTTTAGCGATGTTATTGATGAGCTCCATCAGCGTTACTGTCTTGCCAACACCAGCGCCACCGAACAGACCAACCTTACCGCCCTTGGAGATCGGCATGATCAGGTCGATGACCTTAATGCCCGTTTCCAACAGTTCTGTGGTCGCTGCCTGCTCTTCATAGGACGGCGGCGCGCGGTGAATCGGCATACGTATCTCTGCGCCAATATCGCCGGCGTTATCAATAGGATTGCCGAGTACGTCCATGATACGACCGAGTGTCTTCTCACCGACAGGCACGGTAATCGGTGATCCTGTGCTTGTGACGTCCATGCCGCGCTTGAGTCCTTCCGACGAACCCATCGCGATGGTACGCACAATGCCGTCACCCAGCTGTTGCTGAACTTCAAGCGTGATGCCCGCATCGTCAATCATCAATGCGTCATAAATCTTGGGGATCTGACCTGCTGGGAACTCAACGTCCACAACAGCGCCAATAACCTGCACAGTAGTTCCGGTGCTCATTTTATTTCCTTAGCCTAGTTGAGCGGGCGTTCCGCTCGTAAATTCTCTAAAAAGTCTTAGCCAGATACCGCGGCGGCACCGCCGACGATTTCTGAAATTTCCTGTGTGATCGCCGCTTGTCGAGCTTTGTTGTACTGCAGCTGCAACTCATCAATAATATCGCCGGCATTATCTGTCGCCGACTTCATCGCCACCATCTTCGCCGCCATTTCGCAGGCAAAGTTTTCAACCGCACCGCGATAAACCTGCGACTCGATGTAACGCATCAATACGTCATCAAGCAGCTCGCCGGCATCAGGTTCGTAAATGTAGTCCCAGTGGTCCTGCAAATCCTTGGAGTCGGTACCAACGCCGCTCGCCGGCAACAGCTGAATAACACGCGGTGTCTGTGTCATTGAGTTCACAAACTCATTGGCCACGAGATACAGCCGATCAATCTTTCCTTCGCTGTAGGCGTCGAGCATGATCTTGATCGAACCGATCAACTCATTGACGCCGGGTTTGTCGCCCAGATGGGTCGCTGTACCAACGACACTGCCGCCCATGCGGCGAAAAAATGCGACGGCTTTAGCGCCGACCAGCGCGAGATCTACCTCAACGTTCTCTTTCTGCCAGTCCGCGATTTCACCGATCACTTCCCTGAACAGGTTGGCATTCAGTCCGCCACAAAGGCCACGGTCTGTCGATATCACGATGTAACCAACCCGACTCACTTCGCGCTCTGTCAGGAACGGATGCTTGTAGTCAGGGTTTGCGTGTGCCAGATGCCCAACCACACGACGGATTCGCTGAGCATAGGGGCGAGATGCTTCCATCTGCCGTTGTGCTTTGCGAATTTTGCTCGCTGCGACTTTTTCCATCGCACTCGTGATCTTCTGCATGTTCTTTACAGAAGCGATCTTCGAGCGTATTTCCTTCTCGCCTGCCATGTCGGGTCCTAGTAAGCGCCTTTCTCAGCGAACTCTTCACAAATGATTTTCAGCTCTTTCGCAATCTCATCGTCGTAGTCGCCTGACTGATTGATCGCATCCAGCATGTGCGCATGATTTGCTCTTGCAAAGTCGTGCAGCGCTTCTTCATAAGCAACCACCTTGTCGACCGGCACCGGGTCAATGAAGCCTTCGTTAACGGCGAACAATGACAAGCCCATCTCAGCAACTGACAGCGGTGAGTATTGTTTCTGTTTCATCAATTCGGTTGCTCGCTCGCCACGCTCTAGCTGTGCACGTGTAGCGGCATCGAGATCAGATGCGAACTGTGCGAATGCGGCCAACTCGCGATACTGAGCCAGCGCGAGTCGAATACCACCACCAAGCTTCTTGATGATTTTGGTCTGTGCCGCACCACCCACCCGTGATACCGAAAGACCCGCATTGATCGCCGGGCGGATACCCGCGTTGAACAGATCAGACTCAAGGAAGATCTGGCCGTCGGTAATCGAAATTACGTTGGTCGGTACGAATGCGGACACGTCACCGCCCTGCGTCTCGATGATAGGCAATGCCGTCAGTGAGCCGGTTTTGCCCTTTACCTTGCCGCCGGTGAGATTTTCGATGTACGTAGCACTTACACGTGATGCACGCTCGAGCAAACGGGAGTGCAGGTAGAAAACGTCACCTGGATACGCTTCACGGCCTGGCGGACGACGCAGCAACAACGATACCTGGCGGTATGCCCACGCTTGTTTCGTGAGATCGTCAAAAACAATCAGTGCGTCTTCGCCCTTGTCCAGGAAGTACTCACCCATCGACGTGCCGGAATACGGTGCGATGTATTGCATGGCCGCGCTATCGGCGGCCGACGCTGCAACGATGATCGTATGCGCCAACGCGCCTTCTTCTTCCAGCTTGCGAACAACGCCGGCGATTGAAGAGGCTTTCTGGCCGATAGCAACGTAAATACACTTAATACCGGTACCGCGCTGGTTGATGATCGTGTCAACAGCAACGGCTGTCTTGCCGGTCTGACGATCGCCAATTATCAGCTCGCGCTGACCACGGCCAATCGGCACCATTGCGTCAATTGATTTCAGGCCGGTCTGGACTGGCTGGTCAACCGACTGACGATCAATAACGCCCGGCGCGACCTTCTCAACCGGTGCGCTCAGATCGGTATCGATCGGGCCCTTGCCATCGATCGGGGTGCCGAGTGCGTCTACAACTCGACCCAACAACGCATCGCCGATGGGCACCTCAAGAATACGCCCGGTTGTCTTAACCGTGTCGCCTTCTGAAATGTGTTTGTAGTCACCAAGGATAACCGCACCAACCGAATCCTGCTCAAGGTTGAGGGCCATGCCGAAAGTGTTCTGCGGGAACTCGAGCATTTCGCCATAACGTGCGTCGGCGAGACCATGAATGCGGACGATGCCGTCGGTAACCGCGATAACAGTACCGACATCACGCGCTTCCGCGGATGCTTCGAAGTTCTCGATGCGCTCTTTAATCAGCTGACTGATTTCAGAGCTTTGAGTGCCATTTCCTTTTCCTCTTATTTGATCAGTGCGTTTGCGAGGCCTTCAAGCCTTGCACGCAAAGATCCATCAATAACCACATCGCCAGCGCGAATAACCGCGCCGCCGATCAGGGTTTCGTCTATTTCTGTCGTGATTTTCACGTCGCGACCCAGGCGCGCTTTCAGTGCGCTCGCAATTTGGTCCGTCTGCGCTTTACTCAGCGTCGAGGCTGACGTAATCGTCGCGTCGACACTGTTTTCGGTTTCTGCTTTGAGCACTTCGAAATGCTCCGAGATTTCCGGCAAAACGCTCACGCGCCGATTTTCCAGCAACAGCTTCAGGAAGTTGGTGCCTTTCTTATCGCCACCTGAAAGTTGATTCGCTTTCGCGCCCTTGAACAGGCCCGCGAGAAACTCAAGGCGCTGCTCATCATTCAGCTGCGGTGCGCCCAGATACTCAACCAGCCCGGCGTCCGCCAGCAACTGACCAGCAATGCTCAACGACTCAGACCACGCGGCAAGCTCACCCGACGCCAGAGCCAGGTCAAAAATAGCCCGGGCGTAGGGTCTTGCGATTGTGTTGTTATCAGCCATGTGTGTTTAGAGCTCTGCCGCCAGCTTGCCGAGAATATCCTCGTGCTGCTTGTCGTCGATTTCACGTTGCAGAATTTTTTCTGCGCTCGCAATCGCAATTGCAGATACCTGGCCACGCAGCTCTTCGCGTGCGCGATTCGCTTCCTGCTCGATGTCAGCTTTCGCTGCCTCCAGCTGTCTGTCACGCTCTTTGACGCCGTCTGATTTGCCATCTGCGACAATTTCATTTGCTCGGGCTTTTGCCTGATCCAGAATCGTGGTCGCTTGCTTCCGAGCGTCGACGACAATTTCATCAGCTTCGGTCGTCGCTTGCTGGAGCTTGCTTTCACCGCGCTCGGCAGCAGCAAGGCCTTCTGCGATCTGCGCCTGTCGTTCTTCAATCGCCTCGAGAATCGGTGGCCAGATGAACTTCATGCAGAACCAGACGAACACGAGCATCGCGATCGACTGACCGATGAGGGTCATATTAATGTCCATTACAGACTCCTAATATCCGTTCAATAATCCAGTCGCCGAAGCGACAGACCTATTTAGCCGCCAGTTGCAGCTTGCAGCTGACCGATGAACGGGTTTGCAAATGCGAAGAACAAAGCGATACCGACGCCAATCATCGCGACCGCGTCGAGCAGAGCAACGACGATAAACATCTTCGTCTGCAGCATTGGTGCGAGCTCAGGCTGTCTTGCCGCACCTTCGAGGAAGCGACCGCCCAGAAGGCCCATGCCGATGCCTACGCCGAGTGCGCCGAGGCCAATCAATAGTGCGACGGCAATCGCGGTCATGCCAATAACAGTTTCCATCATTTTCTCCTACAGAGGACTTAGTCCAACGTGTTGATATTTAAATTAAATACTTCTAATGCGATTCGGATGCCAGACTTAAATATACTATGGTCAACATCATGAAAATAAAGGCCTGCAACGTAATTATTAAGATGTGAAATACGGCCCAGCCGAAGTGCAATGGCAACTGCCAAACACCCAATAGTGCGATCAGGATAAAAATCAATTCGCCGGCAAACATATTGCCGAACAGTCGCAGGCTGAGCGAAACAGGCTTGGCTATCAGCGCGACGCTCTCAAGGATGAAATTGAAAGCAATGATGAACGGCGCAGCAATTAACCCAAGCCCTTTGGTCGGCGGTGCAATAGGGTGTAACGTCAACTCGGCAATGAATCCGGTAACGCCTTTGTTCTTGATCGTATAAAAGATGATCAGGAAGAAGACGGAAATCGACATGCCAAAGGTGATGTTCACGTCAGTCGTTGGCACAACCTTCATATAAGGAATACCAACTGCAGTAGCTACCGACGGAATCCAGTCAACCGGAACCAGGTCCATCAGGTTCATCAGGAAAACCCAGACAAATATTGTCAACCCGAGCGGCGCTATCAGGCGGCTCTTGCCGTGGAATGTGTCTTTTACGCTGCCGTCGACGAAGTCGAATATGATCTCGACCAGCGCCTGAAACCGGCTCGGATTGCTCGCTGAAGCGTTTTTGGCCGCGCGGCGGAAAAATACGACGAATACCAATCCCAGCAATACCGACCAGAACATCGAGTCGACATTAAGAGCCATCGGATTGCCGGCACAGTGATTCCACACCCACTCACCCGTCTCAGCTTTACAGACCTGAAGGTTTTGCAGATGGTGCTGGATGTACTCGCCGGAGGTTAGTGGGCCGTGTCCGCCTTCACTCGCCATTCGTTTGTCTCGCTTCCCGTTCCTGTTGTTCCGAATCACGCAGCAGCAAACCCGCTAAGGTCACCAGCTGCGCCGCAATGAAACCGATAAACAATGGTCCCGCCGCGAGCGGCCGTACCAGGGCGAAGACTGTGCTAAACATCAACACGGTTAACGCCAGTTTTCCCAGTTCACCTATGTACGCTGCCCGGATCAGAGCATGTGCCCCTGGATCCCGACGCGGCACTGCAAGTCGCAGCGCCAAAAAGGCATTTGGAATCGCGCAGGTCAGGCTGCCAAGCAGCGCCGAGTATCCTGCTACGGGTCCGGAAATACCCCAAAACAAAGCGGCCAAAACCGCCCCAAGTCCAACCTGGCCCGCCAGCACCTTGAGCATCACATATCCAGATGAGCCGCTTGTGGTCGCGGTCTCGCCCATATTTGCATGCCTCCGGCACTAAAAACGCCACGACCATCGGGCTAACCGGCGGCTTGTGGCGCATGAATTTGCGGTGATTCCAGGCGAGCCTGAATAAAGCTCGCGCATTATAGTGGCAGCCCATTTACAAGGCAACCAAATCGGGGCCTGAAAAGCGCCTTTTTGCCCTGCTTTTACCGGGGTTTAGCGATATTTCCGCCGACGCGACCTGGCGCGGATATTGGGGGGGGCTTCAGCGCCGGTTTTCGGACCAGAACAGCACGGTTTTCGAAGCACCGTCCGACCATCCGGCAACCGAATGCCTCGCAAGGGAAATTCTTTCTACGCAGCAACAAACCGTCCGCCGCAACCACCTGTGGGAGCGTGCCCAGTCTATCGAACTGAAAGTCTTCGACTGGCAGCCACTTAATTCTTGAGACCGCGCGAGCGATAGCTGCGGTCGTCAGACCGCAAAGGACAAGAAAGACCCCCCCCAACCACCATACGATTGATCTTTGGGTCTTCGTCAAAGTGGATTAGAAACCGTTGGTTCGATCTGGCCGATGCGAAAACGCGGTTATTCTAGACGGCACCTCATTCGCGCGCGTGGCATGCTCCTACAGGTGGAATCTTTAGTCTGTGGAGTTCGCAGGCAGTTATTTGATGTGTTTCAGGATGCCGTCGAGTTCGTCGAGGTTGTTGTAGCTGATGACCAGTTTTCCTGAGCCCTTCTTTGAGTGCTCAACCTTCACTTTCGCACCTAGCTTGTCGGACACCTCCCTTTCCAGGCGTCGGATATCTCCGTCGACCTGTACTGGTCTTTTCGCCGACTTTTTCGAACCGCCACTTTCGAGCATGCGCTTGACCAGCCGCTCCGTCTCTCGAACCGACATGCCAATTTTCACAACCTGCCGGGCAGCATCGAATTGTTGCACCGGATCAGCAATTGATAACAGTGCACGAGCGTGCCCCATTTCCAGCTGCCGCGACTCAAGCATCGCCCGGACCTTGTCCGACAGCTCCAGCAGGCGCAGCAGATTGCTGACTGCGGCACGCGACCGACCAACGGCCTTAGCCGCCTCCGCGTGGGTCAGGTCGAACTCCCGTATCAGGCGATCGAGAGCTCGTGCCTCTTCCAGCGGATTCAGGTTTTCTCGCTGTATGTTTTCAATAAGCGCCATCGCGATGGCCGCCTCATCAGGAACATCCCGAATAACCGCTGGTATCGCCTTCAGGCCTGCAATCTGGGCCGCCCGCCAGCGACGCTCGCCGGCAACTATCTCGTATTTCTGCTCACCACCAACCCTGCTAATCGGCCTGGCGACGATCGGCTGTACGACGCCCTGTGCACGGATCGAATCGGCGAGATTCTCCAGTGAGTCCTGGCGCATGTCCACACGAGGCTGGTACTGGCCCCGCTGCAACAGCTCTAATGGAATCTCTTTGAGCGTATCGCCCGGAGCTACGCCGGTGATGGAAGGCGTTTCCGCCGCTGGGCGACTTAACAGAGCATCCAGGCCGCGGCCGAGTCGTTTCTTTCTTGGAGTCATGAGATCAATACCATTCGGTTCTAGACAGCCTGGGCTTGCTGCATGCGCGCATCTTCCCGACGAAGAATTTCTCCCGCCAGAGCGAGATAGGAAATCGCGCCGCGCGAAGATCGGTCATGAAACAGAATTGGCCGGCCAAAGCTCGGCGCCTCTGCCAGACGGACGTTTCGCGGAATGATCGTCCGAAATACCTTGTCATTGAAATGCGTTATCAGCTGCATCGACACTTCATTCGACAGGTTTATGCGTGGGTCGAACATTGTTCGCAAGATACCGAACACCTCAAGATCCGGATTCACCGAGTCACGAACCTTTTCGATCGTATTCAACAGCGAGCTCAGTCCCTCAAGCGCATAGTATTCGCACTGCATCGGGATCAACACACCATCAGCCGCGGTCAACGCATTGACGGTCAGCATGTTTATTGAAGGCGGGCAGTCGATGAAGATGAAGTCATAAAGCCCGGCTACCGGCGCCAGCGCTTTGCGCAGCTTCATTTCCCGGCCTATCTCCTGCAGCAGATTGACCTCCGCGAGCGTCAGGTCTTCGTTACCAGGAAGCACCGCATAGCCGCCTTCAGGCGCAGAAACGATGGTATCGGCCGCTGTCGCATCACCGAGGAGAACGTCACAGGCAGATGTCTCGAGGTTCATCTTATCAATGCCGCAACCCATCGTGGCATTTCCTTGCGGGTCAATGTCGACAAGCAATACACGACGTTGCGTCGCCGCAAGAGATGCGGCCAGATTCACGGCGGTCGTCGTCTTACCGACACCACCTTTCTGGTTTGCCACTGCAATGATTCGCGTCATCTTCGTTTGTCGCTATTTAAGTCGCATGAGCACGGCGTGTCGTGAGCCCGAATCGAGCCCTGGCACTGTTATTTCCGTCACGTTGTACGTCCACGCAGCCGGTATTTGGTCTAACTCTTCCGCCGGGAAGCGCCCTTTCAGCGCGACAAACACCCCGTCCTCTCTTACGTGATGTCCGGCAATTTCCAGAAGCCGCGGCAATGCTGCCACCGCCCGGGCAATCACGGTATCAAAGCGATTGCCGGGTGCATAGTCCTCTGTGCGAGCTTTTACTGCGCTTACGTTGCTTAAGTTGAGCAGCCTCGCCACATGCTGCACGAACATGATCTTCCTGTTATTGCTATCGACCAGCTCAAATGAACGCTCAGGCTCAACAATCGCGAGCGGCAGCCCAGGAAATCCGGCGCCGGTGCCCACGTCGAGAATTCGTTGGCCTTGCAACAGGGGTCTCGCCGCCAGGCTGTCGAGCAAGTGGCCGGTGATCATTTCTGTCGGGTCGGTAATCGCCGTGAGATTGATGCGTTGGTTCCAGTGCGTGAGTTCGTTTAATAAAGTCGCGAAGCTCTCCGCCGCATGCGGTGGAAGATTCTGCTTCAGGCCGCCGACAGCGGTTTCGATTTGGTCTTGCATGGAACCGGGCAGTATACGCCCCCTAACTGAGCGGCGTGTTTACCTACCTTTAGGAGCGGGCCCGGTCTATACAACGAGCAGAGCCATGAAGTCATCGACTGCGGTATCCGCCAATTTGGCCTGGTCCGCGCACAAGGCATCAAGCTCTGCCCATTGCCGGTCGCCGAGCTTTGGCGAGACGCTGTTGACAAATTTTTCCTTCAGTAACGGGATGCCTTCTGCTCTGCGTTGACGATGCCCGATCGGGAAATCGACTTCGATTCGGTTCGTACTCGTGCCATCTTTAAAGAAGACCTGCATCGCGTTGCCAATGTAGCGTTTGTCCGGATCAAAGTAGTCCGTCGTAAATCGCTCGTACTCACGAACTTCCATTTTTTCCCGAAGCACGTCAATGCGCGGATCGCTGGCAACGTCATCTTCATAGTCTGCTGCGGTAAGACGCCCGAAGATCATCGGCACCGCCGTCATGTACTGGATGCAATGATCTCTGTCCGCCGGGTTATCCAGAGGCCCGGTTTTATCGATGATCCTGACCCCTGCGTCCTGCGTTTCGATGACGACCTTTTCGATGTCGTCGATTCGATCCTTAACCTCGGCGTGCAGTGTCATCGCTGCCTCGACTGCCGTCTGCGAATGAAACTCTGCTGGAAAAGAGATCTTGAACAGAATGTTTTCCATTACGTAACTGCCGTAGTCGCGCTGGAACTTGAACGGATTGCCCTTGAACAACACGTCGTAGTAACCCCAGACTTTCGCGGTCAACGCGGACGGATAGCCCATTTCGCCGGTCATTGCGATCAGTGCAAGTCGCACGGCCCGGCTGGTCGCATCGCCAGCGGCCCAGCTCTTACGTGAACCGGTGTTCGGTGCATGTCGATAAGTGCGCAGCGCTCCGCCGTCGATCCATGCGTTGGATACAGCATTCAATACTTGCTCACGATCTCCACCCAGCATGCGCGTGACAACTGCGGTTGACGCGACACGTACAAGCAACACGTGATCAAGTCCCACGCGGTTGTAACTGTTCTCTAGTGCCAGCACTCCCTGAATTTCATGCGCCTTAATAGCAGCGGTAAGCACGTCTCGCATTGTCAGCGGCGCTTCGCCCTTGGCGCGACTTTGTCGACTTAGGTAATCAGCAACAGCAAGAATGCCACCGAGGTTGTCGGACGGGTGTCCCCACTCCGCGGCCAGCCAGGTGTCATTGAAGTCGAGCCAACGATTCATCGCGCCAATATTGAAGGCCGCCATGACCGGCTCCAGCTCATAAGACGTGCCCGGAACGCGAGCTCCGCCGGCGAGAGTCGCTCCCGGAACGACCGGGCCGAGCAGCTTCGTACAGGCAGGATAGTCGAGCGCCTGAAAGCCACACGCCAGTGTATCCATCAGGCAATAATGCGCCGTCTCGTAGGCAAGATCGCTGTTGATCTCTGTGTCGCAAACGTAGTCTGCAATTGCTACGAGCTCTTCGTCCCAGTCTGCGCGCGTGGCCGACCGTATGCCGATATCAGACATGTCCTCTCCGTGTTGTGTTGGTATGTGCTAGCTGCGGTCTTCGATCGCAACCCACTGTTGCAGGTCAGGTCCGATGTAATCGGCCGCTGGTCGAATCAGTTTGTTGTCGGCGCGCTGCTCCATGATGTGAGCGGCCCAACCGGTGATTCTTGAGCAGACGAAAATTGGCGTAAACAGATACGTCGGTATACCCATGAAATGGTAGACGGTCGCCGCGAAAAAGTCCGCATTCGCGAATAGCTTTTTTTCATCCCACATGACTTTTTCGACAGCTTCAGACACAGCATACAAGCGAGTATCGCCAGCCTCGTCAGACAGCACCTTGGACATCTTCTTATTGACAGCATTGCGCGGGTCAGACGTTGTGTAGACACGGTGACCAAAGCCCATAATTTTTTCTTTGCGCTGCAGCATCCCAAGGACCCCGGCAGTGGCTTCTTCGGCCGTATCAAATTTTTGAATCAGCGCCATCGCGGCCTCGTTGGCACCGCCGTGCAATGGACCGCGCAGCGCACCAATTGCGCCGCTGACTGCGGAGTGCATATCTGACAATGTGCCGGTGATAACTCTCGCAGTGAAAGTCGACGCATTGAATTCGTGCTCTGCGTACAGGATCAGCGTTGTGTCCAGCGAGCGGCGATGCAATTCACTAGGCGGTTTGTCGTGCAGCATATGCAGGAAGTGCCCGGCAATGCTGTCATCGTTGGTCTCAGTATCGATGCGAACACCATCGGTATGATAGCGGTGCCAGTAAATGAGCATTGACGGCAAGCTTGCAAGCAGTCTGTCAGCCACGTCCGACTGGTTCGAAAAATCACCTTCCTGATCAACGTTGCCCAGAAACGAAACAGCGGTTCGCAGCACATCCATCGGGTGCGCGTCCGCTGGAATCATTTCCAGAACGGTTTTCAGAGAATCTGGCAGGCCGCGCAATGTTTTGATTTTCGCAATGTAGTTGTCGAGCTCTGCTTGCGTCGGTAGCTTGCCGTAGAGAAGCAGATATGCGACCTCCTCAAAGCTCGCGTTATCGGCGAGATCGTAAATGTCGTAACCTCGATACGTAAGTCCGGCGCCTTCCTTACCCACGGTACAGAGATGTGTTTCGCCTGCGGATACACCGGCCAGCCCACCAACTTTTTTCTTTTCTGCCATTGTTCGCTCCTGATTCCCGCATCGATTCGATGCGAGCGGATTAGTTATTACCCGTGTCTCGCCCTTCTTCTTCGAACAGTTCGTCCAGCTTGTCCTCATACGCTTGATAGCCGAGAACGTCATACAGCTCCATACGAGTTTGCATCGAATCTACGGCTGACTTTTGCGTCCCGTCGGCTCGTATGGTTTCGTAAACGCTTAGCGCTGCCGCGGACATCGCTCGAAACGCACTCAATGGATACAAGGTCATTTGAATACCAACCTTCGCAAGCTCTTCTGTTGTAAATAAAGGTGTCCTTCCAAATTCCGTGAGGTTTGCAAGGACCGGCACCTTAATTGCGCTGGTGAATTGCTGGTACTCCTCGAGCGTCGTTAACGCTTCTGCGAAAATCATGTCCGCGCCCGCCTCAACATAGGCTGCTGCCCGATCAAGCGCGGCCTGCTGACCTTCGACCGCATGTGCGTCTGTTCTTGCCATGACGATGAAGTCGTCATCGATTCGGCCGTCGACCGCCGCTTTGAGCCGGTCGCACATCTCGCCCGACTCAACCAGCGCCTTGCCCGGGCGATGCCCGCAACGCTTTTCGGCAACCTGATCTTCGAGGTGACAACCGGCCGCGCCGGCCCAGGTCATTTCCCGGATGGTGCGACCGATCATGAACGCACTACCCCAACCCGTATCTGCATCAACGAGCAAAGGAAGGTCCGTCGCTGAACAGATTCTGCGAATATCCTCGCAGACGTCGTTCAGGGTCGTCATCGCAAGATCAGGAAGCCCGAAAGAGGCGTTGGCCACGCCGGCCCCGGACAGGTAAATCGCCTTAAAGCCGGCTTTTTCGGCTAAAAGGGCGGTATATGCGTTGATCGTGCCGGCAACTTGTAAAGGTCGCTCTGCGGCAAGTGCAGCCTGGAATCGTTTGCCAGCACTCATTGATCGTTTCCTCCGGGGTTTGTCGTTGCTGCCGGTTTTTTTAATTGAAATTAAAATTCGGGCGGGGCGCGATTTTAAACTAGCGGAAGGTCGTTTCCCAAATTGATCGATTGCACAAATTAGATAGCCCTGAACAGCAAAGCTTTGGGGCGCAACGCTTTCAGCGTCCAAGCCGGGAATTCATTCGGTCTGCTCTTAGAGCGCGGCTCTTCGCATATGCGCATGCAGAGGTTGCGGAACGACTCGTCTAGCCCGAACATTTCATGAGTGGCTGCTATTAGCAGTGACAATCGCAGATGGCTCAAACGGTTAACTATCCGTTTGCGGGCATTTGACGTGTACCGATATGCGCCTGCCGGGCTGTCGCTTCCTGCGCCGGCACATCGCGCTCGATCCTGCTCCATACGTAGTCCCTGCTACGTCTCTCGCACGATCAAACGCGCTGCACTCGGCACAGAAACCGACAGTCCCGCCCACTCATGAAATGTTCGGGCTAGCTGATCTCGACGACGGTTCTGCCGGTAACGCCGCCGTCTACGTAGGCCTGAAAGGCCTCGGGCAGGTCGTCGAACGCAATCGTGCGGTGACCGATCGTATCGAGATGGCGGGGCATAAGATCACCACCAATTCTCGACCAAACAGCAAGGCGCAACTCTCGCGGTGTATCGACGGAGTTGATACCGAGCAGGCAGACACCGCGCAGAATGAATGGCAACACCGTGGTGTTCAGCGCGAAGCTCGCGGCAAGTCCAATACTGGCAATATTGCCGCCATACTTCATCGTGCGAGTCAGCCAGGTCAGATAATCGCCACCGAGATTGTCGATAGCACCAGCCCACTGCGCTTTTTCCATGGGCCGTTTGCCGAGATCCAGGTCGTCACGCAACAGTATTTGCTGTGCGCCTATGCTCTTTAGGTAGTCCTCTTCACTGCCTTTGCCCGTTACTGCAACAACTTCGTAACCGCGAGCATCCAGCATATCAATCGCAACGCTGCCGACGCCGCCCGTTGCTCCGGTCACAACAACGGGTCCGTTTTCCGGTAATTGGCCGTTCTGCTCCATGCGATGAATCGCAAGCGCCGCGGTGTAACCCGCCGTACCTATTTGCATCGCCTGCTTTGCATTCATGCCGTCCGGAATCGGTACAACGCTTGCTGCATCAACGCGGGCGTACTCGGAATACCCGCCATCTACCGTTTCGCTAAGACCGCAGCCGTTCACAAGTACGTCCATGCCGGGTTGAAAATCGGCATGCTCGGAACTAATCACGATCCCGGCTAGATCGATACCGCCGTTCAACGGGTAGCGCCGCAGAATTTTTCCGGCACCAGTCGCCGCAAGTGCATCCTTGTAGTTAATTGTCGAGTGACTGACTTTGACAACCACGTTGCCCTCGGTCAGGTCATCGATTGTCAGTTGCTCAAAACCCGCAACGATTTTTCCATCCTGCTCATTAATTCTGTATGCGCGAAACTTGTCCATAACTATCCTTGCTTGAATCTGCCATTTGTAGGAGCGCGCCGTGCGCGCGAAAAACCTCCGCCGACAATACCACCTGTATCACCCCTGTCGGGACAACCATACCTCGAGACCCTGTGTGTTCAAGGTGATATCCAGACCCAACACCGACCACATTGCGTCACGATCACCTTTGTAACCATGCTTAAGCAACCGGCCTGCAAGATACTCGAACATTGCAGCACCTAGCGTCTCACTCGTGTTTACATCATTCGCGTGCTGCTGTGCCAACGCGACATAAGCGTCGACCCCCGCATGCATGTCGGTCGCCAACCGGTCAAGATTACGTATCCGGCTGTAATGTGTCAGATAGAGCTGCTGCGGCTCGCACGCCATTATTCGGTCAATCGACTTGTGCGCTTCAGGCGGGTCGAAGCTCGCCGGCGTCGTCGTAGGAAAAATAAACTCGCCCGCGACGGTGTCGAGCTCGCGATACGAAACGCCAAAGCTGTCGCCAGTAAAAACGCCCTTTGACTGCGGATCATGCAGACAGTAGTGATGCCTCGCGTGACCTTCGGTAAACAACATTTGCATTGCGCGGCCATGCAGATCAATCCACTCACCATCGCCGGCAATGACGATTCGGTCTGCATCGATCGGCAAAATGTCGCCATACAATTCCCGCATGCGCGTCTCGCCGTAGACCGCTTCGGTACCGGCAATCAACTTCGTCGGATCAACCATATGAGGCGCACCACGCGGATGTAACACACAGCGAGCATTCGGAAGTTTTTGCATCAGCAGGCCGGCACCGCCAGCATGGTCCAGATGAATATGTGTCAGAAAGACATAGTCGACGTCGGCAACACTCAAGTTCTGTTGTGTCAGCGCATCGAGTAACAGCGGAACGCTGTTGTTGTTGCCGGTATCCACGAACGCGGCCCGTCCATTTTCGACGAGCAGATGACTCGCGTCCTGCAGTGGGCGCGCATACTCAGTATCAATGGCAATGATGCCGTGATCGAGCCTGCTGATTTGTGCACGTCCGCCCGGCATCGAGTATCCGGACCGGCGCTATTTGAGTTCGGTTGTCTCGAGGCCGGATAGCCTTGAGTAGAATCGTGCGAGCAACAACACATCGTCTTCGGTGAGCGCTGCCGCCATTGGCGACATCACCGGGTCGGTGCGCGTGCCATCACGATACTGATTCATCGCATGTACCAGGTAATCCTCGTGCTGACCCGCGAGCGTCGGCCAGGTCGGTGACAGGCTAATGCCATTTAGTCCGTGGCAGGCAACGCAGGTGCTGGTGGCATCAATGCCAGCTGTGCTGTCGCCGCCCGCAGCGACGGTATCGCCGCCAATGCTCGACAGGTACGCCGCTACATCCTGGATTTCCTGGTCGCTCAGGCTCGTGGCCTGCGCCTGCATTGTTGGGTGGGGACGCGCCCCGTCTCGATAGCCGGTAAGGGCGACGATCAGGTAGCTCGCCTTTTGTCCGCCAAGCTTCGGTACGCGATAGGAAGGATAGGCGTTACGGTAACCCTCGATGCCGTGGCAGCCGAGACAGCTGTAGCCGATGGTTGCACCACGCTCAGCGTCGCCGTCCGCAACAGCATACTGCGCCGCGAATGCACCGAGGAGCAGCAAGACAACATGTGTTACAGAAACTTTAGTCTTTGTATTCATTCGTTTTTTCGTAAATCCCGTTGCACGAGAGCGTCCAGCGCTCAATCGAGGTCGCTATGGTAGTGACACTCGACCCGTATTTCTAGCCTGTGATTTCCGAAATACGATGAATTAAGTGAATCAGACAGCCGCCGGGTTGAGGGCTCATCCTCGCTTGCATGCTAGCATCGGCGCATCCGCTATTGTTGAACAAGGATTTAACGTGAGAAAAAGTATCGTTGCGCTGTTTATCGTGCTGGCGCTGATCGTGTTTATTTCCCCCGCAATCGTCGGTCGCCTGGCTGAGCGGAGCATGGACGAAAACCTGGAGTGGGCCACTCTGGAAAATCCGGACGTTGTCGTTACCTCTCAAGGCTTCGATCGTGGCTGGTTTTCCTCTGAAGGGCGTCACCGTATCGAAGTGCACAAAGGCCAGTTACACGATATTTTGCTGGCCTTTGGCGACGGCAATGTTAGCTCTGCAGAGCTGCCTGCTCTGATCATAACAACGCATCTTGACCATGGACTGATTCCGGTGTCATCGATGCTGCGCGACGGCGGATCGTTAGTGCCGGGTCTTGGGAGTGCGATTTCTACAATAGCCGTGGAGTTGGGTGGTGGTGAAATTGTAGACCTGCCCGGTATTATCAACAGCACCGTCGGTTTAACTGGCGAGCTTAAATCACACTACTCTCTCGCGGCAGGTTCGAGGGAGGTCAGCGACACCGTCGCGGAATGGGGTGCTGTCGACATCAAGATCAATACCAGCCCGACCAGCGGCAACATGAGCTACTCCGGACTGATCGAGTCGATAGAGATTAATAGTGACAGCGATTTTTTGGAGATTGAAGCGATTGAATTCTCCGGGAGCCAGAAACAAAGCCCGTTTGGTTATGCGATTGGCAATATCGATTTCGTGCTTGGCACCATGTCGTTTGAAACGCCGAACGGAAGCGGTGCAACAATTGGGCCGCTCTCCGTTACCGGGAGCTCATCGGTAGACGGAGATCGCATTAACGGCAACTCGGTCGTTAGCCTTGAGAGCAGGTCTTCTCAACAAGGGCCGTCGCCACTCGGATTTAATAGCATCACTGTCGATGTTCGATTTGTCGGTCTCGACGGCATCGCCATCGGCAAACTCAAGCGTTCAATTGAAGCGGCGCAGGCAATGGGCGGTACCGCTCCTCAATATGCCGAGGCAGAAGAAGATGCGCTTGCTCTGCTCGCAGCCGGCTTTGAACTACACGTTAACCAGTTCGATATTGCCATGCCGCAAGGGCTCGTCACGTCGAAGTTGAAGTTCGTTGTCGAGGAGAGTGACGCGGATAATTTCGATTGGTCGTCAGCGCTGCTGACGATGGACGCCAGCGCGGACCTCAGAGTGCCGAACGCGCTGGTCGAACTTGCCGTTTTGATGACGCCGGAGGTGAATACCGCGATAGCGATGGGCGTGTTGAAAAAGAACGGCGACTTCTACGAAATGGAGGCGGCCTACAAGAAGGGGCTGCTGACGATCAACGGTGCGCCAATGGCGATTCCGTTACCCGGCACTTATTAAGCTACCCCAAATGTTTCATGAGTGGACGGGCCTATGGCGCCCTTTCTGCCGAGAATCGTAGCAGCTCGTCGAGCTGGCGGATTTCGTGTGTGATCTGGTCGGACGGTCCGGGCTGCTTGGTTTTCGGGTTGTACCAGCAAGTGTCGATTCCGTAGTTGGTGCCGCCCTGAATATCGGATGTCAGGCTGTCGCCGACTATCAGCGTTGATTCTTTCTTCGGGAAGTTAAGTTGTTCGAAGACGATATCGAAAATATCGGTGCTGGGTTTTGCCGTGCCAACCTCCTCGGATATAACGATCGCATCGAAGTGCCGGGCGATATCGAGCCGCTCTACCCTGCCTCGTTGCGCCTCGCTTAAGCCGTTCGTAAGCAAAGCCAAAGACGCTTGCTTGCCGAGTTGTTCGATCACTTCAAGTGCTCCCGAGTACGGCTCACCATTCGCGGCCAGCCCCGCTACAAAGGTATCGGCCATTAACAGTGGGTCCGCGTCAAGATTCGCCTGCTCAGCCAGCCGCTCGAAACGGCGCGTGCGAACTTGTTGCACCGAAATTTCGCCTCGCTCGACAGCGGCCCACAGGTCCGTGTTTATGCGTCTGTAAGCTGCCGTGTAATTCTCGGGATCAGACACCCCAACCACATCAAGAGCAGCCGCGAACGCAGCGGCCTCCGATGCGTCAGAGTCGAATAAGGTGTGGTCGAGATCAAGAAGGAATGTCGAGTAGTGCATTAATCAGCCTTTGCGTCGGTGACGGTAAATCTGAATCCCGTTTCGTAGGAGCGGCACCCTGCCGCGATGTCGTTGGGAGACGATGTATCCATGATTCGCGGCAGGATGCCGCTCCTACGGGTGGGGATCTTAATCGACTTCATCCTGAAAAATTTCTTCAATCGACATTGCAAATAATCGCGCCGCTTTAAACGCGAGTGGCAAGCTGGGATCATACTTGCCTTTCTCAATCGCGTTGATCGTTTGCCTTGAGACTTCAAGCTCTTCGGCCAGCTTCGCCTGAGTCCAGTCCCGCTCCGCCCGCAGCACCTTAAGCCTGTTCTTCACCGGTACTTCCTAACACCCATTCCGACACCCGCGGCATAAGTAATGCTTATCAGTATGATCAAGTGCGAGATCTCCGCGTCCGCTGCGATGAGGTTTGTTGTGTCCATCAGGGAGTAGCTGAGCCCGACCACCAGCGCTACACCCAGCGACAGCGCCATTGCTTCAAGCTGAATTTTCTGCTGCATTTCATCCAGCCCTTTCAAGTGCCGTTTATTCGCGACGATCATGCCGAAGCCGACGAGCAAATTAACGATGATTCCGATGATCGTCGGTATTTTGCTGTAGTCCCAGATAAAAACGGGGCCGAATGTGGCGCTGGCCAGCGTCACGAGCCAGGCGCCGGTCCAGAAAGCCAGCTGAATCGTGTTCTTCACGGTATTTGCAGCCCAATCACCTGTACCCGATTGATTCGATTTCATTTATCTTAACTCCTTGTCTAATTGTAAAGTAAACTTGACATTCAATATAACGGCGGCGAACCCGCATGTCAAGTATGCTTTACAAAAAGACCGGGTTCCGCGACATTGTTGACAGGAAGGCAGTGCTCGCGGACTGTTCCATATTATCCTGTCACGGGGACACGACCACCGGAGGCCACGCAATATGAGCAGCGACCTTGAGCGGAACACAAAAAACGCACAGGCGTTCTATGACCTGATGTTCAATCAGTGCGAGCCGCGCAAGGCAATCGAACAATACGTTGGCGACGAATACATCCAGCACAACACGGAAGTCGCCGACGGCACGGAAGCGTTTATTAAGTACTTCGAGCGCATGAACGCCGAATACCCGCACAAGAAGGTGCACTTCAAGCGAGCCATCGCCGAAGGTGACCTGGTTGTTCTTCATTGTCACCAGGAGTGGCCCGGAGATAACGACTACGCCGGAATTGATATTTTTCGCTTCGACGCGAACGGCAAAATCATCGAGCATTGGGACGTACTGCAAATCGTTCCCGAGAAATCAGCAAACTCAAATACGATGTTTTGACTCCGGCCCTTCGTTGAAGTGTCAAAATGCCTGCAATGAAACCTCCAGTGGAGAAACTGCATGAGACTTAAGAGCGTTATCATCACCGCCGTGGCCGCGGTGTCGTCAGCAACAGCGCTAGCCCATCACGGCGCAGTCACCAGCCCAATCCTGTATGAAACTGATGAGATAGTTGAGCTCGAAGGTGAGCTCACGGAAACGCTGTGGCGCAACCCTCACACCCGGGCCAGGATGAAAGTTATTGATGATGATGGCAACGAAACTATCTGGGAGCTGGAGCTAGGGCCCAATCCGCGTGAGTTCGATCATATGGGCGTTCTTCCGGAGGATATGCTGGGTAGCGTAAAGGCGGCCGGGTACGTTTCTAAACGAAAGCCGAATTCACTTGGCGTAACGAACTTCCTGCTGCCGAATGGACAGGAATATTTAGCGGGGCGAAATAATAAGTTGCGGTGGTCAAGCAATCGCCTGGTAGACGTCACTCCTGAAATTGATCCGGCAAAGATTGAGGCGGACATGCTCGCCGCAGACGGAATATTTCGTATGTGGGGCCGACGGTCGGGACGCCCGCTTGATGGGCCCGTGAACGCGCAGCAACTTACTGAACAAGGCATAGCACTAGCGGCCGCTTTCGATCCGATTGCAGACAACGCGCAACTGAAATGCCGCCACGGCATGCCCGACACAATGTTCGATCCTGTGCCAATGGAAATTACCGACGAGGGCGACCAAATTCGATTGCACGTGGCCCAGTACAACATCCAGCGTATTGTTCACATGAACGTCGAGGAGTCCGATGCGCCGGTTCAGGCTTCGCCGGTCGGCTACTCAGTCGGCCGTTGGGATGGTGATGCCTTGGTGGTAACAACAACGCATGTCGACTGGCCGTACTACCTGAACAGCGGTACGCCTCAATCCGATCAGGTTAGATACGACGAGCGCTTCTCAATATCGAATGATGGCCATACACTGAATTACTCGCTTACGATTTCAGACCCGGTTGTTTTCGAAAAACCATTTACACTCGAGCGAAGCCGACAGTGGACACCGGGCGTTGAAATCGAACCCTTCGATTGTCTTATTGAGTGGCAGGATGCCGCTAACTAACTTTTGAGCCCTGGGGGCTGATTTAAACCGGAGTTCGTTGGGCAACTCATCTACTGCATCAATCGGGTTCCCGCCGGTCCCGCTGCTCGGCGATGAAACATCCTCTGCGGCCGCTAACTGTGCTTCTGTTTGCTCTTCCGCCGCCTCTTGTTGTTGTATGAGTTCAAACGGGTCGTTGCCCGAGTTTTCGACTGCCCAGCTATAGCATTCGGCCTCGTCTTTTGACTGCTGAGTGCTGTCCTGTCCATTAGCTGGAAAAACGGATACCTCAAGGGCTGACGCCAGGGTTTCGTCTTTTGCGAGACTGCTTGATGAAAAGGCAAGTGCAACGGAAAGAAATAGTATTGTTCGTGCTGAAATATTCATTCTC
>PVMK01127222.1_pt1 | contig 23886 bp, 17 predicted proteins | sample 1853481 | NCBI WGS metagenome assembly PVMK01 (sample SAMN08533507, study PRJNA380276) | Marine sediment metagenome, whole genome shotgun sequencing project. | reverse complement strand
ACCTTTGTTGATCATTTCTGAAGATGTAGACGGTGAGGCGCTTGCAACAATGGTAGTGAACAACATCCGTGGAATTCTGAAAACCTGTGCTGTAAAAGCACCGGGATTTGGTGATGGTCGTAAAGCTATGCTTGAAGACATTGCGCATCTCACTGGCGGTACCGTAATCGCCGAGGAAGTAGGTTTGACCCTGGAAAAAGCCACATTGAACGAGTTGGGCCAAGCTAAGCGTGTAGAAGTCGGCAAAGAAGCGACTATCATTATCGATGGTGCTGGCGATAGGAAAGTTATCGAGGGCCGGGTCAAGCAAATACGAGCTCAGGTGGAGGAAGCTACCAGTGACTATGACAAGGAAAAACTACAAGAGCGGGTAGCAAAGCTGGCTGGTGGCGTGGCGTTGATTAAAGTTGGTGCTGCTACCGAAGTAGAGATGAAAGAGAAGAAAGCTCGTGTTGAAGATGCGTTGCATGCTACACGTGCAGCTGTTGAAGAAGGTATTCTTCCTGGTGGTGGTGTTGCGCTGATACGAGCTTGCAGCCAAGTAGCTAAGGTTAAGGGCGACAACCATGATCAAGATGCAGGTATAAAGATCGTTTTACGGGCTTTGGAAGAACCGTTACGCCAGATCGTTGCTAACTGTGGTGATGAACCTTCTGTAGTAATCAACAAAGTATTTGAAGGTAAGGGTAATCAAGGTTACAACGCTGCCACAAACAAATATGGCGATATGGTAGAAATGGGCGTACTGGATCCGACAAAGGTTACGCGTTACGCTTTGCAAAATGCTGCTTCGGTGGCGGGCTTAATACTAACCACTGATGTCATGGTAGCAGAACAGGCGAAAGAAGAGTCTGCTGGCGCAGGTGGCGGTATGGGTGATATGGGTGGTATGGGTGGCATGGGTGGCATGGGTGGCATGGGTATGTAGGATTCAGAATCTGTCTCATCTCAAGTACAATAAAAAACCCCACCTTGGTGGGGTTTTTTATTGTACTGGGTAAGCTAAATCAGATTAAATAGAGTTTGTTATTTCAAGCACACATCATCTACAAACTCCTGTAAATTACGCTTTGACTACTTAGTGTAGTCTGCTTGTTGTAAGGAAAATAGATTGAAATTTATTTCATCAGTAAAATATGAGGATCTACAATTTAGTATTCTTTTGCTGTTAGTTTAATAGTGGAATTGTTTTCTAGAACTAATGATATATTGGTTTAATTTGTACTAGTCAATCATTTTTTCAGTTTGCGCATACTAAGAAAAACCAGTATGAAGATACTAACTATACTTCAATCTAGAACCACCCATACCGGATTGGTGGGCAATATTTTAGTTTATCCATCTTAGGAGTCGGACACTACTACTTGTCTATGATCAGATTCTTATAAAAGATTTTATAATGACACCAGATCAATATTGTCAAAAAAAAGCTGTCCAAAGCGGCTCTAGTTTTTATTACAGCTTTCTATATTTACCACCAGAGAAACGTCGTGCTATTACCGCGCTATACGCTTTCTGCCGTGAAGTGGATGATGTGGTAGATGAGTGTACTGAAGCGTCGGTGGCACGCATGAAGTTAGCATGGTGGCGGCAGGAAATCGCTTCAGTTTTTAGTGCGGGGCATGGAAACGAACCTAGTCATCCAGTGACAAAGGCGCTGGTTACTGTGGTTAAAACGATCAATCTCTCAGTTGGTCAGTTAAACGAAATCATAGACGGTATGGAAATGGATCTGGATTACAATCGTTATGCTGATTTCAGCATATTGAAACTGTATTGCCATCATGTTGCTGGCGTAGTAGGGCAGTTGTCCGCTGGAATTTTTGGGTATCATGATAGTAAAACACTGGAATATGCCCATAACCTGGGGCTTGCGTTCCAGCTTACTAACATCATACGTGACGTGGGTGAAGATGCTCGTCGTGACCGTATCTATCTACCACAGGACGAACTTGCTCGTTTTAGCGTATCTACGGAAGACATATTACATTCACGCGAATCTGATAACTTTAGGCGACTAATAGAATTTCAGATTGAACGGGCAGAAACTTATTATACTCAAGCCTTTGCGGAATTACCTGCAGAGGACCGAAAAAACCAGCGCCCTGGTTTCATTATGGCAGCGATTTATCGGACCCTGCTAGAAGAAATCAAGGATGATGGCTGTCAAGTTTTGCGGCAGCGTGTAAGCCTTACTCCGATACGCAAACTATGGATAGGATGGAAGACCTGGATCAGAGGTTGAACCCACAATTCTTCAATTCTACTGTATCGCTATGTGCAAGACAGTAAAATATCACATGGTTTGTCGAAAGTAGTGCTGACTAAGCCATTCTTGCTTTGTCTGAACGTGTTCAAACATTTTATTTTCTGTGTGGATCATTGCACTTATGAGCAATATCAAAAGCTACCATGCATCTAAAAACCTGCTTAAGGATCGTGTGATTCTTGTTACCGGTGCAGGGCAAGGTATTGGCCGAATAGCAGCACTCGCATATGCTGCCCATGGCGCCACCGTAATTTTACATGGACGTAAAGTTGAGAAACTAGAAAACGTATATGATGAAATAGAAGCAGAAGGCGGGGCTCAAGCAGCAATTTTTCCATTCGATCTTGAGAAAGCCGAAGGAAAAGATTTTGAGATTGTCGTCGAAGCCATTAAGTCGCAACTTGGTAGGTTAGACGGAATTCTGCATAATGCAGCTTTTATTTGCAACCTGACCCTATTGGAGAATCAGACACTGGAACAGTGGTTGGTTATGCTACGAGTCAATCTGGTTGCACCTATCGCGTTGACGCGTTCTTGCTTACCGTTACTGAAAGCTTCTCCTGATGCTTGCGTTATCATGACGTCTGATACGCATGGTCATTACCCTGCAGCATATTGGGGTGGATTTGCGGTAGCTAAGGCAGGGGTAGAAGCGTTAGTAAAAATTCAAGCTCAGGAATGGGAAACGCATACAAACTTGCGTATCAACGCGTTAATTCCAGGGCCCGTACATACGTCACAAAGAACCAAAACTCACCCCGGTGAAGCCAAGCATGGTTTGACCAAGCCACAAGACCTGATGTCAACATATTTGTATTTGATGGGTCCAGCTAGCAAAGGAGTCAGTGGCGAGACAGTATTTTGCCAAAGTCATGAGCGGTATAGCAGCGAAAACAAAGAGAAAAAGGTATAATTGGACTGGTACGGCAAAAAATGAAAAGCGGCGCGCGCGAAAGTGGCGGAATTGGTAGACGCACCAGATTTAGGTTCTGGCGCCGAAAGGTGTGGGGGTTCGAGTCCCCCCTTTCGCACCAGAGGATCACGCCGTAAAGGGTGTAGATTAGCAACATTTGACGACCGTCGCGTTCTCTGGTCGTTGTGTTTTCATATGAATAATACAACCTAGTCAGGAAATGTAATGCAATCCAATGTAGAAACCCTAGGCCCACTAGAACGCCGTCTAAACGTTACGGTACCTCAGGAAAAAATCGAGACCGAAGTAGAAAGTCGCTTGAAGCGTATAGCACGTACAGCAAAAATACGTGGTTTCCGCTCTGGTAAGGTTCCATTAAAAATCGTTTTGCAACAATATGGTCCACAAGTGCGCCAGGAAGTGATGGGCGATGTGTTACAGAAGAGTTTTGGTGAAGCGGTACTCGAACAGAAGCTACGAGTTGCGGGTTATCCGCGCTTTGAAGCAAAGGAGGTGACGGAAAATGCACTTCAGTTTGAATTCAGCGCGACATTTGAGGTCTATCCAGATGTAATCCTCGGCGACTTGAAATCGACCGATATTGAACAGCCTGTGATGCAAGTATCCCCAGCTGATGTTGACAAAGCTATTAAGATTATGCGTAAACAGCGGACTCAATACAATGTAGTAGAGCGCCCTGTTTTAGCAGGTGATCGAGTTAATATTGATTATCATGGGGTTATTGATGGGGTAGAATTTGATGGCAGCAGCGCAAATAAATTTATTCTAAATTTAGGTGAGGGCCAGTTCCTCAAAGATTTTGAAGAACAAATGATTGGTATGAGTACGGAGCAGAGCAAAACGTTTGAGGTAACCTTTCCAGTGAATTACCATGGTAAAGAGATTGCTGGAAAGACAGCCACATTTGAGGTAAAGCTCAATGGTGTGGAGGAGCCAAAACTACCGGAACTGAATGCTGATTTTGCTAGATCGCTAGGTATCGCTGAAGGGGACGTAGAAAAAATGCATGGTGAAGTCCAAGCGAATCTTGAGCGTGAGGTGTCAAAACGGATAAAAACTAGAATTAAAGAGAATGTAATGAAGGCGTTGCTTGATACCACTACAATCGAGACGCCTAAGGTTTTGGTAGCGTTAGAATTAGATCGTTTAATGCAGAGTACAAGGAATGATCTTAAGGAGCGTGGCATGAAGGTTAAGGATGTGCCTTTACCCCCAGATTTGTTTCAGGAGCAAGCGCAGCGCCGTGTAAATTTGGGATTAATTATGGCGGAACTGGTAAAGACTTACGACCTGCATGCTAAGCCCGAGCAGGTGCGTGCATTAGTAGAGAATTTTGCACAAAGCTATGAAAATCCTGGCGAGGTGGTTAAATTGCATTATTCCTCAAAGGAACGTCTTAATGAAGCTGAGTCTGCAGCGCTAGAAGACAACGTAGTAGCATGGGTTCTAGAGAAAGCTAATGTGGTCGAGAAAGTGGTGACTTTCGACGAATTGATGGGAGAATCTTAATATGATTCAACAAACTGAATGCAATCAGTCCAATCCTGATCCTAAAAACCTAGGGTTGATTCCTATGGTGATTGAAACCAGCGGACGTGGTGAGCGTGCATACGACATATACTCCCGTTTGTTAAAGGAGAGGGTAATATTTCTTGTAGGGCCGATTACTGAAATCTCAGCTAACCTGATTATGGCGCAATTTTTGTTTCTAGAATCTGAAAACTCAGATAAGGATATTCATTTTTACATCAATTCTCCCGGTGGTATGGTCTCCGCCGGGCTGGCAATCTACGATACGATGCAGTACATTCAACCTAATGTCAGTACACTTTGTGTAGGGCAGGCGGCGAGTATGGGTTCGTTGCTGCTGTCAGCGGGGGAAAAGGGTAAACGTTTTTGCTTGCCAAACTCTCGTATTATGATCCATCAGCCGATGGGCGGATTTCAGGGACAAGCTTCAGACATTGAGATACATGCCAAAGAGATTCTGTTTCTCAAAGGTCGGTTAAATGAAATTTTGGCTAAGCACAGCGGTCAAAACATTCAGACTATAGAGAAAGACACCGATCGCGACAATTTTCTTAGTGCTGAGGATTCTGTAAAGTATGGTCTGGTGGATGCAGTGCTGACCAATAGAGCTGTAAGTGCAGTCTAATGGCTATATAATAGCTAAAGGATTAATTGATTTATTCGCTTACTCTAGAGAGCGCTGGTTTGGATAACATGGAGATACTATGTCAGATAAGATTACTGACGAAAAACTACTTTACTGTTCCTTTTGTGGGAAGAGTCAGCACGAAGTAAAGAAGCTTATTGCCGGTCCATCGGTATTTATTTGTGATGAATGCATTGAGCTATGCAACGATATTATTCGTGAAGAGTTGCAGGAGGTCGAGGCAGCCAACCTAACCAAGTCAGATTTACCAGTTCCCCGTGAAATTTGCCAGATTCTTGATCAATATGTAATTGGACAGGAACCAGCAAAAAAGATCTTGTCTGTGGCGGTGTATAATCACTATAAGCGTTTAAAGAATCTAGCTAAAACAAGTGATACTGACGACGACATTGAGCTGGCGAAAAGTAACATCTTAATGATCGGCCCGACTGGTTCTGGCAAAACACTCTTGGCACAGACACTAGCGCGGTTGCTTAACGTGCCATTTGTAATGGCTGATGCTACAACCCTAACTGAGGCAGGATATGTCGGTGAGGACGTAGAGAATATTATCCAAAAACTACTTCAAAAATGTAACTACGATGCAGACAAAGCTCAGCAAGGCATTGTATACATTGATGAGATTGATAAGATTTCGCGCAAACTAGATAACCCATCAATAACTCGTGATGTCTCAGGTGAGGGTGTACAGCAGGCTTTATTGAAACTGATTGAGGGTACTGTTGCCTCGGTACCTCCTCAGGGCGGGCGAAAGCATCCTAATCAGGAATTTGTTCAGGTAGATACCACCAATATTTTGTTTATTTGTGGTGGTGCATTCGATGGTCTTGACAAGGTAATACGCGCACGATCTGAGAAAGGTGGGATAGGTTTTGGTGCAGATGTAAGGAGTAATAGCGATAATCGTAGAAATATTGGTACAGTGTTGCGGGGAGTGGAGCCGGAAGATCTAGTTAAGTACGGTTTGATACCGGAATTTGTCGGACGCCTGCCTGTGGTTGCGACCTTGGAAGAACTTGGTGAATCAGCTTTGATTAAAATTCTTGCTGAGCCAAAGAACGCACTCATTAAACAGTACCAAAAAATGTTCAATATGGAAGGTGGTGTAGATCTAGAATTTCGAGAGCAGGCGCTCAAGGCAATTGCCAAGAGAGCGTTGGCACGCAAGACTGGCGCACGTGGTCTTCGTTCTATTCTGGAAAGTACTTTGCTAGACACAATGTTTGATCTCCCTTCATTGGAGAATGTCATCAAAGTAGTGGTTGATCACGGTTCAATAGGAGGCGACATCAAGCCAATTCTGATTTATTCGGATAAGCCAAAGGTAGTAAAGGCAAAGGGCCTTTAGTTATAGTTTTGAGCGCTGCTAGGCATACTACCTTGAATTTATTCGCGATGTCCCCATAACATTTTTGTTCCCCACAGTTTGTACTTATTATAGGTGAGCCTACATGACCCTCCCAGTTAACAATCCTAAACAGGTACAGTTGCCGCTATTACCATTGCGCGATGTGGTGGTGTTTCCACACATGGTAATCCCTCTATTTGTAGGACGGCCTAAGTCTATTAAGGCACTAGAGAGTGCTATGGAGTCTGGCAAGACGATTCTTCTAGTAGCACAGAAGTTTGCCGCCAAAGATGAGCCAGGTCCCGAAGACCTTTATAGCGTTTGCAGTGTCGCCAATTTGCTGCAAATGCTTAAACTGCCTGACGGCACCGTCAAAGTTCTAGTGGAGGGCGGTCGCCGTGCCAATATTCTGCAGGTGATTGATACCGGAGATCATTTCTCTGGGCAGGTTGTATTACTGCCCCCGGACACAGTCGACAGTAACGAAGTAGAAGCCATGCGTCGTGCAATGTTGGTGCAATTCGAACAATACGTAAAACTTAATAAAAAAATTCCACCGGAGATACATACTTCTCTTAGTGGCATAGATGAAGCGGGGCGTCTGGCCGACACAATTGCAGCTCATTTACCATTAAAGCTTGAGCAAAAACAGGAAATCTTAGAGATATTTGATGTACCGAAGCGTCTAGAACACCTGTTGGGGTTATTGGAAACCGAACTTGACATACTCCAGGTTGAAAAACGTATACGCGGTAGGGTCAAGCGCCAGATGGAAAAGAGCCAACGAGATTACTATCTCAATGAGCAGGTAAAAGCTATTCAGAAGGAACTTGGAGAGGGGGAAGATGGCGCCGATCTAGAAGAGATGGACAAGAAGATCAAAGCAGCAAATATGTCCAAAGAAGGCCGTATCAAGGGCGAAGCGGAATTGAAAAAACTGCGTTTAATGTCTCCCATGTCGGCTGAGGCCACGGTGGTTCGTAACTACATTGATGCGTTAGTCGCGTTGCCGTGGAAGAAGAAAAGTAAAATCGGTAAAGATCTCTATGCTGCCGAGATTAAACTTGAGAAGGATCATTATGGCTTGGATAAGGTTAAGGAGCGTATCGTAGAGTATTTGGCAGTACAACAGCGCGTGGACAAGCTAAAGGCACCCATTCTTTGCTTGGTAGGCCCGCCTGGTGTAGGTAAAACTTCATTAGGGCAGTCTATCGCCCGTGCCACTAATCGTAAATTTGTTCGCATGTCCTTGGGTGGTGTGCGTGACGAAGCCGAAATACGTGGCCATCGTCGTACTTACATTGGTTCAATGCCAGGGAAGATTTTGCAGAACATGACTAAAGTTGGTGTAAAGAATCCACTGTTCTTGCTGGACGAAGTAGACAAGATGGGGATGGATTTTCGTGGTGATCCATCTTCTGCATTGCTTGAAGTACTTGATCCTGAACAGAACAATTCATTTGTAGACCATTACATAGAGGTTGAATATGACCTATCAGATGTAATGTTTGTTGCTACTGCCAACACCCTGAACATACCTCCAGCACTATTAGACCGTATGGAAGTGCTTCGATTAACGGGCTATACCGAGGATGAGAAACTTAACATTGCTACTCGTTATCTATTGCCTAAACAAATGAAAAACCATGGCCTAAAGGAAAATGAACTAATGGTATCTGAGGCTGCACTACGTGATGTTACTCGTTATTACACGCGAGAGGCAGGTGTACGTGCCATGGAGAGAGAAATCTCAAAAATTTGCCGGAAAGTGGTAAAAGCGTTGTTACTTAAAGGTAGCCAAAAAAAGATTGCAGTCAATGCGCGCAATCTGGGTAAATACCTGGGTGTGCGTCGTTATATTTACGGGATTGCTGAGGAGAAAAATCAAGTAGGGCAGGCTACCGGTCTGGCGTGGACCGAAGTTGGTGGAGAATTACTAACCATTGAGGCGGTGGTACTTCCAGGTAAAGGTAAGACCATCACTACCGGTAAATTAGGTGAAGTAATGCAAGAATCAATCCAAGCCGCGTTGTCGGTAGTGCGCAGTCGTTCTAAAGCGCTAGGAATTTCTGAAGATTTTTACCAGAAGAACGATATTCACATTCACTTACCAGAAGGTGCTACACCCAAAGATGGACCTAGTGCAGGTATTGGTATATGTGTTGCTATGGTGTCGGTGTTGACAAGTATCCCGATAAGAGCAGCCGTCGCAATGACGGGTGAGATCACTTTGCGTGGTGAAGTATTGCCAATTGGAGGACTAAAAGAGAAACTTTTGGCAGCACACCGTGGTGGCATAAAGATAGTGCTGATTCCAGAGGACAATGTCAAAGACTTGGCTGAGATTCCGGACAACATCAAGAACCGACTTGATATACATCCAGTAAAATGGATAGACCAAGTACTAGACTTAGCGTTAGAGCGCAAACCGGACGTGCTTCCGGTTGTAGCTACTTCGCCTACCCCAAATCCCGAGGCTACTGAGAGTGAGCCGGTGGTTACTGTTCTAAAGCATTAATAACCATATGGTATTTTACGCCTTCAGTTGGCTAACTAATTGAAAGAAATAGCACCAGTTCCCGGTAATCTTGTTTCCGAGCCCTGCTCAGTCATGCTTTGTCTTAAAAAGAGTTCCAGTTTACAGGAGGCAAGGTTTCCTGTTTTCCTAGCAAAAGTAAAAAGTTTCATGTTTAAAATGTTTTTGAAAATATTTTGACAATTGCTTGACCCAGCTCAATCGGCTTGATATAAAAGCGGTTGCAGGGTATTTCCTGCTATATTCCGTTACTAACAATTCAGGGGGAATTACGTGAACAAATCCGAACTCATTGATGCCATCGCAAAATCTGCTGACGTCTCAAAAGCTTGTGCAGGTGAATGCCTAGACGCAACATTATCTGCAATTAGAGTTTCTCTTAAAAAAGGCCAAAGTGTTACCCTAGTAGGATTTGGAACTTTCAAAGTGGGTAAACGCGCAGCTCGTACTGGGCGCAATCCTCGTACTGGTGCCGCCATCAAAATTAAGGCAGCTAAGGTCCCAAAATTCAGTGCAGGAAAGGCTCTCAAGAGCGCCGTAAACTAGTTTTCTTTCGGGGCGGGGTGCTTAGCTCAGTTGGTAGAGCGTCGCCCTTACAAGGCGAATGTCGGCGGTTCGACCCCGTCAGCACCCACCAACGGGATTCTACGTGTTATTGGAGTGGTAGTTCAGTTGGTTAGAATACCGGCCTGTCACGCCGGGGGTCGCGGGTTCGAGTCCCGTCCACTCCGCCAGATTTTGCGCTAAACCTGGGCGAACGCAAGTTCGCCTTTTTTATTCGTACTTTGGATTTCAATAATGTTTGATTTTGTCCATAAAAGAAAACGCGTAGTCCAAGTCATCATGGTGATTGCTACATTGCCGTTCCTGTTTTGGGGAATTGACTCGTATCGCAACACAAGTGGTGAAGATTATGTTGCGCTAGTTTCCGGGGAAAAAATTCATCGTCAGGAATTTGACCAGGCTTTACGCACGCAACAGGAGACTATGCGCGAGACTATGGGAGATAGCTTTAATGTCACCATGCTGGATGACCCAGAAATAAGATATTCCATATTGGAAGGACTAATTCAACGTCGACTACTTTATCGTGAAGCAGCACGTATCGGACTGGCTGTTTTAGATTCCCAACTAAGAAAAGAAATAAAGGATATTTCAGTATTTCAGCAGGATGGGGAATTTTCTAATCAGCTCTATGAGGAACTATTGCGCAACCAAGGAATGGATGCAGTGAAGTTTGAATCACGTGTTCGTCAAGATATGATGCGTCAACAAGTGGTCGAAGCTTATACTAAGAATGGTTTTATTTCGGATACAGTAGCAAAAAGTATCATACGTTTAAGTGAAGAGAAACGAGAAATTAGTCTTGTTCAAATTCAACCAGAGCAATTCTTGTCACAAATAAAACCTAACAATGCCGCAATTAAATCCTATTATGACAGTAACCAAGCTGAGTTTCGACAACCTGAACAAGTCAAAGTCGAGTATCTAGTACTATCGGTAAACGATCTAGCTAAAAAGGTACAGGTGAGTGCCGAGGAAACAATAAGATATTTTGATGAGCATAAAGCTGAATTTGGTCAGATGGAAGAGCGTCGGGCTAGTCATATTTTGCTAATTGCACCTACTACCGCATCTGATGCAGACAAAGCTGCAGCACGTGCTAAGGCAGAAGAATTAATATCACAGATCAAACAGGCGCCACAAAGTTTTGCTGAGCTTGCTAGACAACATTCGCAAGATGCTGGAACAGCTGATAAGGGGGGTGACTTAGGATTTTTAGGACGTGGTGAATTGGTTAAGGCTTTTGAGGATGAGATTTTTCAGATGGAGCTTGAAGAAGTTCGTGGTCCGGTTCAGACGGAATTTGGATTTCACATTATTAAACTTTCTGCGGTAAAAGCAGGAAAAATTGTAAATTTTGATGAGGTGAAGGATCAGGTTGAGGAGAAATTAAGAAAGCAGAAATCAGGAAAAGAATTTGGTGAAATGGCTGAAGAATTTCGCAATATGGTATATGAACAGAGTGATAGCCTACAGCCTGCTGCCGAGGCATTTAGATTGCCTATACAGAAGAGTGATTGGATCAGCAGGAAAGAAGGGAAGCCTACATACTTCACCAATGGGAAGCTGTTGCAAGCAATATTTTCAGAGGACTCGATCGAGAACAAGCGAAACACTGAGACGATTGAAGTTACACAAGACACCTTGATTTCTGCAAGAGTACTTGATCACAGGCCTGCAGCCATGCGTTCAATAAATGTAGTTAGAGAGGAGATTACCAAGTTAGTAGCACGCCACCAAGCAACAGATCGGGCAGTGAAAGAGGGTAGGGAGAAGCTAGAACGATTACTAAAAGGAGAAAAAAATGTAGTTAAGTGGAGTCCGACTCAGCAGGTTTCTCGCAACGAGCCACAGGGACTTGATTATGAAATTTTACGATCGATTTTCATGATTCAATTAACCAAGCTACCTGCCTACACTGGGATAGTTAATTCTCAAGGTGGCTTTTCTCTAATTCGCATTAGTGATGTAACTGAAGCAGAGCCACCGGATGAACAGAAAATCAAGACCTTTAGTAGACAACTACAACAATTATTTGCTCAAGAAGAGTTATCAGCATATTTTGCGGCAATTAAACAGCGGTACGATGTAACGGTGATGAAAGAGAGAATCGAGAATAAGCAGTAGCTAAAAGCTTGTTATGGGCCAATGATGTCGAAGGCAACATTATTAAACCCAGCATCCACGTAGGTGATCTCCCCGGTAATGCCACTGGCAAAATCACTACATAAAAAGGCTGCGACGTTACCTACCTCTACGATGGAAACATTACGCCGTAACGGTGCAACTTTTTCAGTATATCCTAGCAGTTTTCCAAAATCACCTATTCCTGCCGAAGCTAAGGTCTTGATTGGACCTGCAGAAATCGCATTGACCCTTATCCCTTTTGGACCAAGACTTGATGCCATAAAGCGCACATTGGCTTCAAGGCTAGCTTTAGCTAGTCCCATCACATTGTAATTTGGCATAACTCTTTTTGCGCCCAAGTAAGTAAGTGTTAGAAGTGATCCGTTTCTACCTTGCATCAATGGCAACCCAGCTTTTGCCAGAGCGGAAAAGCTATAGGAGCTAATATCGTGAGCTACACGGAAAGCTTCTCGATTTAGGCTTTCTAGATAGTCCCCACTTAATGCTTCTCGTGGAGCGAATGCAATAGAGTGTACGATGCTATCGAGACCATCCCACCGTCTTCCAAGATCATCAAAGCTCTTGGTAATCTCATTATCATTTGCTACGTCACAAGAAAAAAGTAAATCACTATCGAATTCGGCAGCCAATTTCTCAACGCGTTCGCGTATTCCTTCTGCCTGATAAGTGAAAGCGAGCTTTGCACCTTCGCGTTGCATAGCTTTGGCGATACCGTAAGCGATAGAGCGATTACTGAGTAGCCCAGTGATGAGGATGCGTTTGTCTGTGAGAAGTCCCATATACTATCCTTGTAAGTATTCTATCCTGAAGTTTGGAGGATTATAGCTCAGGAGCCTATCGTACTTGAAGGGCCACGATAAAATCTTCATTATGTAGAGATTTACCAATCGCCCTGTAACCTAGTATTTACGATAAACTATAAAGCCAATGAAGGTACTGTTCAAATACTTACCGGCACTTTTTGTGGTCTCGTTATCTGCTTGTGGTGGTGATTCTTGGAATGATCCTTATCCTACTGCTGATGTGGATAGAAATATTCTCTATAGCGCTTTTGCTGAGCGTCCTAAGCACCTTGATCCGGTGCAGTCATATAGTTCAAATGAAATTATGTTTACTGCGCAGGTTTATGAGCCGCCACTACAATATCACTATTTAAAACGTCCTTATAAGCTGGTTCCTCTTTCGGCAACGAAGATGCCAGTGGTACAGTATGTTGATAAGAACGGGAGGCGTTTGCCTGATGGTATTGATAACGAAAAAATTGCCTATACGATTTATGAAATTTCTATTAAACCTGGTATTCGCTACCAACCACATCCTGCTTTCGCCAGAAATGAGCAGGGAAAATTTCTCTATCATAATTTAACTGCTAAAGATTTAGCTAAGGTTTATAAGCTTAATGATTTTCTTCACACTGACACGCGTGAACTGACTGCGGAGGACTTTGTATTTGAGATTAAGCGGCTGGCTCATCCTAGACTGCATTCGCCGATCTTTGGTTTGATGTCAGATTACATCGTTGGGCTCAAGGAATATTCGACGACCCTAAAAACTGCGGCAAAGAAACAGTTAAGAAAACAGGGCAAGGACACTTATCTGGATTTAAACAATTATGCATTGGAGGGAGTGCAGGTAGTTAATTCTCACACCTATCGCATCAAAATTAAGGGTAAATACCCGCAGTTTATGTACTGGTTGGCCATGCCTTTTTTTGCTCCGATTCCATGGGAAGCAGAGCGTTTTTATACCCAACAGGGGTTGGCAGAAAAGAACATTACACTTGACTGGTATCCTGTTGGTACCGGGCCATACATGCTAACTGAGAATAACCCGAATCTGGTGATGATATTGGAAAAGAACCCCAACTTTCATGGTGAAACATATCCAGCTGGAGGGACAACTGAAGATATGAAGAAGGGTTTGCTAGCAGATGTAGGAAGGCCGTTGCCATTCATTAGCAAGCTTAAGTTTTATCGTGACAAGGAGAGCATCCCACGTTGGAACAAATTTCTGCAAGGCTATTACGATGCCTCCGGGATTGGCTCTGATAGCTTTGATCAGGCCGTACAGATTACGGGACAGGGAGAGGCAACTGTGACAGAAGCAATGAGGGCCCAAGGTATCCGACTAGAGACGGCGGTAGCGACCTCTACTTACTACATGGGTTTTAACATGTTAGATCCTATTGTTGGTGGTTTCACAGATTCTGCTAGAAGATTACGTCAAGCTATTTCTATCGCGGTGGACTATGAAGAGTACGTTTCGATATTTGCCAATGGTCGTGGTATTCCAGCACAAGGGCCAATTGCACCGGGTATTGCCGGCCATCGTTACGGTAAAGAGGGGATTAACACGATTGTATATGATTGGGAAAATGAAAAACCACGTCGCAAACCTATCGAAACTGCCAGGGCTTTGTTAGCAGAGGCAGGTTATCCCAATGGTATCAACGTCAAAACCAGTGCGCCATTGGTACTGTTTTTTGATGTCACAGCACGTGGTGCTGAGGACAAGTCAAAACAAGACTGGATGCGTAAACAGTTTCAGAAACTCAATATTCAATTAGTTGTCCGAAGTACAGATTACAATCGCTTTCAAGATAAGATACGTAAGGGAAATGCGCAAATCTTTGAATGGGGTTGGAACGCTGATTATCCAGATCCAGAAAACTTTTTGTTCCTACTACATGGGCCACAACGAAAAGTTGGCAACGACGGTGAGAATGCTGCTAATTATGACAGCCCTGAATATAATGATTTGTTCGAGGAAATGAAGAATATGGAGGATAGTCCTGAGCGCCAGAAAATTATTGATCGTATGGTTAAGATTTTGCGTCACGATGCTCCCTGGCTCTGGGGATATCATCCCAAGGATTACGGTTTGTATCATGCCTGGTATAAAAATGTGAAGCCTAATAGGATTTCACATAACAATATGAAGTATTACCGTATAGACGCCAATTTGAGGGGAAAAAAGCGACACAATTGGAATAAACCAGTACTGTGGCCTGTGGTGGCATGTCTGATAGTGTTGTTAGTCGGCCTAGTTCCTGGAGTGGTTGCTTATCGTCGAAAGGAACGGGGGATAGGGGTTGAGAATTTAAGAGTACAAGTTAAAAATGCTTAATTACATTATTCGTCGCATGTTCTATGCTATTCCCATTCTTATTGGTGTAAATTTAATCACCTTTACACTATTCTTCGTAGTCAATACTCCAGATGACATGGCGCGGATGCAACTAGGTATTAAACGAGTTACGCCCGAGGCTATTGCTAAATGGAAGCAGGAGCGAGGCTATGATAAGCCTCTTGTTTTTAATAGTGCGGAGGAGGGTGCGCAGAAATTTATCCGTACTATTTTTTTTGAGAAATCAGCTGCAATGTTTGCCTTTAACTTTGGTCGCGCCGATGACGGGCGTGATATTGCTCATGAAATAAAAACACGCATGTTACCAAGCCTTGCCATCGCACTACCGGTATTTCTTCTAGGGCTTGTTGCCTACATTACATTTGCATTGGTCATGGTGTTTTTTCGTGCTACCTACATCGATTTTTGGGGTGTAGTATTGTGTGTTGCACTAATGTCTATCTCCAGCCTGTTTTACATAATTGGCGGACAATTCCTTATTAGTAAGCTATGGCATTTAGTGCCCATTTCTGGCTTTGGTAGTGGATTAGATGCGAGTAAATTCTTAGTGCTACCCGTGGTCATAGGTGTGATTAGTGGCGCCGGTGCAAGTACCCGCTGGTATCGCACCATTTTTTTGGAGGAAATGGGTAAGGATTACGTTCGCACTGCACGTGCTAAGGGCCTACCAGAAACTATCGTATTATTTAGACATGTACTCAGGAACGCCCTGATTCCAGTACTTACAGGTGCTGTGGTGGTAATCCCACTCCTCTTTCTTGGCAGTCTTATAGCTGAATCATTCTTCGGTATTCCTGGTTTAGGTAGCTATACCATCGACGCCATTAACTCTCAAGATTTTGCCGTGGTGCGAGCTATGGTTTTTTTAGGATCATTTCTTTATATCATTGGGCTGATATTGACTGATATTTCCTATACGTTGGTTGATCCAAGAATAAGATTGGAATAATATTTTTTTACAAAAATAACCATGCCTTTCAAACCCGTTATTCTTTGGACTGATGCACTTATCTATCTTCTATTGGTGTTGGTGATTATTTTTGCTTGGCATATTCGGCGTAATGAGCACCTTCTGGTCCCTTGGCGGCGAGTAGGCCAGAGTGCGAGTGGCATGATGGCACTTATAGTGTTGGCATTATTTGTTTCTATTGGATTGCTAGATACAGTGCATTTTCGTCCTGCTATAGAGAACAACAGTAGTACCAATATTGAAAAAATTTATGGTGTACAAGTGCTAAGTTTGTTTGATGTTATTGCCACGCCATTACGTAAAAATGTTGAGAAAACTTATTCTGCGCCATTTGCAACACATCTTTACACTAGGGAAACAATCGAACTTTCAGAAGGTAGGCAGGTGCGAGAGTTTCCTCGTCTAAAATTTGGTGGCGCACATTTAGACAACCCAGAAAAACAATTCACCACCGATGTAACTTGGCGTGCTGTGGCGGGTGTAGGATTTGGACTTTTTGTTTGGTGCGTATTTGTAGCTTCGTTGGTCATATTATTGGCATACCAGAGCGGTAAGAAATTCATACAGACACTTTTTGCTATTTTACGTAGTGAAACGGAGGTTCCTTGGAATGCAATGTTTATAATGCTTGCGCTGATACTTTCATTGCTCGGTTCTGCTCTGATGTTGTCTACTCATTACCACATTTTTGGAACTGATAAAGTAGGGCAAGATGTGTTTTATCAATCACTTAAGAGTATTCGTACCGGTTTGGTAATCGGCACACTTACTACACTGATAATGCTGCCTTTTGCGCTTCTACTTGGGATTATGGCAGGGTATTTTCGAGGGTGGGTTGATGATGTGATCCAATATATTTACACCACACTAAGCTCGATCCCCAGTGTATTACTGATTGCAGCTGCAGTGTTGATGATGCAGGTATATATGGAGATTCATCCCGAATTTTTCGATACAATTGCTGTACGTGCCGATCTGCGCCTACTATTTCTCTGTATCATACTTGGTGTTACTAGTTGGACTGGTTTGTGTCGTTTACTACGTGGAGAAGCCTTAAAGCTGCGTGAAATGGAATATATTCAGGCGGCCCATGCGTTTGGTGTCTCCCACTGGCGCATAATCAGTCGCCACATTCTTCCAAATGTGATGCATATCGTACTAATTGCTACAGTCATGGATTTCAGTGGACTCGTTCTAGCTGAAGCTGTTTTGTCCTATCTTGGTGTTGGTGTCGATCCATCTATGATTAGTTTTGGCACCATGATTAATGCTGCACGTCTGGAGATGGCGCGCGAACCAATGGTATGGTGGGCGCTGCTCTCCTCCTTTAGTTTTATGTTCACATTAGTATTAAGTGCTAATTTGTTTGCCGATGCGGTACAAAATGCGTTTAATCCACGAATAAAAACATTGTCATTTGTTAACCGAAAAGTTGTTTCGCAGTAGTCACATAGATAAATCAGAAACTCAACCTATCGCATTAGAAATTATAAGTTCCAATCGTCTATGGCTTCCTTGCTACAAATTGACAATCTTGAAACTATTCTTCATACCGGCGCAACACCGGTACGGGCTGTAGATGGACTTACGTTACAGATTCTTAAGGGTGAAACTTTCGCATTACTTGGAGAATCTGGATGCGGTAAATCTATGGCTGCACTTTCAATGATGCGGTTGCTACCGGAAGTGGGCGAGATAGTCTCTGGCTCTGTCAGGTTCGGTGGTGAGGATTTACTTCTAATGCCAGAGACAGCCATGCGTCGCATTCGTGGTAAGCACATCAGCATGATCTTTCAGGAACCAATGTTGAGCTTAAACCCGGTGCTGACAGTGGCAGAACAGATTGGAGAAGTGCTAAAGCGGCATTTTAATTTACAAGGCGGAATACTACAAAAGCGTGTTCTAGAAATATTGAGTCAGGTAGGTATTCCTGACGCAAAACGACGTATGGCGGAATACCCCTTTCAGTTTTCCGGCGGAATGAAGCAACGTGTGATGATCGCAATGGCGTTAGTTGGTGAACCTGAACTGTTAATTGCTGATGAACCTACTACTGCGCTGGATGTCACAATTCAAGCTCAGGTACTAGACCTTATGCGTGATTTGCAGCATCAAAAAGGCATGGCGATTCTGCTCATTACTCACGACCTTGGAGTGGCGGCGGAAATGGCGCATCGTATAGCAGTTATGTATGCAGGTGAGATTGTCGAGATGGCGGAACGTGACGATTTCTTTCGTAGCCCAGCGCACCCCTATTCTCGGAAATTGTTTGCTGCATTACCGAGTAAAACAAGGCGGGATCACGGATTAGCAGTAATTAGTGGAAATGTTCCATCACTGTCAGGTAGGTTTATTGGTTGTCGTTTTGCCGATCGTTGCGACCAAGCCTGGGACTTGTGCAAAACGATTGCACCAGAATGGAGCGAGGTAAATGTGGGTCATCAGGTGAGATGCCACCTTTATGGCAAAGATGCTGTAGCTAAGGTTCAGGATCAGGTTAAAGTAAAAAAAGCGGATTCTCAGATAATTTCCGTACCTCAAGCTTCTACTGTTGATTCAAAATTATTGTATGTCACTAATCTTGAGGTTCACTTCCCCATATATAAAGGTCTGATAAGGCGCGTGGCTGGTCATGTCAAGGCAGTAGATGGTGTATCACTCACTATTTCATCGGGTAGGACACTAGCGCTGGTAGGTGAATCAGGTTGCGGTAAAACTACAGTAGGGAAAAGCATTCTACAATTAATTACGCCCACCGCAGGTAGTGTGCGCTACGATGGATTGGAGTTGGTAGGACTTGAGCGTAAACGATTGAGAGGAAAGCGAGCCGAATTCCAGATTATATTTCAGGATCCGTATTCGTCACTTAATCCTAGAATGCGTATTGTCGACATCATTGAAGAAGGCATGAATGCGCTAAACACTCAAGATGATAGTGAAGTAAGTAACGGAGTGCACCAATCCAATTTTTCAGAAGGAGAAGAGGTGGATGCGCTATTACAGCGTGTTGGTTTACCACCGGAAACCAAATGGCGCTATCCACACGAGTTCTCGGGTGGTCAGCGCCAAAGAATTGCTATTGCTCGTACTTTAGCAGTTAATCCCAGGCTTCTAATTTGTGATGAGCCTACAAGTGCGTTGGATGTTTCTGTACAAGCGCAGATTCTAAATTTACTCAAAGAATTACAACATAGTCTGGGACTCGCATACCTGTTTATTACCCATAATATTTCAGTTGTAGAATACCTTGCCGATGAAGTTGCAGTAATGTATCTGGGGAGAATTGTAGAACAGGGGAGTGTAGTTGAAGTACTGGAAAATCCTAAGCACCCTTATACTCGGGCATTGCTGTCGGCAGTGCCAGTAATTGAATTCGAATCAAAGCGAGAGGTTATTCACTTGCATGGAGACTTGCCTTCGCCAGTTAATCCACCTTCAGGGTGCCATTTCCACCCTCGTTGTCCTAACGCCATGCCTCTGTGCTCTAAAACTTATCCAGAAGCAATTGAATTCAGTGCAACGCACTCTGCGCGATGTTATCTTTATGAGCAAGGTCCTGTCCCTTAGAAATATTGATTTGTGCATCAGGATATGGCCGATAAACAATCCATTTTGAAGTCACTCATCAACGCAAGCATCTACTGTGTGAAATATAATGGTGTAACGTATGCAGCTTGGCTCTAAATTTCACTGAAATGGGTATAACTTAGGAAAGCTAGAAGTGTATTTATTTTCCAGGGTACTAAAATAAATTTGATTAATTTATCAGATCTTTCTGGATAGGCGGGTAGATATTTTTGTGAGTACTACCTGAAAAGGTAAATTGATACTAGGAATGTAAAATGTAATTTAAAGCTTACGAAATGATCTTGTAGCAAATCTTATCTTGGAGCTGATTGTTAAATACATTTAAAGTGGTAGTTAGGATTTGTGGTTGCATTAGGTTTTAATATCTGCTTTGCACGACGTTTTGATTTTGCGCATTGTGCTTCGGCTAATTTTCTCGCTTCTTTTTCATTATAGTCTGAGGAGTCGACTATAACAGACCCGGGATTAGCATTAGGTACTCTATTTACAGTTTCGTGTGCGCAGCCCATTAATATCGAAATTACCAATACAGCCATTAAATTAATAATTTCTTTCCGCATGTTTCTCATGTCTCTATGATCGCTATTCAAACAGTCTATTAAATGCTCTTAATGGTAGTTTACCTATGTGTATTAGGGAGCCCTAAATTTAGATATAAATATTCAAATATTCCTCGAATATTGAACTTCTACTGGTCTACATATAATGAGCGATAAAAGTAGCCCATAAATGCTTGTATACAATAAAGATGTACACAAAACACAAACAAATCATATTTTTGCAGAAAATAGTTTCAAAATTATCTTTATTATAGCTATTGTTACTCTAAAGTTATAGAAGTACATTCCGATAATAGTATTTGAGATTCTTATCTCTGCACTGAGATTAAAATATTGAACACAAACCTAAAATTCGAACACTCGGGTATAAACTATGCATTAAATGCTCACGACTTTGTTGTCATTGAAAAATCGAGGTTATTTCGTGATATTAGTTTAGAGTCTATCGAGTATCTCCTAAACATATGCCAGGTGATAGAATTTACTCCTGGAAAAGAGGTGCTATCCCCAAACAAGTTCAATAGTTGTATTTACGTTGTGTTGACGGGACGTCTAAGTGTGCACTTAGGTAATCCAAGCTTTTCGCCGCATATTGTGTTTGAGGCTGGTGATTGTGTCGGTGAAATGTCTATTTTGGATGGCAAACCAGTGTCCGCATATGTGATTGCAAAAGAAAAATCCAGGTTACTGATGATTCACCAGGAAGCACTGTGGGCGCTCATCAATATATCGCATGGGGTTTCCCGTAACATACTCTATATCCTTGCTGGTCGTATGCGTTACAATAATAATGCGCTGATAACCAGTGCCAGAATACAGGTGGAGTCGGAGCGCGTAGCCATGACCGATGGACTTACAGGCTTGCATAATAGACGTTGGCTTTCTGACTCATTCAAGCGCCAAATGCATCGTTGTGAGCTTGATAAGCTTCCATGCACGGTAATCATGTTGGACATTGATCACTTCAAAGAAGTAAATGACCGATATGGCCACATCGCAGGTGATCGTATTCTGTGCAGCGTAGCACAGGCGCTACTTAACACAATGCGTCCAGCTGATCTTATCGCTCGCTATGGCGGGGAAGAATTCGCGTTATGCTTGCCTGATACGTCAATCAAAGATTCCAAACTCATCTCAGAGCGATTGCGCATATCGATTGCTAATACAACGACTACCTTTGAAGAAGGAAAGCTGTTGCCAGCGGTTACTGTTTCTCTAGGCATTGCTCAGATGCAGCCTGGACAGACGTTGGATTCACTTATCTCGGCTGCCGATAGTGCTCTTTACCGTGCTAAAGCGCAAGGCCGTAATTGTATTTCCGAATAATATCGGCTGACATCTGATCACTGTGAGATAGGTAAGAGTGTGGCTTTCACTTAAACCTGATTAGAGTATGCCTTATATTTCTCACCAAAGTTAACTCCTCCAGTCAAAACTAGTATCAGTCTAAGGAGTTGAATTGTCTGTAGAAAAATCAACTAAAGAAACAGTTGTGCTCGTGCATGGATTGTGGATGCGCGGTTGGGTTATGACATTGTTGGGATTGCGACTGCAACGCTGTGGTTTTCATACCGTTGTTTTTTCTTATCCTTCCATGAGTAATTCGCTGTCACAGAATGCCCTCCTTCTCTCAAATTTTGTGGCTGGTATAGCCGCATCACAAATACACTTTATCGGCCATAGTTTAGGTGGTCTTTTAATAATGCAGATGCTAGCAGAATGTCCTGATCCACGTGCCAGACGCATTGTACTAGTAGGAAGCCCTTGTCATGCTAGTTATGCGGCAAACAAGCTAGCCAGAATGGGGTTGGGTCGTTATCTGATAGGTCGTGGCATGCTACAGTGGTTGAAGCAGAAGGTACCGGAATGCGCTGACTGGTACGAGGTGGGATCAATTGCTGGTTGCAAAAGTTTAGGTCTTGGTAGACTATTAGGCGGCTTACCGAGTCCAAATGACGGTGTAGTGGCAGTTGAGGAAACACGGATATCAGGTACACGTGACCAGATTGTTCTCAATGAGAGTCATTCTAGCATGCTTATTTCTACTGGCGTCGCACATCAGGTATGCATGTTTCTGCAACACGGGTACTTTTTTCATAATCCGGAATAGTAATAGCTTTGAAAATTTTGCACACATTATCATTCTTTGTAGTTATAAGTCTTGCCTTCTGGCTTGATGGCTGCGCTAATCTTCCCTATTATGCTCAGGCCGTAGATGGTCAGATAGATATCATGCGCCGAGCTCAGCCGATAAATATGATTGTCGCCGACCCAAGTGTTGACAAAAAATTAAAGCACGCTCTATCCAAAGTTGTCCTACTACGTGAATTTGCCATTCGCGATCTGAAGCTTCCTGATAACGAAAGCTATACGAGCTATGCAGATTTGAAGCGGCCCTATGTGGTTTGGAATGTGTATGCTGCACCTGAGTTTTCCACCGAACTCAAAGAATGGTGCTTTGTGGGAGCAGGCTGTGTAGACTATCGTGGGTTTTTTTCTAAGGAAGAAGCAGAACATTTTTCGGAAGAGCTAAAGAGTGAAGGCTACGACGTACATATGGGTGGTATTCGAGCATACTCTACCTTGGGTTGGTTTGATGATCCTGTACTCAATACCTTTATCGGCTATTCTGAAATAGAACTCGCAAGACTAATTTTCCACGAGCTTGCTCATCAGGTGGTCTATGTGCAAGATGACAGTGTGTTTAACGAATCCTTTGCTACCATGGTCGAACAGGAAGGGGTAGGCCGCTGGTTAGAAAGTAATGGTACAGCTGAACAACAGGGCGCATATGATGCAAAACAGAACAGGGAAGCTGTTTTTATCAAGCTAGTATTAAAATATCGTAATCGTTTGAAAGAATTATTTTCCTCTAGAGCGAGCGACTCAGAAAAACGTGTATCGAAGCTACATATTTTTTCTGAGTTGCGTAAAGAATTTGCCCAGCTAAAGGTAGCTAACTTTGAGTTTAGCAGCTATGAAAAATGGTTTGCACTACAGCTAAACAATGCGCTGCTAGCCACAATTTCAACTTATACGCAACTTGTTCCCGCATTTCGTACATTGCTTATACAGCAGGGTGGAGATATGAAACGTTTTTACGATACCGTCAAGGGGATCAGTAAGTTGACTGAGAAAGAGCGGAATTCTACATTGAAAGTGGACGGGGATCTGCGCTGGGATGCTGCAAGGAAAATAATACAGGCGGAGCCTATCTAATTAGAGTTTCAGTTAGATAACATAGTGAAACTACACATGGAGTCTTCTAGTAACATTACTCTGACAAAGCCCAAGCAACATCATAATTTAATGTTTTAGACATATTTTTGTAATCTAATTTCAAATTTCTACATGGTTTTTCTGCGCGCTACAATAACACCATCTCGAGTTGGGTTGATAAAAGCGTCAAACTCAGGGTCATTAAAAATTAACTGGTTATGTTCAATAATTGCTTCTGTCCAGCCAGGAACGATATCAACATAATTTTCCACTGCTACTCGTCCATGCCAGAGTACATTATCAGCAATGTAGAGCCCCCCAGGACTAATTTTATTTTTAGCAAGATGCCATACTTCTGGGTATTGGCCTTTGTCGACATCGTTATAACAGATATCAAATAGTCCCTCAGTTGTAGTGAAAATTTCTT
>PVMK01114684.1_pt1 | contig 23889 bp, 25 predicted proteins | sample 1853481 | NCBI WGS metagenome assembly PVMK01 (sample SAMN08533507, study PRJNA380276) | Marine sediment metagenome, whole genome shotgun sequencing project. | reverse complement strand
ACGGCCGAGCCTGTCGGAAGGCATGCGGCGCCTCTCCGGCCTCTACGGCCAGGCCTTCAACCGGCGGCACGGGCGCCATGGCCCGGTGTTCCAGGGCCGCTTCAAGGCGGTGCTGGTCGACCGCGAGCTTTACCTCGCCGAGGTTTGCCGCGAGGTCTTGCGAGCGCCGGTCGAGGCCGGACTGGCGGCCCACGCTCGCGACTGGCGGTGGAGCAGTTGCCGGGCGATGCTCAAGGGAGACACGCCGGACTGGCTGGCGCATCACACACTGCTGCGGCTATTCTCGGACGACCTGGAATCGGCGTCGGTGAAATTCACGGCGTTCGTCGAGATCGTCCTCTCCGGCAGCGATCCCTGGTCGGACCGGCGGGACCAGATTTTCCTTGGCTCCGAGGGCTTCGTCGAGCAGGTGCGGGAGCAGGCCAGCCGGGTCCGAGAGTCCTTCGGCCTGGCGGCTGAGGAGGCGCGAAAGCCGCTCGCGTGGTTCGCCGAACACTATCCCGAACCCGACGAGGCCATGGCCCGGGCGCACCTGGACGGCGGCTACAGCCAGCCTGTGGTGGCCGCGCACTTCGGCGTGCATTACAGCACCGTCAGCCGGGCCGCGACCCGCCGGGCGGCCCAGGCGGCCCAGGCGGCCCAGGCAGCCCAGGCAACCCAGGCAGCCCAGGCAACAGTGGCCGAGGCCGCGTAACCTCGACGACGGAGTCCCTCGCGCAGTCCGGGCCGGATATTGTTTGCCCGCCGGGAAGCGCTTAGGCTCACGGGACAAGCGTCCGCTTCGTCTGGGGGCTCATGACAGGGACGACATATTTCGCCGAGCGCGCGCTTCTGCCGGATGGCTGGGCGCGCGATGTAAGGCTCGAGGTCGGCGACGACGGCGCCCTGACGGCCGTCCGGCCGGATTCGTCACCCGACGGCGCGGCGCCGCTGGCCGGACCGGTGCTGCCCGGCATGCCCAATCTGCACAGTCACGCCTTCCAGCGCGCCATGGCGGGCCTGACCGAGCGCGCGCGCATCGCCACATTGGGTGAGGAGGCGGGCGCGAAGGAGGACAGCTTCTGGACCTGGCGCGAGGTGATGTACGGCTTCGTGCGGCGACTCAACCCCGACCAGGTCCAGGCGATCGCCGCCCAGCTTTATGTCGAAATGCTCGAGGCCGGCTATACCGCGGTCGGGGAGTTCCACTACCTGCATCACGATCCCCAGGGCGAACCCTACGACGATCCGGCCGAGATGTCGCGGCGGGTGATCGCGGCCGCGCGGTCGAGCGGCATCGGCCTCACCCACTTGCCCGTCCTGTACGGCTACGGCGGGTTCGGCGGAAAGCCGACGGGTGAAGGGCAGCGCCGCTTCCTCAACACGCCCGAACGCTATCTCGAGCTTCTTGCGCTGATCCATGGGGAGGTGCGCGACGATCCCCAGCTGCACCTCGGCATCGCGCCCCATTCCCTGCGCGCCGTGACCCCCGAACGGCTGGCGGCGGCGCTTGACGGTATCGACGCATTGGACCGAGAGGCCCCAGTCCATATCCACGTGGCCGAGCAGCAGCCGGAGGTGCGCGACTGCATCGACTGGAGCGGACTTCGGCCCGTCGAGTGGTTGCTGACCCATCAAGACCTGGGTCCGCGCTGGTGCCTGGTGCACGCCACCCACATGACCGACGAGGAAGCGGTCGCCCTGGCGCGGACGGGCGCGGTCGTCGGCCTCTGCCCGACCACCGAGGCGAACCTGGGCGATGGCGTCTTCCCGGCCGGCGCCTATCTCGGGGCCGGCGGCCAGATCGGCATCGGGTCCGACAGCCACATCTCGGTGAGCCCGGTCGAAGAACTGCGCTGGTTGGAGTACAGCCAGCGCCTGACCCTCAAGCGGCGCAATCTGCTGGCCGGCAATGAAGGCTCGCCGTCGGTCGGCGCGCGGCTCACCAAGGCCGCGCTCGCGGGCGGGGCGCGGGCGCTCGGCCGGCCGATCGGCCGCCTGGCAACCGGCTGCCGGGCCGACCTCCTGGTCCTCGACGCCGAACTCCCGTGTCTTTGGGGCAAGGCGGACGATGTCTTGCTCGACGCCGTGGTATTCGCGGGCAACCAAAACCCCGTCCGCGACGTCATGGTCGGCGGCGCGTGGCTGGTCGGTGAGGGCCGGCATCGCGACAGAGACGCCATCCTGGCCGACTACCGGGCAGCCATCGCCGCGCTCCAGGATTGAGCGCGCGGGCCCGTGGCTGAAATCAGCTTCACCTATCTGAACGAGCCCGATATCGCCGTGCTGGAGATGGGCGCAGGAGCTCGGGATCGGCCGGCGGCTGCGCTGCGCCTGAACTTCACTCCAGTCGGCAGTGTCTCAGTTTCAAATTTGTTACGTTGAATGCGCAAAGCGGACCCGAAATGTCCGCTGTTAAGGGGCAAACCTGACGTTTTAGAGGGTGGTCGGTTTCGTCTGCGAATAGCCATCTGCGGGCGGCTCCCATTCGGCGGCTCCTCAACGCCAACCGCAATGTAGCACATCGCGATGCCGTCGGCGGGAGCCCGTCGCCGCATGAGAAGCGGACATGCGAGGATGGGTGCAATTGTCCTGCCAAGCGTACAAAATCAATACTGAGGGGTTTACCGAATGGCGCAACGGCGACAAGAGATCGAGGCGTTCGTGCGGCACCTCATCGTTGAAGTTGAGGCCGCCGAGGCGGCGGGGATGACCGCGCCCCAAGCCATCGCCGATCATTTCAACGCCAAGGGCGTCACCGCCCGCAAGGGCCGGCGCTGGACCGGCGCGACTGTGGCCAAATTCCTCGGCAGGCCGGGCGCCAAGTGCTATCATTCGGGTGGGAAAGTGGGGTGCACGGTGAAGCCGAAGGGCAATCCTGACAAGCCGCCCAACGCGCTCGATAAAGCACAATTGCGGCGCATTTCGGAAACAACCATCGGTCATTATGACCGGGCGGCCGAAGATTACTGGGACGGCACTCGAAATCACGATGTGAGCCAGAACTATGAGGCGCTCTTGGAGGCGATCGAAGGCGATCCCCCCTATGCCATCCTGGATCTGGGGTGTGGGCCGGGACGAGACTTGCGCTATTTCCGATCCTTGGGCCACGACGCCATGGGCCTCGACGGATCGATGAAATTCGTCGCCATGGCGCGCCGTCACTCCGGGTGCGATGTGCTGCACCAGGATTTTCTCGCGATGAATTTGCCGGTGAACCGCTTCGACGGCATATTCGCAAATGCGTCGTTGTTCCACGTGCCGAGCCAGGAGTTGTCCCGGGTGTTAGCGGAACTCGCCGAATCCCTGAAGCCCCGGGGCGTCCTGTTCTGCTCAAACCCGAGGGGAAACAACGAAGAAGGCGTCAGCTGCGAGCGCTACAGCTGCTTCTTCGATCTTACCACCTGGCGCGATTTCGTCACTGCTGCCGGGTTCATGGAGGTAGGGCACTACTTCCGCCCTCCCGGACTCCCGCGCCACAAGCAATGGTGGCTTGCTACGGTCTTGCGCAAAGGCTGAGTAAGCTCACTCTTCAAACACGCTGTCGGCAGGTATGGCTCCGGAATCCGTTGCCAGCTAATCGTTTTTAACTTGTTCCACAAGCCTTTCCAGAGCCGTCATCGGACGCGCTTTACCTCGGTGGCGGCTATCATAAAATTCAAGCAACTGCAGGAACTCTTCTATTATCCTCTCAGTGTCGAGCGGGTCGTCGGTACCGTGGTAAGCAAACGCCGTGAAGTTTGCCGCGGCATGACGAAATGCCGATGCGATAACCACCGGATGAATTCCGGCGTCCAGATTGTTATTCGCGAATTCGACGAGTTCATTCGCTATACGTAGGCTGACCTCGTTCTCGCCGCTTCTCCCTTCTTTTGCCATCGGCTCGACCTCCTATCCCTCACTGGATGGCAAGATGGCACGTCGGTTGTCTGCGACCAAGCGACAGTGGCCCGCGAATCTATCGGCAACCCGAACCGTTCAACATCGCGGTGCCTTTGACGCGACGATGATTGCACCTTGCTACGAAATAGCCCGGCCCTCAGACCGCAACAACAATCTTGCGGTACGCATTCTCGGGGAACGCCTTAACAGTGATGATGTGCACGTTGCCAAGCGCTCCGAGCCTGAGGACAAAGGTGGCCGCCGTCGCGTCGTCCGGAAACTCGGATATGGCGACGAGGTCGTAGGCGCCCATCGTTAGGTAGAGATCGCCCATCTTCCCACCGAGTTCTTGCGCCGCTTTGCGGGCCGCGTCCACTCGGCCGGGTGACTTCTTGACGTTGCGCAGACCCTGGTCGGTGTAATTCATCAGGCTGATATAGGTGGCCATGGCCTTCCTCCCTGTGAAATATGTCGGTTTGGCGTGGGTGAGGGCGGGCGGTCTCATGGCCGACCGCCCTGTGGTTCACGATCCTAGCACGAACGATGGCCCGGATCGGCCCTTCGGTCACGTCGCCCCCGATGTCGCTTTCGGATCACAAGGCGACTCTTCGGAGGCCTATGGAATACGTCCGCTGACGAGGGCTCAGCGGAAATCTCGAAAGAGGGTGTTGAGAGCATCGGATCGGCAGGAATTCAATCTGAAACTCTCCCATCCGGGCAAACGTCTTGACAGAGACCGGGCGGAAGCCCCCCAGGTACGACCACCGAAATAGACAAGGGGAGTCGGCCGGGCATGGCGCGCAAATCGTCTCGGCGCCGGGGCGGAATACGGGCCGAAAGGAGCCAAAGGACGGCCGGAGGGCTCGCGCAACTGCCGTGGCAGCGGCTGAGGAACCCCTTGCCGCCGATCGAACTCCTGCAGCCCGAGCAGATCGAGGCCATCCACGACACCTCCATGCGCATCCTGGAGGAAATCGGCATGGACTTCCTGCACCCCGAGGCCCTGGAGCTGTTGCGCCGGGGCGGGGCCGATGTCGAGGCCGGCACCGAACGCGTGCGCTTCGATCGCGGCCTGATCGAGGAGACCATGGCCGGGGCGCCGTCGGAGCTCCAACTTCATGCGCGCAATCCGGCACACCATCTCGCCGTCGGCGGCAACACCATCACCTTCGGGACGGTGGCGAGTCCGCCCAACGTGTCGGATCTGGCCGGCGGGCGGCGGGTCGGCAACTTTGCGGACTACTGCGATCTATTACGCCTCGCCCAGTCGCTCAATAGCATCCCCTTCTTCTCCGGCTATCCGGTGGAGCCGGTGGACCTGCCCCCGGAAACGCGCCATCTCGATTGCCTGGCGGCCTTCGTCACCTTGAGCGACAAGGCCTTTCACGCCTATTCCCTGGGGCGCACGCGGATCCGCGACGCGCTCGAGATCGTGCGCATCGCCCGCGGGATCGACGACGAAACCCTGCGGCGCGAGCCGAGCTTGTTCACCATCGTCAATACCTCCTCGCCGCTCAGGCTGGACGGCCCGATGATCGAGGGGGTGATCGAGATGGCGCGCCACAATCAGCTCGTCGTCATCACGCCCTTCACGCTCTCGGGCGCGATGGCGCCGGCCACGCTTGCCGGCGCGCTGGCCCAGCAGAACGCCGAGGCCCTGGCCGGCATGACCTTGGTGCAACTGGCGAACCCGGGCGCGCCGGTGGCCTATGGCGGCTTCACCTCCAACGTCGACATGAAGAGCGGCGCGCCGGCCTTCGGCACGCCGGAGTACACCCGCGCGGCCCTTGTCGGCGGCCAGCTCGCCCGGCGTTACAAGGTGCCCTATCGATCGTCGAACGCCAACGCCGCCAACCTCGCCGATGCCCAGGCGGCCTATGAATCCGAGATGTCGCTGTGGGGTGCGGTGATGGGCCATGCCAACATCGTGCTGCATGCCGCCGGCTGGCTGGAGGGCGGGCTCTGCGCCTCGTTCGAGAAGATGGTGATGGACGCCGAGATGTTGCAGATGATGGCGGAGGTCCTGAAGCCCCTTGAGGTGAACGAGGACACGCTCGCCCTCGACGCGGTGCGCGAAGTCGGGCCGGGCGGCCATTTCTTCGGCGCCGCGCACACCCTCTCCCGCTACGAGTCCGCCTTCTACAGTCCGATGCTCAGCGACTGGCGCAACTTCGAGACCTGGCAGGAGGACGGTAGCCGTTCCGCCACCGAGCGGGCGCACCTGCTCTACAAGGACATCCTCGCGCAGTTCGAACCGCCGCCGCTCGATCCGGCGATCGCCGAAGAGCTGGAGGCCTTCGTCACCCGCCGCAAAGAAGAAGGCGGCGCCGAAGCCGCGTGAGACAGGGTCGCGGGATCCGATCAGGTGCTGTAGGGATGCAGCACCGGTTCCTTGGGACGCAGCAGATAGCGTCCGGCGATCTCCAGGTAACCGCCATAGCGATATCCGCCGTTGCGCGCCAACAGCTCGTTTCGGCCTGCGCGGTAAAGGGCGGGTAGGCGATACCAGGGCACACCCGGATGGGCATGGTGCAAGGCGTGCAGATTGTTGTTGAGGAAAAGCAGCGACATGACCGGGCCGGCTTCCACGATCACGCTACGCTCCTCTGCCTTCGGGCGCGCCCGATGTTCCAGGAACGAGCGGATCAGCGTGAGGCCCAGGCCCGGGTAGGCATAGAGCAGCAGGTATTCGCCCACGGGAATCCGGCAGACGCCGAGCACCCAGGCGAGGGTGAGCAGACAGCCGGCTAGGTGCAGCCCCCAGGATGCCAGATGGCTCCGGTCCCCGCGGCTGAGCCGCCGGATTTCGTCCGACCAGTGCCCCCAGACCGCCACCAGGGGGCCGATCGTCAGGCGGACGAGGAAAGAGTTATTGGCTAGCAGGAAACCGCGGCGCAGGCGGCCCATCCTGGCCCAGGCTTGCGGTGTCACATAATAGGATTCCGGGTCGTCGCTCGGATCGGTCAGTATCTCGTTGCGGTGGTGGACGAGATGGCTATCCCGGTAGATCCGAAACGACATCCATAGCCACAGGCTTGGAAACACCAGGGCCTCGTTGACCACTGGCCAGGGGGTGGGATGGCCGTGCACCGCTTCGTGCTGCAAGGAGCCGTGCAGGCAAACCAGATAACCTCCGAGTGGGAGGATCAACCACCAGGGGAGGACGGCGTGCCACCAGGTAAGCAACCCGAACAGCAGATAGAAAGTGGCGATGAGAGCGATCGTTGGCCACTCGATCCTGTCGTCCGCCGCGCTGGTCGCGCGGGCATCCGTGTTCAAATTTGCCAGCATTTCCTGCGCCCAAATTCCCCCTTGCGGTGCGCCGCAGTGCCGCCGTTGGTGCCGCCGTTGGTGCCGCCGTTGGTGCCGCCATCCGCGCGAACCGTATAATCAACAATCCATTTGCGGGTATTTCGGGTCTCGGCGCAACGCGGGACTGCGCACATTTTGCCGCAATGCGTAAGCATTCGCTAAGAGTGGTGACATAATACGCTGAATGAGGTATTAACGCATCATATTTGTGGTGGAGTGGGTGTGGATAGGCGCGAAATTGTCGAAGTCTTCCGCGAGCGCCTCGGCGAAGTGATCCGCCGTTCCGGCCTTAGCCGTTCGGCCTTCGCCGGTGAGATCGGCTACGACCGTTCGACCCTGTCCCAGCTCCTGAGCCCCGAACATGTCCGCCTACCGCGCGCCGAGACCATCGCGGCCATTGCCGAGCGCGCCCAGGTCAGCGCCGACTGGCTGCTCGGCCTCAGCCAGGAAGGACAGCTCGGGGCCGACATGCTGCCTCAAGCGCTCGAGCTGGAGATCGAACCGGGCGGCTCGTCGCTTGCCGACGAACGGCTGAAGCGCTGGCATGCCGAGGCGGCGGGCTACAAGATCCGCTACGTCCCAAGCTCGTTGCCCGATCTGCTGAAGTCGGAGGCGGTGATCCGCTACGAATTCCAGATGCAGGACAGCCGCTTGCCGAAGGTCCGCATCGAGGAGGCCGAACGGCGCCTGGCATACAGCCGCCGGCCCGAGACCGATATGGAAGTCTGCAGTTCGGTGCAGTCGCTGGCGGGTTTCGCCCGCGGCGAAGGCATCTGGTCCGACCTGCCGGTCGCAGACCGGCGCGAACAAATCGATCGCATGATCCGCACCCTGGATGAACTCTATCCGACGCTGCGCTGGTTTCTGTTCGACGGCCTCAAGTCCTACTGCGTGCCCATGACCATCTTTGGCCCCCTGCGCGCGGCGATCTATATCGGCGACATGTACCTTGTGCTGAACTCGACCGAGCACATTCGCGAACTGACCTACCGCTTCGACAATCTCATTCGTGCCGCAGTGGTGCAGCCGCCCGACGTGGTCGGCCAGTTGGCGGATCTGCGCCGGGCGTTGTAAGAGATCCGCAAGGAAGTTGAGATGGAGAGGATGCAATGAGCGAGCAACCGACCCAGGTGATTGGGGCGACCGGCGCCTGCCTTTGCCGCGGCGTGCAGTTCGACGTGCGCGGCCCCTTGCGCGATGTCATCGTGTGTCACTGCGGCCAATGCCGGCGCACCCATGGCCATGTCGCGTCCTACACTTCGGCCGCGCGCGCCGACGTCGTCTTCGATGAGGAGTCTACACTCAAATGGTACGCTTCGTCGGAGCGGGCGCGGCGCGGTTTCTGCTCCGAGTGCGGCGCCAGCCTGTTCTGGGAACCGGAGGGCGAGGGTCGCTTGGCCATCGCGGCGGGCTGTCTCGACACGCCGACGGGGCTGAAGACCGTGCGTCATGTGTTTGTCCATGACGCTTCAGACTACTATGAGATCGCCGACGATCTGCCGCGCGACGACGACAGCCACTACCGCGGCTGAGGATCGCCGCCGCGCCTTGTCCCGAGGGTGAACGTCATGTGCATTGCCAGCCTACCCATGTACGACCTCCCGGCGCTGCGCCAGGCGACCGACGACTGGTGGGCCGGTCTTGCCAGGGCTCTGACGGCGGCCGGCATCGACGGGGTGCCCCGGCACCTGGAGCGGCGGCTGGGGCTCGACGAAGTCTGGCGCCACCCAGGCCTGCTGATCAGTCAGACCTGCGGCTATCCGCTGACCCACGCACTAGCCGGGCAGGTCCGGGTGGTGGCGACACCGGCCTACGGCGTCGCGGGTTGCGACGGTGCCGCCTACCGCAGCGTCTTCGTGGTCCGCGACGGAGATCCGGCCGAGGAGTTGGCCGACCTGCGTGGACGCCGGGTCGCCATAAACTCGCGGACCTCCCAGTCCGGCTACAACTGCCTGCGCCAAGCCTTGGCGCCACTGGCCGAAAGCGGGTCGTTGTTCTCGGAAGTCGTGGTGAGCGGCGGTCACGGAGCTTCTCTTGCGACGGTGCGAGAGAATCGCGCGGACCTGGCGGCTGTCGACGGCGTGACCTTTGCGCTCACTGCGCGCACCGAGCCGTCGGCGGTCGCGGGCCTGCGCGTGCTGGCCTGGAGTGCGGCCGCGCCTGGATTGCCCTATGTCACCCGGGCCGATGCCAGTAAGGACGAGGTGGCGGCCTTGCGTGCGGGCGTGCTGACGGCCGCCGCGGATCCGGAGCTGGCCGCGGCGCGCCAGGCGCTATCCCTCACGGGATTCGAGGTCTTGCCGCTCGAGGCTTACGACGTGATCGACGAGATGGAGGCGGAGGCGATCGCCCTCGGCTATCCGGATATCGCGTGAAGCGCGGGTTGAGATCGGGACCGGATGGAAGGGCAGGGGCTAGACCGGATCGACGGTCTGGGGGTGAATGCACCGGCCGGCCTGCAGTTCGCGGACACAGCCGTGAATGAGCTCCCACATGTCGGCGCCGCCGGCATCGCCCTGATGGTGCAGGCTGCGGGCCCGTTCCTCGGCGACGCTGCCGGCCTCGGGGCCGTACTGGGCGATCAGCCGCTCGGCGGCGATCCAGGTTTCGAGACGTTCGTCCATGATCCCTTGATCATTAACGAATAATCCTTTGTGTCTGGTTAATACGCGCCGGAGTTGTTGGCGCCCTCCAGCGGGCGGGCCATCGTGGCGGATTGGGTGGTTGGTCTCAAGGGGTTGGCGCGCGACCTCCCGTCACCAAGAGTTGCGAAGCTCCCTGAGCTTGAGGAACACCGCCCTGGCCTCGGGCTTGGCCGGCAGATCGGGGAAGGTCTCGCGCAGTTGGGCGATAACGCTCGGGTTGTGCAGGCGGAAGAAGGTGTTGACCTCCTTCTCGAGCGCGAGGCTGGTGACCAGGGCCGCGTCGGGGTCCTGGCCCTCGATCTCGGCAAGAAGCTCGGCCGCGCGCGCGTTATCGGGCTCCCGGTCCAGGGTGAAGCGCAGATTGTTGACGATGTAATCGTGGCCCGGATAGATCTGGGTGTCGTCCGGCAGCTCGGCGAGCTGCCCGGCGAAAGTCTGATAGAGCTCGACCGGATGGCCGCCGCTATGGCAGTTGCCGGCGCCGGCGTTGAACAGGGTGTCGCCACAAAACAAAGCGGGCTGGTCCGTATGAGACAACAGGCAGACGTGGCTCATGGTGTGGCCGGGGGTGTCGAGGGCCTCGAGCTCTACCGTCTTGCCGACCTGGATGACGTCGCCGGCGCCGAGGCCGCGGTCGATGCCGGGGATCTTGTCGCGGGCGTTGGCGTGGGCCAGCAGCTTGGCTCCGGTCGCCGCGATCATGACCCTGTTGCCGCCGGTGTGGTCGCCGTGCTCATGGGTGTTGAGGATTTGGGTGATATCCCAGCCCTTATCCTTGGCCCGGCTCAAGCATTTCTCGTGATCCAGGGGGTCGATGGCGAGCGCCTCGCCGCTGTCCGGGCAGACGATCAAGTAGTTGAAGTTGCGGTAGGCGTTCCCGGTCCAAATTTGTTCGACGATCACGCTCTTCCCTCCCGTGAATGGCCGGCCCCTGGGCGGCGGTCAGGCGATTTCAGGCGCCGAACGAAAACCCGGCGGCGGCCAGGGCCGCGTCCTGCTCGGCCGCTTGCGGCTTGCCCGTCGGCAGCATGGGCGGGCGCATGGCGAGCCAGGCCGTGTCGTTGTGGCCCTGGGCAAGAAGCCGTTTGAGGGTCGGGATCAGGGGTTGGGACTGCAGGGCCGCGCGCTGGGCGCTGATGATCTCCTGCAGGCCCGCCGTGTCGGCGCCCTGCGAGGACCAGGCGTCGTAGACCCGCCGGATGGCCGGCGCATTGACGTTGGCGGAGGCCGTGATGCAGCCGGCGCCGCCCGCTCCCAGGCCTGCCAGGAGCAAGGTTTCGGTGCCGGGAAAGACGGCGAGGCCGGGGAACCGCGTGATGAAGGTCCGGGTGCTGTCCGGGTCGCCGGAGCTGTCCTTGATGCCCTTGATGACGTCCGCATAGGGCGAGGCCAGCAGCCGCTCGACCAGTCCCGTCGTGATCGCGACGCCGGAAAGGCGGGGGAAATGATAGAGGAAGACGCACAGCGCGTCGTGCCCGACACGGTCGATCACCGCGGCATAGCTGGCGAGCAGGGCCTCGTCGCTGACCCCCTTGTAATAGAACGGCGGCAGCATGAGGACGCGGCTGCAACCCGATTCGACCGCATGGCGGGTGAGGCGCACGCTGTCGGTGAGGGCGCTACAGCCGGTGCCGACCATCAACCGCTCGGCCGGGACGCCTGCCTCCAGGCTTGCATCCAGCAGCGCGATGCGCTCGTCCACCGAAAACGAGTTGGCCTCCCCCGTGGTGCCGAAGACCGCCACGCCGTGGCAACCGTTGTCCAGCAACCATCGCACATGCGCGGCGAAGCGGCCGGGATCGGGTGCCAGATCTTGATCCAGCGGTGTCACCGCCGGGGCCCAGATGCCGAAGGCGGCCTGGCTTTCCGGCCGCACCATGGGCTCGAGTTCGGTGATCGACATGGTCTTACTTCCTCGTTCAAAATGCCGGCAGGTTCGCGCCGCGCAGAATCCGGTTGGAAGATAACCCTCCCGTCCGGCCATGCAAACGAAACTGCGGGGTCGAGGTCTGTTGCGGCTGTTCGGGCGGTCGCCTAGAAAGCCGTTGCGGGTCTCGGCGGGCCATTAGATCATGGGAGTCAAGGGGATCATGGTGGCCGAGGGCCGTTGGATGGAAAGCCCGACACGAGGGATAGATGAGCGAAGCGATCAAACTAGGCGAATCCGACGTTCTCCTGGTCGTGGACATCCAGAATGACTTCTGCCCGGGCGGTGCGCTGGCGGTTCCCGAGGGGGATGCGATCGTGCCGCTGGTCAATTGCGTGATGGAGCGTTTTCCCCACGCGCTCCTGACCCAGGACTGGCATACCCCTGGGCACAGCTCCTTCGCCTCCGCACACCCCGGCAAGAGCCCCTACGAGACGGTCGAGACCTCCTACGGCACGCAGATCCTATGGCCGGATCATTGCGTGCAAGGGACCGCGGGCGCCGCGTTCCAAGGTGACGTCGACGTCGCTCGGGCGGAATTGATCGTCCGCAAGGGGTTTCGTCCGGACATCGATTCCTATTCGGCCTTCTACGAAAACGACCACACCACCAGCACCGGCCTCTCCGGTTACCTGCGCGAGAGGGGTTCCGGCGCGTCTATCTCTGCGGCCTGGCGACGGACTTCTGTGTCAAGTGGTCGGCTCTCGATGCGCGGCGCGAGGGCTTCGAGGTGACGGTCATCGAAGATGCCTGCCGCGCCATCGATCTGGAGGGATCCCTGGCGGTGGCGCGGGCCGAGATGGACGCCGCCCGCGTCGAACTCCTCATATCCGATTCGATTTCGGCGTGAGAACGCGAGACGATCGATGGTGATGCAGGTCCTACGCCACTTCGAGAGCGTCCCCGACGAGCTGAAGCGCTCGGTCATCGCCATCGGAAGTTTCGATGGCATTCATCGCGGCCATCAGGAGGTGATCGGCAAGGCAGGGCGCCTGGCCCACGAACTGGACGCTCCCCAGGGGGTCCTCACCTTCGAGCCGCATCCGCGCAGCTTCTTCGCGCCGGACGCCACGCCCATCCGCCTGACGCCGTTTCGGACCCGGGCCCAGTTGATCGAGGCCCTGGGAGTCGACTTTCTGGTGGTGCTGCATTTTGACGAAGCGCTTTCGCAGATGAGTGCCGAAGATTTCGCCGCTGCGGTCCTGGGCGAGGGGCTTTGTGTCCGTCACGTCGTGGTCGGCGACAACTTCCGATTCGGCCACAAGCGCAAGGGCGACGTCGACCTGCTCCGGCAACTTGGGCGCCCGTGCGGATACGACGTCAGCATTATCGAGCGAATTCGCGGCCCCGGCGGGGATCCCTATTCTTCGACGCTCATCCGCCAATACCTGCAGCAGGGCAATCCGACGCGGGCGGCGCTCCTGCTCGGCCGCTATTTCGAGATGGAGGGGCGGGTGCAGACGGGCGAGGCCCTGGGACGCACCCTGGGCTATCCGACGGCGAATATCGAGCTGGGCGACGTGCTGCTGCCGGCCTACGGTGTCTATGCCGTCCGTGCCGCCATCGACCGCGGCGGTGACATCCGCTGGCATGCCGGCGTCGCGAACCTCGGCGTCCGCCCGACCGTCGGATCATCCTCACCTCTTTTGGAAGTGCATCTCTTCGACTTCGACGAGGAGATCTACGGCCTGCACATGCGCGTGGCGCTGGTCGATTATCAGCGCCCGGAGGTGAAATTCGAGTGCCTCGAGGACATGAGGGTGCAAATGAAGGAGGACGAGCGTCAGGCCCGCATGACCCTCGCATGGGAGGATTGGGACGCCAGCTGGCCGGCCAGCCCCTTCATGACGTGACCATTTGACTAAGGGATCCTAAGAGGTCTCGATCTCCGTCGAAGGGGTCCGGGCCTCATGTTTGATTCAGAAGGAAGATCGAGGATTGCTGCGGTTCACTTACCCCATGGCGGTGCTGATCGGTCTCGTGAGTCCCCATGCCACATGGGCCGAGGGAGACCGGGTCCGTGGCCGGGCGCTGGCGATCGACAACTGCTCCCAATGCCATGTCATCGGGGATTACAACCGCTATGGCGGGGTCAACAACTCACCGTCGTTTTACGTTTTCGCGGAACGTCCGGAAGTTTACCGGGAACGCCTGCGCACCTTCGATCAACGCCGCCCACATATCTCCAGGAACATGCAGGTCTCGCCCAAGGAAATCCAAGACATCATGGCTTATGTCGAGACTGTGAAAAGGCCATGAGGCCGGCTGGACCAGCTCAAGGGCCAACGATCAGTTCGATGACCATTAGGGGCCAGGTGGCGCCCATCTCGAGTGCGTCAAAGAGTTGATCGCCCAAGCTCCAATCGCCATCCCATTCGTTAGATAGGTAACCGCCGGCAACGCCGAACACGCCCAGCAGGTAGAACAGGACGACGATGAATAGACTCTTCTTAACCACGAGGTGCAATCCTCCAATCGGCGACCCGGTTTGCGGCGCCTGCCACGGCAGCTCGGCTCACGCCGCCAGATCTTGCCCCCTTGTGGTCCTCTGCGGGACGACGCATGAAATCAGCCGAGCTGCTTGTGCAGCTTAACGAATTCTTTCTTCACTTCCCGCTCGCCGCTTGCTTCCCAAATCGGGCAGGCCGTCACCACATGCAGGCCGCCGGTGCGGAAGTTGCGGTTGATCGTCTTGACCCAGTAGGCGACTTCATTGGCGAGCTTCTGGCGCTCGCCTGACGAAATCTCCGCCCCCTGAATCGCATGCATCGTCGATTGACGAATGTCGCTCGCCGAGTTCGTTTCGCCGCAGTGTTCGGCCATGACCGACCACTGGGTCAAATTCTCCACGGCCTGCAACGCCCTTCGCATACTGAATGCCGAAGCCGGCGCCGTGCCGGCCAGGAGTATTGTGGCGGCCATGACGATGGAAGTTGATCGCAACACAGCGGTTTCCCCTCCAATCCTTCAACACCTTCGATTGCCTGAGATCCGGTTGAATAACCGTCTCCTGCCGTCTACATTTGCCCCTCGATGTGTTAAGAGATCTTCAAGCACAAGATTCACAATAAATCTATAGCTTATTCGAGACTTATTTCGTTATGCATAAATAAAAGACGGCATATACACCAATGGTAATATTCAACTAGGCTTCCGGGCTAAAGACTCGGCATCGGCTTCCGCATTTCTTGACTGCCGGAGATGGCCCGGCGGATTGACGTCGGCGGCGACCTGGGATGAAGGAGCCACCCGCGGCCAAAGCCGGCCCGCTCTTATACTGATTGGCTATTCGGGTTAAGAGTCGGCGGCGCCTGTCGCCGCGCGGATCTGGCGTACCGCCGCGTCCACTTTCAGTCTGAGCAACGCCTCGCCCCGTTCGGCGCTGGCGCGCCTTGGATCGCCGCTGACCCCGGTGGTTTCGTTGGCCCGGCCGCCGTCGCGCTGGAGGCGGTCGGTTCGGATGCCGCCGGGATAGACGGCCATCAGTTCCGAAGAATCCCGGATACCAGCGTGGCGGCCGATGGTGGCCTCGCTCTCGCCCTCGGCCTTGAGCCAAGCGACCTGACCGTTGGCGGCGTAGTAGTCGCCGACGTGCAGCACGGTGACGCCCTCGCCGGACCAGGCCTCGAACAGCTGGGCCGCCACGCTGGCCTGGGCGGCCTGGTTGCCGCCGCTGTCGCCGACGAAGGCGATGGTGGTGAAACCGTGGGCGCGCAGGCTGCGCGCCGTGTGCTCCAGCAGCGCCGCGAAGACCGGTTCCGGAATAGAAAGGGTGCCGGCATAGGACATGTGGCCCGACGGCGGATCGACCTCGCCTTCCGGCACATAGGCCATGACCGGCGCCACCAGCGCATCGCCAAGGGTTTCGGCGATGGCCCCGGCAGCTCGGCGGACGATGTAGTTGTGCTTGCCCAGCACCATGTGCGGTCCGTTTTGTTCCACCCCGCCGGTCGGGACGATGACCGTGGTCTTGCCCCGCGCGAGGGCTTCGCGCACCTCCACCCAGGTCATCTCCTCGAGATAGACGGTCTGGGGCAGTGGGGCGGTCAGCGGCTGCGGGATCGCGGTCAGACTGACCAGGAGAACGGTGAAGGCGGCGACGGCGATAGACCGCAGCACGCGCCGTTGCGTACCGAGCGTCCGGGCGAACAGCCGCCGGAAGGGCAGCAGATAGAGGGACACCACCCCGTCATAGGCCCGATGTTCGCCCTGGTAGAGGCCGAAGTTCAGCTTTTCCTTGCCGCGGGGTATATAGAGCGTGCCGGCGATCCAATCCCAGAAAGCGAATATGAAACCCAGGTTCTTGTCGAAGTGCCGTGGCGCGTCGCTGTGATGGATCTGGTGTTGGGCCGGGCTGATGAGAACGTGGCTGAGCGCCCTGGGATACGGTAGCCAGATATGGCTGTGGCGCAGGTTGTAGCCCAGCAGGTAAAAGGCGAAGACGCCCACGTTCAGCCCGAACACCGCAATGACGCCGGGCACCTCGGCGAAGAGGTAGGCAAAGAGGCCGTGAAGCGCTCCGGTCAGGGCGCCGCTCACGCTGGCGGTGAACAGCGTGTCCACCGGGTGCATGCGGTAGACGGTGATTGGGGTCAGCACTTCGGCCGAGTGGTGGACCTTGTGAAACTCCCACAAGGCCGGGACCTTGTGCTGAAGGAAGTGGGTGATGAACACGCCGAAATCGAGCGCGACGAGAAGGCTCGCGGTCATCAAGGCGAGGCTCGCCGGGCCGGACGTGAAACCCGGGCCCTCTGGCCCCCAGATCGCGGCCAGTAGCGCGCCGCTCCATTCGGCCGAGACCGCGGCGCCGAGGACCAGCGGCGCCAACAGCAGGGGATAGGCGATCTTGTTGACCAGGAAAAACTTGCAATCGGTCCAGGCCGAGCGGTGGGTGTAGATCCGTTTCGGAAACACTTGGCGCAAGAATCCGCCCTGCGCATCGGTCGCTCCGCGGTCGCGCGCCGCCGCATAGACCAGATAAGCCAGCGCCAGGGCCGTGACTAGATAGAAGACATAGATCCGCTTATCCGGGCTGAACGGAATCAACAACGGCGCGGCGAGCGAATCGAGAAGGTTCGAGAGCTGTTCCATGCCGGACGGGAAGTGGCTACACAGGCATCCTCAGCTATAGCCGCGCCGCCCTTAAGACCCTGTTAAGAGTGGTCGGGTGGGATGGCGGCCGTGCCTCCGCGCCGGCAGGAAGGTAGGTGGACTTGCAAGCCGGATCTCGCGAACTGACCAGGATCTTGGAGCTTCATCCCGCCTTGGTGACCCTGGCCATGCTGGGTGGGCTCGGCGCGACCATCGCCCTTGCCTGGATCTTGCCGGCCGGCGCCGACGGGGCCGTCTTCGCCCTTGGACTGGTCGTCTTCGTGCTCGGCTGGCCGTTCCTCGTGGCGCTTCACCTGGAGGAGACCTTCGGGGAGATCACCGAGGTCAATCGGTGGCTGGTCACCGCGAGCTATCTCGCCGCCTTGGTGCTGCTGCCCCTCGCACTGGCTATCATCGAGCTCTTTACCGGCCTGGGCTGGTCGCTGCTTTTCCTGCTCGCCTGGGCTGCGGGCTGTGTGGCGGCGGGATATCTGCTCTGGGCGGCCAACCAGGCGCTGGTCTTCATCGAGGAGCGCCGCTGGGTCGCGCCCGAGCAACTGGTGCCGTCGTTCCTCATGATGTTCGTCCTGCCGGCGACGATCCCCTACATGCAATACCGGCTGCGCAAGGCCCTGGTGGAGGCTCGCGAGGACGAGTGGAGCGCCGACTGACCATCACACCCGCCGGATCATCCACCCCCGGCCCGCGCAGCGTAGGTAACCCAGCCGATCTTGCCGGCCTCGGCCGCATCGACCCAGAGCTGGAACTGGCCGAGGGCCTGGGCCGTCTCGGCCGCCGGCAGATCGACGGGATGGCGCTCCAGATGCGCGGTTGCGGCGGCCCTGATGGCGGCGTAGCTGGGCGCGACATGGCGCGACCAGTCCTCGAACCGGGTGATCTCGAAACCGAGCGCGGCCAGGGCCCGGTCGTAATCGCCGCGGTCCCACATGCCCGGCGACTTGACCCGGGCGTAGATCGCATCGCGGTCCGCGTCGCCGACCCAGCCGGCCATCGTCACATCTGACAGCACCAGCCAGCCCCCGGGCGCGAGCACGCGCCGGGCCTCGGCCAGAACGGCGGTCTTGTCCGGCGAATGCAGCAGGGCTTCCTGGCACCACCAGAGATCGAAGCTCCGGTCGGCGAACGGCAGGCGGTGAAAGTCGGCGCCGAGGAAGGCGACCCGCTCCGTCAGCCCAGCCTTGCGGGTGAGCGCCAGGCCCTGGCTCAACTGGCGCTCGGAAATATTGCTGGCGAGCACCCGGCAGCCGTAGCGCGTGGCCAGATGCCGGGCCGCAGGGCCCAGGCCGCAGGCGACCTCGAGAACGCGAGAGGCGGGCGAGAGGGGCAGATCGTCCGCCATGGCGCGCACGGCGCGCTCCTGGGCGTCGCGCAGGGGATCGTCTTCGCGCTCGAACAATCCGAGGTGCAGATGCTCGCCCCAAACCGGCTCCATGGCGACGCGAAAGCCGCGCGCGTAGAAATCCCGGGTTTCGGCCAGATTGCGCTCTCGTCTTGTGTCGGCCACGCCTGACTCTAGCTCTGCGGCGCCGGTGACGCCTGGCCAAAACTCACGGTTTCAGGTGAAAGGATAGCCGTCTTGAACAGAGGCGGATAGGGGGCTTCCAGTGGCCCCTAGAATCTGTATCCACGGCGACGTTAAGCTGAAGAATATCGCTACATCAATAGGTTAGAGGAATTTTCTCAGACCCCTTAAGTCTCGATCGCCGGGGCGGCGCCTGCAAAAAAAATCCCACATCTTGGTACCGGATGAGTCGGCCCAGCGCTCGGGTGGCCCGCCTGCGAGCGCTTCGGGCCCGAGATTACGAGAATTTAATGCGCCGGTCAGGCGCTGTTAATGCCGGCCTCTTACCTGAGACTTGGTGGACGTACGAGCCTTGTCGGGGATCGTCTCGTCCCAGTCTTTGGTCGATGCAAGAGTGGGAGATGATTGGCATGCGCAACAGATTTTGGGTGTCACAGAAACCGAGGACGGCGGTCACCGCCGCGGCCCTCGCGGCCTTGATGATCGGAGGGACGGGCTTGGCGCTGGCCGGTTCGGACTCCTCGCAATCCAGTGCGGCGCTGAGCGCAGCGGCGGTCCAGTCGTCGGCCGCGGTCGTGCCGCTGTCGGGCTTTGCCGACATCGTCGACAGCGTGCGTCCGGCGGTGGTCAACATCGAAGCGGTAAGAGAGGCCGGATGGCGTCCGGATGCGAATGAAGACGAAATCGATCCGCTCGATGATTTCTTCGAGCGCTTCTCCGACGAGCGGGGCGAGGGTCCCGGCGCCGACGACGATGATGAGATGAGGGAATCAATGAAGCGCTGGTTCCGCGAGTTTCAGCAACGCCGCCATGAAGGAGATGGCTACCAGGGCGAGCGCCATGGCCGGTTCCGCGACAGGCAGCAGGGCTTGCCCATGCGCGCGGCCGGAGCCGGTTTCATCATCGATGCCGACGGCACCATCGTGACAAACAACCACGTGGTGGCCGGGGCCGACCGGATCCACGTCACACTGAATGACGGCCGCAGCTTCGAAGCCACTCTCGTCGGCCGCGATCCGGCCACCGACCTGGCGGTCATCGAAATCGAGGCCGAAGCGCCTTTGCCCTTCGTCGTATTCGGCGATTCCGAGGCCGCGCGGGTTGGCGACTGGGTGCTTACGATCGGCAATCCCTTTGGTCTCGAGAACAGCGTGAGCATGGGAATCATCTCGGCGCGCGGCCGCAGCATCGGGGCCGGACGCTACGACGATTTCCTGCAGATCGATGCGCCGATCAATCGCGGCAACTCGGGCGGTCCGGCGTTCAACACCAGGGGCGAGGTCATCGGCGTCAACACCGCGATCTTCTCGCCGAGCGGCGGCAGCGTCGGCATCGGCTTCGCCATTCCCTCGGGCATGGTGCAGGAGATCGTGGCGGAGCTACAGGATGAAGGCAGGGTCGAGCGCGGTTGGCTCGGCGTGCGCATCCAGCCGGTCACCGAGGACCTGGCCGAGGGTCTCGATCTGGACGAGGCCAAGGGCGCACTCATCGCCGAGGTGACGGACGACAGCCCCGCCGAGGCCGCGGGCCTTGCGGTGGGAGATGTGGTCCTCTCGGTGAACGACAAGCCGATCGGCGACGTGCGGGACCTGACTCGCACCATTGCGCGGCTCGATCCGGGCGAGGATGCCGAGATCGAATTGTGGCGCCAGGGCGAGATGGCGAGCGTGACGGTGCGACTTGGCGCTTTTCCCGAGCCTGAGCAAGTGGCGCTCGCTGATCCTGACCAGCCGAAGGCCGGCGAGGCGGTCATGGGCATGCGTCTGGCCGAACTGGACGAGAGGGCGCGCGAGGCCTTCGATATCGAGGAAGAGACCGAGGGTGTCCTGATCACCGCGGTCCAGCCCGACAGTTGGGCCGCCCGCAAGGGACTGCGCCGCGGCGATGTGATCGTACAGGCCGGTCAAGCGCCGGTCTCCAGCCCCGCCGAGGTTGCTGCCGCGGTCGAATCGGCCAGGCAAGAGGACCGCAAGGCCGTCCTCGTGCTGATCAGTCGCGAAGAAGAGGAGCGATTCGTAACTCTCCCGTTGCGTGACGCCTGATCCGGCGCTGCGGCAGTTCGGCAGGTATCCCGCCGTGTGCCCCCAGCACGGCGGGATGCCGCTGTTTTCTGCCGGGGATTCATATGTGGTTTCCTTATGGGCGGCAATTCAGAGCGATCGACCGAACGCCTTGCGTCGCCCGCGACAATCGCCATCTTATTCTCGAGTTGATGCCGGCCGCCTCGGCACGGAGGGTTGCTTGAAAATCCTGGTCATCGAAGACGACGCCGAAAGCGCCCGTTATATCGCCAAGGGCCTGCGTGAGAATGGTCTGGTGGTGGATATTGCCTCCAATGGGCGCGAGGGGCTGATCCGCTTGCTGAGCGAGGATTACGACCTCGCCATCGTCGACCGCATGTTGCCCGAACTCGACGGCCTCAGCCTGGTGGAGCGTCTGCGTGGCGCCGGTAAGACGACGCGGGTCTTGTTCTTGAGCGCCATGAGCAGCGTGCAGGACCGGGTGCGGGGCCTCAAGAGCGGCGGCGACGACTACTTGGCCAAGCCCTTTGCCTTTTCGGAATTGATGGCGCGGGTCGAGGCCTTGCTGCGGCGCCCGGCGGCGGAGGAGGCCGCCACGCGGCTGACGGTCGGCGATCTGGAGATGGATGGGCTGGCGCGTAGCGGAAAGCGCCGCGCCCACGAGATTGAATTGCAGCCGCGAGAGTTCAAAATCCTCGAGTATATGATGCGTCATGCCGGGCAGGTGGTGACCCGGACCATGCTGTTGGAGAATGTCTGGAACTATCACTTCGATCCGCAGACCAACGTGATCGACGTTCACATCAGCCGGCTGCGCGGCAAAATCGATCGTGATTTCGAACAACCTCTCTTGCACACCGTCCGAGGTGCGGGATACTGCCTTCGTGACTCCGGTTAGGCTTTATAAATCCCGAACCTTTCGCCTCGCGCTGATCTATCTCTGCCTGTTCAGCACCGCGGTGCTTGCCCTAGTCGGCTTTGTCTACTGGTATGCGACCGATTCCCTGTCGCGCCAAATCGACGCCACCATAGATGCCGAGATCCGCGGCCTGGCCGAGCAATACCATCAACGCGGTACCAGGGGCCTGTTGGCGGCGGTCGAGCGCCGGGTCTCCGGCGCGGCGGCGCGGCGCGGGCTCTATCTGCTGGTGGACCGGGACTTCACGCCGTTGGCCGGCAATATCTCGCGCTGGCCCGACGAGCCGCCGGACGACGAGGGTTGGGTCACCTTCCGCCTCGGATTTCCCGAGTCCGAGGAGGAGGAGGAGTGGGAGGGGGTCAACTTCGGCCGGGCGCGCCTGTTCGATCTGAGCGGGGGCCTGCATCTTTTGGTCGGCAACGACGTGCGCGAACGCGCCCGGGTCCGGGACCTGGTGGCCGAAACCCTGGGTTGGGGCCTGGCGATCATCCTTGTCCTGTCGCTGGCGGGCGCGCTGCTGATGAGCCGCTCGCTGCTCAGCCGCATCGAGGACATCAATGCGGCGAGCCGCGAGATCATGGGCGGCCATCTGAACCGGCGGGTCCCGGTCAGCCCGCGTGGCGACGAATTCGACGAGGTGGCCGGCAATCTGAATGCCATGCTGGACCGGATCGAGCGTCTGCTCGATGCGGCCAAGGAAGTCTCCGACAACATCGCCCATGACCTGCGCAGCCCGCTGGCGCGGCTGCGCAGCCGGCTCGAGCTGCTGACGCTGGAAACCCCGAGTTTGGATGACTACCGCGAGGCGACGGCCGGGACTCTTGCCGAGATCGATCAGCTCCTGAAGACCTTCGCCGCGCTTCTGGCGATCGCCGAGGCCGAGGCCGGGGCCGCCCAGCGCAGCTTCGCGCCGGTCGAACTGGCGGACCTGGTTCGCGATGTGGCCGAGCTCTACGAGCCGCTGGCCGAGGCGCGCGGCCTCTCGCTCCGCCTTTCGATCGCCGGCCCGGCGCGGATACACGGCGACCGCGACGTGCTGTTTCAGGCCCTGTCCAACCTGCTGGACAACGCCGTCAAGTATGCTCCGGAAGGCTCGGCGGTCAGTCTGGACCTCAGTCCCGCCGCCGGCGAGGCGCGTATCGCGGTGGCGGATCAGGGCGCGGGCATTCCACCCGAGCTGCGGGAGAAGGTGCTGGAGCGCTTCTTCCGGGCCGAGAGCAGCCGCAGCACCGATGGCAGCGGCCTCGGCCTCAGCCTGGTTGCCGCGGCGGCCAAGCTGCACGGCGGCCACATTGCCCTCGAAGACAACGCCCCCGGCCTGCGCGCCGTGCTGAGCTTGCCGGTGCGGCCCGAGCCCCGTGTCTCGGCCGGCGCGCCTGCGTGAGCGGTTCCGGGGCGGTCAAGGCGCAGTAATACCAAGGAGCGCCTTTAAAGACCCATAGAGACGGCTTCCCAACGCTATTGGGCGGTCGTCGAGGAAATCTGGAACACTGGTATCCTCGGGATTAGCCTCGGCCGTATCCTGGTGGCCGTCGGCATCGTTTTACTCTGCATGCTGATTCGGCAGCTTTTCATTCGCGTCGTCTCGGGCCGGCTGCGGACCTGGGCCAAGCGCAGCACTATCGATATCGACGACCTGGTCATCATTGCCCTCGAGCAGCCGATCGGCCTGATCCCGATCGTCCTCGGTTTCTTCTTCGTCGCCGAGTTCCTGCAGCCAGCGGCGCCATCGCGCTGCTCGCCGGAGATGTCATCAAGTCGCTAATCATTGTTATCATTTTCTGGGGCTTCTACCGCCTGGTCGATCCCTTTAGCTTCCTGCTGCGTAACCTCGAGCGGCTGTTCAGCCCGGAGCTTGTCGGTTGGCTGCTCAAGGCCATCAAGGTCGCTTTCGTCTTCGTCGGTGGGTCGGCGATCCTCGAGACCTGGGGTATCGAGGTGGCGCCACTCCTGGCCGGCCTCGGCATCTTCGGCGTCGCGGTGGCGCTTGGCGCCCAGGACCGCTTCAAGAACCTGATCGCCGGGCTGCTGATCATCGCCGAGAGACGCTTGCAGCGCCGGCGATTGGATCAAGGTCGACGGTGTGGTCGAAGGCACAGTGGAGAAGATCGACTTCCGTTCGACCCACATCCGGCGTGTTGACCAGGCGCCGGTGCATGTCCCCAACTCCATGCTGTCGGACCAGGCCGTCACCAACTTCTCGCGCATGACCTACCGGCGAATCTACTGGATGATCGGGGTCGAGTACCGCACCACGGTGCCTGAGCTGCACCGCATCCGCGATGAGATCGAGGACTACGTCCTCACCAACCCCGCCTATGCCGACCCTTCTGAAGCCTCGACCTTCGTGCGCATCGACCGCTTCAGCGAGTCCTCTATCGACATCCTTCTCTACTGCTTCACCATCACGACCAACTGGGGCGAATGGCTCGAGATCAAGGAGGCGCTAGCCTACCGGATTAAGGAGATCGTCGAAGGGGCCGGCAGCGGCTTCGCCTTTCCGAGCCGGTCGCTCTATGTCGAGGCCCTGCCGGGCGGCAGCCCAGAGCCCTTCGTTCCGCCGGAGCCTA
>PVMK01188912.1_pt1 | contig 23900 bp, 21 predicted proteins | sample 1853481 | NCBI WGS metagenome assembly PVMK01 (sample SAMN08533507, study PRJNA380276) | Marine sediment metagenome, whole genome shotgun sequencing project. | reverse complement strand
TGCCGCTAATGATGAGCCATTCGACCCGCCGATGAATGAAGACGCATGGGCGGAGTGGGTAGCTGCAATTACCAACGCCACACACTCAAGCACTCGAATGATATTGCGCACTCACCCTGAATGGTCGACAGCGCCGGATTCAGATGCGGGGCCCAATCTTCTGTACCTGCGATATCGCACAGTAGGCCAGGGGCAGATGGGCGCCTATCACGATTGGATCAAGAACAGCTTGTCACCGGCTCTCAAGGAAGGTGGCGCCGATGTGACTTTCAGTCATGTCGTCTTAGGGGGCAATAACAGGACCTGGATAAGCGCGACCTACCTCGAGAATTGGGCGGCGATGGACGGCGAAGGTCCCCTTACGCATATGAGCGACAACGCGATCGACGGAATGCTGGACGCCGCGAATAATATGGTCGTTGAGAGCGAGAATCGTTTGTTGCGGTATCGCGCTGATCTGAGTTTCTAATTAGTAAGTACGTATAACCCTGCCCCGCATTCTTTATAGAATGCGGGGCAGTTTCGTTCAGTCCCGCGTTTTGAAGATACATTTCTGCAAGTCGTCTTCCGGCACCTCATCCAGCCACTCAACTTTGCGGAAGTTTCTTTTAATGCCGCGTGCGAGTTTGCCAATTTGCGCGCCATCGACAATGCGATGATCGAAGGTCCCTGTTAACGGCAGAATCGTCCGAATGACGATTTCGCCTTTGCGTACAACCGGCTTTTCCTCGATTTTGCCCAGCACAATTACTGCGGGTACTTTTGCAGCCGGCATCAGGCCTGTCATGCCGGTCTTCAGCCCATGGCTGCCAATATCCGACACGACGAACGAGCCGAAGCTATGCGCGGATAATCCCAGGGCCTTGATCTCCATGCCCATATCCACTGTGATCCACTTCAGGATCAGAAACACGGGCCGCCGCAGTGGCCATGGAATCCGGTTCAGCAGGTACTTGTTCTGTGCCGCCTTCGATTCGACACCGCCGCGGGCGACTTGCGCCTTTTCACGGATTTCCCCGGCAATCGAGGTGACCGTCCGGGCATGGGCGTCCTTGATAATGACCGAGGTTACGCCCGCGTCATTATTCATTGCGACCGGCACCATCGCGTCCAGGCGTTCACGACCGATCATGCGGCCGCGCCTGATGAAACAGTTCATCTCCGGCACGTCAAACGCGACCGCCCGCGATACAACCGCAGTGACGATATGCGTCATCGTTATCTTGGTGCCCGCTTCGCGCTTTTCATCGATAAAACGCACGGCATCGGTGACATCGATATCGAGCGTGCCGTACACCCGGGAATCCGTCGGCGTGGTGTAAATTGCGGCGGCCGTAACACGCCATGGGGTGTTAAACTGATCCATTCGAAGAAGAATAAACGAATTCCAAAGCGGGGGCGCCGGAATGCACAAGAAAGAGTCTTCGTTAATGAATCGCAGGAGAGTCTTGTACGCTGCTTTGATGGGTGGCAGTGGTGCCGCGCTCTCAGCCTGCGTGCCAACAGAAGATTCATCGGATGTCGATATCTGGGCCGGATTCGATGAACGGATAACGGAGCGCTCGCTGGCGGAGGCGGAAAAACTGTTTGGCCTGCAGTTCTCGGAAGCAGAACGGCGGCTGATTCTCGGCGGTCCTGTGGAAGAAAGCGAGGACGGTTTTTTCGCCAGCCAAATCGAAAACCTGGTGTCCATGCGCAGCCAGGAGATGCCGAATTCGTTCGCGCCGGCCATGACGTTCGACCCGCGACTACCGGGTGTCAGCTATCCCGCTCAGGCGAATTCCGTTACTTTATTTCCCGAAGAGATCGCCGCATTACCTGACAATGCCGAGGACATCGCCTTTGCTTCGGTCAAGCAACAGGCGCGCTGGATGACAACTGGCCAGTTGACGAGCCGCGAGCTGACCGACATATACCTCGACCGAATTGGACAATACGGCGGTTTGCTCGAATGCTTTGTGACGGTCACGCCGGAAGTCGCCCGGGCGCAGGCCGATCAGGCGGATCGTGAACGCGCGACCGGCCAGGTTCGGGGACCGCTGCACGGCATTCCCTATGGCGTCAAAGACCTGCTGGACACCAAGGACATTGCGACGACCTGGGGCGCAGAACCTTACAAGGATCGAGTGGCCAGCAGCGACGGCGCCGTGGTGCGACTGTTGCAGGGTGCCGGTGCAGTGATGCTCGGCAAGACCACGCTCGGCGCCCTCGCCTGGGGCGATGTCTGGTTCGGCGGCGAAACGCGCAATCCCTGGAACCCCAAAGAAGGCGCTTCGGGATCTTCCGCTGGTTCGGGGTCTGCAACCGCCGCCGGCCTGTGCTCGTTCGGCATCGGCACCGAGACCCTGGGCTCCATCGTGTCGCCCACCGACAGGAACGGGCTGTCGGGACTGCGGCCAACCTATGGGCGAGTCTCCCGTGCCGGCGCCATGGCACTGTGCTGGTCTTTGGACAAGATCGGACCGATGTGCCGTTACGCGGAAGACAATGCGTTGGTGCTGAGCGTACTGAACGGCTTTGATGTAGACGATGCCTCGTCGATCGACATGGGCTTCAGATATGACGGCCGCCAGGCAATCAGCGACCTGACCGTTGGTTATGACCCGAGCTGGTTCGAAGGCGAGGACGTGCGCTCGACTGACAGGACTGCACTCGAGGCGATGGCCAGATTAAATGTGACTTTGAAGGAAATCACCCTGCCCGACCTGCCTGTCGATGAAATTATGGCGCCGCTTCGCGCAGAATCTGCCGCCGCACTCGAAGAGCTTACTTTGTCGGGCCGCGATGATTTATTACGTCGACAAGTCGAGAGGGCCTGGCCGAACAGATTCCGTGAGGCGAGATTCTACTCGGCAGTTGATTATGTACAGGCGGATCGCCTGCGGCGCGATGTCATGAAGAAAGCGCATGAGTTCTTCTCGCAGGTTGACGTGGTGTTCGGCCCGAGCTTCGACACGCCCATGCTGCGTCTGACAAATTTCACCGGCCAACCCTGCCTGGCGATGCGCGCCGGTTTCGAGGAAATCACACCGCGTGCATTGTTCAACCATCCGGAAAATGACACAGACGAAACGCTGCACCGTATTCCACGCTCAGTGAGCCTGTGGAGCAATCTTTTCGAGGAAGGCAAACTTATCCAGGTCGGCCATGCACTCGAAGCCGAACTCGGTGTTGTTAATGAAAGACCGCCACTAACGTAGAAAAGTAGTCAAATTTCGCAGGTCGCACGGCAGCTCGCCAGGTCAGGACTGTTTAACTAATAAACGACCCAATGCGCAAACGCGAACACGATTGGCAGGCCGATCAATGTCCGCAGCACGAAAATGATGAATAGATGATGGAAGCGCAGCGGGATTTCACACTTGATCATCAGTATGCCCACCTCTGACATGTAGATAAGCTGAGTCAGTGAAATTACGCCGATGACAAAACGCGTAATCTCTGCATCGATGTTGGCGACCATCAATGCCGGCAGGAACATATCCAGGAAACCGGCTATCAGCGCGGGCGCCGCTATCTCGGCATCCGGCAAATTGAACAGTTCAAGTAATGGCACCAGCGGCCAGGACAACCATTGCAATATCGGGGTGTACGTAGCGATTATGAGGCCGGCACCGCCTACCGCGATCACCGCGGGGACCAGGCCGAACCATATATCGAGGATATGCCCGACCGAGGTATGAAATTGCTGTTTCAACGGCGGCGCTTTGGCCGCTCGTTGCGTTGCAAGATCGATCGCTTCCTGTAGCTGTGAACCATCCCCTGCAGGTTTCTCGCGCAGGGGATGCAATTGATCATACGGTGTATCCGGGAATCCGGACAACGGCCAGATGCGCGGCATAATCATCGCCGTGATGACGCCGGTCACGACAACCGCCGAGTAATAGGGCAGGAACATGTGACCGAGTCCGACGGTACTCGCAACGATCAAGGCAAATGGCACAGAGACGACGGAAAAATTGGTCGCAATGACGGCTGCCTCTCGTGCCAGGTAATGACCGGATACGTATTGCTGAATCGTAATCAGGACGCCAACCGGCGCAGAAGACAACCACGACGCCAGCGCATCGATGGCGGAGCGCCCCGGCAACGTAAACAGTTTGCGGAACACGCGCTTGACCATCGTGCCGACGAATTCCATCAAGCCGTAGTCGGTAAGGAACGGCATGAGCAAGCCTGCAAACAGGAACAGGGGCACAATCGCGAACGCAAGCACGCGCAAAACCGTGCCGCCGGTATTCGCATGCCAGAAAAATTCCGGGCCGAACTGGAAAATCGTCATGGTACCCATGACCGTGCCGATGGTACGTAAGGCTACCCAGACCGGTGCTACCTGGAACAGCCTGGAGATCATCGAGTCGGCTGGAACGCGCTCAGGACCCATCACTTTCACGATCAAAGTGCCGATCGTGCTGATCCACAGCAGGCTGAAAACGACCCAGGTCATGGTGTCGCCGACAAACGCGGTGGCCGAAGATGACAACCAGCCCATCATGATGGTCCAGTTGCCGTCAACCTGAATTGGCGTCAGAAAAGCAAGAATACCCAGCAGTGACGGCAGCGCGAAGGCGAGAATTGCGCGGCGACTGGGTGGTGACGCGGTGACGTCAACCGTCTCGATATGACTGTCGCTATCAATATCGTGTGGTACCTGGCTCATGCGGCTGCCTTTCCTCTCAGGTAAACTGCCGATGCAAAATACCAGCATCAGATGCCCTTGTTAACCAAAATACGGAATACAGCATGAAATACGGGAAGCTATTCCTCTCGCAGATCGCACTGGCAATCGTGGTTTTTGCTTCCCCCGCTGCCGCGCAGGACGAGCGGCTGTCGCTGGAATGGGTCTTCAGCGAGGAAGGTAAAACGGCTACTTCCGTGCCCGACCACGCCTGGCTCGATAACGGTCTGTTGATGCTCTACGACAAGCGGGTGCCAATGATCGAGCGCACGATTGAATCCTACAATCCCGACAACGGCCGGCGTCGTTCGCTTGTCAATGCGAAGAAAGTAATTGCGGCATTTAACGCTCAGTTCGAACCCGATGAACCCATCGAGGAACTGGGCTGGCCCGCGTCCTTCGATCCAACGGGTCGCTGGGCGGTATATGAACAGTCTGACGACATCGTGCTGCTGGATTTGCGATCGAGTGAGGTCACGCCAGTGGCGATTACCGATGCCGTGGAGAAATCGGCGCGCTTTTCCCCGGACGGCCGCTGGCTTGCGTTTGTCAGGGATAACGATCTCTACGCCTGGGACGTCAGGAAGCAGACGGAAAAACGCCTGACGACGGGCGGCTCGGAAACCTTGATGAACGGCACCGTATCCTGGGTTTACTGGGAAGAACTACTGGGTCGCGTCGACCAGGGATATTTCTGGTCGCCCGATTCGACGGCGATTGCCTATCTGCAATCTGATGATTCCGGCGTCGGCACCATGCATTACGTCGATTTTGAGCCGGACCTGCCAAAACTCATTAAACAAAGACACCCGAAAGCGGGTGAGGCGAATCCGCGTGTGCGAGCGGGCGTGGTCAGTCTCGAGGACGCCAAAACGACCTGGGTCGATCTTGGTTCCTATCCATACGAGTATTTAGCACGCATTAAATGGCTGCCCGACAGCCTGCATGTTGCCGTGCAAACCCTGAATCGGCCGCAGACCACGTTGGATTTGTTCATTGCCGATGCATCGTCCGGCGAGACACGTCATGTCATGCGCGAAACGGACGAAGGCTGGGTTAACGTCCATGATGACCTGTATTTTCTCGAGAACGGCAACTTCATCTGGGCCTCGGAACGCGATGGCTACGCACACCTCTATCAATTCGATGCAAACGGTGACCTTGTCAACCAGGTCACGCAAGGCGAATGGGCTTTGCGTCCATCCGGCGGTGCGGCAGGCATGGATCAATCGGTAGCCTATGTCGATGACGATCAGCAACACATCTGGTTCACCGCTCTCGAAAAAGCGTCGACCGAAAGACATCTCTATCGTATTAATATCGATGGCAGCGGCATGAAACGGCTGACTGCAGAGGAAGGCGCGCACCAGATCTGGTTCCGGCCGGACGGAGAATATTATCTCGACGCCTCATCTGCCCTCGATCGCCCGCCTTCACTCAGCCTGCACCGGCCGAACGGCGAAATTCAGGCAATGGTGACCGCAGCTGCTGATGATATTCCGCAGCGTTTCGACTTGCAGCCCTGGGAGATGATGACGGTCAATGCCCGCGATGGCTATTCAATGCCGGCAATGATGCTCAAGCCGCGTTTCTTCGACGCCGACAAAAAATATCCGGCCGTCGTCTACGTTTATGGCGGCCCATCGGCACCGACCGTTGTCAATGCCTGGGGCCGCCACGCCCGAATGATGTATCACCAGCTGCTTGCCGATCAGGATGTCGTGGTTTTCTATGTTGACAATCGCAGCGCGGCTGGGAAAAGCAAAATAGACGCCAACACTATCGTGCGCCAACTCATGGGACCCGGTCGAAATCAACGATTTGCTGGATGGCGTCGCATGGCTCAAATCACAGCCATACATTGACGACGCCCGGGTCGGAATATGGGGCTGGAGCGGCGGCGGTTCGATGACGTTGCAAGCCATGACGAGCAGCGAAGAATTTGCTGCAGGCGTTGCCGTCGCACCGGTCAGCGACTGGCGCTACTACGATACGATCTACACCGAACGCTACATGAAGCGTCCCCAGGACAATGAAGAGGGCTACGAGCTCACGTCACATGCGAAACGTGCCGCAGACCTGCATGGCAGGTTGTTGCTGGTACATGGCACTTATGACGACAACGTCCACCCGCAGAATTCCTGGCGCTTTGCCGACGAACTGATTGAAGCCGGCATTACGCTTGATATGATGATCTACCCGATGCGCAAGCACGGCATTGAGGACGACGCGGCGCAGTTGCACATTTACAAAACGATGGTTGAGTTCTGGCAGCGTAACTTCGAGCTGGGCGACTAAATGTGTTCTTACATTAGATAGTAGACGCACTCCACTTATATGAATGGTTGAAAAATGAAAATTATTTCCTTGTTAAGCATCCTCTTAGTGGCAGCCGGCCCGGCTTTGCCCGCTGACGAAATGCGCCCGGCAAATTTTGAACACGAAGACGAAAAACGGCGCCTGCACAAGCGCATCGTTTTTCCGAAAATGACCAGGGACGCGACCGTAATGCTGCAATGCATCTCACAAATCGCCACGAACGGCAGGATGAAGGAAACGGGTTGCTACACCAAGGATCAGTTCGAATCGGATTTTGCTTCGGCTGTCACCAAAGGCGCAAAGAAAGCCTATATGAATCCGGCCATCATCAATGGGAAGTCACAGAAGGTCTATTTGCAATTCCGCGTTGAATTTATTGCGGAAGGCGATAATCGGTTCATTTACCTGTACCTCAATCCCGGATATGCAGAGAATGTCGAAGCCTATGGCTACAAATACATTGCCGCGCAACGAGTCATCGGGAAAGAACCCTGGCAGGACGTCTGCCCGCAACGTGCCAGGTACCTGCTCACACTAAAGACGTTCGTCGGGGAAGACGGCCAATCCGGGAGTCCAAACCTCGAAAAAGTCAGTGGAATTATGCCGACTGCCGATTGCCAGAACTCGATCAAAAACACGATTCTGTCCAGTGCTTTTACGCCAGGGATAGCTGACGGCTACCCGGTCCCGTCAGCGTATGTGGAACTCTTCGGCAATTAACAATCTCCCGGCAAACCGGTCCGGATTAGTGTGATTGTATTCACACCCTGGTTGCCATCAATCCGATACATTGGAACGAGGCAATTCCGGAGATCGATATCATGCGAGTTTTTGGCCTTGTACTCTCATTACTGGCTGCATCATTCCTGGTGCAGGCACCAGCCGCGGCGACCGATCTGGACGTCAAAATCCGATTCAGTTCGAACGAAATTTCAGTCATTCACGATTTCTTTCATGACTATCACGTAGACAAGAAAGGCGGCAAAAAGGGCAGCAAGCCACTACCACCAGGGATAGCGAAGAATCTTGAACGTGGCAAACCGTTGCCACCGGGCATTGCCAAACGGTCGTTGCCGAATGACCTTCTCGTCCGGCTGCCTCCCGTGGCAGATGGCTATGAACGAGTAGTCATCGCGGGAAAAATATTGCTCGTAGAGATAGCCACCCAGGTCATCCACGACGTTCTCGTTGAGGCCCTTTTGGACTGAGTCGGGCGGGAGCCAGTCCAATGTTTTGCTACTCCGCTTCGTAAACCACCCTGCCGCCTACAACCGTCATCAGGACCGTTACGTCCTTGATGCCGTCCGAATTCATGGTCAGCAAGTTGTCGGAAAGGATGACAAAATCCGCAAGCTTTCCCGTCTCCAGGGAACCTTTGATGTTTTCCTCAAACCCCGCATACGCGGTATTCAGCGTGTACGCCCTGATCGCTCCCTCGATCGTAATTTTTTCCTGCGGAAACCAGCCGCCCTCGGGTTGACCCGACAAAGTCTTGCGCGTGACCGCCGCGTACAATCCGAGCATCGGATTCAGGAAAATAACGTGATGCGTTAGTACCCGGGGAGTCTGAACCGAAACTGACGGTCGCGCCCGAGTCCCAGAGGCGGCGGAACGCGTACGCTCCTCGCGAACGGGTGCGGCCGATGCGCTCTTCCATCCAGCGCATGTCGTCGGAGGCATGAAACGGCTGCACCTCGGCGACAATTTTCATCCGGCCGCCGCGCTTGATATCCCTATCGGTCATTATCTGCGCATGGACCAGGCGGAAACGGCGATCTTTGTCGCCATTCTTTTCAATAATGCGCTCCAGCATGTCCATCAGGTAACCGTTGGCCTCGTCACCAATCGCGTGGACGGTTAGCTGGATGCCGGCATTGTCTGCCTCGAGCGCCAGCCGCTCGAGCCTGCTTTGCATATCCTCCGGATTGTCCGGGCTGCGCTCGAACGGAAACATGATGTCGCGCCAGATGCCGCGGCTTGCCGGATTGTGGGTATATGGCTCATAAAAGCGCGCCGAACTGTTACCCATGATGCCGTCGATCCATGCCTTGACGGCACCAAACCGTATCCATTCATCGCCGAAGCCGACGCGAATACCGAGTTCGGACATGGACTCCCATTTGTCCAGCGGCGGACGATAACGAACCCGTGCGGTCATCAAGTCCTTTTCACGCATCTCCCGATAAATATCGACGTATACCGGATTCGACGTTACATCGCTGTAACTTGTGACACCGACGCGAGCCATCTTCTTCCACGTTTCGAGCGTTTCGGCAATTCGTTGATCGCGGGATGGCTCGGGAATGAGGTCTTGGAATAATGCGTTTACGTTGTCGCGAACCAGGACCGTCGACTCGACCGCGCCGGAGACCGGGTTAAAAAGTGCACCTGTCGGTTCGCCGTCCGCCGATCGTTCCACGGCGATGCCTTCAGGGTCCTTGGTACCCAACCCTATGCCGGCCAGTTTTAGCGCGGCGCTGTTCGCCAGGTACACCTTGTAGTCGAAACGCCGTACGAGCACCGGGCGATCACCGGTAAAGTCGTCGATCATCTCCTTGTTTGGAAGAAACAGGTTGCCGTACAAGTCATCGGGATTGACCTGGCGACCCGCTTCTGCGACGTCATTGACAGCCCATGTTTCATAGGCCGACCAGTCACCGCCGACAATCCAGGTGCCCGGTGCGTAGCGCTCGTGTACGTCGCGAATCCTCTCGACGAAGCCGCTCTCGTCAGATACGTCGAGGAGATTAAGTCCGTAAAGCAGCATACCCGTGCTTTCGAAATGCACGTGATTGTCATTGAACCCCGGAATTACGAGTTTGCCAGCGAGATCCACAACCCGGGTTCCTGGTCCAATATAATTTTCGACGCCGGCGTCTGAACCGACGTACACGATCTTATCGTTCAGCGACGCGATCGCCTCACCCCGTGGGTTATTGTCATCGACTGTCCAGACGACGCCGTTCCGCAATACAAGATCTGCATCTTGCGCATGTGCCGGCAGCAGCAATGCCAGGGAGCTAATGCCGCCGATCACTAACTTGCTCAGGAAATTCATATTATCCAGTTCTATTTAGTATCTAGTTTGGCACCCGGCGCGAGCATCCATTTCGCTCTCGCCGCGCACTGAAAATGGCGCCGACAAAGTATTATCCCGCGTTTGCGCGCAATGTCCATGCGCCAGCCTGACGCTCGTTTCCCTGTGCAAGACAGGTCGATTTCCCTAGGTATTTCCCGAAAAATCGTGGGCAGCATACGGATTTCGACTTATTCACGCTTTGTCTATGTTATTTTGAAGCATTATTGAGGAGCAAGGCATGAGCGAGAACGAAAAAATCCTGGTCATCGTCGAACCGGACAATCACCCCCATGAAGTTGTTGATCGCGCAAGCTGGCTGGCCGAATTAAGCAGTTGTGATCTACATCTCATGCTTTGCGACGCTGATGCTGGAGCGCTAAGCAGAGGAATATTCGTGTCCAATGAGAATCGTGATCTCGCGCAACAAATCCGTACTGCGCAGCAGGAAATGATCGACGATATTGCATTGAATGCAAGGGGACGCGGCATCATCGTAACCACAGACGTTCTCGAAGAACGACCTGTGGCCGACGCGATCCTGGAACTCGCGCTGAACATGCATCCGCGTTACGTCGTCAAGGGCACCGAATATCACAGTGTCGCTGAACGCGCTATATTCGTTGATACCGATTGGCAGCTGATCCGAACCTGCCCGTTCCCGCTGTGGCTCGTAAAGCCGCATGAGTTTGGAGAGCATCCTGTCGTCGTCGCTGCAGTCGATCCGGTACACAGTCACGACAAACCAGCTGACCTCGACCAACTAATCGTCAAAACAGCAAAAGCGATAACCGGGCCCGTAGATGGTGAGGTGCACCTGTTGCATACCTACCAACGTCTTGCCGGCATTGGCAGGGAAGCGACCAAAACATTCAAGCCGATTAAGCTGCCGATCGACAAGTTGTCGAAAAAAATCCAGGCAGAACATCGTGAGAGACTCGATAAGCTGGCAACCGCTAACGGCATTGACGCTGATCACACACATCAACTGCCGGGGAGGACCACCGATCTGTTGCCGACATTTGCCCGGACGCGCGGCGCCGATGTCGTGGTGATGGGCGCGCTGGCCCGCTGGGGACTCAGGAGAATGATCATCGGAAGTACGGCAGAGAAGGTGCTCGACCATCTACCGTGCGATATCTTGATTGTCAGGTTGCCCGAGAACGCGTTAGCGCAAGCGGTCGCTATTTGAGCGGATAGCCCTCGTCACTGGGCAATTTACCGTCTATTCGAAGCAGCTTGATGTCGTCCGTCACCTGGTCGGCGCGCAGGAACGAAATTGAACCCGGGATTGCCACCACCAGGTCACGCGTCATGCCCGTACTAAATACAATTTTCGGCCCCCTGGGAACCTCTGCACGGAACATTTTAGCGATCCAATATTTCCGAAATTGCGCTTCATCCATTTGATAAATGGTGTTGAGTACGAAGTCGCGTTCGTCCGACTGCGGCGCACGAACAAGCAGGATAATTCGCGAACGATTCGGCCAAAACTGCTGATTGGCGAGGAAGATATTGCGAAGTGCTGACAATGACAAATTATCAACGCTCGTGTCCTTGTGAACGACGATCGCCAGCCCGTTCTGCCCAATCGACTCCTCCGGCATGGCGGCAGACGGCAGCAGGAGAAACAACGAGCAGATAACAAGCAGCGATTGCCTGATTTGCCTGGCTGTCGATTTGGCCCTCATTGTCATGTGTATTGATTCACTCAAAGTTTTGCCAGCACAAAAGACACTTGTAATCGAAAGTTGTTTTCCCGGCCCGCATTGTCGAATTCCTCGTTGCGGTATTCGGCTTTTAATGCAGCATAGGGATTGAAGTCCCAGCGCACACCAAGAACGCTTGCCTCGTAATCAAGGCCCTGATCAAATAATAGCGGATCGGTACTATCGACGTCCGTTTTTTCGAAACGCACATACGGCTTCCATTGACTCAGATCGTCCTTCAGCCGGTATGCGAACTGCGCATACCAGGCGTCAACATCGCCAGAGACACTGCTGTCAGACAGGAGTTCGTGGCTGGAATGTATATATTCGATGATCACTTCCGGCGATTCCCGGACCCACGCCGCATATGCGGAAACAATATTTTCCTTGATGTCCGGTCGGTCGTCCGGCCTGATCTCGTCATTATAGAAGCCGAGGCCCACTTCGAGACCGAAATACCGGTCCGGCGCCGCACGCAGCTGCACCATCCAGGCTTTGTCGCCGTTGATATCGCCGGCGTCACCGGCGCGTGCCACATTGGCATGACGACCGTTGCCGAACCCTGCGTGGTAGGAAAGGCCAAAAGGATTTCCTGTCATGGTACCTTCCATAAGCACGCCCACAAAATGAATGGGAACTATCTTTGAGCCAAACTTGACCATCTCGGGCCGTGTCGTGGTCGTTTGCAACCAGGCGCCATGATGAAATGCCGAGTTCCAATAGCCAATCGGCGTGTGGTATCGCCCTGCAGAAAATTTGAGCAGATCTGAGAATTCGTACTTGACGATCATCCGTTCGACTTCCACCGAGTACTCGGAGTCTTTACCGGTTGCGCTGATTTCGCCAAATACGCTGAGTGAATTACCCAGGGATGCAGCTATGTGGGCCACTGCCTGCCCGACAAAAAATCCGTCCTTGCTGGTGCCATCGCGGGATAGATAACTAACGTCACCAAAGCCCATGAAGTTGAACTGGGGATCCGACAGGTTGGCTGACGCGACCTCGCCGGCATACTGCGCATACGCAGCCTGTGCGCCAAGAAAAGTCGCACCAAGCAGCAGCATCGATGTCAGTACCGGACGGACGATCATAGGTGTGATAACAGAGCAATCGGTTGATTAGGCACCGAATGTTGCCGTCTTTTGTCGCTTTCAGCCATGTCTGTGATCGCGGGTTGCTATAATCAGTTACCTTATTATTCAGCAACATGCCCAACCAGATGCCTGCAAAAGCAACAGCTACCTGGCTGCCTAGAGTCTTGTTCGAATCCGCCCTGATCGTGGTCAGTATCCTGGTCGCGCTGGGATTAGACGAATGGCGCGAAAATCGCGAGGATGAGGAAAACGTGCAACTTGCATTGTCCAATTTCGCCAGTGAGCTGTTGCAAAATCAGGTGCGCATCGAAGATGCCGCTCCATTCAACCGAGGTCTGCGCAACGTGTTGCGCAATCGTTACCAGACCGACGACATTGGATCAGTCGATGAATTCGTCAACATGGTGGAAAGCTATGTGCCGGTCGTCCTGCAATCCGCAGCCTGGGAAACGGCCCTGGCCACTGGCTCACTGGCAAAAATGAAATACGACCTCGTGTCCGCGTTATCACTGACCTACAGTCTGCAGAACCGCTACCAGTTGACGAGTCGTTCAGGCATGGACGAACTGACGAGCCCACAAAACCTGTCGGAAGATAAACTCAGTCTTTCGTTGTATAACTCGGTTCGCTACCTCGATGAGATCACCGACATGGGGGAGGAGTTGGGCGTTATTTATGCCGAGGCGTTTTCCGTCATCCAGGCAGCAAGGACGATTTCTGGGGACGAGCAGAACAGTCAGTCTCACATGGAAGCGCGCGGCGATAACCAACAGTAAGTCTATCGTCCGCTGGGGCGGACTCCTACGGGTTCATTCATTACGCTCAACACTTGCACTAAAGATCAATCCGCACCGATCATTTGAATGTCAATTTTGTTGCTGCGGGCGGATTGCCCAGACACACTCGTCACAATACGGCGATTTGCCGTTTTCCTCGAGTATTCCGAAAATTAGCTTCTGCCATGTTTCGTTCGGTTGCCAGACCGAATTCATATCGGCCTTAGCCTCGACAACCGAAACATCCTCATACAGCACTCTGTACAAAAAGCCGAATGCGGACGCGCGATAATTGACCTGGCAATGTAACAACGTCTTCCGATCGGGCTCTCGCTGCATAGAGCCGGCGAACGCGTAGAAATCCGATGCCGTTGGTTGGTCCCAGATTACCGGAATGTGCACGTAGTCCATCCCGAGCTCTTTGACGACGACGTCCTCATCGGCAAACGCTTTGCCGTTATTGCTGAACGCGATGTAGACGATTCGCTCGAATCCATCGTCCTTCAGGAGTTGCAGTTGCTCCTTTGTCGGCTGGCCGGAACTGGAAAATATCGGAGAGTATTCACGGTAGTTGGAAATTTCCGACAATTCACCGGCGCTGATTGAAAAGCTGCACGAGAGCGCCGCCAGCACCGTCATCGTATTCGTCCGTAATTTCATATCTAACCCACTTCATAACCATACATCGTATGTCGGTGTGACCGGATGTTGCCCTTACTGGTTCTGTCGACCGGTCAACTACGCTCCGGCCGCCAGTGAATGGCCGATTGTACACTCGTTGCACAACGCAAGTATGATACGGTTTGCGTGCACATAAACAGGAAGCAAATGTGAAGCAACTCGCAGCACTTCTGATAATGACAATAGTGCACCCTGGGGCCCAGGCGCATGAAGCCCTGAGTCTCACGGAGATTCTGCAGAGTTTCGGTACTGATCTTGCCGCAGCCCAGGTGCGTTCGGAGACGGTCGCGCCTGGATTGCATGTACTGTTTGGCGCCGGCGGAAACGTCCTCGTATCGATTGGCGAACAGGGCGTGTTGATGGTTGACAGCCAGTTTCCCGAGATGATTCCCAAATTGCAGGCTGCAATCCATGAACTTGGTGGTGGAAATGTTGACTTCACGATCAACACCCACTGGCATTTCGACCATGCGGACGGCAATCCACTGCTGGGCCGGGAAGGCAGCTGGTTTATCTCGCAAATCAATTCTCGCCGCATGATGCAAAGAGAGAGTACGCTCGATTATGGCGATCGCATATACATACAAGCGCCGTACCCGCTTGCCGGCCTCCCGGTTCTGACTTTCGATGATCAGATGCAGATGTTTTTCAATGGCCAGCGTGTTGACATCCTGCATTTTGGCGCAGCCCACACGACCGGCGATGCTGTTGTTTTTTTTCGAAGCGACAACGTCATTCATATGGGTGACGTGTTTTTCGCCAGGTATCCTTTTATTGACACTGCATTTGGCGGCGATTTAAACGGCATGATTCATTTCTGTGAGTCAGTGCTCGCCAGGATTGACGAACAGACGCGGGTTATACCGGGGACATGGGACCGGTCATGTCGTATAGCGATGTCGTGGAATTTATTGCCATGCTCGAAACGGTTCGCAGCCGGGTCAATACGCTCATCGATCGTGGTTATTCGCTTGCAGCCGTCAGGGAGGCGAAACCGACCGCACAATTTGACGCCAGGTACGGCGATCCGAACCTGTTCATTCGCGGCGCGTACGACAGTTTGTCGAAGTAGCGCCACAATAGAGATTTCGTGGCGACAGGACAAGCGCGCCCATAACGAACATGTGTTAAAGGAATTCGAATGACTGAAACGAGCGCAGGTAGTCACAAAGCACCTGGTACGCGGCATCGGTTTTGCCGGACTCGCTATTCTCGTACTAAATTCGATGATCGGCGCCGGCATATTCGCGCTGCCCGCTGCAGTGTCTGCCAGGGCCGGAGTTTTAAGTCCCATGGCTTTTCCTTGCAGTAGGACTCCTCATCATTACGGTCGTCCTGACATTTGCCGAGCTTTCGAGCTATTTCAAATCCTCGGGCGGACCGGTGCTGTTCACTACCACGGCATTCGGACCGCTAGCCGGTTTTGCGACTGGCTGGGTATTGTTCGTGAGTCGAATGGCGGCATTTGCGGCGAATACAACGGTCATGGCCGTTTATCTCGGTGCCGTCTGGCCCTGGTTCAGTGAAGGAATCGGACGAACGCTGTTGATCGTCGTTGTTACCTTCACGCTCACCTACGCGAATTACACCGGTGTGAAGGAAGGTGTTCGAACGATGACCGTGATCACGTTCTTCAAACTCACGCCGATATTGCTGCTTATCGTGCTCGGGCTACAGCATGTGAGCGGCGATGTATTATTCCCCTCTACAATGCCGACGATTGACGATCTCGGCGGCACGACACTCCTGCTTGTTTACGCCTTTGTAGGATTTGAGTCGGTGACGATTGTTTCAGGGGAGACGAAAGACCCCAAGCGAACCATGCCGCGCGCGTTGGTAATGACGGTCATCGCAACCGGTACATTGTATTTTCTGATCGTACTGGCCTACATATCGGTCCTGCCGGATGCCGGCGCCAGCGGTGCAACATTGATCGATGTTGGCCGCGAGCTTATGGGTCCGGCGGGCGCAGTACTCATTACGCTTGGCGCATTCTTCTCGATAGGCGGAAACCTGTCGAGCATCATGCTCGCAGTTCCCCGACTTACTTTTGCGCTGGCTCAGGAGCGACTGTTGCCGGAGTGGTTTGGCAAAATTCACGACAAACATTCAACACCCAGCAATTCGATTCTGTTTCTTGGCGGCGCCGGTCTCGTATTGGCCCTGACTGGATCGTTTGCTTATCTCGCGGCAGCAAGCTCTCTGATGAGACTCATTGCATACGTTCTGTGCATCTCTTCGCTACCAGCAATTCGACGCAAGGCGACCGAAGAGGATAGAGCTGACGCGTATCGATTAAAGGGCGGCTATGCGATTCCGGGATTTGCATTGCTCCTCTGTCTCTGGATGGGCGCGCAAGCATCTTTGCTTTCGTGGCAGGTTACAGGCGGCCTGGTTGCCGTAGGCCTTGTTTTATACTTCGTGGCGGCGCAAAGACGAGCCTGATGGGCTCATCAGGATTAATGTGATTCGCTGGTTGAGATACCAGTTTTGGTCTACAGTAGTTGTTATAGCAGAAAAATAGAGCCTCACACCGGGGCTGAATCGGGGGGATTCGCATGAACCGTCGTCATTTTTGTCGGGGCTCGCTCGCAGCCGCGGTCGCTGCTTCACTTTCATCCGGCCAGGCATTTAGTTCAGTGCTCCAGGCGCTGACCCAGGTCACGTCCAGTATCAATGCGGTCACCGGAGAAGGCGGCGATGTCGTTCTCGAGCAAGCTGCAATACAGGAACTGAGTGACAGCTTACGCGGCAACCTGCTGCTCACCGGCAGCGAAGCCTACGACCAGGCGCGGCGCGTCCTCAATAAATCGATCGACAAATACCCGGCGTTGATTGTGCAACCATCCGGTGTAGCGGACATTCAAAACGCGGTCACGTTTGCGCGCGAACGCGAACTCCTGGTCGCGGTGAAATGCGGCGGCCACAGTTTTTCCGGCAAGTCGACTTGTGACGGTGGCATGCAGATCGACCTATCGCACGTCAGGGGTGTCCGGGTTGATCCGGAATCAAGAACAGCCTATGTCGACGGCGGCAGTCACCTGGGTGACCTCGACCACGAGTCGATGGCACAGGGTCTCGTTACGACAGCCGGTACTGTTTCACATACGGGCGTTGGTGGGCTGACCCTTGGCGGCGGATTTGGCCGTGTGGGCCGGCGTTTCGGCCTTGCACTGGATAATGTCAAAGCCGTGGATATCGTCACGGCTGATGGCCAACTTCGACATGCAAGTGCGGATGAGAATCCCGACCTGTACTGGGGTGTCCGTGGTGGCGGCGGTAATTTCGGCGTCGTAACTTCGTTTGAATTCGCATTGCATCCGATGCAACGAACCGTTATCGGCGGTGAAGCTGTCTATCCAATCGAACGCACCAAAGATGTGTTGAAACTGTATGCGGAAATGAGTGCAGGCGCGCCTGACGATCTTTACGTGGACTATATAATGTTGGCGCCACCGGACGGCGAAAACAGTGTCGCGATGATTCACGTTTGTTACTCCGGCCCGGCGAACAAAGCAGACAAAGTACTTGCACCGCTCAAGAAACTCGGAACGCCGCTGGCCAACACGATCAAGGCCGTAGATTACGTCGCGATCCAGAAAAGCTTTGACAATTCCGACCCCCGTGTGGGTGGCGACTACACCAAATCGGGATTCATCAGCGAAGTTTCTGAGGGCCTGATCAACGCGATCGCCGATAACTTTGAGCCTCATCCGGATCGCCTTTCCTGGTTGTATTTCCAACAGTCTGGCGGTGCTATCGGCAAAGTCGACGCGGATGCTACTGCTTTCGCCCACCGCTATTCGAGCCATTCCGTAGCGCCTGTGGCTAGCTGGAATCCTGGCGCCGACCCTGCCCCACATTTCGCGTATGTGCGGAGCTACTGGAAAGAACTGGAGCCCTACACTTATGGCTTCTACACTAATGAAATCGCCGACGAAGCCCAATCGGTCGTCAACGCCAACTACCAGGGAAACTTTGAGCGCCTGCTCGAGGTCAAAGATGAGTACGACCCGACCAACCTGTTCCGGTTAAACGCTAACATTCGGCGTACCGCCTGATCACCCCGTTGCGCCCCGCGAACCGGTAGTTCCGGTGGTGGAGGATTTTTCGCGGGAATATCGCTAACCTGCAAGGTTGCGGAGCGGGGCTATACGTTTGGGCAGATATTCACTTTCATTACTGATTGCTAACCTGGTTGCGCTGGCATCTGCCCAGGTGCTGGCACAGGACGTCAGCCTGCCCGTAAAGTCGTTTGACGCGGTGCGCACGGACACAGCCCCGACGATCGATGGTCATCTCGATGAGCCGCTTTGGCAATTGGCGGCAGTCATTGACGATATGCATGAAGTGCGCCCGAATGAGTTTGGCGAACCGTCCGAGGAAACCCGCTTCTACGTCATCTACGGCGACGACGCTATATATGTTGGCGCGGAATTCCTGGACAGCGAACCGGACAAGATGGTCGCACGAGTGCTGCGCCAGGGGGACTGGTCGCAAGGCGATGATGGCCTGAAAGTCATTCTTGACCCATTCAACCAGGGCCGCGCCGGCTACGTGTTTTATCTGAACCCGCACGGAGTTCGTGCCGAGGGGTTGTTTCGCAACGTCACCGAGACCAACTGGGACTGGCAGGGCATCTGGAACGGTGCGGCCCGGCTGAATGACCAGGGTTGGACAGCCGAAATCGCCATCCCATTCAAGACGCTCTCGTTTGATCCGGCCAATGAAACCTGGAGCATTAACTTTAATCGTAAGATCGGGCGCCGCGACGAGGAAATTGGCTGGGTCTCATATAATCGAGTGCAAAATCCGGCCAACTCCGGTGAAATCAGGGGCCTTGTCGGCCTGCAACAAGGGCTAGGCCTTGATGTTGTGCCCGGGCTGCGCCTCTCGGATTCACAAGACTACATTGACAACCATTCGAGAACCGATTTCGAACCGTCGCTCGACGTATTTTACAAACCGACCCCGGCGCTGACCGCAGCCCTGACGATTAACACCGATTTTTCCGGCACGACGGTTGATACACGTCAGATCAACCTGACACGATTTTCTATTTTCTTTCCTGAGCAACGGAGTTTTTTCCTGCAGGACAACGATATCTTCGAGTTTGGTCGCATCACCAGCGGCGAGGGAAACAGGGGTGGTATATCGACTGCGGCGCAGGAATCGGGACGGCCGTTTTTCTCCCGCCGGATTGGCTTGAGCGAGGATGGGGAAGTGATCGACATCGAAGGTGGGCTGAAACTCACCGGCCGTGCCGGCCGCTGGAACTTCGGTGTACTGAATATCCGGCAAAGCGACTACGTGACTTTTGACGACGACGGCAACATCGACCAAGCCGTTGGCGCCGTTAACCTGTTTGTCGGCCGGGTAACCGCCAATATTTTTGATGAATCTACCATCGGTGCAATCGTTACCAGCGGCGATCCGACGTCTAACGCTGACAACACTTTGGTTGGCGTCGATTTTCAGTACCTGAACACGCGACTTGCAAACGGCAAGACACTGGAAGGCGCCCTCTGGTATCAGCAAACGGACACGGAAGGCTTCGACGGCGATGACGTGGCATTCGGTTTCAGCCTGAAGGCGCCGAATACCGAGGGCTGGATTGGCAGCATCTCATATCGCGAAATTCAAAAGAATTTCAAACCCATGCTCGGCTTCGTCAACCAGAACAATGTTCGTGATGTTCTGTTCAATGCATCGTACAAATGGCGACCTGATAACGGCTATTTTCGCTCCATTACCACCGGCATGCGCAGCGAATTTACTGACACCGTGGATGGCGAACTCGACAAAAGGATCGTCTATTTCGACGCACTGCGGCTGGAGACTCATACTTCGGACACTTTCAGCACCTTCGTTCGATTCGACAAGGAACGAATTACCGAAGACTTTGAAATCTCCGAGGGAGTCATCATTCCGCCGGGCACTTACTCGTGGAATCGCACTTGCATAACGGCAAGTTCCAGCTCGCACCGGGCAGTCAGCTATACCGGCTGGTTTTGCCCGGGCGATTTTTATGATGGCAAAAGGGATAGCGTCGGGTCACGTCTCAACTGGCGTCCGAATAAGCACCTCAGCACTGCCCTGACTTACGAGTATGGGGACATCAGGTTGCCAGGCGGCAATTTCATCACCCGCCTTATAACGGCACGGGCCGACGTCGCATTTACGGCAACCTGGTACTGGGAGAATTTCGTCCAGTACGACACCGTGTCCGACAGTATCGGTCTGAATAGCATCATGCGATGGATTCCGCAGGCCGGGCGGGAAATGGTGCTCGTCATCAACAGGGATTACGTGGACTTCGATGATACGGGAGATTTCAGGACCTCCACCGGAGACGTCACCGCAAAGGTCAGCTATACATTCCGCTTCTGATTACGAGCACGGGCGATCCGCTGCCGCATTAGGTCTGTTGAAAATCGCCCGCTGGGGCGGGCTCCTACGATTCTAATGGCACCGTAGGAGCCCGCCCCAGCGGGCGATGATCGTCAATCTTCGACCTCGGCCAACGCCTCGAGCCGCGCCGCCTCAAACTCGTCGCCCGGCACCCAGGCGGGCATCTCGTCTGCATTCGCGATTGCCAGCCCGATCCAGTAGCCGAGTAGCGCATCGGCAACCATGCCCTCGAAATTCCAGCTGTCATCATATTCGTCGGATGGCTGGTGATAATTCACGTCCGTGTAATGGTCGATCTGCTGCCTGCCCCAATCCGGTGGGCGGTCGACGAAGTCCATGCCAGGCTCCAGGTACATTGCAGGTACGCCAATCTTGGCAAAGCTGAATTGGTCCGATCGATAGAAGTAGCCGCGATCGGAGAACTGATCGGGCTTGACCACTCTGCCCTGCTCCGCGGCAATGGCCTGAACCACGCCATCAATGGTCGATTTGCCGAGCCCGACGAAGGTCACGTCATGCGTATGGCCCCAGATGTTGCCACCGTCGTAATTCAGGTTTGCGGCAATCTTGCCCGGAGCAATCGTGGGGTGTGCGGCATAATATTTTGAACCGAGCAGTCCCTGCTCTTCCGCACCAACCAGGGCAACCAAATGGAACGACGCGGTGCTTCGGGCAGCGCGCTAATCGCCTTGATCATCGCCAGGACCTGCGCTACGCCCGACGCATTATCCATGGCGCCGTTATAGATCACATCACCTGCGTCGTTCGGTGTGCCAATGCCGAGGTGATCGTGGTGTGCGGTGTAGATGACCACCTCGTCTTTCAATTCAGGATCACTACCGGGCAACAGGCCGAGTACGTTTGCTGATGTCACTTTGTTGATCGACACGTCCATACCGATTGACGTTGTGATACCAAGTGGCACTGGTTCGAAGTCCCGATTGTCGGCAGCCTCTCGCAAGGCATCGAGATCGTGGCCCGACATCGCGACCAACTCGCGCGCGGCCTTCTCGGTGACCCACGCCGCTGCCTGCAACCTGGGCTGGTCGTCTGCTGGCAGTTCAAATTGCTCTCCGCTCCATGATGTTTGTACTACCTGGAAGGGATATCCTGCCGATGGCTGCGTGTGAATGATAATTGCACCCACAGCGCCCTGGCGTGCCGCATTCATATATTTGTAGTCCCAGCGCCCGTACCAGAGACGCGTATCGCCGGCAAACAGATCCGGGTCCCAATCCGGATCGTTGTTCATGATTAAAAGCACTTTGCCGGTCAGATCTACGTCTTTGAAGTCATTCCACTCAAATTCCGGCGCCTGAATCGCGTACCCGACAAACACCAGTTCTGCGTTTTCCACCTCCGCCCGATCAGACTGCACGCCACTTGAGACAATAAAGTCGTCCCACTGCTTTAGTGTCAGTGAATTGTCATTCCCGGCAAACGACCATTCCGCAGGTTGCTCTGATGTGATGCCGATTAAATCAAATGGCTGCTCCCAGCTACCGTCGGCGGCACCCGGTTGAAGGCCGAGTTTCTCGAGTTCTTCGGCCAGGTATTTCCTAGCCGCGACATCACCGCGACTGCCAGGCCCACGACCTTCATACTTATCATCAGAAAGTTCGCGTACGTAACCACGCAACAAATCCGCAGTAATTTCCAGGGTTGCGGCTTCTGCTGCGTCACTGCCGCTTGCTTCCTGTGCTGCGATTCCGGCGCCCGGTCCATTTTCAGGCGCAGCACGATCACCGCACGCGGCGAGACCAAACGAGGCAAGTGTGGCAATGACTGCCAAAAGAGTGTTTGCTTTCACGAGAAATTCCTTCGAGTTCAGCATCGTCGCCAAACCCTGTTGTTGTGTCGATGGCGGGCTAGTGTCCTGTCCCGCAAATAACTTGAAAAATCTGCTGGTTCTTTTTGCCGCTGGCCACGTTGCTCCTCCTCACGTGGGGCCCGCCACTACTCGTCGTCGCGTCTCGCCATCGGCAAAAAGTTCCGCGCATATTATTCCATTTATTCACGGGACAGGGCACTAGAAAATGTTAGAAGATCTCCGCGAGGAAAAGTTGCAGATTTTGCCACGATCGCCGGTCAGCATCGGCGTCATAGACCGTTCCCATGCCTGCATTGTCCGCCGCCGGATTGGTAAAGGCATGCAACGTATTTCCGTAAGCGTGGATTTGCCAGTCGGCCTGCATCGCCGAAAGTTCCTCGGCCAGCGCCACGACCTGGTCTGGCGTGGCCATCGGATCGTCCCAGCCGTGCATGACCAGCACTTTTGCCGAGATCTTGTTGTCCGCCGTATTGCCGGGGGCACTGAAAAGGCCATGAAAACTCGCGGCACCCAGTATGTCCGCACCAGTCCTGGCGAGATCGAGCACACACAAGCCACCGAAACAGAAACCCATTGCAGCGACCCGCTCACCGTCAACTTCTTTCTGCTTCCTGATGTGCTCCAGCGCGAGGTGCATGCGCCGCTGCAACATCGCCCTGTCGTCGAGCAGCGGTTGCATTAGTGCGCGATTTTGTTCGGGATCGTCTCCTTTGACCCCTTTGCCATATAGATCCAGCGCGAATCCGACGTAGCCAAGTTCGGCCAGGTGTTCGGCCTTGCTTTCCTCGAATTCGCCGCGTCCCGCCCAGGCATGAGAGATAAGCACACCGGGTCGGGCGTCGCTGCTCGAATCATCCCAGGCCACATAGGCCTCAAGCAGGATATCGCCGTCTTTATATTCAACTTGCCGTGTCAGAATCGCCATTCCGCTCCCCGCATCAAGGCCCCTGCCCTCATTTTAAGCATAGTTGATTTGCAATCAACGTCGCACCTCCTTATGGTTAACCTATCGGTTAACTAATAATCTTATGCTGCAAGCCAACCAACATCTCGACCGGGTATTTTTCGCCCTCTCCGATGGCACCCGTCGCGGCATCCTGGCGCGGCTCGCCCAGGGTTCAACGACCGTCGGCGAACTAGCTGCACCTTTTGACATGAGCAAGCCGGCGATCAGCAAGCACATGAAGACCCTCGAGAACGCCGGGCTCATCGAAAGAACGATTACGGGCCGGCAGCACCGATGCTCACTGACGACGGCCGGATTGAAAACAGCGGAGGAGTGGCTGAATTTCCATCGCGAGTTCTGGGAGTCGCGCTTTGATGCA
>PVMK01122459.1_pt1 | contig 23901 bp, 20 predicted proteins | sample 1853481 | NCBI WGS metagenome assembly PVMK01 (sample SAMN08533507, study PRJNA380276) | Marine sediment metagenome, whole genome shotgun sequencing project. | reverse complement strand
GCATCGTGTCAGGCTTGTATGAAAAGCTGCCCCATTGGCGCGGCCGTATCGCGCCAGAGCGCGCCTACCGCCTGAGCCATTTGCTTGAATCGCGCGACGCCGCGCCCGATTTCTGCGCCTATCATGTGGCGTCGCTGCCCACGTCCCACGGTTCGCGCGTGAAACTATGGGGCTACCCTTTTTTGCCTGGACAGTTAGGACGCCAGAGGAGCGCAAAATTGCCGACCGCTGGGCCGATGCGCCGATCTTCGAGAACTATGAGCCCTGACGGCGACGAACTTCCTGGCTGTGTATCGCCGAAGAAATAGTGCAGAGTTTTCCGATGAGTGCACGCGGGAATGAGGAGCCGAAAGCGGTCGCACGGGTCGTGCCGCGGATCAGAGAGATCGAGGCCGGCGCGTGGGATGCTTGCGCCAATCCCGACCCCGCCACCTATGATCCCTTCGTTTCGCACGCCTTCCTCAACGCTTTGGAGGAATCGGGCAGCGTCGGCGGGCGCGACACCGGCTGGCTGCCCCACCACATCACCGTCGAAGATAGTGCTGGGCAGATCAGCGCGTGTATGCCCTGCTACATCAAGCTCGACAGCACCGGCGAGTACGTGTTCGATTGCGCTTGGGCGGAGGCCTATGAGCGCGCAGGCGGCCGCTACTATCCCAAGCTACAGGCCGCCATTCCATTCACGCCCGTGCCCGGCCGCCGCCTCCTCGTGAAACCGGGCCCGAAAGCCGAAACCAGCGAAGTGCAGCTTGCCGCGGCTGCCGTCGAGCTTTCAAAGCGCCTTGGCGCCTCTTCCTTGCACGTCACCTTCCTCACCCAACGCGAATGGAACCGCCTCGCCGATCTCAACTTCCTGCGGCGCATGGATCAGCAGTTCCACTGGCACAATGAAGGGTACAAAACGTTTGACGACTTCCTTGCGCAGTTGTCCTCACGCAAGCGCAAGACCATTCGCAAGGAGCGCGTAGAAGCTTTGAGCGATGGCCTCTCGATTGAAAGGATTTCCGGCGCCGATATCACCGAAGCGCATTGGGATGCGTTCTATGACTTCTACATGGATACCGGCAGCCGCAAGTGGGGGCGCCCCTATCTCAATCGCCACTTCTTTTCACTTCTGAGCGAATCCATGGGCACACGTTGCCTGCTTATCATGGCTAAGCGCCAAGGCTGTTACGTTGCCGGCGCCCTCAATATCCTGGGCGGCGAGGGTCTTTACGGCCGCTACTGGGGCGCTATCGAACATCACCCCTGCCTGCACTTCGAGGTCTGCTACTACCAGGCGATAGATTATGCGATCGAGGCCGGCTTGGCGCGCGTGGAGGCAGGTGCCCAAGGCGAGCACAAGCTGATGCGCGGCTATCGGCCGGTCACGACCTACTCGGCGCATTGGATCCAGGATCCCGACCTGCGCCGCGCCATAGCGCGCTATCTCGATGATGAACGCAGCGCCGTAGCTGAGACCACAGCCTTTCTAGCCACGCGAGGACCCTACCGCAAAGACCGCGCCGCAGACGCGCGCTTGACGTGTGCGTTGGCGCCCCCTTTAACAGGCGGTACGGCTTCAGGAGATTAAGCGCATGACGTACGACGCCAACAATATCTTCGCCAAAATTCTGCGTGGCGAGATCCCATCCCATAAGGTCTACGAGGATCCCGAAGCACTCGTGATCATGGACGCCATGCCGCAATCGCCCGGGCACACGCTCATCATACCCAAGGCTCCCTCGCGCAACCTGCTCGATGCCGATCCCGAAATGCTGGCGCGGCTGGCGCCGCTCGTGCAGAAGATTATGCGCGCGGTCAAGGAGGCTTTTGCAGCCGATGGCGTGACGCTGGTGCAGTTCAACGAACCGGCCAGCGGTCAGACCGTTTTCCATCTCCACTTTCACGTGATCCCAAGGATAGAAGGCACGCCACTCAAACCGCATACGGGTGCGATGGAAGACTCTGAGGTCTTAGCCGCCAACGCAGAAAAGGTTCGCAAGGTGCTTGCAGCGTGACAAAGGTCCTCGTCATCGGCGCGAGCCGTGGCATTGGCCTGGAAACCGTCAAGGCTCTGCTCGCTAAGAACCATGAAGTGCGCGCGTTCGCACGCTCGACCGCTACGATCCCGCTTGATAATGAGCGGCTGGAGAAAGTCGATGGCGACGCCCTCGACAGGCGCGACATCGACCGCGCACTGGAGGGCGTCGATGCCGTCATCCAAAGCCTCGGGGTTTCGTTCGGACCCCAAACAGTTCTCAAAGGAACGACGCTATTCTCCACGTCCTCGCGCGTCCTCGTCGATGCTATGCGAACCAAAGGCATCAAGCGGCTGATTGCGGTCACGGGGCTTGGTGCAGGCGATAGCCGCGGTCATGGCGGCCTGCTTTACAGCGCGCTGCTCTTTCCGCTGGTGCTAAAGCGCGTCTACGACGACAAGGACGTCGAGGAGCAGATCGTGCGCGCAAGCGGGCTCGACTGGACCATCGTGCGTCCGGGCCTTTTGACGAGCGGAGCAGCGAGGGGGCGCTATCAAGTCCTCACCGACCCCAAGTCATGGCGAGCGGGATCGATCTCCCGCCGCGACGTTGGCGACTTCCTTGCCCGTCAAGTGGCAGAGCGGACCTACATCGGCCAAACGCCGGTATTGATCGACTAGGAACAGCCAGCGTCGAACTGATGTGCCTCGTCCCCGAGGGCTTGATCCCAAGGGCTAACCGGCACCTTGGCGGCTCACCCCCGCCATAGAGCTGGAAGCACCGACGCGGCCAATGTCCGCTTCTGGGAGTGAAATAGTCATCTGACTGGGCGGATCATGTATCAGCGAAATTTTCGCCGCCAGTGTTCACTGGTGACACCTCATGTCACCAAACTCAACGTAACCATTCCAATCCGAAAAATATAAGCGCCGCCAATCCCGCTGCAGTGGGGACCGTGATCAACCAAGCCGCTATGATGCCCACGAAGTGCGAACGGCGCACCAGCATACGGCGTGGCCGCTCCTCCTGATCTGTTTCAGCGACACGCCGAATAGCGTGACGCGCTTCATGCGTTCTTACGTACAATCGGCGCCGACGGCTGGTTGCCGTGTAATACTCGCGGAAGAAACCGACGCCGAACACCGCGCCGACCGCGATGTGGGTCGTGCTAACAGGCAATCCCAGCGAGGAGGCGAAGATCACCGTCAGCGCTGCCGAAAGCGCTACACAAAATGCGCGAATAGGGTTCATCTTGGTGATCTGCTCGCCGACCATGCGCACAAGCCGCGGGCCGTACAGGAAAAGACCAAGACTAATACCCGCCGCTCCGATCAGCAGCACCCAAAAAGGCAAATTAACGTCGCTTGCTAAGGATCCAGTCTCCACACTCTGCAGGATTGCAGCCAACGGACCGACTGCATTGGCAACGTCGTTGGAACCGTGGGCAAATGACAGCATAGCGGCTGAACAGATCAGAGGCAGATGGAACAGTTTCCGCAGGGACTGATTGCGGTTTTCCATGCCCTCTGACTGCCTGCGAACCCACGGTTTCATGGCAACGTAGACTAAGACGTAGACCGCGGCGGCGATGCCAGCGATCGTTACGAGGTCGGGGCTCCAAATGTGCCTCAGCCCTTTGATCAGAAGATAGCTTGAGAACGTGGCTGCCATTATCGCAATCAGCACAGGAACCCACCGCCGTGCCGCAGCGATCTTGTCGTCTTGATAGATGACGTTGATCTTTATGAAGGCTAGGAACATTGCCGCAATAATGCCGCCAATCATCGGCGAGATAAGCCAGCTCGCAATAATCGACGATACGACAACCCAGTCGACCACGCTGACACCGACCGCCGCGATTCCCGCGCCCAAAACTCCCCCAACAATTGAGTGGGTCGTCGACACCGGAGCGCCGAGGAACGTGGCCAGATGCACCCACAGCGCGGAGGAGAGTAGCGCCGACATCATGATCCACACAAAAACCTGACTGCTCGGCACCAGCTCGGGATCAATAATTCCCTTCGAGATTGTTTCGACAACGTTGCCGCCCGCGATGAGTGCACCTGCGCTCTCAAAGATGGCGGCAATGATGAGTGCACCCGTCATCGTTAGGGCGCGCGCTCCCACAGCGGGACCGACATTGTTTGCTACATCGTTCGCGCCGATGGTCAGCGCCATGTAGCCGCCGATGACTGCAGCCGCGATGATCAGCAGTGCGTTTGACTCGGACCCGATCTGGAAGCTGGCAAAGATGCCCGCCGTGACGAGGAATAGCAGTGCGAAACCGGGGGCGAATCGAGTTCGCGAGACGAAGCGTGTCGCCTCCTCCATACGTTCAATTTTACGGAGATCTTTATCGAGCGACGTCTTGCGAAGCCGGGCTGCTCGTAAGGCTGGCGCCTTTCCGTCCCGAACTGTCATGCGAATCTGTCCCCAAATCTTTTGTGGTGAGGTCATAGGTAGGCTGTGCCCGAACCACAACCCCACCCATCCGTTCGCCACAGCTTTTCAACTGAAGGCGTAGAAACAGCAATCAGATTCCAAGCAGCGGGCAACTGCTTCAACGCCAGACACGCAACCTGACCGCGAACTTAAGCAGTGCTCTGCGTCGAGCGATCAAAGTCGCGCAGGACGCTTGCAAGTTGCGGTTCGCTTACGAGGGTCGCCGCCCTACTTGGCTCGACCCACATAAATCTGCGGCTCGCCTTTTCTGGCCAGGATAAGTGCTGGCGATCGACTTCCAAAAGGTAGACTTCGACACGACAGCGGATCCAAGAGAACAGGTGTAGGCGCTTGGTATAGACGAAACTGCTAGTCGAATGGCGGCTGACCTCTCCCTCGACACCCGCCTCCTCAAATGCTTCCCGCGCCGCAAGCTCAGGAGATGACAATCCAGGCTTGGGCCAGCCTTTGGGGATACTCCAGCGGCCCATGCCGCGGGTGGTTATAAGAAGGACCAGAGACGATCGCTCGGTTTCGACATAGGGAAGCGCCGCAATTTGCTTTAGTGGCTCCATCTCTCAGCAAGCTTGTGTTTAATGGTGCCCGCCTACCATGCACTCGACGCATGGACCGCTTTGGCACCTAGCGGTTTACCCGCACCTGGCCGCGTTTCGGCTTCTAGGCATATGGCGGAGTTCGGTGAGAAGAAATGCGAACGTCTGACGGTCCAAGTAACCAAGTAGTCAGCGGTCCTTGCGTCGTGGCACGTTCGGCACGGCCCCCGCACCGGAGGACTTCGATTTGCGCTCCTTTTTCGCCTTCGGGCCGGGCAGCGCCTTGCGCTGTGCAGCTCCGACGAGCATGGGCTTGGACTTTGTTACCTCGTCCTCATCATCTTCACTCTTGGCTTTCGACCGCTTGGGATCGGCCGCAAAGTACTCGAAAGAAAGCTCGCGATCCTCACCTGCGCCCTTGACGACAACCTTCACCGTGCCGCCGTTTTCCAGCTTGCCAAACAGAAGCTCGTCGGCGAGCGGCCGCTTGATATTCTCCTGGATCACGCGGGCGAGCGGGCGGGCTCCGAAATTCTCGTCGTAACCCTTTACTGCCAGCCATTTGGTTGCATCCTCTGACAGCTCAATCGTCACGCCGCGATCGGCAAGCTGAGCCTCGAGCTGGAAGATAAACTTCTCCACGACCTTTTCGATGATCGCAGGGGGAAGACCGGAGAACGCGATCACCGCGTCGAGACGGTTGCGGAACTCGGGGCTGAACATGCGGTTGATGGCTTCGCTGTCGTCGCCGTCGCGCTTGGAGCGTGCAAAGCCGATGGGTGCTTTCGCGAGATCAGCTGCGCCTGCGTTCGTCGTCATGATGAGAACGACGTTGCGGAAATCAATCTGCTTGCCGTTGTGGTCGGTGAGCTTACCGTGATCCATCACCTGCAACAGGATGTTGAACAGGTCGGGATGCGCTTTCTCAATCTCGTCCAGCAGCAGCACGGAGTGCGGATGTTGGTCAATGCCGTCGGTCAGAAGACCTCCTTGATCGAAGCCAACGTAGCCTGGCGGCGCGCCAATGAGACGGCTCACCGTGTGTTTCTCCATGTATTCCGACATATCGAAACGCAAAAGCTCCACGCCCATCAGGTCGGCGAGCTGTTTTGCGACCTCAGTCTTGCCGACGCCGGTGGGACCGGAAAAAAGATAACAGCCGATGGGCTTCTCAGGCTCGCGCAAGCCCGCGCGCGAAAGCTTGATCGCCGAGGACAGCGCCTCGATCGCCTTGTCCTGACCAAACACAACGCGCTTCAGGTCTTTGCCTAAATTGTGAAGGAACGTTGCATCGCTCTTGGTCACGGTCTTGGGCGGAATGCGCGCCATGGTGGCGACCGTCGCCTCGATTTCCTTCACCGTAATCTTCTTTTTGCGCTTGCCTACCGCGAGTAGCATTTGCGAGGCGCCCGTCTCGTCGATCACATCGATCGCTTTGTCGGGCAGCTTACGGTCATGGATGTACTTGGCGGACAGTTCCACGGCTGTCTTGATAGCGTCGTTTGTGTACTTCAGCTTGTGGAAGGTCTCGAAGTACGGCTTCAACCCTTTGAGGATTGCAACCGAGTCCTCGATCGAGGGCTCCTTCACGTCAATCTTCTGGAAGCGGCGCACCAGCGCGCGGTCCTTTTCAAAGTGCTGCCGGTACTCCTTGTAGGTGGTCGAACCGATGCAGCGCATTGTGCCCGATTGCAGCGCGGGCTTTAACAGGTTGGAAGCATCCATGGCGCCGCCCGAAGTGGCGCCGGCGCCGATCACCGTGTGGATCTCGTCGATAAATAGAATCGCGCCTGGATAGTTCTCGATCTCCTTCATCACCGCTTTAAGGCGCTCCTCGAAGTCGCCGCGGTAGCGCGTACCAGCCAGCAGCGCACCCATATCGAGCGAGAAGATAGTGGAATCCGCTAAGACCTCTGGCACGTCGGACTTGATGATCTTGCGTGCAAGGCCTTCAGCAATCGCGGTCTTGCCCACACCGGGTTCACCGACGAATAGCGGGTTGTTCTTCTGACGCCGGCACAACACTTGGATCGTCCGCAGCACCTCCGGTTCACGGCCGATCAGGGGATCAATCTTGCCCTCGCGTGCCTTCTTGTTGAGATTGACGCAATAGGAATTGAGCGCGTCCTGACTAGGTTTGCGCTCCTCGCCTTCCGTGACCTGGTCCTCTTCAACGCCGCGCGCGTGCCGCGGCTCCGACATACCCGGCCGCTTGGCGATACCATGACTGATGTATTGAACCGCGTCGAAGCGAGTCATCTCCTGCTCTTGCAGGAAGTAAGCGGCGTGGCTTTCGCGCTCGGCAAAGATTGCAACGAGAACGTTGGCGCCGGTAACCTCCTCGCGTCCGGAGGATTGCACATGCACGACCGCGCGATGGATAACGCGCTGGAAGCCAGTCGTTGGTTGCGCTTCGGCTGCATCCTTGGAAACGAGTGCGCCTAGATCATTGTCGAGATAACCCGTGACGCGCGCGCGAAGCGCATCGACATCGACAGTGCACGCACGCATGACGGCGGCGGCATCCCGATCGCCGATCAACGCCAGCAGCAGGTGCTCTAGCGTGGCGTATTCGTGGCTACGCTCGTTCGCGGCCTCAAGAGCGCGATGCAGCGCGGTTTCCAGGCTCTTTGAGAAGGACGGCAAGGGTGACCTACTCTTTCTCCATGGTGCATTGTAGAGGATGACCGTTCTGTCGTGAATAATCCATGACTTGCGTCACCTTTGTCTCAGCAACCTCATAAGGGAACACACCGCAGATCCCTACGCCCTTATGATGAACATGCAGCATGATACGGGTCGCCTCCTCCTTTCCCTTTGAGAAGTATTTCTCCAATACGTGTACGACAAATTCCATCGGCGTGTAGTCGTCGTTCAGCAACAGTACCTTGTAAAGGCTTGGTTTCTTGGTCTTGGGCCGCGTCTTCGTGGCCAAACCCGTGCGATTGTCACCGCCGCCGCCATCCCGGCGCGGACCTTTTTTTCCGGCCATCATCCATATGGGCAGCCTTGCCGTATTCGTCGTCTTTGTCATCGATCGCAAAATTCCGTCGACGCAGCCCCCGCCGACCCCTGCTTCCACTTGCGCCCACAAGGTACATCTATTGTTACGCAAGGGGGACCGGGCTCGCAATTGGTCCGTCATCGAGGAACCGATCACCGGCCCTCGACCCCCATTTTGTACCGGAAAGACGTAGCCGGGAATACGATATGATGGGATTGCAACGCGACACAAAAAAGGCCCAGCGCAGGCCGGGCCTTGCTTTCTTGTCGCCAGTGGGAGCCAGCGCTGCTCGGCTCAGCGGCCGTTGTGCAGGATTTTCTCAACGGGCTTGTAGGCTTCCTTAGCCAAATTCGCGTACATACCGCCGATTTTGGTCATCTGCTGCATGTAGTCGTCATAGGCGCGCTTGGCATAGCTCGTCTGGATTTCGACGGCCTGCTCGACCGATTTCGACCCCATAAGCTTCTCAAGGGTGGCGCTACCCTCCTCGAACGACCGCTTTGAGTAATTGCCCATCTCAGCAGCGATCGCCTGCCAATTCCTGTTCCACTCGCCGAACATACGCATGGCGCTGTCCACGTTGGTTTGCCCGAGCTTCTGCATGTCCTCAAAATTTTTCATCATTGTGTCATCCGTGTCCTTGACAAGCTCTCCGACCTTAGAACGCGAAAGCAATCTCCCGGGCCCAATTCCGAGCCTCTCCACAGCTCTTTTTATAGGCACCGCACAATTTTTCAAGCAATTTTCTGCGCCGCAGCATGGACCTAGGGAACTTTGCGTTAACCGCGTCTAAGCCAACCGAGGGGTATTATAGGTCCCCATCTCTTTGTCGCTGGCGCGCGGGCCCTCGCGCCCCAAAGCGGCCCAAAAACGATGGTCACCTCGTTCACATGCTTTGCGAGCGGGGTTCCACATCGGGGCAGGAGAGAGGCCCAACACCCTGTTTGGGAAGCTTTTTTGTTCGAGCGTACGCTTCGCCGAATGCGTTGTGAACGATCTGGTCGAAGCACGAAGCGCGTGAGGACAGCCGTCAATTGATACGTAATCTGACTTTGCGCGCAGGGATTGCAGCCCTCATTTTGGCCCTCGCCGCGAGCGCCCTGACGCCGGCGCACGCCGCCCCTCGCCAAGCCTCCATGGCAATCGATGCCAATACCGGCGCCGCACTGCACAATAAATCTGGCGACGCGGCCTGCTATCCAGCCTCGCTCACCAAGATGATGACCCTCTACATGACCTTTGAGCTGATTGAGCAAGGGCGGATGAGTTACGCCACCAAGATCAAAATGTCTGAGACGGCGGCCGCCGCCCCGCCCTCAAAGCTCAAGTTGAAGCCTGGCGATGAGCTCACTGTGCTTGACGCAATCAAGGCGCTTGTCACCAAATCGGCAAACAATGTCGCTGTCGCCTTGGCCGAGCACATTGGGGGCAGCGAGGAAAACTTCGCCCGCCTCATGACCAAAAGAGCCCGCCAGCTTGGAATGACATCGACGGTCTTCAAGAACGCGTCCGGTCTGCCCAACCGCGAGCAAAAAACGACGGCGCGCGACATGCTGAAGCTGGCCATGCACCTGCAGGACCACTTCCCGCAGCACTACAAGCTATTTTCGATCCGGCATTTCACCTACCGCGGTCGCAGATACCGCAACCACAATGCGTTGCTGCGGCGGTTTAGGGGCACGGACGGTATCAAGACAGGCTACACGCGCGCTTCAGGCTTCAATCTCGTCGCCAATGTGCGCCGCGATGGTAAGCACGTTGTTGCTGTTGTATTCGGTGGCAAATCGGCGCGTGTGCGCAACGCAAAGATGCGCTCGATCTTGACCAAGGCGCTTGCAAAAGCGTCACGGAAGAAGACACGCAAGCCAGTGCTCGTTGCCCGCGCCAAGTCGCCTACTCCTCCGCGCCCCGTTCGTGCTTCTTCCAAAACGTCACCGCGCGCACCGCATCTGCGCGGGACGGCCCAACCACGAGCAGAACCGCTTAGGAATACTGCCGCAGTCGCATCTGGTCCGTTCCAGGTCCAGGTCGGAGCCTACATCGCGTCGGCCGATGCCGAGCGGCAGATGGCGCAAACGCGCCGACGCTCAGGCGGCCTGCTCGATCGCTATCGAGGCGTCGCCGTTCCGGTGGAGAACGGGCGGCGTCAGCTCTACCGCGCCCGCTTCCAGGGCTTCGAAAGAACGGCTGCTTATTCAACCTGTGCCAGCCTGAAACGTCTACAAATCGACTGCTTCGTGCTGCGGATGCAGTGAACCTCAAGCGCTGCGCGATGCCAGGGCCACGTCTTTTGCCTCGTTAATCTTGGCGGCCAAATAAGTCGAGCCGCCGCGATCAGGATGCAGCTTAAGCATCAGGTCGCGATGCGCACTGCGGATCTCGTCCTCACTCGCACCGGGGGCCAATCCCAAAATTTCGATAGCCTCTTTCGGCGTCATACGCCCACCCGGTCCGCGCCCCATCTTGGATTCACCGCGCGCCACGTCATCGCGCCAAGTGGCATGAACGCGATCAAGGTAGGCCTCGATGATCTGCGCTGACTGCGGATCTGTAATGCGGCAGTCTTGCCATAAGAGCGCCATGTCGGCAGGCGTCAGGCTTTCGATGTTGCGATCTGCAAACAGCCCCTTGAGTACGCGCCCGCGCATCTCGCCCGTGTCATGGTCGAGTTCCATTTCCAAATGATCAGTCACGATGCGCGAGGTTTGTCCTTGCGACTTGCGGGCACGTCCTTCACCCCACGGCCCCGAGGTGCTGCCCCACAGCAACCAAGAGCCCAACATGGCAAGCGGTATGGCGACAGGGGCAAGCCCGCGCAAGGCCAACACGCCTGCGGCCAGCAATGATACGACGCCGCCGCCAACCGTTATTCGCCGCGCTACCTTGGTCGGGTTGGCGCGCCCAAAGGCACGCAACACAAGCAGCCCAATAGCCAGAGCAGCAAGTCCTAAGATGAGATATGCCATCGTGCCTCAGCGCCCGGGTGGCTTGAGTTGGGCGAGAAGCCGCCGCGCGCCCGCACCGTCGTGCTCCGAACTCAGTGCGAGCAACGCCTTGTGACCGCCTGCGGCATAGACCGCTACTGCGGTGAGGAGTTCGCGCAGCTGCCGCGCCGAGCCGCGATCGAAACGGCAGAAGGCCCCATTCGTAAGCCGCGCAATCTCGCGGAAGGCGCGCTCGGCACGTGCATCCTCGCCCTCTTGGAAAAGGAAGACCGGCACGCCTAAAAGCGCCAACTCCCCAGCGCGCGCGCATAATCGATCGATGTCCTCCTCCATGCAGTCGCCGACGTAGACCAGCGCGTTGACCTTGCGGCCGCCACTCTCCTCGATCGCGTGCTTGAGCACCTTGCCGATTTGCGTGAGCCCGCCGCGACAAGCGACACTCGTCATCAGGCGTGCGAGCGCATCGGGGTCAGACACCCACTTGGAGACCCGGCATTCGCCCATGCCGCGGAAGTAGACGAGCTGAACGTCGAGACCGCCCACCTCTTTCACAGCCTGGAACATACCGCCTTGAAGTTGCAGCGCCATGTCCCAGGTGGGCGCGCGGCTCATTGTAGCGTCCATGGCAAAGATGAGGCGCCCACGCCCCGCGGCAGCGACAGGCGCCATCGTCTTCATTTTTGCGATAAACTGGGCGACGTCTGAATCGGACGTGCGCGCGCTAGGAAGAGTCGCGTTTTCATCCCCGGCCACAGGACGTTGTCCAACGCCCACTTGCGCCGTTGAGCCAATCGGCGGCTTGGTTCTGGTCGGTTTGCGATTCGTCATTGGCGGGGTTCCAGGGGCGGCAGCCGTATCACCTTACAAAGATGGCGCGACGCAGCGCACCCCGCAACATCCACAATGCGGTATTAGTTATCTTCGACCGCAGCCGTCAGCAGTTCCAGATTGCCGCCTGTCGCCGTGATGTCGGTCGTGCGAACGCGCTCCACGGCATAAGCCCGCAATGTATTGGGGCCGCCGGCCTTTGGCCCCGTGCCCGAAAGGCCCTCGCCGCCGAAGGGCTGCACGCCCACGATGGCGCCAATCTGATTGCGATTGACGTAGAGGTTGCCCACGCGCGCATGCTCGGCAACGTAGTCGGCCACGGCCTCGATGCGGCTGTGTAGCCCGAGCGTGAGACCATAGCCTGACGCATTGATGGCCTCGATGACCTTGTCGAGATGTCCGCGCTCGTAACGCACAACATGGAGGATGGGGCCGAAAACCTCGCCCTCCAACGTGTCTAGACCGTCGATCTCGTAGACGGCAGGCGTCACGTACGTGCCAACGCGGCAATGCTCGGGTAACAAAAGATCGACGAGCTGGCGACCATCGTGCTGCATGCGAATCTTGTGCGCATCGAGGCGATCCTGTGCGATCTCGTCAATCACCGGCCCAATGTCGGTCGCGTAGTCGAACGGGTCGCCAACATCCAAAGCCTCGACCGCGCCGACCAGCATGTCGGTCATATGGGCCGCCGCATCGTCCTGCACGAACAACACGCGTGCAGCCGAGCAACGCTGTCCCGCACTGTCGAAGGCGGAGTGCACGCAATCGCGCACGACTTGCTCAGGCAGTGCGGTGGAGTCAGCGATCATTGCGTTGATGCCACCCGTCTCTGCGATGAACGGCACGATTGCATTCTGACGATCGGTAAGCGCCTTTTGGATCGCCCACGCCGTACGATTGGACCCGGTAAAGGCGATGCCGCCAACGCGCACATCCCGAACAAGCGCCTTGCCAACGTTGGGGCTGCCGGTCAGCAGGTGCAGCACGTCTGGCGGCACGCCTGCCTCATGCAGCAGTGTCGTTGCCAGATATGCAGTTATCGGCGTCTGCTCGGCCGGTTTGGCGAGCACCGCATTGCCAGCCGCCAAGGCAGCTGCCACTTGCCCCGTGAAGATGGCGAGTGGGAAATTCCACGGCGAAATGCACGCGAAGACGCCGCGCCCGCGCAGGTCGAGCGTGTTAAGCTCGCCCGTCGGGCCCGGCAGCGTCACCGGCCCGCCAAACAGGCGGCGCGCTTCGCACGCGTAGTAGCGCAGATAGTCAACCGCCTCGCGCACATCCCCCTGTGCCCCTTCGAGCGTCTTGCCCGCCTCACGCACAAGCACCGTCATGAGGCGCGCCCGGTTGCGCTCGAAGAGATCGGCAGCAACCTCCAAGATTGCTGCACGGTCCGCACCGCCACGCCTGTCCCACGCGTGATGGGCAGCTTTCGCACTTTCGATGGCAGCCTCGACCTGTGCCGGCGTCGCTATACGCACGGTACCGATGCGCTCGCGGTGATCATGCGGGCAGGTGACAAAACCAGCGGACTCGCCGCCTATCGTGGCTTCGCCTGCGACGATTGGGCCTGCCTCGAAGTCCCCATCGAGAGCTGCGTCCATTTCCATATAAAGCTGGGCGCGCACCGACGAATCGCTCAGCGCCAATCCGCTACTCGCCTTGCGCTCCGGCAGGTATATCTCGCATGGGCGCGGCATCAACCGCACACGACCGGGGTCGGTGGTCCGTTCGTACTCGGCCAGCGCCACGGGATCGCGGATCATGTCGCCTACCGGGGCCTCGTCGTCCGACAAGCGGTTTACGAAGGACGTATTGGCGCCGTTCTCCAGAAGACGGCGCACGAGATATGCCAGTAGATCCTCATGACCGCCAACAGGTGCATAGATGCGGCAAGGCCGGCCGAGTTTATTCTCGCCGGCGACCTCGTCGTAGAGGGCTTCCGCCATGCCATGCAGGCGCTGGAATTCAAATTTAGTCGCCCCAGCCGCCACGTGCGCAGCAGCAAGCGCGTGCGCGTTATGCGTTGCAAACTGCGGGTAGAAGGCCTTCGCGTCGCTTAGTAAAAGCCGCATGCCGGCAAGGAACGAAACATCCGTGTGCAACTTGCGCGTCAAGACCGGGTAGTCGGCAAGCCCGCGCTCCTGGGCCCATTTGATTTCGCTATCCCAGTAGGCGCCTTTTACGAGCCGGACGGGGATGCGCTTGCCCTGGCGCTCTGCCAGCCGGCGTAACCAGCGCAAGACAGGAATGGTGCGCTTGCCGTAGGCCTGCACTGCGATGCCGAGACCATTCCAGCCGTCGAGCGCCGGGTTGGTGAATGTTGAGGCGAAGAAATCGAGCGTCGGCTCCAACCGGTCCTGCTCTTCAGCATCAATTGTGATGGCGAGACCGCGCGCGCGCGCCGCCCGAGCCATGGTCACAAGCCGGGGTCCGAGCTCTCCGGCAAGCCGCCCCTTTTTGCCGGGCTCGAAACGCGGATGCAGCGCTGAGAGCTTCACCGACAAGCCAGGGCGCGTATAAAGTGAATCGAGGTGTGCGCTGGTGAATGGCCCGGCAGCCATCCCAACGGCATCGATCGCGCCCATGTAACGCTCGAAATAGACGTCGGCGTCCTTCTCCGTCTTCGCCGCCTCACCCAGCATATCGTAGGAGAAGAGGTAGCCCTCCTGCTCGTAGCTTTGCGCGCGCGCCAGCGCCTCCTTTATGGTGCGCCCGAGCACAAACTGATCGCCGAGGACCTTAACGGCCTGGCGCACGGCCTGACGGATAACCGGCTCGCCGGAGCGCGCAACCAGGCGCTTTAGTGCATTAAACGGGTTAGCACCCTGCGCCTCGCGCAACTTGACGATGCGTCCCGTCAGCAGCAGCGCCCACGTCGAGGCGTTGACAAACAGATTGTCGGAGTGACCAAGATGGCGCTCCCAGTCGCCACCGGAAATCTTATCGGCGATGAGTTCATCGGCCGTTTCGGTGTCGGGAATTCTGAGCAGCGCCTCGGCGATGCACAATAAGATCACGCCTTCCTCACTCGATAACCCATACTCGCGCATGAAGGCATCGACGCCGGCGTGCTCGCCTTGATTGGCGCGCGCGGAATAGACGAGCCGGCGTGCGATCTCGGCGGTGCGGCGGCGCTCGTCCTCGCTGAACACGGCACGTTCAATCAGCCGGTCGAGCAACCGCTTTTCGTCAATGAGATGATGAGCCGCAATCTCATCGCGCGGGGGCGTATCTGACCTCTCACGCGCTTCGTCTCCGAAATCCGCTCTTTTCAAAGCAACCATGTTGTCCTCGTCGCGCCCCGCCACACACGATTCGATTGGTTGCAGTCTAGAGCAAGATCGTTCTTGATGGAATCACTCGCCAAATCAGGAAGGTATCCGCCAAGAACGTGAATCTTACTCTAGGGTCATAGACCCTAGGGTCACAGACCCTAAATCAAAAGTGTAGAGACTGATTCACGTTTCACTTGGACGCAATTCACGCTTCCAAGTGAAACGATCAGGCTCTAACAAATCGCCGCCGGGCGCGCTTGCCAACCCGATTTGTTACACTCTTGACGCCCGCCCCGGCGTGACGGAGCTTCGCGCCGGTTCAATTTGGGCGAGCTGCGAGGCCGAAGTGGTGCAGAATCGGGTGAATATCCTCCGGACGGCTGGTGAGCTGCGCCAAGTTACAGCTGGCTGGCGCAAAGAAGGCCAGTCCGTGGCCCTCGTTCCCACCATGGGAGCGCTTCATGCCGGCCACTTGGCGCTGGTGCGGCGTGCAGCCGAAACCGCCGATTGCACTCTGGTCTCCATTTTCGTCAACCCTAGCCAGTTTGCCCCGCACGAGGATCTGGCACGCTACCCGCGCGATGAGGCCGGCGACCTCGTCAAGCTTGTCGAGGCCGGGTGCGATCTTGTTTGGGCGCCAACGGCACAAGACATGTACCCAAAGGGCTTTGCCACGCGCATCGTGCCAGGCGGGGCCGCCCTCGGACTCGAATCAGTCCAGCGTCCACACTTCTTCAGCGCAGTTGCAACCGTGTGTTGCAAGCTCTTTGCTACGGCTACGCCCGACTATGCGGTTTTTGGCGAGAAGGATTACCAACAGCTTTGTGTCATTCGACAGTTGGTGCGCGACCTTGACCTACCGCTTGAGATCGTCGCGGTGCCGACGGTGCGTGAGGCGGACGGTTTGGCGCTCTCCTCTCGCAACGCCTACTTGTCGCCCGCGGAGCGCGCCATCGCCCCGCAGCTCCATCGGGTCATTTGCCAGATCGCAGCCGATGCAACGCGTGCCCTACGGGAGCTAGATGGCGGCACCGGCCGCCGCAAGGCCCCGCGCCCCTCGCCGCTCCTGCCCGAGCCGGGACGGCCTAGGGACGAGCCCCAGCTTGCCGTACTCGACACGATTTGCGCCGAGGCGGTGCAAAAGCTTGAACGCGCCGGCTTCGCCAAAATCGACTATGTCGCGGTACGTGAGGCCGACACGCTCAAAGTGGTGAGTGCCCCCACAGCCCGCCCGCTGCGTGTACTCGCCGCCGCCCGCTTAGGTGGAACGCGTCTGATAGACAATGTTCCGGCAAATTCTTGAGGCCGTTGCACCGACGCCACAGGCTTGCCAAAAGGCCGCCCGCCGTGCGACGTAACGCACCGTAACCTCAAGAGATTCGCTTGAGTCGGCTCTCGTGCTCGCGTCTCGCGCTCGGCGGCAACCGTCTTGCCAAACTGGAACGTGACGCATGGCCCGAGCCCAACACGACCTCTTCTCGGCAGTCGAAACCTTCATGACCAAAAAGAAGGGCCGGAACCGCCCGACCGCAGACGCTTCAGACGCCTACACCGCCGCCGATATCGAGGTGCTGGAGGGCCTGGAGCCTGTGCGCCGCCGTCCCGGCATGTACATCGGCGGCACCGACGAAAAAGCGCTGCATCACCTCTTCGCCGAGGTGATCGACAATTCCATGGACGAGGCCGTTGCCGGGCATGCGACCTGGATCGAGGTTAGCCTCGGCGCCGATGGCTTCCTCACCGTCGCCGACAACGGCCGCGGCGTCCCCGTCGACCCGCATCCCAAATATAAAAAGCAGTCGGCGCTGGAAGTGATTATGACCACGCTGCACTCGGGCGGAAAATTCGACGGCAAGGTCTACAATACATCCGGCGGCCTGCACGGCGTTGGCGTCTCCGTCGTCAATGCGCTGTCGGAGGAGCTGGAGGTCGAGGTCGCGCGCGGTCAGCAGCTCTACCGCATGGTGTTCGCTCGTGGCGTGCCGCAGACCAAGCTGGAAAAGCTTGGCTCGATCATGAACCGGCGGAGCAGGAAAGTGCGGTTAGAGCGGGAGGGCAAGATGCCCTGAGGAGGGGTCGCGTTGAAGCGGGCGCGGCTGTGCGAGATGGCACGCTCCAAGGCGTATCTGTTTGGCGGCGTCGAGATCCGTTGGAACTGCGATCCCACTCTCATTTCCGACGGCACGCCAGCGGAGGCCACCTTCCACTTCCCCGGCGGCCTTAAGGAATATCTCCTCTCCGAGATTGACGGGCAGACGCTCGTTACCAAGGAGGTCTTCTCGGGAAGCATTGCGAAGGCAAACGGCCACGGCTCGGTGGAATGGGCCATCGCCTGGATGGGCGGGAACGATGGCTTCGTGCGCTCATACTGCAACACCGTGCCGACACCTGACGGCGGCACACACGAGAACGGCCTGCGCCAGGCGCTGTTGAAGGGATTGAGGGCCTACGGCGAGCTGACCAGCAATCGCCGTGCAAGCCAAATCACCGCTGACGACGTCATGGACACGGCAGCAGCGATGCTGTCCGTATTCATCCGCGAACCGGAGTTTCAGGGCCAGACCAAGGACCGCCTTGCCACGCAAGAGGCCGCCCGTGTTGTCGAGGCCACTGTGCGCGATGCCTTTGACCACTGGCTCGCCGACAGCCCCGCGCAGGCGACCAAGCTGCTCGAATGGGCCCTCGACCAATCTGAAATTCGCCTTAAGCGACGGCGCGAAAAAGAACTCGGCCGCCAGTCGGCAACGCGCAAGTTACGCCTGCCTGGCAAGCTCGCCGACTGCAACATTCGCCACGCCGCCGGTACCGAGATTTTCATCGTCGAGGGCGATTCAGCCGGCGGTTCGGCCAAGAGCGCGCGCATGCGCGAGACCCAAGCCATCCTGCCCTTGCGCGGCAAAATCCTCAACGTGGCGAATGCGTCGTCAGCCAAGCTCGCGCAGAACCAGCTCCTCGCCGACCTAATCCAAGCGCTCGGCGCCGGGACCGGCTCAAGATACCGCGATGAGGACTTGCGCTACGAACGCGTAATCATCATGACCGATGCCGACGTCGATGGCGCACACATCGCCTCGTTGCTCATCACGTTCTTCTATCAGCAGATGCCCGCGCTCATCGAAAACGGTCACCTCTATCTGGCGGTGCCGCCGCTTTATAAGCTGACGCAAGGCGCCAAGTCTGCCTATGCGCGCAATGACAAGCACAAGGACGAGTTGATCGCACGCGAGTTCAAGGCAGACAAGAAGATCGAGATCAGCCGCTTCAAAGGCTTGGGCGAGATGAATGCCGGCCAGCTCAAGGAAACAACAATGGACCCCAAACGGCGCACGCTGTTGCGCGTCGAATTTGGTGACGGCGAGCGAAGCGAGATCTCGGATGCGGTGAATGCGCTGATGGGGTCAAAGCCAGAGGCACGCTTCCGCTTTATTCACGAGCACGCCGCCTTCGCGCACGATTTGGATATTTGATCGCCTGAAACGAGGGGCTTTCTGTCCCTCTTGCGAATCGAATTATCCCCAAGCTTCATTAGAACGGCTAAAAGGAACTATCGGCGCTCGATTCGCCGCCGTAATCCAAGAGACAAAAAAGGCTTCCAACATGACGAAGGCGCTGGTCGCAGAGTTTGTGGGCACATTCATGCTGGTGGCATCGGTTGTCGCCGCCGCCGTGTTTTCCTTCCCCAACGCGGGCATCCTGGGTGTCGCGTTCTCGATCGGCTTTACCGTCATGGCGACAATCTTCGTTATCGGCCATCTCTCCGGCGGCCACTACAATCCCGCCGTCACACTTGGCCTCACGATCGCAAAGCGCTTCGAGGCGTCGGCTGCATTGCCCTATCTCGTAGCCCAGTGCCTGGGTGGCACTGCCGCAGCTTTCGTCTTCTATCTCATCGCAACGGGCAAGATTTCCGGCTTCGAGGCTGGCAATTTTGCCTCAAACACCTATGGCGGTCCGGACGGCTATTCGATGTATGCCGTCTTTCTCATCGAAGCCTTGCTGACGGCATTTCTCGTATTCGTCATCATGGGCGCCACCGCCGAACACGCGCGCTCTGATTTTGCCCCGCTGATCATCGGAGTCACGCTCGCGGCTATCCACATCATGGCCATTCCCGTCTCCAACGCCTCCGTTAATCCTGCGCGCAGTTTGGCCACGGCCCTAGTCGCCCTCGACAAGCCCATAGCGCAGGTGTGGCTCTTCTGGGTGGCGCCCATTCTGGGCGGTCTTGCCGGTGGCCTGCTGGGTCGCTGGCTTTACAAGGAATGAGCCCCAAGCGGCGCTAGACGATAGTTGCGATATTGCGCCACTACTGCGGTCAGCCGCCACATCTTCATGGTTTTTCTTGCGTTTCTCACAGGGCTATGCCAGCACACGAGTGGCTCGAGCGCAGGGGATACTATTCTCTTAGTCCCTTTTCGAGACCGATTTCCTTCTTTTGCCGCCTTAGGCGAATCCTTCTACCCCTGCGCTCCGTCGCCCGCTGCCGCCCCAGAGCGTTGGCGCGGGCCGGTATGAACGCAGACGGAGACGTTGACTTTTGGATATAAAAACCTTCGCTGAGCTTGATCTCAGCCCCAAGGTACAGGCGGCCATCGATGCCGCCGGCTACAAGACGCCGACACCAATCCAATCTGAAGCCATTCCCATCGCTGTAGCTGGGCGCGACGTGCTTGGAATCGCCCAAACGGGCACCGGCAAGACCGCGTCCTTCGTGTTGCCCATGATCACACGGCTGGAAACGGGCCGCGCGCGTGCGCGTATGCCGCGATCGCTCATCCTCGCGCCGACGCGCGAACTTGCCGCCCAGGTGGCACAGAGCTTTGAGAAATACGGCGTCAACCACAAGCTAAACTTGGCGCTCTTGATCGGTGGCGTCTCGTTCGATGATCAGAATCGCAAGCTCGACCGCGGCGTCGATGTGCTCATCGCCACTCCGGGACGTCTTCTGGATCACTTCCAGCGCGGCAAACTGATGCTCATGGGCGTGGAGATCCTCGTCATCGACGAAGCGGACCGCATGCTCGACATGGGCTTCATTCCCGACATCGAGAAGATCTGCAAGCTGCTGCCGCCGCGCCGCCAGACGCTGTTTTTCTCCGCCACAATGCCGCCGGAGATCACCCGCCTCGTCAATCAGTTTCTCACGAATCCTCAGCGGATCGAGGTCGCCCCGCCGGCCACAGCGGCCAAAACGATCACCCAACGTTTCCGCTTCTGCAACAGCGGTGAGGATTGGGCCAAACGCGAGATCCTGCGCGAGTTGATCGGAACCGAGAACGTCCGCAACGCCATCATCTTCTGCAATCGCAAGGTCGATGTCGCGATCCTGCACAAGTCGCTCGTCAAGCATGGCTTTAGTGCGGGCGCGCTGCACGGTGATATGGACCAGAAGAGCCGCACGGAGACGCTCGACAAATTCCGCTCCGGCGATCTCATGCTGCTGGCAGCAAGCGATGTGGCCGCGCGCGGGCTCGACATCCCCGACGTCAGCCACATATTCAATTTCGACCTGCCCTGGCAGCCGGATGACTACGTGCACCGCATCGGGCGCACGGGCCGCGCGGGCAAAGAAGGCTTCTCTGCCTCGCTGGTGACAACCGAAGAACTCAAGTCGCTCAAAGATATCGAGAAGATGCTCGGCGAAGCGGTCAAGTGGATTGGCGATCCACCAACCGACCAAGAGTATGCGGACGCTGGCAAAAAGCGCCGTCGCGGCGGACGCGGGACTGGGCGCGGGAGCGCTCGGAGCGGGAGCGCTCGGAGCGGCGCCACGCCCCGCGATGCCCGTTCTAGCGATCGTGGCAGCGGCCGGGGAGGCGATCGGCGCGGCCCTGCAAAGCGGCAGGAGTCGCTGCCTGAGCCCCAACAGCAGCACAGAGCAGAAAAACCGCGCGGCGAGCAGGAGGCCCAACGCGCTACCAAACCGCCGCAGCCCCAACGCACACGCGAGCAACGGGCTGCTGCTACAGACGGTGGGCAACCGAAACCGGCTCGCGTGCGCGAGCGCGCGCCCCAGTCATCGGGTTCAGGCTTTGCTGACAACGTGCCTGCCTTTCTGCGCAACCCCATTCGCCGGCCGACAAAGGTCGCAAACGAATAAGCAAGGCGTTGGCGAGGCCAGGCTGTGAGCTCGATCCTGCGGTATCAGGTTCCCTTCTTGCCCTTGTGGGCGATGGGGCCGGGTTTGAAGCGTTTCGGTTTTGCCGCAGCGGCCCGCTGCGCCACACCAAGTGCGGTTCGTGCCCATGCCGCCATCTCGTCGGGGTCGTCCAGCAGCCGGTCCGGGATGCGCCAGTATGACATAGCGATGGTGCGGCCGCCGCCCTCATAGACAAAGGGGCCAAGTCCTTCCGCCTCGAAGTCGCGCTTCGTCTTTTCATCGGCCTTCAGATAGAGCGTGTCGTCGGCGATGAGACCGAACATGACGCCGTCAGCGTAGATCCCGGCGCCGCCGAACATGCGGCGTACGCTCACGGGACCGAGGCCGCGCATGGTGTCCTTGAGAAGCTCGACAAAACCCTCGCTGGCACTCATGGAGTGTTAGTCGTTCTGGATCGGGGAATCCGCGTCAGCCGACGGGACCAGGTTCACGCTTTCGCCGCACCCGCAAGCGCCCTGCTGGTTCGGGTTATTGAACACGAATTGGCTGGTAAGCTTGTCCGTCTTGTAGTCCATCTCGGTGCCGAGGAGATACATGATCGCGGCCGGCTCGATCAGCAACACCGCACCTCGATCCTCGACAACCTCGTCGTGCGGCTCCTTCGTCTCAGCCAAGGTCATGGTGTATTCCATGCCGGCGCAGCCACCCTTCTTGATGCCGATCCGCAAGCCCAACGTACCTGGGTGCGCTTCCACGAGGTCGCGAACGCGTGTGGCTGCGGCTTCCGTCAGTGTCACGGCTTTGGGCATCATGTGCAGTGTCGGCATATGGTTCTACCTGGCAACAATGTCTCTGCTCATATAGTGCAAACGCTCCACGATTGCGAAGATTCGCAAGTTTAGAATTAGAACATGTTAAGATCGTGCCGCGCTTCATCAGACCTGCGGCTCATGTCCCAGGGCGGATCGAACGTCATCTTGACGGTTGGGTTGCTGACGCCCGGCACGGCGTTGACGGCATTTTCCACCCATTTGGGCATTTCACCGGCGACCGGACACGCGGGCGCCGTCAGCGTCATGGTGATCGTCACACCGCGCTCCGCATCGATGGCGATGTCATAAATAAGCCCCAGCTCGTAGATGTCGGAGGGTATTTCTGGGTCGTACACCGTCTTCAAAGCGGCAACGATGTCATCATGCAGACGCTCACATTCCTCAAGCGTCGGCTTGGCGCCAGCCGCCGGCTCTCCAGCCTTCTCATCGGTGCTTGGCACAGCCTCTGTTGGCCGATCCTTCTCTAAGGGTTTGCTGTCCATCATCTACTCCACCCTAAGCGAACAACTCGTGCGCACGTTTCAACGCATCAACGAGCGCATCGACTTCCTGCATTGTGTTGTACATTCCAAACGATGCCCGGCACACAGCGGTAACGCCCAGCCGCTCCATCAGCGGCTGCGCACAATGGTGGCCAGCGCGCACGGCCACGCCCGATCGATCGATGATCGTTGAGATGTCGTGCGGATGCAGACCGTCCATCGTGAACGAAACGATGGCACCCTTGCCGGGCGCGTTGCCGTAAAGCTGTAACCAGGGCAGCTCAGCGAGGCGAGCGTGAGCGTAGGTGCGCAACTCCGCCTCGTGTTGTGCAATCTTTTCGCGGCCCACTTGCATCATATAGTTGAGCGCTGCACCGAGCCCAATTGCTTCGACGATGGGCGGCGTGCCGGCCTCGAACTTGTGCGGCAGTTTCCCGTAGGTAATTTTGTCAACGGCAACGGACTCAATCATCTGCCCGCCGCCCTGGTATGGCGGCATGGCGTTGAGCATCTCCGATTTGGCGTAAAGCACACCGATGCCGGTCGGGCCATACGTCTTGTGGCCGGTGAAAACATAAAAATCGCAGTCGAGGTCCTGGACGTCCACGCCCATGTGCACGGCCGACTGGCTGCCATCAACGAGAACGGGGATGCCGCGCGCGTGCGCCAACCGCACAACCTCCTTGATGGGAACCAATGTGCCCAGCACATTCGACATATGCGTGATGGCGACGATCTTGGTGCGTGGCGTCAATAGCCGTTCGAACTCGTCAAGAAGGAGTTCACCGTCCGTCCCGATTGGCGCCCATTTGAGTATGGCCCCTTTGCGTTCTCGCAGGAAATGCCAGGGCACGATATTGGAGTGGTGCTCCATAATCGAGAGAACGATTTCGTCGCCCTCGCCGATCTCGGCCATGCGCCCAAACGAATCCGCAACGAGATTGATCGCTTCGGTGGCATTACGCGCAAAAATAATCTCATCCGAGCTGGGTGCATTGAGGAAACGCCGCACCGTCTCACGTGACTCTTCGTATTTTGTCGTTGCGACGTTGGAGAGGTAGTGCAAGCCGCGATGCACGTTCGCGTAGTCAAAACGATAGACGTGGTCCATCACCTCGATCACAGTGCGTGGCTTCTGCGCCGAGGCGGCGTTATCGAGGTAGACGAGCGGCTTGCCATAGACCTCCCGGTAAAGGATCGGGAAATCAGACCGGATGCGCTCCACATCGTATGCAGAGCCCGTCTGCACCCCGGCGGGAACGCTCTGCGGGGCTGATCCTTCGCTCTCGTCTTTTCTGCGGGCCTTGGTCTCCATTACGTCCTCTTTGCGGATCCGCACTCAGCAAGCCACTGGCGGGCGAGCTCTGCCAAGGCCTTGCGCACGTCGTCGCGCTCCACCTTCTCGATTGCTTCTCCAATAAACGATTCGATGAGCAGAGCGCGCGCTTGCGCCACGGGGATCCCGCGCGATCGG
>PVMK01127732.1_pt1 | contig 23906 bp, 19 predicted proteins | sample 1853481 | NCBI WGS metagenome assembly PVMK01 (sample SAMN08533507, study PRJNA380276) | Marine sediment metagenome, whole genome shotgun sequencing project. | reverse complement strand
TCAGCAGCGAGAGATCCGGGTTGGTTGTGAAGGTGGTTGGAAGCTGCTGAAATTATCGTTGGGTGGAGGGAGAAATTGAAGATAATTTTTTACTGATATCGCGTATAGGCTTCTGGAGTGCTAAAAATCCATCGTGGTAGAGCTGTGTGTACTTGAGGTGGTTGGAGGAATTTGGATGGTATATCGCACCCGGTGAATTGACTAATGAGGACCTGGCTTCTTTTTTATCTTTGTAGAGGCCGCTGCCAATTCCTGCCACGAGAGCAGCACCGAGCAATGTGGCTTCGCTGAGCGCTGGCACTTCAATCACGCACCCGGAAACGTCTGCTTTGATCTGAATCCATTGCTTGACTTGTGTCCCACTACCAGAGGCGATTAAAGAGCTGATTTCATTATTCACGATACCCTGTGCTGCCTGGCGAATAAACTGCGCTTCAAAAGCCGTGCCTTCTAAAACCGCCTTTACAATATCAGCGCGATCATGTGATTGATCTAATCCAAAGAAAGCTCCCCGCACATGGACATCCGTGTGCGGGGAGCCGCTGCCAGCCAGGTAGGGAAGGAAGATAATACCGCTGGGTCCTGGTGAGAGGTTGTCAAGAAACTGCTCAAATTCCTGGTAAGAGAGCTGTGAGTCACCAAGAATACGCCGCAGCCAATCCAGAGAGCCTCCAGAAGTGGACATGCCGCCCATCCAGTAGCAGCCTTCGCCAACCACGTGACGACCGAATACCAGGCCAGAATCATATTCTCTGACCCCCAATTTATCCTGGTCGAAACTGCCTACCAGCGCTTCTGCGGTACCCATCGAATCAAGCGCCTGGTTAGTGTGGGTACCAACTGCTGCAAACGCAGCGCATACATGGTCGTGTCCACTGATGCAGACAGGTAATCCACGATGAAGCCCAAGTAGTGATGCTGCTGAGTGACTCAGTTCACCGACCGGTTGTGTGCTAGCAGTTGCATGAGGGAATATATCGACCGGCAAACCCAATGCATGCAGCCACTCTTCATCCCACATCAGCTCGTCAATGCGGAAGGCATACGTGCGCCCGGCAAGAGAATAATCGGTTGCCATGGAACCTGTCAACCTGAAGGCGATGTAGTCGGCGGCAGACAACCACGTGCTGCCTTCCAGCAAGCCTGGATGATTATCACGTATCCAGAGCAGCTTGGCCAGGCTGCATTTGAAGTTGGGCCGGATACCCGAGCGGGAGAACTGCAGAATGGGATCTCGATTTCGTTCTAATTCCCGTACCTGGGGAATTGAACTCATATCGTGCCAGGGTAACATCAGCGTCCGTGCTTGACCGCTGTGTTTGTCGACCAACAAACCAGTTTCAGCCATGCTGGAGATGCCCAAGGCAGAGATTTCCCCACGGTCAATCCCTTTCAAGGTTTCTTGGATAATGCTTACGCTCCCCTCCCACATTTCCTCAGGTTCGTAATATGTGCGGCCGGAAGATTTTCGATGCGTGATTGTTGGGGTTCGAGCGAATCGAATCATTTCCCCGCTTCTGGTAAAGATACCTGCCTTGGAGTGCGTTGTACCCAGGTCAAGACTTAATAACATAGTTGCCAACAATTGACTGAATTTGATATATTTTACTAAGAAATTTGGATTAGTTGATTCATATTAGGACTTACGCAGTTCAAGCCTAATTTATGGTGAATTCACAACCTTGCGAAGGTTTTTAGACATTTTTTACCCAAAGATGCCTTCGGATAGGGCTTAGTCGTGCATTTTGCTATCATTTAAACCTTCACAAGATTTAATTGCGTAAGTCCTATGTTTAAAACAAACGGCGCATCTTCCGATGCGCCGCCCAACCAAAGCTTGGTTTCCCAAATGAATTGTATTGCTTTTAACTTTTTACAAAAATAGTCTTTAGGTCTTGTAAGCGCCAGCTACCTTCTCCGCCGACACGGACGTCACGGCGTTGGAACAACAACCAGGAGAGCAAGGCCAGGACCAGGTCGATGGCGATGAAAACGCCAAACCAGGTCAAGTTGAGGCCATTCTCGATGGCCTGTGGCTGTCTCCAGGTAGGTCAGGGGTGAGAAATCAGCAGCCCGTTCCAATTCTTCGACTACCCCTGAAAGCAGGGTGATAAAGAAACTGGCAACCACCAGCATTCCGGCAATCATACTGGCCATGCTGCGGGCCGGCAGTAACATACTGAAGAGCAAGGCCAGGGTCATGAAGAACATCAATATGCCAAACAGGGAAACGAACGGCAGCAGCAGATCAAAAGCCGGGATGGTGAAATTCTCCGACCAGGTCATGGACAAGAGCAGCGAAGCCCAAGAGATCAGCAGCAAGATGATGATTACCAGGGTGCTGGCCAGGAAACGACCCCAAAAAAGACCCGTGCGGCTGACAGGGTGGGCCAGGATCAGGTCGAGGGTGCCGCCCTCTTCGTCACGGGTCAGCAGGCTGGCGCCCACCCCGGTAGCAAACAAACCGATGATCAGGGGCACAAAGGAGAAGTACTCGACATCCAGCCAGCCGATCGGGGTATTCATAGCTCCGAAATCGAAGAGTTCTGCGAATTCTGGCAGCGCTTCTACGTAGGCTTCCATCAGATCGCCACTGCTGGCAATCATGTCGAATAAGGAACCCATCATGATCGCCAAGACGGCCAGGCCAATTCCCCAGCCGATGATGGCACCGCGTGAACTGCGTAAGGAATAACGAATTACGGTAAACATTTTATTTGTCCTCCTCCCCTCTGTAGTAAGCAAGGAAAATCTCTTCCAGGCTGGCGCGCTCGGTCTCAAAATCGTTGACCGGATACTGGGCCAGGGTTTTGATCAGGGCGTCCATCTCGCCTTCGACCTGCAGCAATACGCCCAGCCCATCGTCTTTGGTAATCAGCTCAACCCCCGGAAGTTTATAGAGTTCTTCAGCCTCGGTGGGCTGCTGGAAGCGAATGCGCACCTGGCGCATGGAGCGGTTGAGCAAGTCAGCGGTCACAGCCACTTCGACGATCTTACCCTCTCGGATGATAGCGACCCGGTCGGCGACGGCCTGCACTTCACTGATGATATGCGAGGAGAAGAAGACCGTGGCCCCGTTATCCTGGGCTTCGGCCAGCATGCGCAGAACTTCCTGCTGCATGAGCGGGTCGAGGCTGCCGGTGGGCTCGTCGAGTAGCAGTAATTCGGGTTTATGCATTAAGGCCTGCACCACGCCAATCTTCTGCTTATTGCCTTTCGAAAAGTTTTTGATCGGAGATCTGAGTTCAAGTTTGAGGCGTTCGGATAATTCCTCGATGAATTTCCAGTCTGAGCGGTTGCCGCGCAGGCGGTTGAAAAAACGAAAAACCTGTCTGGCGGTCATATTCTCGTCCACATGCAGTTCGCCGGGTAAATAACCAACTCGCTCTTTTACAGCTTCTGGTTCTTCTTGCGGGTTAATTCCCAGCACACTGATCGAGCCACCTTGCGGGCGGATCAAATCCAACATGCAGCGGATGGCGGTGGTTTTCCCTGCCCCATTGGGGCCCTAAGAAACCATAGACCTCGCCCGCGCTTTACTTCTAGGTCTACACCACGCAAAGCATGGACCTTTCCGTAGAATTTCTCCAGGTCTTTTACCTGGATTGCAATACTATCGTTCATTTTGCACCTCGTTAATGTTCGTTTTGTAAATAAGGCTTAATGCTAATCATCGATTTTATTTCTTTCTAAACATATATTTAGTTTACCCTAAATACTATTATTTCGTCAATCATTTCTCTATTATAGTAGGGATATTCTTAATTACACATCCCAAAAAATATGATGAAATTTGAAGCAATTATTAGAAATGATTTCCAGTTCACAAAATTTTATTTTTGAAATCTCTGATGAAATACCAAATTAGTTAGGACTTACGCATTTCAATAGATTTTAGTAAACTCAGAGACATGAATCCAGCAAAGGTTGACGAATTGGATTATATTCATTTTTTGGTAGCGGCGCAGAAAGTATTCAGCACAGTAGAAGCATCAAAGGTGCGTTTGGAGGAAAAAGATGCTCCTGCGCATGACGCATACACGCGTCTGTTGCAGCATGTGCCTCCGGACAGCAAGGCCTTGTGGTGTGAAGTTGAGCCGTTTGTCGAAAAAGCACATGGTGTCCTGGTAATCGATGACACCACTCTAGACAAACCGTATGCCCATAAAATGGATCTGGTCACCAGCCATTGGTCTGGCAAACATCGACGAGTAGTGATGGGCATCAACTTGATCTCCTTGTTGTGGACAGACAGTCGAGCTCGCTTGCCATGTGATTTTCACATCTACAACAAGAAAGAAGACGGGCTAACCAAAAATGATCATTTCATCGAAATGCTAGATGAGGCTAAAGCACGAGGCTTTTCACCCCAGTTAGTGGCTTTCGATAGCTGGTATGCCAGTCTAAATAACCTTAAGCGAGTGCGTACACATAGTTAGCATTGGCTCACTCAACTGAAAGGCAATCGTCTGGTTGATCCCGATGGTAGTGGCAACCGTGCGATCTCCAAATGCTACATCCCATCACAAGAACGCAAGGCGCACCTCAAAGGATATGGCTGGGTCAAAGTGTTCAAGACGGTTTCCAAAGACGGAACGTTCGAGTACTGGGCGACCAGCGATCTGGAAATGACCATCGAACAGTGCGCTTTTTACGCATTGGATGCTTGGCAGATCGAGGTGTACCATCAAGGCTTGAAACAAAACACTGGCATTGAGCGCGGCCAATTACGACTGGGCGTTTCACAAGGCAACCACATTGCTTTGGCTATCCGAGCCTTTTTACGATTAGAAGTGTATCGCTTGAGAACAGGCACCTCCTGGTTTGAAGCTAAACAAGCCATCATTCGTGATGCTATTCGATCGTATTTGGCAGATCCGCTTTACATTCTGCCTTCAACTGCGTAACTCCTACATATATAGAAAAGCTTATATCGGGTAATATATTACAGTTAAGTACCTTTTCTAAATATGGATCTTCAAATGGCCGATTTACAAATATTACTCACCAATGATGATGGCATCCAGTCTCCAGGGCTTTGGACCGCGGCCAGTGCTCTTTCGGACCTGGGATTCGTCAATGTGGTTGCACCCAGAGACCAGTATTCAGGGGCTGGTCGAAGTTTACCAATTTACTCAGATGGTTTGATCGACCAGCAGAAAATGCAAGTTGATGATAAAGATTGGAATGTGTACGCAGTTGGCGGAACGCCAGCCCAGGCAGTATTACATGCAATTTTTGAAATCTTGCCTGAGAGACCAATGTTGGTGGTAGCAGGCATCAATTATGGAGAAAACCTGGGCACTGGAGTTACCGTATCGGGCACAGTAGGAGCAGCGTTGGAGGCTGCCACACACGGTATCCCTGCCCTGGCGATTTCCCTTGAAACCAAGCGGGAATACCATTTGAGCCATTCACCAGATGTGGATTTCTCCACTGCAGGATATTTCGCCGCCTATTTCGGACGCCTGCTGATGGAAAAAACTTTACCTTCAGATGTATGCGTGCTGAAAGTGGATGTGCCATGTGATGCCACCCCAGACACTCCCTGGGAGATAACCCGCCTCTCGCGTCAAATTTACTATCAACCCACACCCCCAGAAAGAGACTCTTGGGATCAGCCAGGAATCCCAAGCTACCAGGTCGTTGGCGACCCGAAAAAGGATCGACCCGATTCAGATGTTTACACGGTGCGCGTGAAGGGTGTTGTCTCGGTCACACCCCTCAGCCTGGATTTGACTTCCAGGATCGACCTGAAAGAATTGGAGCATTATCTCCAGCAGAAATGAAACGGGTATGCATGTTAACTTAGTTATCAGAAACATGGGTATTGAGAATTGGAGGACAGCCAATGATTGAAGATATCGCCGTCATTTCCATATGGGCAGAGGATATCGCCGAGACAGCTCATTTTTACCGGGATGTATTGGGGTTAGAGCTGCTGAACCATCATGCTGGACGCCCGCATTTCAAAGTGGGTGGCGCATATTTGACCATCCTGAAGGGGAAACCTCAACCCGCCGTAGAGTCAGAACCCTCGCGCTTCCCGTTATTCGCTTTTCGAGTTAAGGATCTGGATCAAGCTATTGCGCGTTTGGAGGCGCATGGTGTAAGTCTTCCGTGGGGCGTGGAAGGGCAGGGCGAATCACGCTGGGTGATGTTCCACGATCCGGGCGGCAACCTGATCGAGATAACCTAAAATAACGATCAGCAAAGATTAAACCCAGGTCTCGAACCTGGAAAATCAGAATTCCCCCATGTCGCTTTGAAAAAAGAACAAACCTCACAATTGTGTTGTGAGGTTCGATTCGCATGTGTTTTTAATGTTTTGTGTAGTCCTAACTATCTCCTAAGGCTTTTTCCAATCGGGTGTAGATTTCATCTAACTCATACTGGATCTGATCCCTTTGGGCATAGTTGTCCTGCAGCATTTCCTCAAATGACCCTCTGAGCGATTCGGGGAGGGTTTGTAAGAGTCGTTCATTGCGAACGATTTGGGCGTTCTTATGTCCCAACTTGACTTCCAACCTGCGCCGGTAGCCATCCATAAACTGCTGCTTGTCCATTGGGGGTGAGAGAGCGCTTTTGGGGTTGGTCAGCACCTCTGCAACCGTCAGCAGGAAATCCTCAGTATCGACAGGTTTTTCCATGAAGCGCACCGCACCCAGGCTCATGGCAAAATCTTTATCCTCCGGGGTTACATATGTGGCAGATAAAAAGATGATCGGGATATGGCTTGTTTCCGGATTGCGCCTCAGGTTGAAGGCCAGCGTGTAGCCGTCCATCCTGGGCATCATGATATCCGTAATCACCAGGGCAGGGGGTCGTTCAGGCACCATCTCAAGCGCTTCTGCACCATTGCTGGCAGTGATCACCGGGTAACCCTTGAAGCGCAGGGTGACATCCAGAAGGTCCAGGATATTGGGGACGTCTTCTACTACGAGGATGGGATCGTTCATGGGGATAATTCTAGTCCCAATTTTCTCATTAACAATCAACAGAATTGATAGTTGATTTTATTTTTCGCCGCGTTCTTCAGCCCCAAGACGTTCGAAATATTCATCCATGAAGCGATGGCGATCTTCAGCCAGTTCCCTGGCTGTCCGGGTAAAAAGGCGGTCTTTGATCTTGCTCAGCTTGAATATATACTCGTGATAAGAGCTGTGCGGCTCACCAGGTTCTTTTTCACCAGTATCCAAGAAGCGTTGCGAAGGTTCGACATAAATTGGTTGGTTGACCACGACGTCGAAGGCAATCGTACGTGCGACACCCACTGCTCCGATCACATCCAGCTTATCTGCATCAAACAGGATTTTCGCCTCCAATGATTGCGGTTCAACCGTATTGTCCCGGAAGCGATGCGCCTGGATGCAGTGCTGCACGGCCGCAATCTTATCGGATGGCCATCCTTCATATTCCAGAATTTGCCGTGCAAATTCAGAGGAGGCATGGTGGTGATCCTGGCGGCCCTCTTCACCGCCTTCTGTCTGGCTGCCCTGTGCATCATGCAGCAAGGCAGCTGCACGCACGATTTCTAAAGCAGCACCCTCTTCAGCTGCGAGCCTTTCTGCCATGTGGTAGACACGCAGAATGTGGTCGAAACCATGCACGGGGTCTGTGGCTGGATACCAGCTGCGGGCAGATTCTATATCAATCATATGAGTTTTCTGGATAGAAATGTAAGTGATTAATTTTCAACGACGATTTTCCCGCGTTTGACGACCTGTTTCACAAGGTTGGTGCCGAAACGGTATCCAAGGTGCTGGTAATGGGGGACATTCAGGATGATCAGATCGGCCTGTTTGCCTTGCTCGAGCGAACCGATCTCCTCAGCGCGATCGACTGCTGCGGCGGCGTTAATCGTGGCGGCGGCGATAGCCTGGGCAGGGGTCAAACCCATGTAGCGACATCCCAGGGCAATGGCGAACTGCATGCTCTCACACCAGGCCGTTCCCGGGTTTAGATCGGTTGCCAGGGCCAGGATGCCATTTGCCTCCAGTATTTCTGCAGCTGGTGTGTACTTCTCTTCTGCCAGACCAAAGGGGGTGGCAGGCAGACCAACCGCAACGGTATCACTTCGACTGAGAATTTGGATATCCTGCGGGGTTGTGGCAACAAGATGATCGGCAGATACGGCTCCTAGCTCAGCTGCCAGGGCGGCGCCACCCAGGTTGTCAAACTCGTCGGCATGAATTTTCAATGGAAAGCCAAGTTGCTTGGCCTGGGTCATGATTTGCCGGGATTGAGCTAAATCAAATGCACCTGTCTCGCAGAATACATCCACGAAAGGCAGCCGGCGGTCATCTGGCCACCACTGGCGCACCTCAGGCAGCATCGATTGGCAAATCAAGTCGGTGTATGCCTGGGGATCGTCTTTATATTCCGGTGCGATAGCATGAGCGCCGAGGAAGGTGATCACCAATTCGAGCGGTCCTATTTCATCGAGAGCGATTAATGCCTGGAGCATGCGCAGCTCGGCCTCAGTCTCAAGACCATAGCCGGTTTTGGCTTCTGCGGTTGTGGTGCCGTGAGCAAGCATGGACTGCAACCGGGGACGGGTCTCCTGGATGAGGTTTTCTATGGTTGCAGTGCGGGTTGCCCTCACTGTAGATAAAATACCTCCCCCCGCAGCGAGGATCTCCAGATAAGTTTTACCTTCTAAACGCATTTCGAATTCTGCTGCCCGGTCCCCTGACCAGATCACATGAGTATGGGGGTCAACGAATCCCGGCATAACCACGCAGTTTCCCGCATCCAGGCGATCTTCTTCAGGGTATGCATCAAGCATCTCCTGTGTAGAACCGAGAGCTGCGATTTCGCCATCCTGGATGACGACTGCACCATCTGGGATCAAACCCAGTTGGCCCAGGTCGCGGCCTCTTTGAGGACCAGCGGGGATGGTGAGTAATTGGGATGCGGAGTGAATCAGCATGTTTGCCTCAGTTATTCTTTGGTACGACCTTTGCAATTTTACCATCGGCGGTTATTGAAGATTGGATGGGGTCAGGATAGATTAAGAGAGTAAAAAAGTTAAAACAACCGTAATTGTCCGAATTCTTCTAAAGCGATTACAATAGGAGAAATTGGGTGGAGGTGTCGCAAATATGAAACACGCAACTCGCATAGAACACGACTCTTTGGGAGAGGTGGCTGTTCCTGAAGATGTATTATACGGTGCCCAGACGCAGCGGGCGGTTGATAATTTTCCGATCTCAGGTCTCACGCCCTGGCGTGCATTTATCTGGTCAATGGCTGTCATCAAGCAGGCTGCCGCGAGTGTCAACCAGGATTTGGGTTTGCTGGAGAAGGATGTGGGGCAGGCGATTTTTGAAGCTGCAGGCGAAACAGCGGCGGGTAAATGGGATCACCATTTTGTAGTGGATCCTTTTCAAGCTGGGGCTGGAACCAGCCACAACATGAACACCAACGAGGTGATCGCCAACCGGGCGACCCAGATTCTGGGCGGAGCGCTGGGAGAATATCTGGTGCATCCCAATGATCACGTCAACATGGCGCAATCGACGAATGACACCATCCCGACCGCCATTAGATTGGGTTGTTTGTGGCGCCTGGACGAACTGTTGGATGTGGTGCTGGAGCTTGCCGGGGCTCTTCGCCAGAAGGCAGTCGAATTTGATGAGGTTGTTAAATCTGGTAGAACCCACCTGCAGGATGCTGTGCCAGTTCGCCTGGGCCAGGAATTCGGCGCTTATGCCAGGGCTGTCGAGCGAGATGGTGATCGCATCCGCAGAGCAGCTGAAGGTCTGCGCCGCTTAGGTATAGGTGGGACTGCGACTGGCAGCGGATTGAATGCACATCCGCAATACCACCCGCGTATGGTTGATAAGATTTCAGAACTCGCCGGATTCGAATTGCATACCTCGGATGATTTATTCGAGAGCATGCAGTCGATGGCGGATGCAGCAGATTTCTCAGCCGCCATGCGCACGCTGGCGATAACATTATCACGAATAGCAAACGATTTTCGATTGCTATCCTCTGGTCCGGCAACCGGTTTGGATGAAATCCATCTGCCAGCGGTTCAGCCGGGTTCAAGCATCATGCCGGGCAAAGTTAACCCGGTGATGGCTGAGATGCTCAATATGGCCATGTACCACGTGCAGGGCTGTGACCATACAATCGCATTGGCTGCCCAGGCAGGTCAGCTGGAATTAAACGTGATGATGCCGATCATCGCGCACAATATTTTTGAGATGATGCAGGTCACGATTGGTGCCGTGCGGTCTTTTACCCAGAAATGTGTGGTTGGACTGCAGGCGAATCCTGAAAAGGCCGCCGCATGGTTGGAAAAGAACGCTATCGTGGTGACTGCACTGAATCCCTTGATAGGTTATGCAGCTGGTGCGAAATTGGTTAAGGAAGCTATCGCGCAGGACACCACGGTTCGGCAGCTGGCTGTCGAACTGGCGAATAATGGAGAACTGACGCACATCAATGAAGATCGACTCTTGACATCTGAAGAAGTCGAAGCAGCATTGAGTGATATCAGAAAGTTAACTGAAGGGGGGATTGTAAACTAGTAGTCAATCACTGTGATTTTGATGAATGGTAGACCTTACGATACATAAATCTGCATGTCTTTGCGAGGAGGCACGACGAAGCAAACTCCACCACTAACAAGGAGATTGCTTCAGCGGAAAAGCACCGCTTCGCAATGACATACCCATCTCATTCAGCGTGACTGAGTACTAGTGATATTGCTCTACAGGCCCTAACGCTGAACAAATTTGCACGTAAATATTGGTGCGGATCCCCATGGTTGCATAATTCTGAAATCTTATTCCCCGTATTTGCAGGCTCCTACTGCAGCGCCTACTATGCCGGCCTCATTCAGCATCTGGGCTGGCAGCACCTCCGCCTGAACCGTGATATAAGGCCTATAAAGCTCGAATTTCTTGCTGACACCGCCGCCCAGGATGATCAGATCGGGCCACAGTAGTTTTTCCATCGTCACCAGGTAGCGATTGAAGCGCTGTCCCCATTTCTTCCAGGACAATTTTTCCCGTTTGCGTGCTGCATCTGAAGCATACCATTCAGCTTCCACGCCATTCATTTCAAGGTGCCCCATCTCGCAGTTGGGGAGCAGGTATCCATCGGTGAACAGTGCAATGCCCAATCCGGTGCCAATCGTGACCAGCAGGACGACTCCCAGGCGATCTACCCCGGCGCCAAATGCCATCTCTGCTACGCCTGCGGCATCGGCGTCGTTGATGATGCAGGTTTTGCGACCGGTTATTTTCTTGATGTGTTTCGCCGCATTGAGACCCACCCAATCATCGTGGATGTTGGCAGCGGTCCAGGTGGTGCCTTTGCGAACCACACCCGGGAAACCGATCCCCAGCCGCCCTTTCCAGTTGAAGTGATCGGCAACCTGGCCGACGACTTCAGCGACGGCAAATGGTTTTGCAGGGGAAGGGGTCGCTATTCGAAAACGCGAAGCAAGCAGTGATCCGGTGTCTGTATCGACTGGCGCGCCCTTGATGCCTGAACCCCCGATATCAATACCGAGCACTTTCATTCCAGCCCTCCTGATTGTCATTGTACAAAGCTGTGAATCCTCTAAGGATTATAACCCCAAGGTTGTTTAGAAAAACTAAAAATCAGCATGCCAACAATGCTCCAGATGAGGTATTTCGCTACCAGGTTTTGGAAAGACCTGTACAATAGGTGGCAACTGCTGGTGTTTGCCATGAGGCACTAAGGTCACATGCAACAATCATGGCAGAAATTTCAGGGAGATCGAGGAGCTGAAAATGGAGAGAGTTTGTATCCTGGGGGCTTCCGGCAAGCTCGGGCAGTACATGGTGCAGCACGCGCTGGATCGGGATTACGAGGTGGTTGGCGTTTGTCGCGAGCGCAGTGTAGGCAAACTCGACTCTTTTAAAGGGCGCATGCGTGTCGTGCCAGGAGCGACGAACAACCGGGAAGTTGTCAAGAAAGCGGTCGCAGATTGTGATGGCGTTTTAACCGTGCTCGTACCTTGGGGGGCCAACCAGTATTCATCAGGCACGGCACAGGCGGTACTCGATTATGCTGTTCCGGGCGCACGCCTGATCTTTTCCTGCGGTTGGCATATCAGCCTCGATGGCCAGGACGTGTACCAACGGAACTTCGAAACAATAGTGAAAGTTGCCAGTTGGTTCGGGCGGCTGACCCGCACGATCGATATCAACGACCAGGTGGAAGCATGCAGGCGGGTGTTTGCCAGCGACACCCGGTGGACAGTAGTGCGTGGGAGCGACCTCGAAGAGGGTGAGAGCCAGGGTTTGCCAGTTTGGAGCCGGCATGTGGGTGACCCTATCCTTGAGAGCAACCTCACTCGCCGCGTCGATTTCGCCCTGTTCATGGTAGAAGCCCTCGAGAATGACGAGCTGATCCATGAAGCCCCTGCGATCGTTGGCTGCCAGACACCCTCGGCGCTTGCTCACGCTGCTGAAGGATGATCGCAGCGAGAAACAAACCAAAAAGATTATAGAAGGAACCCTTTAAGCTGCATCCTTCTTTGGCTCAATCCCCGTGGTTGCGGATTTTCCCCAATTTTGCCAGAACTTTATCGACAGGTTTGGGCAGGTAAAGCTGCAATCGGATCAACTGGAATGTTTATAAAGAAATTACACGACCTAAACGGGGGAAGAAACGACCTGTTCTCTCAGAATATTTTCGGTACTGCTCACCGAAGCGGTCTTGGAGCATTTTTTCCTCGATACCTGTGCGGTGGATCAGGATGCCGTAGCTGGGAATCCCCAGCAGGGGGATCAGCCATGTTCCCATAATGAGGCTGAGAGACAGGAAAAGCAGGGCACCAAAGGTATAAAGCGGGTGGCGAATCCAGCGATATGGCCCTCTGGTGACCAGCTTGTGCTCATGACGCGTCGTGACGCTATCTGTGATGTTCATCCCGAGGCTAATAAACATCCAAACCAGGAGCAGCGCGGCTGTTATACTGCCTGCGACACCCAGCCAACGAACCCAGGATGGCAGAGAGAGAGCTGCCCAAGAAATAGCAGGTGGGTAAATGATGAAGGCGATCACGGTAAGCCAGATCATCAATCCACCGATCCTTAATCCAACCATGGTGATGCTACCTTCCTGGCGGCGATCGATCTCGTCCCGGGAGCTGCTCTGGGCTTTGCGGCGAAAATAAATTGAAACCGAGAGACTTATCAAAATAATTGTGGCGACAAGGATCCTGAAGATCGTGTTTTCGTTCATAATATTGTTCCTCACTGAGTAGATAATGAATTTAGATTAGCCTAAATAATTATTTAGTATATCATAAATATCTATTTGCATTCTAATTATTTGAGGCCGGATGATGGATTCGTCCCAATTTAATCCTCATTTTGGTGAATTACGAGATAAAACATCGTTATTAGTTGACAACAATTGGACATGACCGTAAAATCTTTCTCACAGATGGGTGGATTTATTCGCTATAACGAATGATTGAATTGGAGGAAATAATGGCTCATTCCACTGCAAAAAATAATGAATTGGATGGAGAGGTATATTATCCCAGTGAGGAGGTTGTCTCAGCAGCTTACATCAAGGATTATCCATCAATGTACCAGCGTTCCCTTGAAGAACCTGAAGAATTTTGGGCTGACCAAGCGGAGCAGCTGGATTGGTATGAGAAATGGGAGCAGGTCCTGGATGACAGCAATCCACCATTTTTCAAGTGGTTTGTGGGTGGGAAGACCAACATTATTCAAAATGCGTTGGATCGCCATGTTAAAACTTACCGCAAAAATAAACTTGCCCTGATCTGGGAAGGAGAGCCCGGGGATGTACGCACATTTTCTTATTATGCTCTCAATCGAGAAGTATGCAAGTTTGCTAACTTACTGCGCAGCTTGGGGGTCAATAAGGGTGACATCGTCACGATTTATTTACCACGCATCCCAGAGCAGGTAATCGCCATGCTCGCCTGCGCCAAAATAGGGGCACCCCACAGTGTTGTCTACGGGGGTTTTAGTGTCGAGTCCCTGGCCGAACGGATAGAGGATGCTGAAAGCCGGGTTCTTATAACCGCGGATGGCGGTTGGCTTCGTGGAAAAATTGTGCGCTTGAAGGATATTGCCGATGAAGCTATGGCTCGTCAGCCGACGATCGAGAGCTGTATCGTAATAAAAAGGACTGGCCAGGATATCTACATGGAACCGGGTCGTGACTATTGGTACGAAGAATTAATGAGTTTACCAATCTCAAATTCGCAGTGTGAAACGGAAGTCATGGATGCCGAGGACCCGCTTTTTATTCTTTATACCTCCGGCACCACCGGACGACCGAAAGGCGTTGTCCACACTCATGGTGGTTATATGGTTTATACCCATACCACTCTGAAATGCGTGTTTGATATCAGGGACGATGACCGTTGGTGGTGTGCGGCTGACCCGGGCTGGATTACCGGGCACAGCTATATCGTCTACGGACCGCTGCTGAATGGGGCGACAAGCTTTATGTATGAGGGGGCACCAACCCATCCGTACCCGAATCGCTGGTGGCGGATGATCGAGAATTATGGAATCACCATTCTATATACTGCTCCAACTGCGATCCGCGGATTGATGCGTTTCGGAGATGCCTGGGCAAACCGGCATGATTTGAGCAGTCTGCGTTTGCTGGGCAGTGTTGGGGAACCGATCAACCCGGAAGCCTGGCGTTGGTACTTTAATGTTGTTGGAAAGGAACGTACTCCGATAATGGATACCTGGTGGCAAACAGAAACTGGTGGTTTCATGATCACGCCATTGCCGATCACACCCCTCAAACCGGGTTCGGCGACCAAGCCCTTTTTTGGAATCGATGTTGATGTGGTTAATGAGGATGGGGAAGTTGTGCCGCCGGGTGAAGAAGGCTACCTGGTGATTAAGAAACCCTGGCCCGGTATGCTTCGTACGCTCTACCGTGACCCGCAGCGCTACCAGGAGCAGTATTGGGATAAGTTCAAAACGATGTACCAAACTGGAGACTCTGCCAGGCGTGATGAAGATGGCTACCTGTGGATAATTGGGCGCATGGACGATGTGATCAAGGTCAGCGGGTACCGTTTGGGAACAGCGGAAATCGAAAGTGCTCTGGTGAGCCACCCTGCGGTCGCTGAAGCCGCGGCCATCGGTTTGCCGCATGAAATTAAAGGAAATGCGATTCATGCATACGTAATTTTACGTTCAGGGTATGAGCAGAGCGACAAATTGGGAGATGATTTACGGGGACATGTCGGTCACGAGATTGGTCCGATTGCAAAACCAGAAACGATCGGATTTGTTGACAGCTTGCCTAAAACACGCAGCGGCAAGATAATGCGCCGCTTGCTGCGTGCTCGTGCTCTGGGAGAACCAGAAGGTGACACCAGCACCTTGGAGGATTAACGGCCTGCCTTTTTAGAAAGGGTGAAAATTCGGAAAGGATGCCAGAAATGGAAACCATAGAAAAGCCAAATACATTTAAAAGCCTCGCTTTGGAAATCAGCCAGGATTTCCGGTCCGCGCGCCTTCTACCTGGATTCACATCTGGCCTGGTAGTGGGGTTGGTTGAGGTGATCACTGCCATCTCCTTCGCAGCCCTGATTTACACTGGTGAATTATCCAACTTTGTTGCTTATGGTATCGGGTTTGCCCTGATTGGGGCCATCATCACAGGAGTCATAGTTGCCCTGAAGACCTCGCTGCCCGCACGGTATCGGGCAACCAGGATGCACCTGCTGCTATCATGGCCGTGATGGCTGCCGCAATGGTCGCTTCGATGCCAGGAAACGTAGCGGGAGTAGAGTCTTTTTACACAGTGGTAGTGGCAGTCGCCTTGGCGACCCTGCTTTGTGGAATCTTTTTTCTGGGCTTGGGATATTTCAATTTGGGAGGCCTGGTTCGATTTTTGCCTTACCCGGTTGGGGGTGGGTTTCTGGCAGGAACTGGCTGGGTGCTGTCGGTTGGATCAATCAGCATGATGACCGATATAGCTCACGATCATTTGAATCTAGCGACTCTTTTCCAGGTTGAGATATTGGTGCAATGGCTCCCCGGCCTGGTTTTCGCAGTTATTATGTTTGTGATCCTGAACCGCTATAAACATTTTTTATTGATGCCAGGTCTTGTCTTGGGAGCCATGCTCGTCTTTTACCTCTTCATCTGGTTGTCTGGCTCCTCTCTTGCTGAAGTAAGCGCCCAGGGGTGGCTGCTTGGACCTTTCCCGGAAGGGAATCTCTTAGGACCTTTACCGCTTTCCGCCCTGGCAGATGTGAACTGGAACCTGATATTGGCACAGGCTGGCAGCATGTTGGTTGTATTGATCATCAGCGCCATCTCACTATTACTGAATGCCAGCAGTCTTGAGCTGGTTGCTGAGAAGGATATGGATCTAAACCACGAACTGCGAGCTGCAGGTGCAGGAAATCTTTTCTCTGGTTTCTTCGCCGGTTTGGTTGGTTTCCATTCCCTCGCCTTATCTGCCATGAATCATAAGCTTGGTGCGCGAACTAGATTAACCGGCTTGTTCTCAGTCGCCGTATGTATTGCCGCGCTGATTGCAGGAACTGCCTTCGTTGCGCTCTTCCCGAAGTTCGTCCTGGGTGGTCTGCTCATGTATCTCGGTCTACACTTTTTATACGAATGGGTTTATGAGACATGGTTTACTCTGCCCAAAGCGGATTACTTTGTAATTATATTAATCCTGTTTGTGATCGCTGTTATCGGTTTTCTGCAGGGTGTTGCCGTTGGTGTCCTTGTTGCAGTGATCCTGTTCGCGGTCAAGTACAGCCAGATTGAGGTGATCAAACACACACTGACCGCAGCCATATACCAGAGCACCATCGCCCGGCCAAAATTGCATAAACGGTTATTACGCCGCTATGGGAAACAGGTGTTGATCTTAGAATTACAGGGTTACATCTTTTTTGGAACTGCCAACCATCTTCTTGAGCAAATCCGCACTCACTTGAACACTTATGCGGATGCTCGCTTGTGTTTTCTCGTGCTGGATTTTTCCCAGGTGACCGGTATTGACTCATCGGTTGTACTCAGCTTTCGCAAGATGAACCAGCTGGTTCGGAATAACGATGCAGGCATCGTACTGAGCGGGTTATCGGAGGATATCAGGACATTTCTGGAAAAATCGGGCGTTTTGGATTTGGAAGAGAATGTATTCAACATATCACCTGACCTGGATCACGGGGTCCAATGGTGCGAGGACAAGCTGCTGGAATCAACCGGTGTGCTGGGCAAAGACACACACAAATCTATTCAGGATCAGCTTATTGAGATAATTGGAGATACAGAAATAATCAAGTGGGTCATGAATTATCTAGAGGTGGAAGAACTGCCAGCTGGAGTCCACCTCATTCATCAAGGCGACTCGCCGGGAGCCATGTATTTCCTTGAGGATGGGATGGTCACTGCCCAGCTTGAAATTGATGGAGAGGAACCACGGCGCTTGAACACCATGCAGAGTGAGAATCTGGTTGGTGAGATTGGCTTCTACCTGGGGTCAAAAAGGAATGCATCTGTAATTACCGATACTCCAACCACCCTGTACCGCTTGACGACTGAATCACTAAATCAAATGGAGTCCGAGAGCCCTCAGGCAGCCGCGCTGTTTCATAAATACATTGCGAACGTGATGGCAGAAAAGCTCTCACATCTTATGTCTACAGTAGAGACATTAATGCGTTAATCCCGTAATTGATTTTAAACCGGACAGTTGACGAATTGGAAGTGTGTAGGTGCCATACAAAGAATGATTGTTCGTGATTTGAGTCATACTGATTGGAGGAGAGTTGACCGGTTGGTACACTTGTGGCATAATCTGTCCAATCAACCCTAAATTGGCAGTGATGGAAACGAGTATGCCTGCAAAGACTGACAGCGACCCTGGGACTGGTGTGAGCCAGGGCAGACCAGCCGGCGGAAAATCCTTCCGGAGCCGAGATCTGAACGTGGTTGCGAACCATTATTAAGTGAACCGGGTTCATCTCCCGTTAGCAAAGATGTGGGTATAAGTCTGAGAGGTACAATGCTATCTGTGGACCGTACTCGACCGAGGTGTCCGCAATTAGCGGGAACCAGGGTGGTATCGCGGAGAAGCATATTATCTCTCGTCCCTGAATCGGGACGAGTTTTTTTATTCCTGCACCAGGGGTTGAACAAAATTTTTATCGTGTAGGTGTCCGGCAGCAGTTTTCTACAGCGAGGTGGTTATGTTTAAACCAGTTTCACCCAATCTCAATGTCACTCAGATGGAAGAAGCGATCTTGCGCATGTGGAAGATCCGCCACATCTTTGAGAAGAGTGAAGAACAGCGGCGTGGGAACCCGGAATATGTCGTCTACGAGGGTCCACCAACTGCGAATGGTATTCCCGGCGTTCACCATGTGCTGGCCAGGGCGTTCAAAGATATCTTCCCGCGTTATCAATCTATGCTGGGGAAGCATGTCATCCGTCGCGGTGGTTGGGATACCCATGGTTTGCCGGTTGAGATCGAGGTAGAGAAGCGCCTGGGATTCAATAGTAAGAGCCAGATTGAAGAATATGGGATTGGGGCTTTTAATGAACTCTGCCGCCAGTCTGCTTTCGACTACATCCAGGAGTGGGAACGTTTAACCGACAGGATCGCCTTCTGGGTGGACCTTGAGGAAGCATACGTAACCTACACCAACGACTATATCGAATCAGTGTGGTGGATACTGAAGACCTTCTGGGACAAGGATTTGCTGTACCAGGGATTCAAGGTGGTGCCATACTGCCCACGCTGCGGCACGCCCCTCTCCGATCACGAGGTAGCCCAGGGCTACAGGCAGGCGGTGGACCCATCGGTATTCGTGCGCCTGCCGCTGATCGACGATCCCGGAACTTCGCTGCTGGTATGGACAACCACACCCTGGACTCTGCCCGGAAACGTGGCCGTGGCAGCCCATCCTGATGTGGATTATGTAATCGTTGAACGTAAGATGGGGGATGAACGCGTGGAAAAGCTGATCCTGGCGAAAGACCTGCTTGAGCAGGTTTTCCGGGATGAAGAAGTAGAAATCTTCGAGACTTTCAAGGGCAAGAAGCTCAAAGGTGTTAAATACCAGCCGCTGTTCACTTTCCTGGCTTTAGACAAACCTGCGCATTATGTCGTGCTGGGTGATTTCGTGACCACCGAAGACGGCACAGGACTGGTCCACATGGCACCTGCATTCGGTGCGGAGGACATGGATGCCGCGCTGGAGTTTGACCTGCCGATCCTGCAGACAGTAGCCGAAGATGGCACCTTCATCCCTGAGGTGCGCCCGTGGAGCGGTAAATTTGTGAAGGACGCTGATCCGCTGATCACCGAGGACCTGGAGACACGCGGCTTGCTATACCGGGTGGAAACATACACGCATACTTACCCCTTCTGCTGGCGCTGTGATACACCCCTGATCTATTATGCGCGCGGCACGTGGTTTGTGCGAACGACTAAATACAAGGATAAGCTGACCGGTCTCAACCAGGAGATCAACTGGTACCCGGAACACATCAAGGACGGTCGTTTCGGCAACTGGCTGGAGAATAATGTCGATTGGGCTTTAGGCCGCGAGCGCTATTGGGGAACACCGCTCCCGATCTGGGAATGCAATGACTGCCATCACCAGCTGGCGGTAGGTTCTGTAGCTGAGATGAGCGAACTGGCCGGGGAGGACCTTTCAGATCTTGATCTCCACCGGCCCTTTGTGGACGAAGTACAGTTTGACTGCCCTGAATGCGATGGCAAAATGAACCGGGTGCTGGAGTTGATCGATGTCTGGTTTGATTCAGGTTCCATGCCGGTTGCACAGTGGCACTACCCTTTCGAGAACAAGGAGCAGTTTGAGCAGCAGTTCCCGGCAGACTATATCTGTGAGGCGGTCGACCAGACACGCGGCTGGTTTTATTCGCTGCATGCCATCAGCACGCTGCTCTTCGAGCAGGTCAGCTTCCGCAATGTTCTCAGCCTGGGGTTGATCCTGGATGAAGATGGTTTAAAGATGTCCAAATCGCGCGGCACCGTGGTAGATCCCTGGGATGTGATCAACGAACACGGGGCGGACGCATTCCGCTGGTATCTCTATACCGCCAGTCCCCCCGGGCAGGAGCGGCGCTTCTCTGTTGACCTGGTCGGCGAGGTGATGCGCAATTTCACCTTGACTTTGTGGAACGTGTACCGGTTCTTTGTCCAATATGCGCGGATCGATGAATGGAAACCCGGGGATGGAGCCTCAATTAAGGCCGGTGAGATCGAAAATGACCTCGATCGTTGGCTGCTTTCTGAGCTGCATACCCTGACCCGCAATGTGACCAGCGCGTTGGATAATTATGATGTCCTTGGGGCCACACGACCCATCCAGAGCTTCGTGGACACGCTCTCGAAATGGTATTTAAGGCGCTCCCGGCGGCGCATCTGGAAAAGCGAGTCCGATAGAGATAAGGAAACCGCATATGCGACCCTCCACCAGGCCCTGACCACCGTGAGCAAACTGCTCGCTCCGAGCATGCCGTTCCTGGCAGAGGAGCTGTACCAGAACCTGGTAACATCGGTCGATCGCTCTGCACCCGAATCCGTACACATCGCGGATTGGCCTTCTTATGACGAAGGGCTGATCGATGAAAAGCTGAACGCTGATATGCGCCTGGTGATGCGCCTGGCATCCCTGGGGCACTCGGCTCGCAACCAGGCGGCAATTAAAGTCCGCCAACCCTTATCAGAGGCTTCTTTCTCCGTAGGCAGCTTAAAAGAGACCAATGCCCTGGAAGAGTATGCATACATCCTGGCAGACGAGCTGAATGTCAAAAAGGTGAGTGCATTAGCATCTGCTGGTGAAGCAGTATCATATTCTCTCAACCCGCTGCCGAAACAGCTGGGACAGAAGTATAAATCTGGGTTCCCTGAAGTGCGCAAGAAAATAATGGATTTAGATGCTGAAGGTGCAGCACTGCGTTTAATGAATGGCGAAACTGTCTCGGTAACTGTGGGAGATGAACAGCTTGAAATACTTCCTGATGAGGTCGAAGTTCGGGCAGAAGCCCGATCAGGCCTGGTGGTGGCGTCGGAGGGAGCTTACCTGGCCGCGCTGCAGACCGAATTAACCCCGGAGCTGGTGCGGGAAGGCTTGCGCAACGAGTTTGTGCGGCGGGTACAGGATTTGCGCAAGCAGGCGGACTTTGATGTCTCAGACCGCATCAATATGCAGGTCAGCGCATCCCCGGATTTGGAACAGGCCATCCGCGAACACCGGGATTACATCATGGGTGAGACATTGACCCTGAAGCTGGAATTTGTAGAACCCGCAGCAACTGCGGCAAGTGGAGAGTTTGAGTTTGACGGTCAACGTGCTACCGTGGGCTTGGAAAAAGCGAATTAATAAAACGGCGTTCTCAAAACCGGAGGGCGCCGTTTTTTGGCACTCCCTAACTGTCCACCAATCTGTCTCCAATTAGTTTCACGAATCCATCCGCCCCCATATCTTGAAATTTCTCACTTGCTTCTTTGAGCAATGCCTTTGCCCTGGCCTGTTCTTCCGGAGTTCCATGTTTAAGCAGCGCGAAACCCCACTCGGTAAGTATGAGATTTGCGTGCCAGATAGCCCCATTATCAAGAGTGGTGGCATATTGTTTCTCAAAAGCAAGCCATGCAGCGGATAGATTTTCCTGTGCAAGGAACAGCTCAGCCTGGGCCCAATGGATCCACATGCGGTCGAATTCCTCTTTTTGGGGTTTCTCTAGTTCATCAGCTGCTAATTGATATTGATTTTCAGCACTCTTTGTTTCCCCTTGCCGGCTGAAGATGATCGTTGACAGGCTGTAAGCTTCTGCTTTTGAGGCGATCCCCTTTTCCGCGAGTTGGACAATTTCATCTGCTGCTGATCTACCCTGGTCCAGATCACCTGTGCTGATTGAGACCAGGATGATTATTCTCAGCGAATTTTTCAGTCTCTGAAGATCGCCTGACTTTCGCTCCTTTTCCCTCTTACTTTGAGCATATTTCAGCGCCTGCTCAAAATCTCCTTTACTTGCAAGCCAGAAATTATAAAGCTGGTCAGAGCCCAGATTCCCAGCACTTTCATCCGGGAGGGAAGTCTTCAATTCTTGTAATTCTGAAAGCATTTGCTCTACTTCGTGGATTTGACCCAGGAGCAGCATCCAAGAACCCTGGTTAGCTCGAAAGAACAATTCCCCATCTCTATCACCCACCTGGTGAGCGGTGTGGGCGGCCTGCTTTATGTGCTGCATTGCCCGGGTGAAATCTGCAAGTTGAAGTATATATTGGATAGACAGGTTGTTATGAGCCCGGGTTGCCTGCCGGGGAAGGTTTGCAGAATCTGCCAGATTCGCGGCTTTTTCGAGTAATTCCAATGATAGATCCGCTGAATGCCCCTGGATTGTACCCAGGGTGGTCAGCGTTTCAACTTGAATATCGATCAGATCAAGCTTTTCTGCCATTTCTAAACCGCGCAGTCCAATATCATGACTTTCTTCCATTAAACTATTGAAATAACAGGCACGTGAATATTCTGCCAACAAGCGAGCTAAACCCGGTCCGTCTGCAGCACCCTCGACAGCGGATAACCCTTCCTGGGCGAGAGTTAAGCTGCCTTTGGTATCGCCGTTTTCCCAGGTTGCCCTGATAGAGCGCGCATATAACTCAGCGATTTGATCTTGTTCATTTACTCCAGTGTAGATGTTAATTGCCTCCCCCCAGGTCTCCAACGCTTCCAGATACTTGCTCTGGAAAGCCTGTGCGAGTCCCAGTTGGGCTAATAAAGCAGCTTGTTCCTGGTCGTCTTCAACCAGGTCCAGGGCTGATTGAAAATAGTTCTCAGCATCCTGGTTGGCAAAAGCAGCCGCGGCGCGATCCCCGGCCAGGGTGTAATATTTGATGGCCTGGGCATCATCCCCGGCTTCGCCGAAGTGGTAAGCCAGGCTTTCATAATCCTTAGGGTTTTCTAATTCAATTGCGGCAGCGACCCGTTTGTGTAGTTTGCGGCGGCGCAAGGTACGCACAGAATCTGCAATCGCACTGGGTACCAGCGCATGCACAAAGACAAAGGTCACATCACCGGAGCCTTCAACCTCCTGGATCATCTGTGCTTCTTCCGCCGCTTCGAGCCCGTCGATGATCGCATCTTCATCCATGTCGAGGGCAGCCGAAAGGATATCGAAACTGAATTCACGCCCGATGATGGAGGCCATGCGCAGCACATCTTGGTTTTCTTTGGGCAGATTGGTGAGACGATATTCGACGGCTACCTGCACACCTTGAGGGATCTGCAGTTCATCCATGCCCAGCCGCTGCCACTCACCATCCTCATAATAAACCGCTCCGCTCTCGACCAGGGCACGGCAGACTTCCTCGATGAAGAAGGGATTGCCATTGGTTTCGCGGTAAATACCATCCAGGAATTCGTCGCTGATATCTTCGGCAAAGATGGCTTTCAGCAGTTTGCGGGTCGTATCACGGTCCAGGCGTTCAAGTTTAATACGGTAACCAAGACGCTGCCGATTGAGGTCGAGCAGCATTTCGTTAAAGGGCCGTGATTCTTTCAGCTCCACCTCCCGGTATGTGGCCAGGATCATCATCGGCAGGTTGTGCGTGCGGCGGATCAGGTGGTGCAGCATGGCGACAGTGCCGCTGTCAGCCCAATGGGCATCGTCAATTACCAACAGGAGCGGCGAGGTTTTCGCAAGCCTGGAGCAGAGCAGGACCATATTCTCGAACAGGCGCTGCTGCTCTGACTCGGGGTCCAGCTGTGGATTTGGTTTTACGTTTGGGAAGCGAAAACGTATATCTGGTGTCAGGGATAAGAGATCATCGACGACAGTGTCCGGCAATTCCAGTTCCTCTTTAGTAAGAATATCCAGAGCCTGGCGGGTGACCTGTGCAAATGCGCTGTA
>PVMK01125636.1_pt1 | contig 23911 bp, 26 predicted proteins | sample 1853481 | NCBI WGS metagenome assembly PVMK01 (sample SAMN08533507, study PRJNA380276) | Marine sediment metagenome, whole genome shotgun sequencing project. | reverse complement strand
AAAGCAAAACTGGATCAAGCCATTAAAAGTATTATATATATGTATACTCCCGGTTATATGGCTGATCTTTGATTTTACAAATCAGTTCCATGGTCTGAGCCTTCAATACGGAATGGCAAAAATCGGTAACTATTATTACCTTACAAAGGAATATGGTATAACTTTTTGGATATATACAGCATATGCATATATATTATTACTTCACAGTTATTTTTACCTGACAAATATGCTTCTTTCAGCATCAAGTTATTTTAAGAAGAAAGCCGGATTTATAATTATTATCTCTGTTATCCCTATTGTTTTTAATATACTCTACCTGATAGATCTTGGTCCATTCAAATATTTTGACCCTACTCCGGTTTCACTTACAGTAAGCATATTATTCTTTCTTTTCGGGATAACAAAATATAGATTAGGAGAGATCGTACCTATTACCAAGTATGCCCTGATAGAAAATATGAGGGATGGAGTGATAGTGCTTGACAAAGATGACCGGATCATAGAAATAAATCCTATTGCAAAAAAGATAATCAAATCCAAAAAGGTTCTTGGTATGGATATTAAGAGTTTCTGGACAAAATATTCTGATTATCGTACAAGTCGCTCAGCAGCGGACAGGGAATTGTCAGCAGGTACCGGCAAAAATAAAAAAATATATGATGTTCAAGTATCGCCATACTCTGATTACAGGGGGGACCATATTAGTTCAATTGTTTCCTTAAGGGATATTACCGACAGAAAGAGGACTGAAAAAAAATTAAGATATCTTTCATTTCATGACAAGATGACGGACCTTTATAATAGGGCATTTATTGAGGAAGAACTAAAAAGACTTAATGTAAAAAGGAAACTTCCCATAAGTATCGTGATGGGTGATGCAGACGGCTTAAAACTAATAAATGATACTTTTGGGTATAAAAAGGGAGATAATCTCCTGATAAGTATTGGCAGGATAATAAAGGATGCCTGCAGGAAGGAAGATATAGCTGCCCGCTGGGGAGGAGATGAATATGCCATATTATTTCCCGGAACCAATGAGGAGACTGCACTGGAAATTGTTCAAAGAATCGAAAATAAATGTGCCGGCACATCCTCTCCTGACTCCATGCCGATAAGCATATCTTTTGGGACTGCAACAAAGACAGATAATTCCCAGGATATAAAAGAGATCATCACACAGGCAGAGGATAGGATGCGCCGCAGAAAGATGTTAAAAACAGAAAGTGTCCACAGTCTGATGATAATGTCCCTGCGTAAAACATTGCAGGAAAAAAGTTATGAGACAGAGGAACACATTGAAAGATTAAAAATGATCGCCCGGAAGCTGGGAGAGAAGATCGGTCTTCCAATAAACCAGGTAGATGAACTGTCTCTTGCGGCGGTACTTCATGATATAGGCAAGGTGACGATTTCAGACAGTATTTTGCTTAAAACAGGAAAACTGACAAAGAAAGAATGGGATATTTTGAAAAGGCATCCGGAAATCGGTTACAAGATAGCTTCATCTTCTCACCAGCTTATGCCTATAGCTGAGTGTATACTTTACCATCATGAGTGGTGGGATGGAAGCGGGTATCCCAGAGGACTAAAAGGAAATAATATTCCACTCCTGTCCAGGATAATTGCAATCGTAGATGCATATGATGTTATGATAAACGGCCGCCCCCACAAGGATCCAATGACTTACAAAGAAGTCATTGAAGAATTAAAGAAGTGTGCTGGAATTCAGTTTGATCCGGAATTGGTTGAGAATTTCATACAGATAAACCAAAAAGATCTCAAAAAGACTCCACAAAGATAAAGAGACTCATGTCAAATGGATAATTATGGACAATTTTATCCATTTTTGTTATATTTTTTCAGTGAATTTATAGAGCAAAAGTTCTTTTACTTTTTATTTGTTCTGATATAATGAATGCTCCGTTCAAAAGTGGGGGTGTAGCTCAGTTGGGAGAGCGCCTGCCTTGCAAGCAGGAGGTCAGCGGTTCGATCCCGCTCATCTCCACCAATTAACGGCAAGTCTTCATCTAATGAAGGAATAAATCGATACTTCAGACTCTTTAGACTCATCAGAAATAAACAGGCAAATTGTTCCACTGCCCGGGATATTTATCAATAATGGGGCAATTAACCTTATAGCTCTCTACTGATTATAAAGGTTGTATATATTCCAGCTTTCCTGTATTATCAGGAAGATTTTGGTAGAATATTTACAAATAATGAGCAATAATATACAAAGATAGTATGTTATTGTATAATTATGTATGTTAATGAACAACTTATGATAAAAAGAAAGGAGAAAACAAAATGTTACGAAAAATCGAATGCTTCATCCAGCCTTCAAAGCTGGATAAGATCAAAGACGCTCTTATAGAAGCAGGCGTAGATGGAATGTCCGTTTCAGAAGTGGAGGGATTTGGCAGGCAAAGAGGCCGGCTAAATGGAGAGGACCCCTCGGCAGAGGTCAAATTCAGGCCTAAGACAAAACTTGAGATCGTAGTAGACGAAGAGATCGTAGACGAGGTAACAGCACTTATTGTAAAACTTGCACGCACAGGCAAAATAGGAGCCGGTAAGATATTTGTAATACCTGTAGAGGATGCAATACGCATCAGGACAAAAGAAGCAGGTAGAGCCGCCATATACTAAATGGCTCCCAGCAAGCAATAAACAATATAAATAGTTACCCCAAAAGAAAGGATCTAACTGCTATGAGTAAGACAAAACAAAGTGTATGGGACATGACGCTAGAGCGTCTGGACTCAACAATGGAACTCTTAAACCTAACCCCCGGAGTAAAAAAGTACCTCCGCCAACCAAGAAAAGTACTGGAAGTAGCTGTTACAACAAAGATGGACAATGGAGACATTGACATATTTACAGGATACCGTATCCAGCACAATACAAACAGGGGACCCGGTAAGGGAGGTATACGCTATCACCCTGATGTTACAGCTGACGAGATAAAGGCTTTGGCCCTACTTATGACACTAAAGTGTACAGTAGTAGGAATACCTTTTGGAGGAGCAAAGGGAGGAATAGCTGTAGACCCCAAGAAGCTATCCATGCAAGAGCTTGAGAATATGACCCGTAGGTATACATTTGAGATCATAAACAATATCGGTCCCGAAAAGGACATACCCGCCCCTGACGTAGGAACAAATCCCCAGGTAATGGCATGGATTATGGATACCTATTCAATAGATAAAGGATATGCCGTACCCGGAGTAGTAACTGGTAAGCCAATAGAGCTAGGGGGCTCTTTGGGCCGTGAATATGCAACAAGCTTAGGCTGCGTATATACAATACTATCTACCTTAAAGGTAAAAGGTATTGATACAACAGACCTTGATGTAGTGGTACAGGGCTACGGCAATGCAGGTTACCACTGCGCAAGGATACTGTATGATTTAGGTTTTAGGATAATTGCAGTGTCTGACTCCCAGGGAGCAATACTAAATAAGAAAGGCCTTGATCCATATAAGGTACTAAAACACAAAAATAAGACAAAGACTGTAAAAGGCTATAAGGGTGCCCAGGATATAGATAATGAGACACTTCTTACGCTTAACTGCGACATACTTATACCTGCAGCACTTGAAAACCAGATAACAAAGTCCAATGCAGCCGATATTAAGGCAAAGATAATAGCTGAAGCTGCAAATGCGCCCACTACCCCAAAGGCAGAGAAAGATACTAATAGATAATAATATCTTTGTAATACCCGACACCCTGTGTAATGCAGGAGGGGGTAACAGTATCGTACTTTGAATGGGTACAGAGCAATCTCTCCTACTTCTGGAGTGAGAGGGAAGTAAAGCTAAAGCTCCGGGATATTATGGAGAAGGCCTTCTATGAAGTATATAAAGTATCAGAGGCAAGAAAAGTTGATATGAGGACAGCTGCGGGACTCCTTGCAGTTGAAAGAGTAGCAAGAGCTATAAAGCTTAGAGGGATATATCCGTAGAAAAAATAAAGATAGTATTATCAAATCTTAGGAAGCAAGGGGCCGGGTTTACCGGATATAATATATAATGGCCGTGCACAATAAAATGTTTTGAGCCTGCCAATATATTATCCGGACTTGGCCTTTTGATTCCTTAGCATCTCAGCAATAGTTATACCGCCCAATGTTTTATTAAATTGTCTTGTTGCCTCCTCCCAGACATCTCTAGCGGCACAAGTTTTTGAACGATAGCAAATATCGGGACTATCAACACATTCAGAAAAAGCAATAGGTCCCTCAACTGCATTAATAACTTCGGATAGTTTGATCTTATCAGGAGTTCTTGAGAGGAAATAACCTCCGTGGGAGCCTCTTGTTGATTTGATAAGACCGGCAATTTTTAGAGGTATTATCAATTGTCCCAGATATTTAAGCGATATATCCTGGACCTTACTGATATCCTTTAACAACACAGGTCCTTCGCCAAAATGCAGGGCCAGTTCCATCATAAGTCTTGTGCTGTATCTTCCTCTTGTTGATAGCTTCATTTCATTTCCTTAATTTTATAGATAAAAGTTAACGCATTTTAATACTAGTATTCTAATAGAAATAATAATTTTTGTAAATTATTTGATATTTTTCCAGGAGACAGGACCCAATTCCCGGACAGACTCCCAATATTCTATACGCTGATAATAATTTCTGTTAAAATATTGTATTGTCCTTTTAATTTTTAAAAAAGATTATTATTTCTATTATCACTGGGGGACCTGATGTCCAGGATCTGGCTGGATGTATTTTTAGGAAATATAGGCAGGTATATAGTTGATTTTATAATCAACTATTATTATTTCATAATTCCTCCCATTATTATATATGGGATATTTCTCACGATATCCTCTTATAATCTTAAAAGGATAGAAAAAAGTGTAAATTATGAGATAGCGAGACAGGCCAGGATCATCAGGGCGAAATACCCTGAAATAAATTATACAGAGCTGGTTGGCAGGATAGGGATCGATTGGGACAAGATGATGGACTTAAGATCATTTTTCCCCTATATCTCCCAGGAGTCTGACCTGTGGGTATCAAAAACAACCCGCGAAAACATAAGGGATATCATAATGCATAATGATGCCAAGATAAGACTGGTACTGGAAAGAAACGATATCCATCTAATAGGCGAAAGACCAGGCGTAAGGAAGAATCTCTATACTGAGTTTATTCATCGTGTAACGCGAAGAGATTGACGGCGGTTTAAAATCAATACTACATTCTATGATCATCCTTATTACCATACAAATAAGTTAAGTATGGGCTTGACTATCTGGAGCAGTATCCAGAAAAATATATTCGAGCTTGCACCCATACTGGATATGCTGGCATAATCTCCCACAAGGTTAAGGTCGTATTTTAAGAAGTAATTAGTAAAGAGTTCACCCATATCAGTGGTGATCCACAAAACAAGCGGGATTATAACTGCGGCTGATATAAAACTCCTGAAAAAATCACCCCTTGAAAGAATTATTGCCCATATGATGAGGAATGGGATAATGACCAGATCGGCACTGGGCAATACTCTATTGCCGGGAAGAAGAGTTGAAAGATACACTGTCAGTGGGATTATTATAACAGAAAGACCTATTACTGATGGATGGCCGACAAGTATCATAGAGTCAAGTCCAATATAAATAGTCCTTCTGGTTATTTTCCTCCTGATAAGACTGCGGAAGTCATTAACAGCGGGAACAATGCCTTTCATAAGAAGATTTACGGACCTGGGAAGCAGGGTCATTATAACAGCCAACTGGAGACCGCTTGAAAGTGCATATAAAATATTCGAACCTAATTCCAGGGATAATGTCCTGTAATGAGTAATAATACCGACAATAAAACCCAAAATGAAGCCCATCACGAGAGGTTCTGAAAATATTCCAAGCTTATATTGTATTTCCTCATAAAAAATATGGACTCTTTTTATAACAGGGATCTTATTAAGGATTATATTTATTAGATGAGAGAAGGGAGCCCAGCATATTATATTTGCCCTGGGGTTTGATATCCCTCTTAATCCATAATATGCTTCTATATGATGTGCGTATATATCTGAAAGTACAAAAGTGATCGCAGCAACTATTACTGATATTAATATGCTTATCCATTCTATTTCAGTTATTGTAAAAATTATTGAACCCACCAGGAGAAAGCTCCAATAGCCCCAAAGATCCATATTAATAGTGCGGGTAAATCGTAAAAAGAGCATAAGCATGTTTAATATAAATATTGATATGATTATGTATAGCAGGATGTGCGAATTAAACGCAACTGCCTCAGTTATAAGCCATCCTGTATCAATAACCTCATATTCTTTCAATGAATTAATAATGATCGTATTTGTAAGCGGCTCAAAGAAGTTTACAAAGATAGTCATCAAGATGCTTAAACTAATAAAACCAAGTAATGTAAAAAGGCTGTTTTTTAAATTCCTCAATATATTTCTTGTTGAAAAGAATCCGATGATCAAAAAAAGGCATGGTATTATTATTACCGGTCCGATATCTATCAGGTATTTAATGATCTTGTAAGTAGTTGACATGCGTCCTGCCTGTTTCCAGATTCATATATCTTAAGTAATATATCAGAATTTTTAATTTTATTTAACAGCTTATGATAAAATTCTGCCTTCCCATTTTTTAGCAAAAGTAAAAAAACTATATTCACAGGTAAAATTCGCTTATCCGGAGATCCCATTTCAGTAAAATCTAGAGGTTTTTTGATTATCGCTATTGCCATCCCCTCGATGATCACCTTATCAGGATCAGTATGAGGGATAGCTATCTTTATTTCCCCGGTATCCAGTCCGGTAGGGAATCTTTTTTCCCTTGCTATAAGGCTTTCAAAAAAATCAGTCTCTACGCAGCCCTTTTTTTCAAGTTCTGTACTCATCAGCCTTAATAGCACCTCGATGCTTCCAGCTTCAGGATCTAAAAAAATAAGGTCCTTATCAATATGCACTAGAACTCCGTTTTGTGATTAATATTGTTTTAATATAAATATTTTTTTAAGTTTTTAATGAGGATATATTATACTATCAATCAGGATTGTTAATAATATGAATATAATACCCCTCTCCAGGATGAGAAGAAAGAAAAAGATGAGTGATCCAGAAAATATAATAGATGGAGATATTACAAAGAACCTGGATGGTAATAAAAAAACCCTGGACCGGGTATGTGCAGATTTTTTTAAGGTATTAATAAATAGTGACCTTAGAGACATTTCACTAAAATCAGGAGCAACTTTTCTTGGATCTCAAAGACTCGAGCTTTTGTTTTTCGGAAGGGGTGTAATAGTAGATACTGGGACCAGAAGTATCTATTACAAGGAAGGATCTTCCGGAGGCAAGCCTGAAGACTCAAAGAAACTTGATATATTTTCATGTGCGGTGATACTTCATTATCTCATACAGGCAGACGGTACGAAGATCAGTGGAGAATGGATATCATACAGGGAACTTCCTGATGGGATGTTTTACTTCAGGACCATTCCCGGAGTCCTTGAGCCTGTGCGCCAGAAGTATAAAAATTCTGCCGGGGAGCTGATAAAAAAAATTGAAGGATTTGGAGGGCGGAAGAGCAGTGATTTTAAAAATGGAGCAATAATATATCCTTTTGTAAATTTCCCGGTCCTTGTGTTAATGGATGAAGAGAGTGAAGAGTTTGAGGCAAGCCTGAGAGTCCTTTTTGACAGTAATGGGAACCATTATATCAAGACAGATATTGTGAAGATGATAGTAGTGTACCTTGCAAGAATCCTGGCTCACTGAGAGTACAGATAGTAATCATCAAAGATCTCTAACTTCATATCCTTCTTAGTAATTTGAAAATTACTCAAAAGATATGCTTGAAAAACTAGTGTTTTAATATATAATAAAATAGGAATTTGTTCAAGCTATGCACATTTGTGCAGTACTTATTAATAAAGGCCTTTTGTATGAGTGAATTAGAGAGAAAAAGATTTCTGGCAAAGATAGCAAGCCTCTATTACCTTGAGGGGCTTACACAACAGAATATTGCATATAAACTAAATATTTCAAGAACCAAAGTCTCAAGATATCTTACCCGGGCCAGAAAGGAAGGTATTGCGGAGATAAAAATAAATTATCCTGTTAAAGATTTTTCAAGCCTTGAGTACCAGATAGAAAAAAAATACAGGATAAGTGAATGTATAATTGCAGGTACATTTGAAAGCAATGAGGCCACTATTGAGGCAATGAGCGGAAGCCTTAATAATCTACTGTCCCGAATCCTAAAGGATGGAAGCCATATAGGAATTGGTTGGGGCGGGATCGCTGCGGGAGATGTCAAAGTATATAAATGTCATGGAAAAAAGTGATATAAAAGTGATCCCGATGATAGGGGGACTTGGAAAGACCGGGACAGGGGTACACACGAATTCTGTTGCAAAGAATATTGCTGACCGCATGAACGGGATCAGCTATATGATCCATTCACCTGCTGTACTGGATAATAGGGAGGCAAAGGAGATAGTCGAGAAGGATAGTAATGTGAGTGAGATAATGGAAATGTCTTCAAAGATCGATACAGCAATAATCGGGATAAGCGATCTCGGCATGGATTCTACCCTTATAAAGACCGATAGTTTTACATCAGAAGATTATAAATATCTTGAAAGCCTGGGTGTTGTAGGAGATGTAAACCTGATATTTATTGATGAGAACGGTAATCATGTGCCCAATAAGATAGATGACCGGATCGTCCGTGTACCGCTAGAGGGACTTAAAAAAATAGCCCATGTGATCGGAGTAGCTTTTGGAAAGAGAAAATTAAAAGTCCTCCTGGGAGCACTCAGGAGTCAGATAATAAATGTATTATTTACTGATGAAGAAACAGCAATCGAGATAATAAAGGCAGGATGATGACAAAGACAAAAATTAAAAAAGAGAGTAAAGAATATCTTGAAATTGATGGTCATAGGATCAAAGACAGGTTCAAGGAACTGGATGATGACACAAAGATAGAAATACTTAAGAAAATGTACGAGATCAGGCATTTTGAGTTCCAGACAGAGCAGTTCATAATAAGGGGGATGATCCATGGCACATGCCACCTCTATATAGGGGAAGAAGCTACTGCAGTAGGGGCAATATATGCAACCGCAAGCAAGGATTATATCACATCGACCCATAGGGGGCATGGACACTGTATTGCAAAAGGGGCCGACCTTAACCTCATGATGGCGGAACTTCAGGGAAAGAAAACAGGCTATTCTAAAGGTAAGGGAGGATCTATGCATATTGCTGACCTTGAGACTGGAAACCTCGGAGCAAATGGTATTGTCGGAGGGAGCATTGGGATAGCAACGGGAGCGGGACTTACCTGCAAGATGAAGAAAAACGGCAAAATGGTGATATGCTTTTTTGGAGACGGAGCCACAAACCGCGGAATATTCCATGGTTCAATAAATATGGCCTCCATATGGGATCTTCCTGTTATCTATTTATGTGAGAATAATGTATACGGCATGTCCACTCCTGTAAAAGAAGCTTTTAATATAACCAAAATATCAGACAGGAAAGTTGCCTATGGTATTGATGGACTTACAATCGACGGAAACAATGTTATCGAAGTATTTAATGTAATATCCCATTACAGGGATGAGTGCCTTGAAGGTAAGGGGCCGGTACTGGTGGAGGCCCTTACATATAGGTGGAGAGGGCACTCTAAAAGTGATGCCCAGATATACAGGACAAAAGAAGAAGTAAAGAGCTGGATGGATGGTGATCCTATAATAAGGTATGGGAAAGAACTAATTAAAAATGGTGTTATGACCAGGAAGCAAATAAATGAGCTTGAAAAACAAGTAATCGAAGAAATCAAGAAAGCTTCGGAATTTGCAATGAATAGTCCCTTTCCGGATATTGCTACAGTTGAAGAAGATGTATATGCCTGAACAATATAAAACTAAAAGATCAAGATTTAAGGATATTAAATATGAGTGATAAAAGAGAGATAACATACCTGGAAGCAATAAGGGAAGCAATGCAGCAAATGATGAGGGAAGATGAGAATATCTTCCTGATCGGTGAAGATATAGCAGAGTATGGTGGTGCTTTTGGTCTGACTGTTGGAATGTTGGAGGAGTTTGGGAAAGAAAGAATAAGAAATACCCCTATATCTGAAGCTTCAATAATCGGTGTTGCTGTAGGGAGTGCTATGACAGGTATGAGACCTATAGCAGAGATCATGTTTTCAGATTTTATGACTATCGCGATGGACCAGATCGCAAATCAGGCAGCAAAAGCAAGGTATATGTTTGGAGGAAAGGCAAAAGTCCCCATGGTCCTGAGGACCGCCGGGGGCGGAGGAACCGGAGCTGCCGCCCAGCATTCCCAGAGTCTTGAAGCTCTTGTGGCACATATTCCCGGACTCAAGGTTGTCATGCCATCCTGTCCGTATGATGCTAAGGGATTGCTTGTATCTGCTATAAAGGATGATAATCCCGTCATATTTATCGAGCATAAATTACTATATAAAAATAAAAAATATATTCAGCATGTACCCGGGGATCTCTATCAGATACCATTAGGGAAGGGCGATATAAAAAGAGACGGGCAGGACCTTACGATCGTAGCAACATCCCTTATGGTCCAGAAAAGTCTTGAGGCAGCAGAGGCCATAAAAGAAGAAAACGGTATTGAGTGTGAAGTAATCGATCTGATGACATTGAGGCCATTGGATATAGATATAATAATCAAATCCCTTGAAAAAACAGGCAGGCTGATGTGTACCGAAGAAGCTCCTTTATTCGGTGGTTTTATGGGGGAAGTAGCTGCACAGATAGCTGAAAAAGCATTTGATCTATTGGATGCACCGATACTGAGAGTTGCAGGGAGAAATTGCCCGGTACCGTACAGTCCAATCCTGGAGAATGAAATGATCCCCAGTGTCGGGAGGATAAAGGGAAGGAATAAACAGTATATTAGAGAAAGTATAGATGGCAGCAAATGCAATTTTTGTTTATTGATAAGCAAAGTATTAAAAACTATAATAAGTTTTTTAATAGATTTTAAATAATGATATAGGGAGATATTTACATGCATGAAGTTATAATGCCAAAACTTGGCCTTACTATGGAATCCGGAAAGATTGAAAAATGGCATAAAAAAGAGGGAGACAAAGTAGGAGAAGGTGATGTCCTCTTTGAGGTCATGACAGACAAGGTGTCCCTGGAGGTGGAATCCTATAATTCAGGTATTTTGAGGAAGATACTCAAAGGTGAAGGTGAGGAAGTACCAGTGACTGAAGTGATTGCCTATATAGGTGAGAAGGATGAAAAAATTCCTGATGCACCCTCACAGGCTCCTGCAGGGGAAACCGGGACTGATGCATCAGGGGTAGCGGCAGCCTCTGTGGATGAAAAATCAACTATTATTGCTGAACCTTCAGTAGACACGATAGCGGACACCAGCCCAGTAAAGCAACCTGAACCAGCTGATGGCAGGATAAAGATCTCTCCACTTGCCCGGAAGATCGCAGGTGAAAAAAATATTGATATCAGTACGGTAAAGGGATCTGGTCCCAGGGGAAGAATAGTAAAGGAAGATATTGAGAAGATCATTGCAGATGTGGAAAAAGCAGGTACTTCCCGTGAGCGTATTAAAATATCTCCTCTGGCCAGAAAGACTGCTAAGGAAATGGGCATTGACTGGAAAACGGAAAGGATATCAGGAAGCGGTCCGGGTGGAAGGATAATAAAGGAAGATATAATAGCCTATAATAAGTCAGGCGCAAAATCCGTACCTGCAGGTGCTGCAGCTCCCGGCAGCATGAGGATAAGATCTACTGTCAAGCTTGAAGGTATCAGGAAAATAATAGCCCAGCGGATGAGTCTGTCAAAATCAACTATTCCCCATATAGTGATGAATGCAAAAGCAGATGCAACCAATCTAATACAGTTCAGGGAACAATTAAAAGAGGGAGTCCTTAAAAAGTACGAAGTAAAGATAACCTTTACTGATCTCATATTAAAAGCTACTGCTCTTGCCCTCAGGGACAATATTGATGTTAATTCATCACTGCAGGGAGAAGATCATATTATTTATGAGGATGTCAATGTGGGAATGGCCATAGCTGTTGAAGAAGGATTGATCGTCCCGACAATATTTTCATGCGACAATCTGGAGATAGTAGATATTGCCAGGAAAAGAATAGACCTGATAGGGAAGGCTAGAAGCTCAAAGCTTACACTTGAAGAAATACAGGGAGGAACTTTTACCGTCACAAACCTGGGCATGTTCGGTATCAGGAATTTTTCAGCCATCATAAATCCGCCGCAAGCAGCTATCCTGGCGGTTGGTGAAATATATGAGGAACCAGCAGTAATAAATGGCGGTAAGATTGGTATAAAGTCATTCATGGATCTTTCTGTATCATGTGACCACCGTATTATCGATGGTGCTGTGGGTGCCCGGTTTCTTAAAAACATAGTGGAACTTATTGAGAATCCTGCTATGTTAGTTATATAATAAGTTTGATCTGGTTAGGAGCCGGTGCGAGAGCCGGGTTCGGACTCGCAGGTTCCTGGAATCCAAACAAGGAATAAAACAGTATATGAAGGATGAAGAAGCAAAAATAGTACTTTTTTGCATAAACTGCAATAAGGAATCACCTCATACGGTAAACTATATCGGCAGTTATCTTAGAAGCGTAAGTTGTAATAATTGCTCGAGGACCATCGAGATAGACCGGAGGCACCTTCGAACTGTATTCGCAGAAGACTTCATTAACCGGATCCTTACAAAACCTCACCGCATGACAGAAGATATGAAAAAAGCTGTTGCGACTCTTATGCCTTTCTTTCCTAAAAGACTTATACGTGAACCGATAAAAGTTTTAAAAGAGATCTATGAAGTCCTGAAAAAGGATAATGGGAAAAGATCCGGAAAGGAATAAAATTACAGGCTGGTCTTATCCCTGTATTTTATTAAAAGGCATATTAAAAATATTTTCAAAAGATTTTTGCATAAGTTCTTTGACATTATTTATAGGTATATCTTTACCGAGGATTTCAGAAATCGAGGTCTGGGGAAAATCCTTTAAACCGCAGGCTACAATATTTTCAAAATATGAAAGGTCTATGTTGATATTAAGCGACAGGCCATGGATAGTTATCCATTTCCGCACCTTTAATCCTATTGAAGCTATTTTTTTTGTACCGGCATATACACCGCGGTGTTTTTTAACCCTATTGCCTGAAATATTATAAACATTTAAAGTCTCTATTATTATTTCTTCTAGATTATGAACAAACAGGGTAAGATCCTTCTTAAAATATTTGAGGTTAAAAACCGGATAGCAGATGAGCTGGCCGGGTGCATGCAATGTTATATCGCCCCCTCTGTTTGATTGGACGATATCAATTCCCTTTCCGGAAAGGACATCTTGCTCCGCAAGCAGGTTTTTAGTGCTCCGGTTACTTCCGATAGTTATTACAGGCGGGTGTTCAAGAAGTAAAAGTACACCAGGAAGGTCGTTTTTTCTAATAGATTCAAAAAGTTCAAGCTGGAGCTGGAATGATTCATCATATGGGATAAGTCCAAGATCAAAAACGCTAATACCCCCTGATATCTCCCCCTTTTATCGAACGGAGCATTTTTGAAGGAGACAAAACCTCTTTTTTTGTTTTCCCGGTTCTATTTACCATAAATGATATTTTAACATTAGAAAATTTATTATTACATCATTAAGAGGAGAAAAAAATGACAGATATGAGATTCGACCTTGCTATCCTTGGAGGCGGTCCCGGCGGATATGTCGGAGCAATAAGAGCAGCAAAACTTGGGCTGAAAGTAGCGGTCATTGAAAAAGACAACCTTGGGGGAGTATGCCTTAACTGCGGATGTATTCCGACCAAGGCCCTATATCATGTAGCCCATACGCTGGAAGAGATTGAAAAGGCATCAATTTTCGGCATAGAAGTAAATAAGCCAAAACTTGATTTTTCAAAAGCGATGACCAGAAAAGATAATGTAATCGAAATGCAGAGGAGAGGACTTGCATTTCATTTTAAGAAAAATGGGATAGAACTAATAAAAGGAGAAGGGAGGCTCAGCTCAAAGACTACCCTTACTGTCAAGACTTCAGGGGGAAAAGATGTAGTGGTAAATGCAGACAATATCATTATATCTACCGGTTCATCTGCAAACAATGTACCCCCATTTGACCTGTCACATGAAGGAATTATGGAAAATACCGGCATACTGTCTCTTAAGAAACTACCAAAATCACTTCTTGTAGTTGGCGGAGGTGTAGTAGGTTCAGAGTTTGCTAATATATTTGCGTCTTTTGGTACAAAGGTCACAATAGTCGAGCTTCTTCCGAGAATACTTACCACAGAAGATGAAGATGTCTCAAAAGTGATCTACAAATCACTCCGCAAAAAAGATGTAGACATCTTTACCTCCACAAAGGTGGAAGAATCCAATAAGGAAGGCGCCGGTTTTAAATTGAAGCTTTCCGGCGGAGAAAAGCTGGAAGCAGAAAAGATACTTGTCTCTGTAGGAAGGGGACCTAATTCGGCCGGCATAGGACTCGAAGATGCAGGAGTAATAACTGATGAGAAAGGTTATATCAAAACAGACAGTAAGTTAAGGACAAATATAGCTAATATTTATGCTGTTGGGGATGTTACAGGCGGACTTCAGCTTGCCCATTTAGCTTCAGAAGAAGGAAAAATAGCAGCTGAGATAATATCAGGGAAAGACAAGGTAATGGATTATTCAGTAGTGCCCTGGGCAGTATTTACATCTCCCGAGATAGGTACAGTTGGTCTTAATGCTGCACAGGCCAAAGAAAAGGGATATCCGGTCTGTGTGGGAAACTTCCCGTTTTCAAACAGCGGAAAAGCTTTTATAACAGGGGAGACAGAAGGTTTCATAAATATAGTGACTAATAAAGAGACCGGAGAGATACTCGGTGCCCAGATGGTAGGTCCAAGGGCCTCAGACCTGGTCCACGAGGTTGCTGTAGCGATGAAAGGCGAGATGCTTGTCGATGATCTTTCTACAACCATACATTCTCATCCCACATTATCAGAAGTAGTGATGGAAGCTGCTGAAGACTGTTTTGGTATGGCAACACATAAGTCTTGATGGATTTTTGGATTTAATGGACAAATAATATAATAGATATCCATGTACATATTTTTCCGGACTATATGTCAGTGAAAGCTGTGGAAAGGCTGGAAAGTAAGTATAAACTTAGTTTTATAGCGAAGCCTGTTTTAAAGGATCTTTTTAGGGTTTATGGATTCAAGCAGTATCAGTTTCTCTATAATCCAGCCCGTGTCCACTTCTATACTTCAAGTCGAGGTACTGAATAGTTGGCTTATAGACACCATTAGGGACTATCCTGATAAAATCGGAGCTTTTGGTACAATATTTCCCGGATATAAGGATTTTCAGGAGGAGTTGTCCAGAATAAAAGAAGGGGGTCTGAAAGGTGTGAAATTTCACCCAAATTTTCAAGGTTTTTATCCAGACGATGAAAAGATGGACGGAATCTACAGAGAGATTATTAATAATGACCTCTGGACACTATTTCATGCCGGGGATGAAGTGACTTCAGTAAACGAATTGTATGCGAGAGTAGATTCTTTTATCAGGCTTCGAAGGAAGTTTCCGGAAATGAAAATAATACTAGCTCATCTTGGAGGGTTTAGATTATGGGATGAGGTGATCGATAAAATAATCGGGGAGGATTTTTATCTTGATCTTTCATATACTTTCAATTTTTTAGAGGGATTTAAAATAAAGGATATTATTGAGAGACACGGTCCTGGTAGAATATTTTTTGCTACAGATTTTCCTCTTCCCAATTCAAAGACTCCCATAAAAGCATTTACAGATCTCGGGTTTAATAAAGATATAGAAGAAAAGATTTTGTTCCGGAATGCACTGGAGAAAGTTTTGAGTTAATAACTTTTTATAATATATTAGATCTAAAGAAAAACTTATAATAATCATTAAATTAATTATGACTAATTATTTGACCGGAAAGACGGACTAAATTGTATAAATTAATAGCTACTGATGTTGATGGAACACTTCTGGATAACAATTCTCAGATCACTGAGCTCAACAGGAAAGCGCTTCTTGAGTGTATAAAGAGAGGTATTGAAGTAGTACTTGCCACTGGAAAGACAATGGACTCCATTTTATACATAGTAAAGGATCTTGGGCTCTGTCTTCCCCAGATAACCTTAAACGGCAGTGTAACTATAAACCCTGATCTGGAGATAATAAGATCATCAAAGATAGATCCCGTGTATTATTACGAGATCGTAAGGGAGATAAAGAGTAATGATTATCAACCGGTGATAGCACTTGAGAATGGAAAATTATATCTTGAAGAATATCATCCGGATCTTAAGCATCTTGATGATATTGGCGAAAAATTTGAAAATGTAAGCAGCATAGAGACAGATTACTATGCGAATAATACTGTAGACATCTATATCCCTATTGAAGAGTCCAATCCACTTGACTATAAGCTGAGGAAGAAATATTCAGGTAAAATGCAGTTTATCAGGTCTGGAAAGTTTTTTTTCGACATCCTGAATAAAGATGCCACAAAAGGTAATGCTCTTCTTGCTTTAATTGATTCACAGGGAATTAAAAAGGAGGAAATTGCAGTATTGGGAGATAGTCCCAATGACCTTTCCATGTTTGAGATTGCCGGGCTCAAGATAGCTGTAAAGAATTCATATCCTGAAATCCTGGAAAAGGCAGATATTGTAACAGATGAGAGCTATAATTCGGGTCTGGGAAAAGCAATTTATAAATATATCCTGGAAGGACAGAAGCCTATATGAGAACCCTGTTAAATCTCCTGAGGTAATGTGAAATATTGACTATATAAATAACATGAAAGATAATTTGAAAATCTTTGACAATGGCAGTGGTTATGGTAAAATTAGCTGCCTGATATTAAGAATTAAACTTTTTATAATAAATCTATAATAAATACAAATGCCAATAAATTCAAACAATACAGTAGCACTTACAAAAAAGGTGATCATAACTTCGTCGAGACCTGTGACCAAAGAGGATTTTATTAATAAGATCAGTGAGATTTCCAAGAATTTAGTAGAATACCTCAAGAAAAATGGTTGCAAGGAGATAGGCCATATCAAATTTATCTCTACCACTGATGGTGAGGATTATCTGCAATTTAGTATTCATGACATAAATAAAAAACCAAAAATACAGGGCATACTCAGAAAGACTTTTGAAAAGATAAAACTTACTTTAAATATAATAGAATTTGGCGTAGGTAGGGAAAAGATTGATAATAAGGCAGATTCAGAAATGAAAAACATCAAAGATTATTTTTCCAACCTTCAGTAAGATCAGTATATTTTTAAATCCCCCGGAACATATACAAGTCTCAGAAATCTTGAAATACTATTATAGTCCATATTAAGTACCTGTAATGGATCAAGATATTTATTTAAATATATAATTGCAAAATGTAGATGGCTGTCTGTGTAGGAAGGGTCGTCATAAGCACCTATTGTCGCTATATTGTCTCCTTGCTTTACCATATCTCCCTGGCTTACATATATATTCTGCAGATTAAGATAAGTGGTCCTGATATCCTGATTATGCCTTATTACAATAGTACGGCCTCCAATAGGGGAGAAGCCTGTATAGGCTACGATCCCATTACCTGATGCTGATATACTATCCCCCGGATTACCTATTATATCTATTCCGGTATGTTTGTAATCTGCCTGTTTCTCATCATTAAAGTATTCTTCCCTGAAACCAAGTGCCACGTCTCCCATAAAGGGGGGAAATAAATGGTTTTCTAAGACTATGTTCCTTACCCGGAGAAGAGGAGATAATAGCGGGATTTGAAAGCAATGATAATAAGAAAATAGTAATAAGCAAGACAAGATATCCAGGTAGCCTGTGTCCGGTTTCTTTGATGCATGATCTTATTCCCTTCAGAGATTTCATGGGAATATTATAATATGATTAATTTTTAATGTAAATACACAAATGTATAAATTAATTATACTAGCCTGTACTCAGAGTTTTTCAATAAATTTTATTTTCCAGTCATTATGATCCTGTTTTATAAATCTCAGGATTTTTAGCGTTTTTCTTCCCGGATGGTCCCTGACACTAGTAATAAAGCGAAAAATTAATATTTATTTATAAAAAATTATAACCAAAATAAAATAAAATGTGTATAATTGTATATTAGTAAGGGTTTATTGATCTAATTCTTACACTAAAGGTATTTATTATATGGAAACCGTATTATGGAATAATCTTAAGGCAATATTTATTTTAAAATAGCACTTAAGAACTTATAATAAATATGTTATAAAAGTATTATAATTTACTAATAAAACGAAGGGAGCAAAAATGAATAAGTCAGAATTAGTGGATGCAGTAGCTGAAAAAACAGGTCTTTCAAAAAAGGATGTTGCCGGCGCTATTGACGCATTTCAGGAAGTTATAGGTGATGCCCTGGTGAAAAGAGACAAAGTTGCATTGGTCGGATTCGGAACTTTCCAGACCTCAGATAGAAAAGCCAGAGCAGGCATAAACCCAAAGACCGGAGAAAAGATCCAGATAGCTGCCCGTACAGTTCCAAAATTTGTAGTTGGTAAGGCCCTAAAGCAAAAAATAAGATAAACAGGCAGATGTGCGATACCTGTTGATGAAATTCGAATAATAAGGAGATATCCTTGAACCGGGTATCTCCTTTAATCTTTCAAAAAATGGTGAAAGGACCTTATGAGGAAAAATAAGTTATATATAATTTTGACTGTTTTAACTATTATTTTTCTTTTTAGTTTTGCAGCATTATGCAATCAATGTGGTGCTCCCATTGAAGATAAGGTAGGTGTTGGCGAAGAGGAGAATACAGACGCTGAATCAGATACTGATGCAGGCGCAGATGCTGACACAGATACCGATACCGATGAAGATACTGACGAAGATACCGACGCAGACGCCGACGATGATGAAGACGCCGATCCTGATGATGTAGAGGCTCCTACCATCGAACTAATAATATATGAAGGTCCTATCTATTCATCCGGTGATGGAGTTTGCTATTACAGGATAAGAGCTGATGTAACAGGGACACCGAATTCAGACATAGATTTTTCAAAAGATGACAGTAGCGGAGTATGGGGATCAAAAAAAGTTCAGATCAATTTAAGCGACCCGGCAGATTCATATACTCTTACAGCAACTGCTACTAATTCTGAAGGGTCCGCCTCTGATTCAATAACACTGTCGTGGGGATGCAATGGTCCCCCTGTGATAGCCTCGATAGTAGTGGATGAAGATTTCCATTATACAGATGAGACATATCATGTGGTTGTAAATTCATCTGATCCAGACGGGGATCCTCTTTCTGTGACATGGAATGTAAGTGGCGGAAGCATAAATGATATACATGCAAATCCTATGAACTGGACAACACCGGCAGCTGCTGGTGATTATGATGTATCAGCAGAAGTAGACGATGGAAATGGAGGGACTGCAACACTCACAATATCTGTAGAGGTCCTCCCGTCCCTGCCTCCTCCTGTAGCAACAATGGATGTACCCTATGTCAATTCTGAAAGCGGATATATAGTACAGGGCCAGGGAGTAGTAAATAATAGTGCAATATATGCAGGAGATTCCAATACAAATAAAGCAAGCAGGGGGTTTATGAGTTATGATATAACCTCACTTGCGGGAGTAATAGTAACTGATGCCACCCTTACCTATGATCTACAGGCGGTAATCGGGTCCCCGGCCTTTGGTAGTTTATGGGTCGGAGTCACCGAGTGGGGAGCTGAGCCCCTGGTAGTATCGGATTTTAATCTGGTCGGAGTAGGAATAGAAAGCTTTGTTTCACCAAATTTTACATGCAGTAATCAAAAATTGATAGATGAACTGCAAGACGCAATAGATGATGGCAAATCCAGGTTCCAGGTAAGGATACATTTCGGAGTTGTAGGCTCAGATGGTAATGGTAACTGGGATGGCTGGACATATTTTAAAAGTCATGTCAATTTAAATGTAGTCTATACAGCGCCGTAGAATCATCATGATGATAATGGTTGTGAAATGGGAAAGTGAGCATTATTCTTTTTTGGATTAAAATAAATAGCGGGAATAAAACAGTATTCATTCCCGCTATTTATAATAAATAATAAGGACTCTTCTTAAGGTCTTCAAGTTCTGAATGAAGTTTTTCCCATTCATCCATCTTCTTCTCCAGAGTCTTTTTAAGTTCGGCATATTTAATAAATAATGAATTATTTCCCTGGTCTTGATCATAAGGAACCTGGTCCGGAGATTCAAACTGTGCAGATAATTCAGTTAATTCCTCCTCCAGGCTTTCAATCGAATTTTCACATCCGGAAATATTTTTTATAAGGATACGTAATTTTTTGTTAAATTCTTTTTTCTTAATATAGTTTTCCCTGCCCGTAGACGCAGGACTTGTCTCTGGCCCAGGATCAATTTTATTTTCATTCTCCTCGAGCTGACGGAGTGAATCAATCTTTTTCTTTTGAAGGAAATCATAGATATCACCCATAAATCTATTTATCTTATGATCCTTAAACTCATATACATTATTTATAAGACCATCAAGAAACTCCCTGTCATGGGATACAAGGATCAATGTACCTGTAAATTTCTGAAGTGCTTTTTTAAGAATATCTTTTGAACGCATATCCAGGTGATTTGTAGGCTCATCAAGAATAAGGAGATTGAAAGGTTCCAGGAGAAGTTTGATCAGGGCAAGTCTTGATCTCTCACCCCCGGACAGTACTTTTACTTTTTTTTCAATATCATCATCCCGGAATAAAAATGCGCCCAGGAGAGGTCTTGTCCTGGTCCGGGAATCTCTGGCAGCCACTCTGTCTATGGTATCAAAAACTGTAATAGACTCATCAAGAAGTTCATCCTGGTTCTGGGCAAAATAACCGATATGGACATTATGCCCTGTTTTTAACTCACCTGAATGATCAAGTTCACCTACAAGTATTCGGGAAAGAGTAGTCTTACCTTCGCCGTTCCTCCCGACAAATGCTATTCTTTCTCCACGTTTGATATAGAAATCTATATCTTCAAGGACAATATTTTTACCAAATTTTTTTGATAATCCTAAAGCATCAAATATTATATTTCCTGAACGCGGAGCTGCCGGGAATCTTATTCTGATAGATGATGTATCTTCTTCGTCGATAATTATCTTGTCCATCTTTTTAAGCTGCTTTATCCTGGATTGTACTTGAACAGCTTTTGATTCTTTATACCTGAAACGATCTATAAATCTATTTGTGCTGGATATTAATTTCTGTTGGTTTTTATGTGCAGCCAATTGATGAGATCTTCTTTCTTTTCTCAGGGTGATATATTTTGTATACCCGACCTTATAATCATATATTTTCCCCAGGGTGATCTCAATTGTTCTATTAGTGATATTATCCAGAAAGGCCCTATCATGAGATATTATGATCACTGCTCCACTATAATTCGAAAGAAATTCTTCTATCCATTGAATAGATTCAATATCCAGATGGTTTGTCGGTTCATCGAGCAGAAGAAGATCGGGACGCTGAAGAAGGATCTTTGCAAGTTCTATCCGCATCCTCCAACCACCGCTGAATTCCTTTGTCGGCCGGATGAAATCTTCCGGCCGGAATCCAAGTCCTGTAAGTGTTTTTTCGATCTGTTCATCTACTTTGGCTGCACCCAGTAATTCGATCCTGGTATTGATATCTGACAATCTATTGATGAGTTTGAGATAATCTCCGGATTCATAATCATTTCTTTCATTGACCTCCTGGTCTAACTGATTTGCTTGCGTTTTAAGCTTAGTGATCTGTGAAAAGGCAGTTTTTACTTCACCTACAAGTGTCCTTCTATCAATTATCTTCATCTGCTGGGGAAGGTATCCCATGCTAAGCCCTGTAATTTTTTCAACAGAACCCGAATCCGGGGGATGAGTTCCAAGGATTATCTTTAACAGGGTGGTCTTGCCGGCACCATTATTTCCAACCAGACCGATCCTTTCGCCTGTGTTTATTTGAAAAGAAATATCTTCCAATAATCTTTGTCCGCCAAAACTGAGACTTATGTGATTAACCGAGATCATTATTTTTGCTTGTTCTTTTTATATAATATTTTACTATGCCGAAGTTTATCACATAAGTGATAAAATCATCTAGAAGTCTTTTCTATAAACAAGATATCGAATAAAATTAATTAACTGATATTATATATTTAAGAACAAAAGTGGGAATCCATAGGATTTGATCAGACTCATGGTCAGGGAAGCTAATAATAAAACTAAAGAAAGATTCTCAATCGAAGCGATGGTGCTGGGAGTATTATCAGTGGTCTTTGGTTTTACTTTTTTCCTTTTGATCCCGGATAAGCCTTTCGGGATCAATATCCTGCAGGCCATCGATGCCCGGGAGGATTTTACCAGGTATGTTTTCTTTTTATTCATGATCATGCTTATGGGGGTTGCAACAATAGGCACATCTGCTGTATCAATGGTATATGGAATAAAAGACTTCATAGGTTCTTACCGGGGTTTATATATCAGTAAAGGTAAAGGGATATATCTGATTGGAGCAATACTGGGAGCGGTGACTATTATATTATTAATAGTATTTATTATTATGCTCGGACAGGCTCCCAGGTATCCTGTAAGTAATCTTCCAGCATTATTAATCCCTGGCAGTTTTTTATAGATATAATTATTTAGATAATGCTAATTGTTTATAGTCTTATATCTTTTCTCTGCTTCAGCTTCAGTCATCCTGATGAATTCAGAAAAATTACCCGCATCAAGCGCACCTCTTGTGATCGCAAGGCCGTCAACATCAGGGATCTTTATGATATCGGCCCCATTCTTAATGTTTACACTTCCGCCGTATAAGGATCCTTGTTGACCGGGAAATACCGGGACCATAAAGGGAGGAAAGCAGCTCCCTGACCATGAGATGTGACTCTTCTATAATCTTAAGTGAAGCTGAACTTTTCTGTCCTATTGCCCATACCGGTTCATATACCAGGGCCATCTCTGGCAAAAATTCCGGTGGGATACCATTAAGTCCTGCCAGGAGCTGTTTCCTTATAATATCAAGGGTAATGCCTTTTTCCCTCTCCTCTGCACTTTCACCTGTCAGGAGTATGGGGTATATATCGTTCCTATAGCATGCATGTATTTTCTTATTAATGGAAAGGTCTGTTTCACCAAAAAATTTCCTTCTTTCAGAGTGCCCTATAAAAACATAACGGCAGCCCAGGTCCTTTAATACAAGAGGAGATATCTCCCCGGTATAAGAACCTGAATCTTCCCAGAAGATATCCTGTGTACCATAACTTATTGGATAATCTCCAAGCTCATCGATAAGTGATTGGAGGCATATTGGATCCGGGAGGATGTAGGCGTCCATAAGATCAGTCCGGAATTTATCAATATTATTCTTTAACTCTTTTACAAACTCTTTGACTTCAGAACATGTTTTTTTATATATTTTCCAGTTAGCCCCGGTTAGCATCTTCCTGAAAACTGGCATATGACCCTCGCTTTAATTAATTTTTATTTAATTGCTTGTTCAAGATACCATCATGAGGTCTCTTCCCATGGTTATTTTTCCCGAGTAGATCTCACTCATTCCTTCAATATAGCTTTTCTCAAGGAGAGGTTCCGGAGTTATTGAAGGGATGTGGTGAGTAAGTACAAGGTGTTTGACATTTGAATCTTCTGCTAATTTTGCAGCCTCTAAAGTCGAGGTGTGTTTATATTCAGCCCCTTTAAATCCGCGGCCCGTGTCACTATTGCCATAGATCTCTTCTACCCGGTCGTTCCATTTGGTATTGTATGATTCATGGATAAGAAT
>PVMK01180567.1_pt1 | contig 23915 bp, 23 predicted proteins | sample 1853481 | NCBI WGS metagenome assembly PVMK01 (sample SAMN08533507, study PRJNA380276) | Marine sediment metagenome, whole genome shotgun sequencing project. | reverse complement strand
CGGCAATCGAATCGCAAGGACGATCCTGGACGCTGGACTCACGGACGGTTCCAATGAAGCGGAGGGTTACTCCGCCGAATACGAGGCGGTCAATCCGCCTCTCGTCGTAAGGGCATCCGGCACGATGATGGTCGATCCGAACCGGTGGCAGCCTCTTGCGATCGAGAACATGGTCTCGCAGATTCGGATCTAACATTGTCGTGCCGGATGCCCTCACGACGAGGGGCGGATTTACTGCCTCGTACTCGGCGGAGTATCCCTCGGCCTCATTGGAACCGTCCGTGAGTCCAGCGTCCAGGATCGTCCTCGCGATTCGATTGCCGACCGCGGCCGGCTCGTCGCCATCGGTGTCTGTCATCTCTATGGGGTAGCAGAGTTCCACCATGAGGGAATCCAGCGCAGGGATGGTTTCTATCGCTCCGATCGAGTCGATGTACCTGGCCTCGAGGACTCGGTATGCCGCATAGCTGATCGCCTCATCCCTGGCAGCATCGGTATCCGACGCTGAGTGCTTCTCCGAAACGAACACCCCCACCGCATCGTCGTCATACGCCGCCCACGCATCGAACATCGCCGCGGACATGTGGTAGAGATTGCGGGCGTGCACCGTCGGGGCCGGTAGGTCATTTCGGATCGCATCGAGAGTGACCTCATTCCATTGCCGTGCCACGGACCACTCCGGATGAGCTCCTTCGGGGCAGTCGTCACTTGACGAGAGGCCGGATGTGCACCCCGACACGAGAAGGGCCGCACTCGCGAGCACGAGGAGAATCGGTCGGAGCGATAAGCGACGATCGCTGGCGGTAATGCGCGACACGCAATAACGATACTGCCGTGTGATGGATGTCAACATTTTGGTTTGTACGCGCTTACATCGTATTAGATTATTGGGTGTCACAGGACTCGCCATATGAGCGAAGCGAGTGACTCAGAATCACAAACAACAACCCTTTGGAGGGAACAATGAGACGAAGCGCAAAACTCTTCGTACTGTTGGCTGTCTTCGCATTGATCGCTGCCGCATGCAGCAGTAGCGATGACACGACGGACACAACGTCTGGAGCAACAGAGACAACAGTTGCATCAGCAACAGAGACAACGGTGGCATCCGGAGACGGACTGATCGTCGGAGTTTCCTGGAACAACTACAACGAGGAACGTTGGGCACAGTGGGATGAGCCCGCCATCAAGGCTGCTCTCGAAGCAGCTGGCGCCAGCTACATCTCGACCGATGCAGGTTCGTCTGCAGATCAGCAGATCGCAGATGTTGAGAACCTGATCTCCCAGGGTGCGAACGCATTGATCATCCTCGCTCAGGATGGAACCGCCATCCTGCCAGCGGTAACGGCTGCGACCGACGCGGGCATCCCCGTCATCGCATACGACCGCTTGATCGAAGACCCGGCTGCCTTCTACATCACTTTCGACAACGTCGAAGTTGGACGTATGCAGGCCAGAGCAATCCTCGAGGCTGTCCCCAAGGGCAACTATGTGATGATCAAGGGCAACGCTGCGGACGCAAACGCGGACTTCCTGCGTGGCGGACAGCAGGAGATTCTCCAAGCAGCCATCGATGCCGGTGACATCACCATTGTCGGTGAGTCCTACACGGACAACTGGGACCCAGCGGTAGCTCAGACAAACATGGAGCAGTTCCTCACCGAAGCCAACAACGACGTCCAAGCGGTTGTCTCGTCGAACGACGGCATGGCCGGTGGCGTTATTGCTGCGCTCGCTGCACAGGGCCGTGACGGACTTGTTCCTGTCTCGGGTCAGGACGGCGACGGAGCGGCTCTGAACCGTGTCGCTCTCGGAACCCAAACAGTTGACGTCTGGAAGGACGCTCGTCTTCTCGGTCAGGCAGCCGGTGAGGTAGCAGCGCTCCTCGCAGCGGGCACATCGATGGCTGACGTCCCACAGATGGCTCTGTTCACGACACCTGGTGGGAACGAGATGCACTCGATCCTCCTGTCGCCACTGCCGATCACCACTGACAACCTTGACCTCGTCGTCACGGCTGGCTGGATCACCGTGGATGACCTTTGTAAGGGCGTTGACGCCGGAACCGTAGAGGTTTGCGGCTGATCGGCCGGACAACCACTACTCGATAGTTGGGAAGCGCACCCGCGGTCAATCTGCGGGTGCGCTTCTCGTTCAGCACCGCCATATCGTTGAGGCACAGCGGTCAACAAGTTCCTCATCAACCCGAAGTTGTAATAAGGTACGGACGCAGTGACAGATGTAACCGACACCGATCAGGCAGCGACTGGCACGAACCAGCCAACTGAGCCTCAACCCGACGACAGGACCAAGCGGTCGGGACCCGCCGCCTTCCTGAGATCTGCCGAGATCGATACGCGACTTCTCGGCATGTTCGCGGCCCTTGTAATCATCTGGGTCGGATTCAATATCCTCTCGGACGGAACATTTCTCACACCACGGAACCTGTGGAACCTCTCGGTCCAGACCTCAGTCGTCGCGATCATGGCAACGGGAATGGTCCTCGTAATCGTCTCGAGGAACATCGATCTCTCCGTCGGTTCGATGATGGCCGCAATCGGGATGTTCATGGCGATCCTTCAGGTCGAAGTCCTGCCGGACATCTTCGGAATCGGCCACCCGATGGTGTGGATCGTGACAATCATCGCCGGCGTCGCCATGGGCGCACTGATCGGAGCGTTTCAGGGCTCGATCATTGCATACATGGGTGTCCCGTCGTTCATCGTCACGCTCGGAGGCCTACTCGTCTGGCGCGGCGTCGCCTGGGTTATGGCAAGTGGGCGAACCATCGCCCCGATGGATCTCACTTTCCAGCTCGTCGGTGGAGGCTCACGAGGAACCATAGGCGGAACCTGGACCTGGATTCTCGGCATCGCTGCGAGCATCGGAATCATTCTGCTGTTGTGGTCACGGCGCCGCCAACGCATCAAGTTCGGCTTTGAGCCACGTCCCATGTGGGCAGAGATCGGAATTGGCGTCGTCGGAGTCGGCCTCGTCATGGGGGCAACGGCCGTGATCAATTCGTATCCAATGCCCGAACTCCTCGCAATGCAGTGGGCGGAGGAGAACGGCGTCGCCTGGCCTCCCGGTGGGTTGACCATCCCGCTTGGACTCGCAACTCCCGTGCTGCTACTCATCGTCGTCGCCATTGCTGTCAACTTCGTAGCGACCCGGACAAGATTTGGACGCTACGTGTACGCCATCGGCGGCAATCCTGAGGCAGCCAATCTTGCAGGAATCAAGACCAAATGGACGACAGTCAAGATCTTCATGTTGATGGGTGTTCTCGTCGCGATAGCAGCCGCTGTGTCGATCTCGCGTCTCAACGCCGCCACCAGCGGGCTGGGGCAACTCACAGAGCTCTATGTGATCGCCGCTGCCGTAATTGGCGGCACATCTCTCACGGGCGGTGTCGGCACCATCCCGGGCGCAGTGCTCGGCGCCCTTGTCATGCAGTCTTTGATATCCGGTATGGCTCTGATGGGTGTTGAGGCACCGTACAAGAACATCGTTGTCGGCATCGTTCTCGTCAGTGCCGTTGCCCTTGACAGCTTCTACCAGCGGCGGGTGTCGTCATGACGACACAGGACCAACAGGTTCCGCTCGTCGAAATGCGGCACATCAATGTCGCTTTCGGTGGCGTCCATGCAGTCGAGGACGTGTCTATTGATCTCTTCCGTGGGGAAGTGGTCGCCATTGTCGGTGGCAATGGCGCAGGCAAGACCACCCTGATCAGGACACTGTCAGGCGCACACCCTGCAGATTCGGGAGAGATCCTGATCGATGGTGAGGCGGTGACGATACAGAATCCCCGAGATGCCAAGGCTCTTGGAGTCGAGACGATCTATCAAACACTCGCGCTCGCCGAGAACCAGGACGCAGCGTCGAATATGTTCCTCGGTCGGGAGTTACGGACACGCATCGGAACTCTCGACAATGGGGCAATGGAAGACGCGACACGAAAAGTCATGGCCCGTCTCAATCCGAAATTCCAGAACTTTCGTGTCCCTGTTGTCTCGCTTTCAGGTGGCCAGCGCCAGGGGATAGCGATAGCGAAAGCCGTCTACTTCAATGCGCGCATCATCATCATGGACGAGCCAACCGCTGCGCTCGGTCCCGCGGAGACGGCTCAGGTGGGTGAACTGATCGAGCAACTCAAGGCCGAGGGGATCGGCATATTCCTCATCAACCACGACATCCACGATGTTTTCGATCTTGCAGACCGTATCAATGTCATGCATACGGGGACTCTCGTCGGAACGGTGATAAAGGATAACGTCACGAAGGATGAGGTGCTCGCCATGATCATCATGGGGAAGCCACCAAGCGAAGTGACGCAGACCGACCTCGAGGAACTCCACTGAAGCTCCCCTGCGTCCGCTCGACCGGAACGATTCGCCCCTAATCGTCTTCCTGGATGCTTCGCATGGACCAAACCAACGTCCGCATCGACCGGGGCTGCCGCAGGACCGTAACGACCGCTGCAGCGACATCCTCGGGCCGCATCATGTCGGCAAGCCCTGGCATGTCCGGTGTCCGACCAGCACCCATCGCGAACTCTGTCGCTGTCCCCCCTGGGCAGATGGTGCACACGCGAATTCCTGTGGATCGCAGCTCTCTGTCAAGGCCGCCGGCCAGTCCAATCTGGGCAAACTTGGTTGCGGCATAGACGGCCTCGTCACCAGCACCGCGCAGGCCGGCAACCGAAGCCACGATCACAATGTCGCCCTCGCCCGCCTCGACGAATCGGGGAACCGCTGCCCGGATCGGCCACACTGTTCCTGCGACGTTTGTGTCCATCATCTCGGCCAGTTGCTCATCGGAGAGATCCATGATTCCGCCGTAAGCGCCTATCCCGGCGTTGGCGACCAGACCATCGAGACGGCCGAACCTCGAAAAGGCCTCATCGACAAGCCTTGTCGAATCGGCTGGCTTCCTGACGTCCATCTCAACCGTGGCCACCTGTGACCCCAGATCGGATGCCATCTCAGCAAGTCTCGATCCCCTCCTCGCACCAAGAACGACCGATGCGCCTTCAGCCACCAACGCCCGAGCGCTCGCGGCTCCGATGCCCGAACTTGCCCCGGTTATCGCGATCACATTCTCAGTCAAGTCTCTCATTGCGCCCTCTCCGTTCGTAGATAATGGAACCGGCATCTCACATTCTATGCAACGTCTACTGACGCAGAATCGAATCGATCACACGCATGTTGGCCACGGCATCAATGGGGCTGACCGCGACATCAGAATCGTTCAGGATTGCGTCAGCAAACAGTTCTGCCTGGATCGTGTACTGGTTTGTCACTGGGAACACCACTGTCTCGGTCGTCGCTCCGGAGGGTGATCCGTCGTCACGGGTCACGTATATCCGAGTCTCCAGTTCTGTGGGGATATTGAACGGAATCTCAATCTCGATTCTGCCGGTCGTACCAAAGATGTGGACGCGCTGATACCCCTCAGATCGGATTGAGCATGTGAATGAGGACTGTCCTCCTCCGGGAAACCCGAGGATCGCAGACGTCAGCGTGTCTATCCCCATAACCGAATCGCGGTGTACGACTGACTCGATCGTGACCGGCTCGGCATCGAACAGCAGCCTCGACAGGTTGACGTTGTAGCATCCTATGTCCATCACGGCGCCGCCGCCGTTCTCCACGCGGTTTCGGATGTTGGTTGGATCATCATTGAAGTAGCTGAACCAACTCTGCACAGCCACCAGATTGCCGATGGCTTCGTTTCTGACAAGCCTGACAGCCTCGAGCCAGGTTGGATGGTGTCGGTACATGAAGGCTTCCTGCAACTTGACACCGGCCTCATTGCACACCATCACCATCTCAGCAGCTTTGGCTTCCGACATTGCCAGGGGTTTCTCGCAAAGAATGTGTTTGCCAGCCAGAGCAGCCTTGGCCACCCACTCTGCGTGCATGTCATTCGGCAGTGGAATATAGACCGCGTCGACATTCTCGGTGGCCAGAAGACTCTCGTAATCACCGTACGCATCTGGAATCCCGAGCTGATCCGCAGCAGCTCTTGCACGTTCTCCATCTCGAGAGGCAATCGCAACGACTTCAGAATTCGACGCTGCTTGAATCGCTGGCGTCACCTTCGACATGCCTATGTCCGCCGTGCTCAGAACGCCCCAACGTACCTTCGTCATCTGAACCTCCTCCATGCAACCTACCGCATCTTCCGAACACTCTCGCCGCCTAACCCTGCCAGATGCGAGCTTCTGGGAAGAAGGTCCCCACGTCCTCAGGGAACGATGTGAACGCAGCCAATTTGTCGAGATTCTGACCCGCCAACGGACCCTCCCGACCGACACCGAGAAACGGGTCGAATGATGACCCGGAGACTGTGTCGATCAGGTCAACCCCCGACAATGCGAACGCGGCGGTCGAATCGTCCAGGCGTCTGCTGAACACGGCCCATCGATCTTCGTCTTCCGGGTCAATGACGACAGCGATCTCGACGCCAGCCACGACGTCGTTCACAACGCCAACGTCACGCAGCGCTGGGATGCTGTACGCAACCGTTTCAGTACCAAGGTCGACAACGATTGTCATGTCCCCGAGATCGAAACCCGTGGCCCAACCATGGACATCGAGCGCCAACGTATCTGGATGCAGTGCTCTCCATGCCCCCCATGTGGTGAGCGTTGAGGGCAGCAGATCCAGTTTCGTCCCCTTCAGGGGTCCAAGGATCGCCTCTCCCATGGGCTGACTCCACAACGACCCGGTCTCGTGGTCCCACCACGTCATCGCGTTTCCCCACAGCGCACCCTGATTGCCGAAAAGAACCGGCTCCCCCCCGATCGATCGGCGATGGACCATCGCCGTTGCACAGAGTGGTCACCACGAGACGAGGATCGGCTCACCGTCGATGTGATCGATCACCATCTCTCGCTGGTTCAGATGTGTCACCGGGTACGCCTTCGACTCAGATGTACCGCTGATGGCAAGCACAAGCATGTCCTGTGGCCAGTCGACTGTGTCTGCGGATGTGAACTCCGGGTCGTACACGGGGGCGATCTGGTCACGTGTCAGCAATTGGCGGAATCCCTCCGGCGGCGGTTCCCCCGCCTCAACGGGGTCGTACGTTTCCGTCGGATCAGCCCTGATGAGCGTCGGAGTCGTCTCGTCGGCCGGAAGACCGTCGATCAAGACAACGGCGATAATGGTCACCGATATCACACCCAACGCAGCCCAGATCTTCGCGTTGCGTCGAGCGGAAGACCCCGGGTCCGAAAGCGTCATGCAGGTTCAACGAACGCCCGCCCAAGTAGATTCCACCATCTTGCCTTCTGATATCGCACCGCGGGCAACACCGAGCCGCACACGTCACCGACTGCCACCACCGCTGACAAGCTCACGACATGATCCATCCACCGTCGACATTCAACGTTTGACCTGTGATGAAGGAAGCATCCTGTCCGAGAAGGAAGGACACGGCACCTGCCAACTCATCGAACGTTCCCCTTCGCTTCAGCGCTTGCGAGTCGATGATGCGTTCCTCATATCGCTGCGCATCCGGGTGTGTCTTCTCGGCTCGCGTGGGGAAGGCGCCTGGTGCAACACAATTGACCCGGATTTCATACCGGCCGAGTTCGGTTGCCAATGCCCTTGTGAGAGCCGAAGCCGCGCCTTTGGTGACGACATATGCGGCCAGGCCGTCCCATCCGCCGTGTTCGGTGATCGATCCCATGTTGACGATGGCTCCACCACCGCTATCACGCATGCTTCTGGCAGCAATCTGCGCGACCAAAAAGTAGGCGCGTTGGTTAATGGCTACGACGTTGTCGTACTCGTCGATCGTTGCATCGAGGAAGGGCCCCGAGGGAAACACCGCGGCGTTGTTGACCAGCGCTTTCACCGGTCCCAGCTCAGACTCCGCTCGATGCATGCTGCGTTCGATGGCTTCCTGGTCGCGGAGGTCGACGACGTAGTTGCTTGCGATACCACCATGATCATTCACAAGCCGAGCGGTTTCGGATCCGGCCTGTTCATCAACGTCGACGCTGGCGATCGAGAACCCATCCATCGCCAGCCGCACCGCAATGGCACGTCCCAAACCCCCGCCAGCGCCGGTGACGATTGCGGTGGTTCCCTCGACTCCGTACTCGGCACGTTCTCCAGACTCTGACATCAGACCAGTCATCGTACCTGGTCGCGTCGACCAGGGCGATGCAACGGCTGCCGCACGTGCGCACGGCCGATCCTGCGGGAATCCCATGGTTGCTAATCTGGTCCTCGTGATGGTCACGCCTACATCCCCACGAGTGATTGTTGTTACCGGCGCCGCCGGCGGCATCGGAACGGCCCTCGTGGAAGCTTTCGAGAACAGTGGCGACGTGGTGGTCGGTCTCGATATCGAATGGGATTTCGACATCCGTGACGCAGCAGCCTGTCGTTCCGCTGCTCACCAGATCCACGACGAGCACGGTCGCATCGACGTGCTTTGCAACAATGCTGGTGTGGGCGCAGTCGGTGACGTGGTCGATGCGCTTGAGGAGGACTGGAGTCGCGTCTTTTCGGTCAATGTGTTCGGTCTCGCATTCCTCAGCGCGGCGGTACTTCCGTTCATGCGCGAAGCGAGATCGGGTGCCATCGTCAACACATGCTCAGTGGTGGCCGACGTCGGGCTTGCCGAACGTGCCGTCTACTCAGCTTCCAAGGGTGCCGTCATGGCTCTCACGAAGTCAATGGCCGCCGACGAGGCAGGGCGGGGAATACGAGTCAACTGTGTCAGCCCGGGAACGGTGGATGGTCCCTGGGTCCGTCGCCTCATCGGGGAGAGCGAGGATCCTGCAGCCACACTCGCACGTTTGGAGGCGCGCCAACCTCTTGGCCGTCTCGTTGGCCCTGACGAAGTCGCGGCTGCGGTCATGTACCTCGCGGCTCCAACAACCTATACCACTGGCCAAGAACTCATCCTCGACGGTGGAATAACCGGGATACGGCTGGTCGATTGATCATGCAGCAGCTACCTGCCCACAAAACAGATTGGGGACCGCTCCCATGAAGCTTGCCCAAGTGCGCCACAAGGACCAAGTGCATCTCGCTCGGATTGAGGGTGAAGATGCAGTGCTGATCGCAGCAGAGTCCGACCATCCGAGAGCCGATGTGATGATCGATTCGATCATGAATGACACCGATCTGAACGCGGCGGAGGTACGTGTTCCGCTGGCTGAAGTTACGCTGCTCGCCCCGGTCACACGGCCGGGGAAGATCATCGCCGTAGGGCTGAACTACAAAGAACACGCCGACGAGTCCGAGATGGACCTCCCCTCAGCGCCATTGCTCTTCTCCAAGCCGGCAACGGCCATTGTTGGTCCGAACGAGCCTGTTCGTTGGTCGGCGGCTGAGTGCTCCCAAGCCGACTACGAGGCCGAATTGGCCGTCGTCATCGGGACCACTGCTTCCGGTGAGGTCAGCGATCCCCTGAGCCACGTCTTCGGCTATTCGTGCTGCAACGACTTTTCCGCTCGTGACGCCCAGTTCGCGGACGGTCAGTGGGTTCGAGGCAAGTCCTTCGACACGTTCTTCCCCATCGGCCCCTGGATCGTGACCCCTGATGAGTTCGGCGATCCACAGAATCATGCGATCGGAATCGATGTGACCGATCCGGCGGGCGACACACTGAGACTTCAGGATGGAAACACCGAGCACATGATCTTCGGAGTTGCAGAGATCGTTGCCTATATCGCGCGATTCATCACACTCGAACCGGGTGACGTCATAGCGACCGGCACGCCGGACGGAGTCGGCTTCGCTCGCACACCGCCGCGCTACATGGTCAATGGGGACGTGATGACCGTGTGGGTCGACGGAATCGGTGAACTCACGAACCCCTGCGTTGTCGAGTAATGGACAGCAACGAGACTCCGATCCAGCTCCGCACTTCACAGTGGTACGGAGGCACCAGCCGCGACAACTTCATTCATCGAAGCTGGATGAAGCGTGGGCTGCCCGACGATATCTTCTCGGGCCGTCCGATGATCGGTATCTGCAACTCTGCGTCTGACCTCACTCCATGCAACCAGCATCTTGGTGATCTGGCTGAGCATGTGAAGAGGGGCGTCTGGGAGGCGGGAGGCGTGCCGTTTGAGTTCCCGGTCACGTCTCTTGGTGAAACACAGATACGCCCAACAGCCATGCTGCTTCGCAACCTCATGGCAATGGACGTCGAGGAATCGATCCGCGGCAACCCGATAGACGGCGTCGTTCTCCTGGCGGGATGCGACAAGACGACACCGGCGATGATGATGGGTGCCGCTTCGGTCGACCTGCCGGCGCTGTTGGTTTCCGGCGGGCCAATGCTGTCTGGACGGATCGAGGGTCGACCATTGGGGTCTGGCACAGATGTGTGGCGCATGAGCGAACAGGTGCGAGCAGGCACCCTCAGCGAGGAGGAATTCGTCGGTGCCGAATCGATAATGACGCGCAGCGCCGGATCCTGCAATCCTATGGGAACCGCTTCGACCATGGCATCGATGGTCGAAGCTCTGGGATTCTCGTTGCCCGAGAACGCCGCCATTCCTGCTCCCGATGCTCGGCGGCGGCGATTGGCCCATCTCAGCGGTCGGCGGGCAGTGGAGATGGTTCGGGAGGATCTGCGTCCCTCAGCCGTTCTCACGCGATCCGCCTTCGAGAATGCCATCCGAGTGCTGTCGGCCATCGGCGGGTCAACCAACGCTGTGATCCACCTGCTCGCCATTGCTGGCAGGGTCGGCGTCGATCTCAAGCTTGAGGATTTCGATACGATCGGTTCCCATCTCCCTCTGTTGGTCAATCTGATGCCTGCGGGCGAGTACCTGATGGAGGACATGTTCGAGGCCGGCGGGATTCCGGCGGTGATGTCCGAGTTGTCTGCCGTGCTCAACGGGGATGCTCTCGCAGTCACAGGCGCTCCCATACATACGTACTGGGAAGACGCCGAAAGCTGGAACCGCGACGTCATCGCCACTATGACAGAGCCCTTCTCTCCGAACGCTGGCATTGCGGTACTACGCGGGAATCTCATCCCCGACGGTGCCGTGATCAAACCGGCGGCGGCGTCTCCTCATCTGCTCAACCACACGGGCCCTGCACTGGTCTTTGACAGCATCGAGGACTTCCACCAACGGATCGACGATCCCAAACTCGACGTCACGGCCGACACCGTCATGGTTCTCAGGGGCTGCGGGCCGAAGGGGTATCCCGGCATGCCGGAGGTCGGGAACATGCCACTGCCGCCAAAGCTTCTCGAGCAGGGGGTCACAGACATGGTTCGCATCAGCGACGCTCGGATGAGCGGAACCGCGTATGGAACCACCGTGTTGCATGCTGCACCAGAATCCTCTGTGGGTGGACCGCTTGCATTGATCCGGACAGGCGACCTCATCACACTCGACGTGTCGGCGCGTACGCTCACGCTTGAGATCGACCACGACGAACTGACTCTCCGTCAGTCCGCTTGGCAGCCCCCGGAACCGGTGGCAACCAGAGGCTGGTCGAAGCTGTATATCGACCATGTCACACAGGCCAATACGGGTGCAGATCTCGACTTCCTCATCGGGTCAAGCGGATCCATCGTTGAACGGGAAAGCCACTGATGGCCTCCCGTGATGTCGACGTTGTCATCGACGCCAGCGCAATCCTCGGTGAAGGCCCTGTATGGGTTGACGATTCCCTCTGGTGGGTCGACATCGAAGGGCATCGGATCCACCGGACAGACCCTGACACAGGGCAAGACCGCGTCATACAACTGGATGATCCCATCGGTTCCGTGATTCCGCGGGCGACGGGAGGATGGGTCGCGGGTGTGACGGACGGGGTCGCGATCATCGCGCCAGACGGCACGGAGGAGCGTCGGATACCAATCGAATCAGCTGACCTCGACAGTCGGATGAACGACGCGAAATGCGATCCGGTCGGCCGCCTGTTCACAGGCACAATGACTGGCGATGACAATCGGTCCTCGCTCTACCGCATCGACGCAGACCTGTCGGTCACAACGGTCTTCACCGGAGTCGGAATCTCCAACGGCTTGGGATGGAGCCCCGACGCCAGACACATGTACTACATCGACTCGCCAACCAAGCGAGTCGATGTAATTGACTATGACCTCGCCACAGCAGCGGTCGAGCATCGCCAACCACTGATCGAGGTGGGTGCAGAGAAAGGCCTCCCCGACGGCATGACCGTTGATGCCGATGGTTGCATGTGGGTAGCGTTCTGGGGTGGATCGTGCGTTCGTCGATACGACCCCATCGGCCATCTGATGCGTGTCGTCGAACTTCCTGTTTCTCTTGTTACAAGCTGCACGTTCGGCGGCAAAGATCTCGACCAACTGTTCATCACCACCGCCTCCGTCGGACTCAACGACTCCGAACGTGCTGCACAGCCTCTTGCAGGTGCCGTGTTTCGGGTCGACCCTGGTGTCCGGGGAACGCCCGCCAGCTATTTCGCCGCCTGACATGAAATCCGGCCGACTACGGTTGTGCTGGATCCCTATCAAGCTCTGGCAAACTGAAACCGCTTGGGGCCGCGCGGATTGGGGACTATTCCTTCTCGGTCTTCCGTTCTCCGTCTTCCGAGTATCCGGAAGAACCAGGTCCCGATACCGGACTCTCACTGTGAACTGTGAACTCTGTGGCTGGCAGTTCCTATCCTTTGGTCCCCTTAGGTTCCGCGAATGGATCAGTCGCCATCAACGAGACTATTCGCTCCTCTTTGAGCCATCTCCATATCGATCTCTTCGGGAAGACCGCTCACGCCGACCGCGCCGATAAGGGTGCCGTTGACAACGATCGGTACTCCACCACCCCAACCGATGTATCGCGGGTCGCCGAAGTTCGTCAGTGGAAAATTGTCGCTTCTCGACCGCTCGCCGACGACCTGTGATGTGACGCCCTCTCTGGCAGCAGTGAAGGCCTTGTTCACCGCATTGGTGATCGAAGCGAGAGGGCATCCGTCGCTCCGAAGGAACGCCACCAGCTCTCCATGTGGGTCGACTACTGCAACGGCGCCCGCATCTCCACGGGCGAGGAGTTCGTCGACGATCGTGTCGATGACCACACGGGCCTGAACAAGTCCAATCTCTTGAAGGTCGGGCATCAGATCTCCTCCTCTGTTGACAACTCGGCGTTGGTCCAGGCACCGCCCGCAGAACTCGATGTAACGACGGCATCCACGAACCTGACGCCGAGAGCACCGTCGATCTCGGTGGGAAAGTCCATTGCAATCGGATTGGCCGAGCCGCCCGACCTTCGGGCAGCGATCGCCTCAGCAGCATCCGAATACACATTGGCGAAGGCTTCCTGGAATCCCTCAGGATGGCCAGCCACAATCCGGCTTGCCTGCTCAGCCGCGGGAAGAATTCCTGGACCGTTGGGTGTGTAGGTGCGTACGGGACCGTCAAGTGGCCTGAAGACGAGCTGGGTGGGAAACTCCTGTTGCCATTCAAGAGATCCGCGCGTACCCGAAACCCTTATCCGGAGAGCGTTCTCAACGCCCGCCGCAGTCTGGGTCACCCAGAACGAGCCGCGAGCACCGTTGTCGAAGCGCAGCATTGCAGCACCATAATCGTCGACCAGGCGGCCAGGTGCTACATGGCCAACGTCTGCGGCAACCTCACTCACCTCAAGACCCGTGATGAACCGCACGAGGTTGTGCGCATGGGTACCGATGTCCCCCATCACCAACGATGGTCCGCCTCGCACAGGATCGAATCGCCACGGCAGGCCGTCCTCAGGATCCGGATCTTCCTCGTCGGCCTTGTTCCCCTGGACATACTCAACCTGCACCAGCCGAATCTCTCCAAGCTGCCCATCTTCGACCATGGCTCTTGCCTGCCTGACCATTGGATATCCGGTGTAGTTGTGGGTGAGACAGAACACAAGCCCTGTGGAATTCACCTTCGCAACGATGTCCATTGCGTCGGCAAGCGTGTTGGTCATCGGCTTGTCACAGATCACATCGAAGCCACGATCAAGGGCCACCATCGCATAGACATGGTGGCTGTCATTCGGCGTCATGATCGCAACGACCTCTGCCCCATCAGACCGCGAACTCTCAGCATCGAGCATCTCGAGTGCGTCGTCATACGCACGGCTTGTGTCGATACCCATCTCGGTGGCCGCTTGACGAGATCGTTCAGGATCCGATGACACGACTCCGGCGACGATCTCGTACCTGCCGTCCATCCGAGCTGCGGCCCTGTGCATCCCGCCGATGAAGCTTCCCGGCCCGCCACCTATCACGGCAAGCCGAAGCGGCCTGCCCATCATCGCAACAACCGGATTCTCGTCCATGGAACTCCTTCACACCTGGAACAATCCTAGGAGGGTCACGGATCAGGTTCCGATCGTCCGACCAATCGGTTGAAGTAGTCAGAAACCTCATCCGTGAGTTCGGATTCATCCTCGACCACAAAGCCAGCTCTGCAATTGAGGGCTCCCCATACTCCGAAGGCCGTCGTGAATCTGTCTCCACGCTGGATCAAGCGACTGGACGGACTCAGCAATCCGATCGACGCCCGCTGCCCGCTGGTGAGCATCAGATGGCACGACAGAGGTGACCCGTTCCAGGGAGAGTAATCGGACCGCCTCATCCTCCCTCATCCCCGGTTCGATACCGAACAGGAGGTCTCTCACGCCACTCGACGTCTAACACGCCGCGTATTCGAACACAGCAAGTTGTTCGGCCTCATTGATGACTCTCAGTCCATTGGCACAACCAGTCAGAAGGAACCCAGCGTTCTCGACAAGATCTCCATCGCCCATGTCAGTAGTTATCGATTTCGACTTGAGAATCTCATCGAGGGATCGAGATCGGTTCCGAGGCTGACCCGGAAGGCTGAGATCTTGGTGGAGCTCGACCCGCATGGGCAGCGGCGAAACCTGTGCCAGGCCAACACATTCATTCCCCACGAGGATCAGCGGCACCTGGGAGTTGCTGACAATCAGAATGGCCTCCTCGAACCGGGGGTCGAATCCGGAGAGATACGCGAGATTGGCGCTGTGTTCCCTGTCGGCGTAAACAATGGCAGCGTCGTATCGATGGACCCGAAGGAGATCCCTGAACCGTCGCAACCGAGCGACGTACACGTCATCAGAGACGATGGGCCGGTCCGTTGGATCGCCAAAATCAGGGAGTTCAACTTCCCTAAGGATTGCATTCACCTACGGACTCCTCGTTCGCTCACGCATCGATCCCCGGCCACGGATCTGCCTGCACCGGAAAGCTGAACGCTTCAGTCGACCTGTGTCGGTGCAAGCCCGCATCGTTCAGCAATACGGTTCACCACGAAGGCGACACCTTTGCCCACGATCCACCCACCAAGGACGTCCCCCGGGAAGTGAACCCCGGTGTACACGCGGGAGAACCCGACCATCGCCGCCAATCCGTTTATCGGGAGCCAGAGCCTCGGATACGCCCTGCCAACGACACCAGAAAACGCGGCCGCTGACGCGGTGTGGCCGGAAGGAAATGAGTACGACTCTGGTTTCACAAGGCTGCGCTCCTCAGGCACCTCGCCGGTGGGCCGCTTCCTACGCACAGCGCTCTTTAAGGGGACATTGACCACGAAGGAATTGACTCCGATAGCGACCATCCCCTCGATCGCAGTTCTGCGTCCTTTGGCACCGCCAAGGATCGCGAGCAACGCAGCGATTCCCATCCAGAGCCGCGACTTCGTCGCCACAACCGACAGGTCCGGCATTGTTCGGTCGAGCAGTGGGGAGTGCCAGGATGCAACCGCGTCGAAGACTCGTTCGTCGACCTTCCGGAAGGGCTTGAACGCCGTAGTGAGATTCTCCCTGGTAAGCCCCATCTAGGATTCCGATCCGCTGAGGTATTCAAGAGCCTCCTCACCCACCTCAGCCGATTCCTGAAGTTCCTGCTCCACAAGCTCTGTCGGCAGCACCACGCGCAGTACGGCGTGGTCGATATGGATGTCGACAGGAGCCTTGACCTTGTGGAGGGAGCCGTCGATGCCAACATGAACCTTCTTGTGCGTCGAGTCAACGGTCAACTGTGGAACAGACCATTGCTTGGCGGCAGAATGGATGAGATTGGTATGTCCAACTGACTCTCGATCGGCCAGGATCACGCCGAGCGTGCCGGTGTCGAGACGCGCCCTTCCCGCGAAGTCGGGCGCACCGATGAACTGGTAGGGGTTGTTCGATGCAAGGAGAACTCCGATGTCGTCATGCACGGTGCCGTCAGGATCCTCGACCGAGAGACGAGCATCGGGATCCTTGACGTGCTCCACAGCTGCTTCGGCGAGACTGTCCGCCTTGTGCTCTCGGTAGCCCGACTCGGCGATCGCATCGGCATAAATGCCGAACGACACGTTGTTGAGAAAGAGCTTCTTTCCGATGCGGCCAACGTCCACCTTGAACTCAACTCCACCAAAGGCCGTCCGGAGCGCTTTCGTCGGATCGCTCCGATCGAGTCCGAGATCCATGGCGAAATGGTTGCGCGTACCAGACGGCACGCACGAAAAGGGCACATTGCGCTCAATGGCCACCTTTGCAACCCGGGCAAGGGAGCCGTCTCCCCCTGCGATGATCAGATGATCACACCCGTTGTCCACAGCTGTGTTCGCGAGAGCACCGAGCTTCTCCCCCTTCTTGCGGACAACCGTTTCGATGCCGAGTCCCTCGGCCTTGTCCACGAGACCTATCTTCGCTGCCTTCCCGCTGCCACTGTGCGGGTTGATGATCAGCACAGGTTGCTCGAAGGAGTCTGAGGCTTCGGGTACGGCGATGAGATGCGGCTTGCGTCGCTGCGCAAGGGCATACGCCACACCAGCTGCCACACCGGTCACCATGACAATGGTTATCACCCGTCGGCTGAGCTTCATTCTCGTCTCCCGTTTGGACAGCGTTGCTCCCAGGCCGCCTTGGCCTCGTCAACCACAGAATAGACGAGACGTGTACCCCCTATTTGTGAGACATCCCTCTTGACCATTTCCAGACTCTCTACGGTCTCAATTTGTGACGGTCACCTTGCCGATCATCCAAGGATGAGGAGTGCAGAAGTACGGGAATTCACCTACCTCAGTAAACGTGTACGTCCATTTGTCTCCGTCATTCAGGAATCCGGAATCGAACATGCCATCCGGATTCGGCTTTGTACCGTCCGACACTCCGGAAGTCACCGTATGGGCAATTGCATCCCGGTTCGTCCATCGGACGGTGGTTCCAACCTTTACCGTGAGCTCAAGAGGATCGTATGCGTTGTCCGCGTTCCCAGGATCGAATGCGTTCTCTGGGATCACCACTTCGGCACCGACCACAGGATTCTCCGTTCCATCCCCTGGTCCTTCATCAGCAGCGGTGTCGGTAGCGCCCACGCCAAAGATCTCAGGATTCTCAGCACCGCTCACCACGATCGTCGCCAGCGCGCCCTTGTCGAACGTCCTTGCAAGGGCATGGTCGACGAGAAGGATCGTCTCCGGTACGAGTCCTTGCACTTCAACAACGGTCCCTCCCCCAGCAACCACAAGTGTTGACTGCGAGCCGCGTATCACGCGATTTGCCTGGTGAGTCGCAGCCTCGGGATACACAAGGTCCCAATGTGATCCAATCGGATGGAAGTTGCTGTCGAGCGCCAGTCCCTCGTTGACGAAGTAGATGCGTGCCCGCTCTCCAACCTTCATGGCGAGCGTGTTATCACCAGTGAGAGCACCGATTCGTCCGTTGAATGTTACGTACCTCGGGTTCTCATCCGTGACCGCCGCACGATCGAAGGGGGCTTCTCCTGGGCCATCGAGTTCACCAACGTACCACTCACTCTGCATCATGGCCCACTCGTGGTCCACCTCGGGAAGAGGCGACTCGGGATCGACAACGAACATGCCATACATTCCGTGAGCAATGTGGCTCGGAACATCACCGATGGCACAGTGATACATGAAGGCACCTGGGTACAGCAGGCGGACTTGAATCGTGGCTGACTCACCAGGGTTCGCGACCAGATCCGCGGCACCGCCACCCTGACCGGTGACCGCGTGGAAATCGATGTTGTGCGGGTGCGCATTTCCAGCAAGGTTCGTGAGCGTGATATTGACAACATCGCCAACGCGTCCCCTCAGAATCGGGCCTGGCGAGCCGCACACAACCTCTTCGTCACCGGCGATACGGAATCCCCACATCTCGGTGGTGATCCCGTTCTCCTCGTCGATCGGGCACACGCCTTCGATCGACTCGATATGGACGTCATAAATCCGTTGGTCGGAACGGGTGATAGGTGGTGCGACGGCGGGAGCGTAGGTCACGTGCTGTTCCCCGTCAGGTGCAGCCTGCAACTGAGCGACAGGGGTCAGCTCCGGAAGGATCGACTGGTCAACCGGGTATCCCGTCGCCGCACCTCCCGACACTCCCTCGTCCGCAACGATTTCGCGAACGTCTGCCGTCGACACGGCACCGTTCTGGACGAGGATTGATACACCCAACATCACTATCACTGCAAACAGCAGCGCTATCTGAAACGCCTTCTGCCAGAAACTATCGGCCATGTCGTCTCTTTCCCTTCGTTCTCACTGCCTCATTGGAGGTCCTCCTGGAAGGACAACCGTTCCGTTGAGACTCGATTCTCGTGCCATCGATCTCTCGACCCCTGCAGCATAGACTATTTCCTAGTTAGTTACTAATGAATTGTGCATTAGCGTATTTTGTCCCACCGATTGGCACAGAAGCCTCTCCCCATACTCGTGATATCGTGCTGTGATCGGCTCGGTAACCAACGGAGAAGACTGATGGCGAATCCAACGAAGATCATGCTGATCAGACACGCGGAGAGGCCGGCGAAGTTGGGCTCTCCATATGGAGTGACGTCAGACGGGAACCACGATGTCAACTCGCTTTCAACCATGGGATGGCAACGGGCGGGAGCGCTAGTGGGTCTTTTCGCCCCGAATAGTCCACGGTCGCAGGATTCCCGTCTTGCAATCCCGGGCACGGTATTCGCAACCGACGTTGGGCACGGCAGCGAGAGCAAGCGCGAACAGCAAACCGTCACAGCGTTGGCGTCCAAACTTGGCCTCGTCATAAGCGCGAAGTATCTCAAGCAGGACCACGAACAGATCGTCAAGGATGCTCTCGCATCTGACGGTGTTGTCCTTGTCTGTTGGGACCACAAGGGAATGTCGGCCATTGCCAACGGGATACTTGGCAACAACACGACTGCACCACAGAAGTGGAAGAGGAAGAGATTCGATGTGGTGTGGGTCTTCGATTGGGATTCGTCAACTGAGTCCTATTCCTTCAGTCAGGTTCCACAGGAGCTTCTTCCTGGAGATACCAGCAAGGTCATGAAGTAGCAACCTTCCTCCGGATCGCTGTCGCTAGTTCTGAGGGAGTCAACTGTGACCGTCTGGAGGACTGAGTTCTCGATCGCTGTCGTCCTCTTCCTGGTGACATTCCCCATTGCGCGATATTCCTGATATCACCGCACCAAGAGACAGACGTTGATCCGGTTCGCGGTGCGGTAGCTCCCAATAGCTCTCGGTGCATTCATCCAGCCTCTCGTATTCCTTCTCCCGGATGCGGTCTCCGAGATCGCAACAACGCTGCCCAGGAGCGACCGAAGGAGCCAGAGCGACGTTCTGGCGGGACGGTGACGGTGACGCGACGCGACCTGGCAGCAGAGGATGCAGCCCTTACCCGCTCCGAGCCCTGAGCGCGTCTACGTGAAGATTCTGACGATGCCGATACCAAGGAGGATGGTCGCCAACGAGCCGATCACGATGCTGACTATCCACAGCCATCTCTGAAACACGATCGGAGCCAAACCCGTTACTGCGATAGCAATGGCGGCGATCGTGGCGGCGATGGCAAGAAGCAGGTGATTGGACGCCGCGCCCAGCGCGGATGCCTCGGCGACCGCGGCCTCCTTCTCAAACTCTTCGGCGTCAGACTCCATCCGCTCGATCTCGGCCACCTCGGCAGGGTCCACCGGCTGGCCGAGGGCGGCTTGGAGTTGATGCTTTGTGCGAAGAATCTCAACCGTTAACACGTCAGACTCGGCGACTGACACATCGATGATCTCCTCGGTCCGATCAAGCAATGTTTCGTGAGCCGTCATGCCAGCGAGCAGCGCAGAGAGCGCTGTGACAACGGACAGCAAGAGGATTGTGAAAGCAACGCCGCGATACCACGAGGGAACGCCTCCAGAGACATCCTCGAGGGCCAGTTCCGCAGCCAGTTCTGCCGATTCACCAAGTTCAGCCATTGCCGGGAGGTTAGCAACGGGACGACATCGGGAACTGAGCGGTTGAGGAGCAAAAGCTCACGTCGCTCCGAACCGCTCGATGAGTAATCCGTGACGCAGGCCATGATCGCTCACGACGAGCGAATCCCTCGACAGCCTCTCCATGACCGTCCTTACGATGCAGGCCCCCGCAAGGATCACGTCTGCCCGCTTCGGCTGGAGGCCAACGATGTTTCGACGCTCCGTTGCGTCCATCGATCGGTACAGCTCGATCTGCCGATCAACCTCCGCGTGCGTCAGGATTGCTCCCTGAACGGCGTCCGGATCGTAAGTGGCCAACGAGAGGCTCACTGCAGTGATGTTCGTGAAGGCTCCACCCATTCCTACCAGGACATCAGGTGTGGGACGGCCATCGATGGAACTCAGGTCGCTGGAGATCGCTTCGACCGCTAACACAAGATTGCTCTCGGAGACAGCCTCATCGAGTCGGTACTGCTCCGTGTACCGGACGGCCCCAACATCTACGCTGAATCGTTCATCTACACGCGAGCCTTCACCGAACGTGAACTGTGAGCTCCCTCCCCCTGTGTCGAAGACCACGAGCAAGCCATCGCCCAAACCCAGACCGGCTTGCACCGCAACGTAGGCAAGGCGTCCTTCTTCGTCTCCCGGAAGCACCCCGATGGTGACGCCTGTCCTCTTCCGAATCGTGTCAATGACCGAAGCGCTGTTCTGCGCGATTCTCATGCCTGCGGTGCCCACTGCAACGATGGCCATAGCACCCTCATTCTTCGCCTCATCGACCATTGCGGCGATCGCATCAGATGTTCTGGCCAAGGCCTCCGGGGAGATGACCGAATGCTCCTCCAGGCCTTCGCCGAGGCGAGTCAATTCGGCGCGGTCCACGACGGTTCGCCACTGACCTTTTCCTGCTCGCTCTCCGAGGTGGAACTTGACCGAGTTCGTGCCGACATCGATGACGGCATACCGATCTGCCTGCTCGTCGAGAACCCGGCGGAGTCCCTGCGGGTAGTTCGTATTCAGGTAGCCATCCAATCCCAGATCATGAACGGCAGCGGTCACATCGGTAGGGACCTCGGACTCAACGGCAATAGTTCGTGTGGATTTGCCTTCTGTAACCACATACGTGAGTTCAGCCATGCAGCTGCCAACGAAGTATCGGACGCGGTGCTTGTGCACGTTGACGGCTCGGATCGCGCTGCTGGGTTCGACCAACTCATCAAGGAACTCATCCAGCGTGTACACATCTCGATCAAGTGAGGGAGAAGGCTCCGTCCATGCGTCAAAGATCATCCCTACGTCAGTACTGCTCATGGGGAATGCCTCTTTCATCACAGGCATCCACCGCTCGAGCCCCTTGGCGTCGACCTCCTCGAGTACCTTGATATCCAGGAGGTCGTCACGAACCTTGACGTTTGCGTGCCCGGGCGCCAGGAAGTACAGCTCCTCTGAATCTTTGGTCTCGATAGGTTCCAGTCCCTTGAAGACTGCCTCTGCCGCTCCAAACGATGTGCCAAAGGTCCGCCACTCCCACCGAGGAATGATCACTGCCATGTGTGTGCTCCTTGATTCTGTCCGAGGGTGTATCGCTCTTTCCACGAAACTCAGAGACGCGAGGAGAAATATTGGAGGGCTGTCGCAGTCTTCGTGGGTTGATTCCCCGAGAGATCGATGCCGAGCTTCGTCAGCTCGGCCTGCCATTCGGCGGCAAGGTCCAGCGCCTCGTCCGGCTTGCACTTCGTCGACAACTCGAGAACGCGCGAGTCGTCCGGGTAAATCCATATCTCACCGACGAGGCGACGATCGAATCCAGGCGGAATCGTCTTGAGTTTGAGAACGAAGATGGGTCCGAGGACAACAAGATCGCTCCACTTCAGTCCTTCGGGCGCGTTCTCACCGAAGAATGCCCTTTGCTTCTTCGAGAAGAGTTCCTTGATCCTGTCCTGCCCGAGGATGACACGACGGACTGCCGCGGCCGTTGTCTCGCCCTTCATCGACGCGCTGCAAACGAAGCCGCTCCTTGTCACATCGGTCTCGATGCCGAGGTGCTTTGATGCACGAAACTTAGGTGGAAGCTCTGAGGGTGTGACCGGGCGCAACTTCACAACCGTATCCCCACGACCGCCCTGGATTCGACGAGCTCTGACTGCTACTCCACTGCGATGTAGCGCAAGATCTGGAGTGTCGAAGAAGACCACTTGCCGTACCTGAGCCTCGAGTTCATCGAAGCCCAGCGATTCCTTCGTCAACTGAAACCGGCTGTGGTCCACCGTCAGCTTGAGCTCCACCGAGTCAGAACCCGTCATCAGATTCACCAACTCGACGAGCTCTTCTGCACTCATCACAGGTGTCGTCACAGGACTGCTCTCTCCTTCTTGGCAGGGACAGGTGACCAGTATTCCATCCCCACCGCCCCAACCGGTCCGAGTCATTGAAGTGCGCCCGTCTGGATCCACCTGCGAGGTGGCGTATGTAGGGTTCGACCGTGAAATCGACTCAGGTCACAGATTCATGATCGTGTCGTGCGGTGACGCGATCGTTGACATGATGCCCAATCCAGTACCTGGAGGGTCGAACATGAACGTCGCAGTTGCAGCTGCGCGTCTCGGAGCACCGACCGCATTCTTGGGCAGGGTCTCCCTCGACCCATTCGGCGATCTCCTCATGAAACACATGGAGGATTCAGGAGTCGATACCCGCCTTGTGGAAAGAGGCCCTGAACCAACTGCACGGGCCATCGTCTCTCTCGAACCCTCACCATCATTCCGATTCGAGGCCCATGGAACCGCTGAAGCCAACCTGTCGAGTGCTGACCTTTCACCCCTTGGGCCGGGACCTCATATCGTCCACGGCGGAACATTTGGCATGTACCGCGGCCAGACAGCCCTCACCCTGGCGGAACTCATCGAAACAAACCCGGGACTGGTCTCGCTCGACCCCAACGTGCGACCATCCATCGTCGAGGACAGGGACGAATGGGACTACTGGCATCGTCGCTGGCTTGACCAGGCGTCCCTCTATCGATGCTCGGACGAGGATGCCGAATGGATCGCTCCGAAGCGGACGATCGACTCCTTCGCTGCCGAGATTCTCGCCGACGGAATCGAGACGGTGCTCATCACACGCGGCGGAAATGGCTGTGACGTGTTCACATCGACGTGGTCCGAACATCGAAATGGTGTGCCTGTCGAGGTGGTGGACACCGTCGGTGCTGGCGACACATTCACCGGCGCGGCCTGTGTGGCCTTCATCAGCTGGGCGCTATCGCTCGTTCCTCGCTGAGCTCACTGGACAAGGCATCTCTCCTCGGAGTAATTGACAACGCTCTGGCAGCCGCGGCGTTCGTATGCGGTCGCATCGGTGCCAATCCGCCATGGAGACCCGAGCTCGAAAACTGGACCCAATAGGTTCGACGGGGCGCGCAACCGCTAGACTTCTGAGCCGACCAGGCTCAACCTGGTTCGACGAAGACCATCTATCGATGGAGGTAACTATGAAGAACGCCAGATGGCTATTACTGATTCTCGTGTTCGCACTTGTTGCTGCCGCATGCAGCAGCGACAGCGACGACACGGACACGACTGTTGCGAGCGGTGGAGGCACTGAAACTACTGTCGCGAGCGCTGGGAGTGAGTTCACCGATGTTGACGTGTCGGGTACCGAAGTTTCTGTATTTGCAGCACCCACCGGAGATGAGGG